>Ga0233383_1000784_pt1 | contig 11665 bp, 9 predicted proteins | sample ElkDunMinimDraft_14_FD_191542 | JGI IMG/M metagenome (GOLD analysis project Ga0233383, IMG submission 191542) | Fecal eukaryotic communites from dung pellets of Tule Elk in California, USA - Elk Dung G16 | ecosystem: Host-associated > Mammals > Digestive system > Large intestine > Fecal | place...
CGAGGAATGGTTGCGCGAGCAGGGCCTGGGCGTGATCCACGGTGGCGCGAACTCGCTGCGCTTCACACCGCACTTCAACATCGACGACGACGAGATCGCGCTGATGGTGTCGATGGTCGGCAAGGCGCTGCGCGAGGGTCCGCGCCAGTCGAGCGCAGCCGCGGCCTGATCGCAGCTGACGACCTGCCGGCGACTGCCGGCAGGATCGGCATTCTCCGGCGCATCTCCATTCGTGCGGCGCCCAAGCAGCCGGGGGACTTCCGTGCCGATCACGCGCCAGCTCCGTTGTCAGCTGCGGGAATTGGCCGGCCATTGCACGCCCGGGAGCTTGCTCCCGGGCTGCCTGTGCGAAGCGGCCGTGGAAGTCCCCGGGTCGTCATCGACGGGGTTCCGACCCGCGCCAAGCGCGGTTCTGATCCTGACGAGTTCTGCGGCAGGCACGCCCACTCTGCACGCCCACGAGGGATCAGCAGGCGCGCCTGCAGCGCGCTGCGCCAGGGTCGTGATCGCACGTCATCGGCGGCAGTGAAATATCCTAGCCACGTCGTCCGCACAGGCCCCCGCCCATGAAAACCGTCGAAGTCCGCCATCCGCTGGTCCAGCACAAGCTCGGCCTGATGCGCCGCGCCGACAACAGCACCAAGACCTTCCGCGAACTGTCGGCCGAGGTCGCCACGCTGCTGACCTACGAGGCGACCGCGGATCTGGAAACAGAGGATGCCGAGGTCGATGGCTGGGCCGGACCGGTGCGCGTGCGCCGGATCAAGGGCCGCAAGATCACCCTGGTACCGATCCTGCGCGCCGGCATCGGCATGCTGCCCGGCGTGCTCGAGCTGATTCCCGCGGCCAAGGTCAGCGTGGTGGGCATCAAGCGCGACGAGAATTCGCTCCAGGCGGTGCCCTACTACGAGAATCTCGTCGGCGACATGGCCGACCGCACCGCGCTGATCCTCGATCCGATGCTGGCCACCGGCGGCACCCTGATCGCGACCGTGGCCATGCTCAAGGCTGCAGGTGCGAGCCGCATCAAGGGCCTGTTCCTGGTCGCCGCGCCCGAGGGTCTCAAGGCGCTGGAAGCGGTGCATCCCGACGTCGAGGTGTATACCGCCTCGATCGACGAGCGCCTCAACGAGAAGGGCTACATCCTGCCGGGCCTCGGCGACGCCGGCGACAAGATCTTCGGCACGCGGGTGGATTGAGCGAAGCGCGCCCGGGGCGGCGCACCTGCGCTCCGGTCCTTCGACGATGGCTACCCGCCCGGAACGCTGGTCAGCGCTCGGCGAGCGCCTGCAGCGCGGCCAGCTCTTCCGCGCTGAAGCCCGCCGCGGCGCGTGCGTCGATGTTGAACGGCCCGTGCAGCACCGCGCGCGCATATTCCGACAGCAGGTCGCGGAAGGTCGATTCCGGCTCCGCCCCGCGCCGTTCGCAGAACCAGCGGAACCAGCGGCTCCCCGCAGCGACGTGGGCGACTTCCTCTTCCAGGATCACTTCGAGCACGCCGACAGTGTCGTGATCGCCCAACGCGCGCAGCTTGACGATCATTCCCGGCGTCACGTCGAGCCCGCGCGCCTCGAGCACGCGCGGCACCAGGGCCATGCGCGCCATGCCGTCATGCGCGGTCTTTTCGCACATTTCCCACAGGCCGTTGTGCGCGTCGAAATCGCCGTAGTCGAAGCCCAGTGCGCGCAGCCGCGTGCGCAGCATCATGAAGTGGCGCGCTTCGTCCGCGGCGACGGACAGCCAGTCGGCGTAGTAGTCCGCAGGCAGGCCGCGGAAGCGATACACCGCGTCCCAGCCCAGGTCGATCGCGTTGAGTTCGATATGCGCGATCGCATGGATGAAGGCCGCGCGGCCCTCGTCGGTGCCGAAGCCGCGGCGCGGCAGCTCGCGCGGGTGCACGAGCCTGGGCCGCTCGGGCCGACCGGGCATGCGGATCGGCTCGGGCGCGGGGGCGGTCGGGTCAAGCGGCAGCGCGCCCGCCTCGAAGCGACGCGCATAGGCCTGCGTCAGCGCGACCTTCTCGTCGGGATCGCGGGCATCGAGGCAATGCCGCGCGGCCGCGAACAGGTGCGGCGCGTCCGCGGCGACCGCCGCGCTCACGCGCGGCGCTTCTTCTTCGCCTCGTCGCTGCGCAGCTGCTGCAACCGCTCGAAATAGCCGGGCTCGATGCCGGTCACGTATTCGCCGCTGAAGCAGGAGCTGTCGAAGCGCAGGTCCGGGAACTTGGGCCCGGAAACCGCGGATTCCAGATCGGCCAGGTCCTGGTAGATCAGCCAGTCGCAGCCGAGGAATTCCTCGATCTCCTTCTCGGTGCGGTTGTGCGCGACCAGTTCGTCGACCGACGGCATGTCGATGCCGTAGATGTTCGGATAGCGCACCGGTGGCGCCGCGGACGCGAGATACACCTTCTTGGCGCCGGCGTCGCGCGCCATCTGCACGATCTGCTTGGACGTGGTGCCGCGCACGATCGAATCATCGACCAGCAGCACCACGCGGTTGCGGAACTCCAGCGGAATCGGATTGAGCTTGCGCTTCACCGACTTCGCGCGCTCGCCCTGCCCCGGCATGATGAAGGTGCGGCCCACGTAGCGGTTCTTGATGAACCCCTCGCGGTACTTCACGCCGAGCGTGTTGGAGATTTCCAGCGCCGCGTCGCGCGAGGTGTCCGGAATCGGAATCACCGTATCGATGTCGTGGTCGGGCCGCAGGCGCAGGATCTTCTCGCCCAGCGTCACGCCCATGCGCATGCGCGCCTTGTGCACCGAGATGTTCTCGATCATCGAGTCCGGGCGCGCGAAGTACACGTACTCGAAGATGCACGGCGCGTGCGGCTGCTGCGGTGCGCACTGGCGGTGGTGCAGTTCGCCGCGCGGCGTGATCACGATGCCCTCGCCCGGCTCGACGTCGCGCAGACGCTCGAAGCCGAGGATGTCGAGCGCCACCGATTCCGAGGCCACGGCGTACTCGACGCCTTCGGCGGTCTCGCGGCGGCCGAGCACCAGCGGGCGGATGCCGTGCGGGTCGCGGAACGCGACCAGGCCCAGGCCCAGCACCGTCGCGACGACCGCGTAGCCGCCCTTGGCGCGGCGGTTCACGCCTTCGACCGCGCGGAACGCAGCCTCGGGCGTCAGCGCCCGCTCGCGATCGAGCTCGTGCGCGAACACGTTGAGCAGCACTTCCGAATCCGACTGCGTGTTGACGTTGCGCCGGTCGGTCTCGAACACCTGCTGGCGCAGCTGTTCGGTGTTGACCAGGTTGCCGTTGTGCGCGAGCGCGATTCCGTAGGGCGAATTGACGTAGAACGGCTGCGCCTCGTCATGGCCTTCGCTGCCCGCGGTCGGATAGCGGCAGTGGGCGATACCCACCCGGCCCTGCAGCAGGTCCATGGACTTGCTGTCGAACACATCGCGCACCAGGCCGTTGCCCTTGTGCACGCGCATCACAGTGCCACTGGCGACAGCGATGCCCGCAGCGTCCTGTCCGCGGTGCTGGAGCACCGTCAGGCCGTCGTACAGCGCGGCCGCGACTTCAGAGGTTCCGACGATTCCGACGATCCCGCACATGTTCGATTTCCAGTTCTGCTGAAGGCGTTCGAGACGCCGGTAAACGGAGTACGGCGCGAGAGCCGTCAGGGATGGGCACGCACCAGACCGTCGACGCCCACGGCGCTCCGGACCTGCGCCTTGAGCCGGTCGGCATCGGCGCGACTAGCGACCGGGCCCGCCTTGACCCGGGTCAGTCGCCCCTTGTCGGTGTCGACCGAATCGGTAAACGCGGTGATGCCGGCGCCGCGCAGGCGATCGCGCAGGCTGTTGGCATCGGCCACATTGCTGAAGGCACCGATCTGGACCACGAAGCCGGTTCCCGCCGCAGGCGCCGCGGCGGGCGCAGCGGCCGGTTCGGCGGCGGTCGCCCGCGGGCTCTCGGCGACAGGCGGCGTCCGCGCGGGCTCGCGCGCCGGCGGCGTCTCGGCCGGCAGCGGCTGCGTGGTCGGCGCGGCGGGCGTGGTGACCGCCGACGCGCGGGAGGCTTCCGCAGGGGCCGGCGTTGCGGGGCGCGCGACTTCGGGACGCGCGCCGGCATCGAGCGCGACCACGCGCGGGGTCACGTCGTCGCGCACCTGCGCCGCACGTATGCGGACGATCTCGGCGTCCGCGCGGCTGCCGTAGGGCCCCAGCCGCACGCGGTACGCGGGCTTGCCGTTGAGGGTGAAGCCTTCGCGGTATCCGGTGAGCCCGGCCTGGCCGAGCTGGCGCAGGATCGCATCGGCATCGCCTTCGCTGGCGAATGCCGCGTAATGCACGGCGTAACCGCCCGCGGCGACGGTCGGCGGTAGCGCCGGCTCGCGGGTCGTCGTATCGACAGTCGGCAATGCACTGCCATCGGGCTGGGCGGCAGGCTGCGCGGGCGCTGCTTCGGCCAGGGGCCCGCCCGCGAGCGCGCCGCCCTCGCCCACCGGCGGCGGCGTGACCAGCGGCAGATCGACGGTCCGGTAATCGCCGTCGGGCGTATCGGGCACCCCAAGCGGCATGTCCGGCAGCCCGCTGGCGGGCGCAGGGCCCTTGACCAGCATCGGCAGGAAGATGACCGCGAGCGCGATCAGCACGGCGGCGCCGATCAGGCGTTGTTTGAGTGCAGACGACATGCGCAGATCCGGGGCACGGGAGCCGCGCGAATTATACGCGCGGCGCCGGGCGCGCTTCTTAACGCCCGCCCCGCAACCAGGCCAGCGCCTCAGCCGCGGCATGGAAAGAGCCCAGCACCAGCACCCGCTCGCCGGGTTTGGCGGCCGCCACCGCGGCTTCGAGTGCGTGCCCAACGTCGGCATGCAAGTCGGCGTCGAGCCCGGCGGGCAGGCGTGCGCGCAGTGCGGCCGCGTCCTGGCCGCGGGCGCCGAAACCCTGCGAGCCGGCAAGGTGCCAGCGCGCGATCGACGGCGCCAGTGCGCTCGCAACACCGGCGACGTCCTTGTCGGCAAGCGCGGCGAACACCGCGACCGTGCGTCCACCAGCCGGCGCCACCTGCAGCCAGTCCGCCAGCGCCTGCGCCGCCTGCGGGTTGTGCGCCACGTCGACAACGACCTCCACCCCGCCCCGGTCGAAGCGCTGCAAGCGCGCGTCGAGCGTGGCGTCGGCGATGCCCGAAGCCAGCGCGGTGTCTTCCACGTCCCGCCCCAGCGCCCGCACGGCCGCGACCGCGACTGCGGCATTGCGCAGCTGGACCGGCGCGACCAGCGCGGGCATCGGCAGCTCCACCTCGTAGCCGACTTCGCGCCAGACCCATCGGTCATCCCCGACCGGGGCGAACAGGAAATCGCTGCCGCCACGCACCGCGACCGCGCCGATGCGGTAGGCATGTCGCAGCACGCTCGCCGGGGGATCGGTATCGCCGAGTACCAGCGGCTTCCAGGCCCGGGCGATGCCGGCTTTCTCCAGGCCGATCGCCTCGATGTCGTCGCCGAGCCAGTCCTGGTGATCGAGACCGACGGTCGTGATCACCGATACGTCCGGCTCGACGATATTGACCGCGTCGAGCCGGCCGCCGAGGCCGACCTCCAGCACCGCCAGATCGAGATCCGCCCGCGCGAACAGCCACAGGGCTGCCAGCGTGCCGGTCTCGAAGAAGGTCAACGGGGTCTGCCCGCGCGCGGTCTCGACCGCCTCGAACGCGGCCACCAGCGCCGCGTCATCGACATCACGGCCGTCGATGCGCACGCGCTCGTTGTAGGCCAGCAGATGCGGCGAGGTGTACGCGCCGACGCGCCAGCCGGCCGCACGTGCGATCGCCTCGACGAACGCGACCGTGGATCCCTTGCCGTTGGTCCCGCCGATGGTGATCACCTGCGCAGCCGGGCGGCCGCAGTCCATGCGCGCATAGACCGCGCCGACGCGGTCGAGGCCCATCTCGATTTCGGTCGGGTGCCGCGCCTGGACCGCGCTCAGCCAGTCCTGCAGGTTGCGGGCATCGTTCATAGCGCGCGATGGACCGCCTCGCCGAAGAACGCCGTGTGATGCGCGCAGTCGTTCAGGCGCACCACTTCGAGATGGTCGACGTCCGGACCCTCGAGCAGGTTCAGCGTGGTCGGCGCCTGGCGGAACGTCCAGAGCCTGGAGAACGGAATGCCGAGGATGTGGCACAGGATCACGCGGTTGACCGCGTCGTGGGCGACGATCAGCGCGGTGTCGTCGGGACCGAGGCCGTCGACGGCGCGCGCGAATGCCGGCCAGGCGCGATCGAAGACCTGCTGCAGCGATTCGCCACCGGGCATCTGCACGCTGTCGGGCGCATCGCGCCAGGCCGCCAGGCGCTCGGGGTCGCGTTCGCGGATCTCGCTGGCGAGCAGGCCTTCCCAGGTCCCGTGGGCGATCTCGGCAAGCCCGGCGTCATTGGTCAGCATCGACGCACGCGCGGCCCCGAGCGCGAGTCTCGCGGTACGGTCGGCGCGCGACAGCGGCGAGGCGACCGCGCGATCGATGCGCACATCGGCCAGTCGCTGGCCAAGCAGGGACGCCTGGCGCTCACCGACGTCCGACAAGGCGATGTCCTCCTGCCCCTGATAGCGGCCTTCGGCGTTCCACGGGGTTTCGCCGTGACGGGCGAGCAGGATTCTCATCGGATGTGTCCTTGCAAGGCGCGGCGGCAGGCCGCGACGCGGCGCGCCAGTCTAATGGAAGCCGCGGCCGCCCCGCCTCCGGAGCGACCGCCACGGGCGAACCCGGCAATCCTGCTGGACCCGCCTCGCCAGCGGCGGCGCCATGCCCGGGTGTGCGCATGGGCGCGGCCAACCGGACAACGCCGGCGCCGGAAATCCACCGGCAATCAGCGTACCGGCACGCCCATCTCCTGCAGCAGGCGCGGCGCCGGATCGACTTCCTGCATGACCCAGCGGATGTAGCGCTGGTCGACCGAGATGGTGCGGGTCATCGCCGGATCGAACACCCAGTTCGACACCACCGCTTCCCAGGTCATGTCGAACAGCAACCCGGTCAGCCTGCCGTCGCCATCGAGCACCGGCGAGCCGGAGTTGCCGCCGGTGACGTCGAGATCGGACAGGAAGTTGACCGGCACCGTGCGCAGGCGGCGATCGGCGAGGCCTCCGTGGCGCCTTGCGGAAATCGCGTCCAGCTGCGCCTGAGGCGCGTCGAACGGTTCGATTCCAGTGGCCTTGGGCGGAATCTGCTCGAGCAGGGTGAACGGCGTCTGCCGGGCGCCTGCCGCATTGGTGTAGCCGGTCACCTTGCCGAAGGTGATGCGCAGCGAGGAGTTGGCATCCGGGTAGACCGCTTCCTTGCGGCTCGCGCGGTAGTCGGCGACGGCCTGCAGATAGACCGGCCGCAGCTGCAGCAGGTCTCCGGCGCGCGCCTTCGCCGCCGCCTCGATCTGCAACAGTTCCGGGGTCACAGCGACGGCGTAAACGAGCGCCGGATCGCGGCTGCGCAGGAACGCACGGCGATCGGCGGCGAACCACTTCAGGCGCTCCTCGCCGTTGCCCAGCATGCTGCGCTGCAGGCGATCGAGCGCGCGGTCGATCGCGGCGGCGTCATTGCCGCCCAGCCAGGTATCGATGGCCTTGATGCGCTGCTCGGGCGGCAGCTGCACATATTGCAGCAGCGCGTAGCGCGTGAGCTCCCGGTCCATCGCCGGCACGAAGCGCCGGTCCATCTGCCTGAGGCTGCCCTCGATCGCGGGCAGGTCGCGCTGCTGGTAGCCCTGCTCGCGCATCGCGTCGGGCTTTTCCTTCTCGATCGACAGGCGATACAGGCGGTTCGCCGTCGACAGCAATCCGCTGTTGTCGAGCAGCGACAGCACCAGGTCCCGGTCGCGCATCGCCTGGGCCTGGGCGTCGAGCGCGACGATCTTCGCGTGCGCATCGAGCGCGGCGGCGCCCTCGTCGCCGCGGCTGCGCAACCAGTCGAGCACGGCGGCCTCTTCGCTGCGCTTGCGCTCCAGCGCGCCGACGCGTTGGAAGCCCTGCAGCTGGCCTTCGTAGTTCTTCAGGGTGTTCTGCCAACCGCGCACGGCGCTGGCGTAGCGCACCTCGGTCTCGGGATCGCCCTTGCCGCGCGCCTCGACCAGGTCGATCAGCGCGCGGTAGTGACGGCCGATCTGCGGGTAACGCCAGGCCACGGTCTCGGCGAACTCGTCGGCGAACGCATACCGGCTGGTGCGACCCGGATATCCCGCCACCATGACGAAATCGTTCTCCCGCAGCGGCTTGTCGGCCAGGCGCAGGAATCGCTTCGGGGTGTAGGGGACGTTGTCCTGGGCGTACTCGGCCGGGCGGCCATCGCGGCCGACATACGCGCGGTAGAACGCAAAGTCGCCGGTGTGGCGCGGCCACATCCAGTTGTCCACATCGCCGCCGAAGCTGCCGATGCCGCCGGCCGGGGCGTAGACCAGGCGCACGTCGCGGATCTCGAGGTTGCGGAACAGCCGGTAGCTGTTGCCGCCGAGGAAGCTGTAGAGCCGGCAGCGGTAGCCGGGTTCGGCCTCGCAACGCGCGACCAGGGCCTTCTCGACCGTGTCCAGCGCGGTCGCGCGGCCGAGGCTGTCGGGGGCGGCGTCGATGGCGGCGCGCACTTCGGCGGTGACGTCCTGGATGCTGTCGAGCGCATAGATGCGCGCGTTCGGCCCGGCGGAGATCTCGTCGCCGATCGCGGCGGCATTGAAGCCCTCGCGCATCAGGTTGTTTTCGGGCGTCGAATTGAGCTGGATGGCGCCATAGGCGCAATGATGATTGGTGATCACCAGGCCCTGCGGCGAAACGAAGCTCGCGGTGCAGCCCCCGAGAGACACCACGGCGCCCAGCGGATCGCCGGTCAGGTCGGCCAGGCGGTTCGCATCGAGCCGCAACCCCGCCTTGCGCAGCGCCGGCGCGATGTCGGGAAGCTGCTGCGGCACCCACATGCCCTCCCCCGCCGCCACCCCTGGCGCGCTGCAGCTGAAGAAGACGCCCAGCAGCGTCGCGGCCAGTAACGAATGGCGCATGAGTGGTCCTGTGGATCGTGACGGGGGGCCAAGTCTAGCCAACCCACCCGGGAGCGGGCCAACGCGGCGAGGCCCGCAGCGGTCGCCACAGTGCCGCGCCGTATAATCGCCGGCTCTTTCCGCCACCGGCAGGCACGACGACATGGCCCAGACAATGAAGGCGCTGGTGAAGCGCGAAGCAGGCAAAGGCATCTGGATGCAGGACGTGCCGGTGCCCGCGCCCGGCCCCAACGACGTGCTGATCCGCGTGGAGAAGGCCGCGATCTGCGGCACCGACCTGCACATCTACCTGTGGGACGAGTGGAGCCAGCGCACGATCACCCCGGGGCTGGTGATCGGCCACGAGTTCGTCGGCCGCATCGTCGAGCTGGGCTCGGCGGTCACCGGCTACACGGTGGGTCAACGCGTCTCCGCCGAAGGCCACCTGGTCTGCGGCCATTGCCGCAACTGCCGCGCAGGCAAACCGCACCTGTGCCCGAACACGGTCGGCATCGGCGTGACCCGGGACGGCGCCTTCGCCGAATACGTGGTGATGCCGGCGACCAACCTGTGGCCGATCCCGGACCAGATCCCGAGCGAGCTGGCCGCGTTCTTCGATCCCTACGGCAACGCCGCGCACTGCGCCCTGGAATTCGACGTGGTCGGCGAGGACGTGCTGATCACCGGCGCCGGCCCGATCGGCGTGATGGCGGCGGGCATCTGCAAGCACATCGGCGCGCGCAACGTGGTGGTGACCGACGTCAACGACTTCCGCCTCAAGCTGGCCGCCGACATGGGCGCCACGCGCGTGGTCAACGTGTCGAACACCTCGCTCAAGGACGTCATGAAGGACCTCCACATGGAGGGCTTCGACGTGGGCCTGGAGATGAGCGGCAACCCGCATGCCTTCAACGACATGCTCGACTGCATGTACCACGGCGGCAAGGTCGCCCTGCTCGGCCTGCTGCCCAAGGGCGCCGGCATCGACTGGGACCGCATCATCTTCAAGGGCCTGACCGTGCAGGGGATCTACGGCCGGCGCATGTACGAGACCTGGTACAAGATGACCCAGCTCGTGCTGTCGGGTTTCCCGCTCGGCAAGGTGCTCAGCCACCAGCTGCCGGCCGACGAATTCCAGAAGGGATTCGACTTGATGGAGTCGGGCAAGTCGGGCAAGGTCGTCCTCGACTGGCGTTGAGTTTTCCGCCACCACCCGGTCATACGGGCTTCTCTCGCACCAAGGATGGTCATGCGCTTCTCACGGATGATTTCGATCGCCGGCCTGTTCGTGGCCGGCGCAGCCAATGCCGGCGACCCGCAATGCCCGGTCGCCGATCAGCCGCCTGCGGCGGTGTGCGTCGCCTCGACCCATGGACTCGCCTACGCCGATACGCAGGAGGATGCAGAGACCGCCTCACGCGCGCTCGCTGAGGCCGCGCAGCGATACGCGAACCTGTTCGGGCGTGCGCCGGTGGGCATGCTGGTGCTCAGCACGAGCCTGGATCCGATGGCCGCGATCGACTTCGCGAACGCCCACGACCTGGAGTTCGCCCAGGTCTGGGTGCCCGCCAAGGCCAAGCGCGCCATGACCGAGCGGGCGATGCGTCAGGCCGGCTTGGACCGCGCCCGCATCAACCGGGCACTGGCCGGCATGTCCGACCAGGAGCCGATCACATTGCGGCATGAAGTGGGACACGCCATGTATGAGGCGATGTACTGGCCTGGGAGCATCGGGACGCCGCGGGACCGCTACGGGACGCCAGCGCCCGATTGGCTGGATGAGGCGGCCGCGATCGCAATGGAGCCGATCGAGGCCCAGGGCCGTCACGTCGCTGCGTTCATCGACTTCGCCAAGCGGCGTCCGCGCGACATTCCCGACCTGGCGGACTTCCTCGCATCCGAGCATCCGGTGCGCAACGCCGGTCTCGCGAGTGCGCTCGCACGTGGACCGAAATCGGATTCCGGCGTGCGGATGATGGTGGCCAGCAGTGGTGACCGCTTCCCGGGCATGGAGACGTTCTATGGACAGTCCCTGCTGACGGCGCTGTTCCTGGCGGAGACGAGCGGCAATCCCCAGATCCTTGCGACCATCAGCAGGGCCACCGCCGATGGCCTGGACTTTGACGCATGGCTGGCGCGGGACGGCGCCGAGTTGAAGCTGCCCGCAACGGTCGCGGCCCTGCAGCCGCTCTGGAATGACTGGCTGCAGCAGGTGCTCCGCAGGGGCGACAACAGCGAACCCTAGGCCGGCATAGTGGAGATCGGTTCTCTCCACGCCTTCACCATGTCTTCGACCCGGCGCTGCGCCGACACCTTCGACGGAATCCGCGAGGCCGGGTTGTTCAACTCCGAGCGCGTCATCACCGGCCCATAGTCGGCCGGCATCACGCTCGAGGAGTGGCGCACGGCGCTGAACTTCCGCGCCCACAACCACGGTGGGCCCGGCCGGTCATCCGCACATCATCGCCACTGCCCGGGATGCGCTGGACCCTTGGCTGAGGCATGGCCGCGGCGGCATTATCTGTGGCCCAGGACCTGCACAAGCAGCTGGGGAAAGACCAACGCCGACCTCTTCGGCAAGCAGGAGACGATCCTCCACGCGGCGTGTTTCAACGCCAACGCGGCCCGTTCAAGCCGCTGCCGCTCGACAGCGCTGCGCAGCACGGCCTGCCGACCCGATGTACCCGCCATGCAGGCA
>Ga0233383_1000785_pt1 | contig 11652 bp, 14 predicted proteins | sample ElkDunMinimDraft_14_FD_191542 | JGI IMG/M metagenome (GOLD analysis project Ga0233383, IMG submission 191542) | Fecal eukaryotic communites from dung pellets of Tule Elk in California, USA - Elk Dung G16 | ecosystem: Host-associated > Mammals > Digestive system > Large intestine > Fecal | place...
AAGTCTACCACCTAGCTGGAAATTTTTTCCAGTTCATTATCAGTTCAATTACAGTGGCAGGAAGTTCAATTTAGCCATGGTAATATTGCACAAAAAATTGAACCGCAGTTCAAACCACGGTTCAATAGTTCAAATGTTCAATTGTTATCTGTTGTTCTCATCTGACGCAACTATTGCAAGACACATACAAAACACACCAATAACCGCACCAACTACCACACCCACAATAAAACCGATCATAAATATACACCCTCTTCCAGTAACCTTTTTATCTCATCAAGCTCATCACTAGTCGCTGTAATACCCGATAAGTCAACATTTGCGCACACAGTAAAACCGCTGAAATCAGACAATACACCGTACTTGTCGCAAGCATAGCCCACACAATGACCGTAGTTATCAGGGGCATTAGTAACGGGTCTGTCTATAATGAAATACGGGTACTGTGGGAGATACAAGCTGCAAGAAGGCGAGGCACTACCCGATTGTGCGTACTGTGTAGGAGCAGTCGCAACCTCATAAGCACCCTTTACAGCTCCCTCAATAACACCGCCGATGTTTCCGCTAGCAGCCGACGACACTGCTTGTGTCAAGCTCCCCACTGTCGCATTGAGCACACTAGATGCATATGCAGCACTATCTGTAGCTGATACTGGAATAGACACACCGCATGAACCATTTGCACTAAACATAATTATACCGTCACGGTATACGAAGCAAGTACACGCACCTGTCACAACGTCAACGATCATATTCGCAGATATTTCGTGTCCCATAAACTCAGATGTGTCTACTGGTACACAACCACAATACGGTAGATATAATCTAGCTTCTGTGTATGGTGTATAATCAAGGAAATTTTTGAAACTGCGGAAAAACGAACATGACCCAAGAGAAATTACAGCATTGTTATCGTTTCCAAGCAATCGACCGTAAACCTCTGATACAGTACGACCAATCTTGATTGCCTGTGAACCACCTGTTGAAATCATCTGTGTAATATCAAAAGGGTATAGGCGTATGTCGATAATGCCATTAATTGGATTTTCGCCCATTAGTCCAAGACCCGCAACGATCTCATCAAATTTCGAGCCGTCGGCATTCCATAGCCAATCAGCAAGTAATTTAATGTTCGTCGCCGTCATTGCATACGATCTATTGAAAACACCCACCGTTGACAGTGTCGGCGTCTGTATCGGTGTATTATCATCATACTTGTTAGTATCAGTGTTTTCCTCTCCGTCATAATCAGGGTTTGCTGTGGGGTCTCTTCCACTTTCTTCAAGGTCAGGGTTCGTTGTTTTTATAACTTCTTTACCGTTCGGACCTCCGTGATTGACCTCACCTGTTGCGTATCCATGTCTGATAGTACCCCAAAAAATATGTTCATCAGTGAGATTTTCAAGGTCTCCACTAGTCGCAACGTCTTGTTTATCCGTGTAAAAGAGTCCTGTGTTAGCAAATTCGTGGAATATATCCATTAGTTTAGTATGGTCTGTCAAACGCATTCCGAACTCGTCATATGAGCCACCACTGTATTTTGTAAAAGTCCAATATTCCGTACTGCACCCACGAATACAGTATATAATATCACTTCCACTGTCATAGCGGTTATCATGAACGTTGAGTAAATATCGTGAGCCTATAACATAGTTTTCGGAGTTAACGTAGCTGAAATAATCAGCAGAAAAATCAATAGTTACATCTCCATAAAGAGAACTAGACATATCGAAATCCTCTATTTCTGATTGTGAGAAATTCAATGCCTCAGCATCAAACGGTGAATGTGTGGGGTATAGATAGGTAAACTCCACTCCGCTATCTGACCTGCTTGTATAGCTAGTTCCTGCATATGGATAGAAAACCATGCCTATTACGTGTACACTACTATTACCGTATAATGACGAATTGTTAATGAAATTATACAGCGGTATCGAATGTCGTGAGCCGTGTGTGTATGTGCTACTTGCGGCATCATATGCGCAGTTATCATAATATATAACCTCAGCTAGTGAAATTATCTTACCTCTAGCGCATCTCAGTATAACTTGTTCCGTTACTCCGGCATTATTATTGGTAATACCAAATGCGAGTTTAGAGCTATTATATCCGCCATACTCATATTTACTTGCTTCACCTCCGCCGCTTGTATCACGCAGTAAAAGAGGGTGTACACTGTTTTTATAGGGATTTAATGAACCTGTCTGACGTGCTACAATCCAAGTACGATTATTTCTGTCATATGTTATCCAAATAAATCTATAACGTGACATTTCCGACATTCTAGAAACACACCAAAAAACAGACTCATCAATGTATTCATTAAATGGTATCTGTGTTGACTGCACTAGCTCTCTGATAGTCTTTGCCGACCCCTCAAGGTCGCTAGATACAACGGCTCTAAAATCACCGCTGATACGAACTTCATCACCTGTACCCCAGTAACTAGTATTTAGTTCCATATATTATCCCTCCTGTCCGCTGCCACCGCCTGCAACGTTCAAAACAAAATTAAAGGTATTCGTACTTGCACCGCCCTGAATATTGAAATAGCTGCCGTCAAAAAGAATACAGCGCACGTCTTTGTATGGCATTAATGGTAGTTGATTATCAGGTATCATTGACGGCTTGCCCACACTTTCAGAGCGCACCACTCGCTGTGATGTGTTGCGTATATCTTGATGTGACATTAATACATCAACGTCACACTCTAACACTATGCGTGCAGCTGTGTCCGTTGTGTGCTTGTGAATGAAATAATATCTAGCATAATCAGGGATATATACGTAATTAGCATTAATAGCATTGACAGTACTATCCCCCGACAATATTAATCGAGGGTGTAGAATATCACAAGGTAGTGTTGCCCTTGCTGTCATTGTAGACACACCCGATAGCGATTTACTGACTGTTTTCGGGTCGTCTGCTGTTGTATATAATTGTATGGTCATTTCTTGTTGCCCCCTTTTAACTCGGCGATTGCCTTTGTTAATTCCGTGATCGCCTTTGTGTTGCGGTCTATGATTTTAGATTGCGAAATTGCTAGATATATACACGCTGCTATTGGAAAACCCACCTGTGATATAATAGTGATAAAATCGTTCATCGTTATCACCTCACACAATGCACAGATGTTGTTTTACAAACTCTCTGCAAAACAGCTCAGAAATTGTTTTTACCCTCATTTCCTGTTCAGCTGTGAGCATCTGTGCAGCTGTCGTAACACCTATGTTACCACTAGTGTGTTCGTATACGTGATCATAACTGCTCCATGTATCGGTATCTTCATTGATAGTTTTTGAAAACTTTGTGTTTTCTGTTTCAACTTCTGTTTTGTGATTATTGTATTTCTCGGTGTCCGTGATTTTGTGTCCTGTATATGTGCGTTCATTATCTTCTTGATAATTGTTGTATGTTTTGCTGTCGGTGTAACTACCTGTCTGTGTATCGGTGCTTTTTGTATCAGGTCTATAATTTGTATTTTCATAAGTTGTAACATCGTTTTCTACTGTATTCTGATAGTTGTTAAACGTCCTTGTGTTACTATCTCCACCGCTTATTGACTTAGTATCTTTATAGCTGCCACTCTCAGCACGTTCATTTATTTTCTCCCCACTCGGTGTTGTGGTTGCCGTGCTGCCGTCTACCCTCTGCCCCGTGATAATATCTGACTTCTTATCATAGTTGCTTATAGGGTCATACACAAGCCCCATAGCTTCAATAAGTCGCTGGGCGTTGCTTATACGCTCTGTATTCCAAAATGTACGCCAGTGGTAGAAAAAATCACAGAAATCAAAATACTCATCATCGGTCAGACCTGCTGTACGATTGAATGTTTTTTCGACGGCGGAACTATCGCTATTGTAGTAATCACGTGCAATGTATGAAAAATCGCCATAGCGTGCTATCAGCTGTGAAATGATATTATCGGTGTACGATACCGTGTTACTCGGTCTAAACTGTCCTAGATTAAGAGTCAACATTTTCATTATTTCCGATATTTTCACTGTTTTCATCATCGTTTACCTCCTCTGTCTGTGTATAAGACCTTTTGAATTTTTCGTATTCCAAAGCCCATACACTGCCGAAATTAACGCTAGCATTACTCCACTTTTTGCGCAGGACTTTAAACCCCTTTTCAAGCTCTGATAATTTCTGTAGTGGTACTGTCCATACAAGAGGGTCTGCCCCCTGTATTTCCTCGGCTGATACTTGTGCTCGCTTGTTTACGTTATTGAGATTAAGCCCATAATGATAATAGAATTTCTGTAAAATATCGTCCTCTAACTGCGATAGATATGGTATATATGCGCTGTGTTCGGGCTTTGTGAAATTTTCTATCAGATTTTCGTTGTCGCTGAAAAGATCGCTGTTTTTAACAACAGAGGGTTTACCTTTGTAGATATCAGTAAAAGCACTTTCTAACGCTGCTTTGTCGGTATCGCTTTTCGCTTTGCCAATAGGCGCTAGTCTGCTGTTAATGATATTGCATTTAAGCGATGTATAAAGCTCCGTCAACATATCGACTGTTTGCAGTAAGTAAAACTCAGGGTACATATAACTATTATTCTTAAATAGCGCGATATCTTCGCCCACAATACCACTGTATGATTTGCCGTTCTGTGTTACTGCTGTTATACGATCTCCGTAACCATAAGCATTTATATCTCCACCACGTGAACAAATGCAAACAGGGGGTTTGTCCTCTGTTAGAGGAATTGCACACATACCGTTGCTGTATAAAAAGCGGAAAAACATTGTTTTATCAATGCTATCAGGCAAGCCCCCAAGGTCAAACATATCAATGATAGAGTTAAACAGGTTGCTATATATGATATTACCGTTAAACTCTTTTTGTGCTTTGTATCTCTCCGAAATTCTTTCAAAATCGAAATACTCAGGCATTAAAATCACTCCTTTTACAAAAGCCCCTCGGTGCGAGGGGCTTATAAATTTTTTGTTAGTCAAGGAAGAAAGCAACCATACTATAATTTGCATCAATTATCCAGTTTATAAGGCGGTGATGATAGGTATTTGTAAAGTCAGCACTTGCCGTATAGTTGCTTGTTACCTTTTCTCTGTAGGGGCAAATGCCGAGTGCTCGCCAGTCATAGAGAAGACCTATACAATTTGATTTTGTATAAGCTTCTGTGCCTATGCCCAGCTTTTCATCGGGGTCTGCTGCGATTGAAATTGTGCTGAGCTGGTCAAAAGTGAAATCTCCGTTGCTGTCTGTTACACCCTGCCACATTGTAATGGTGTCATAATCTCCGAAATCAGACTCTTCTTTGTTGAATGATACTCTTTTGAGATATGTTTCAGCGTCTTTGATAAAGTCATAAAGTATAGCTGCGTGAATAGTGTTTCCGAAAACAGGAATTGCACCATTGTTAAACGCCTTTGTTCTGCGTGTCATATACTTTCTGACTTTTGCGATCTCAGCATAACAGTATGCAAGGGCGTTTTCATTGTGCAACACGTCAGCAGCTGTAGCACCACTCGCAAGTATGCCTTTTGCTATCATTTCGGTAACAAGGTGTCTTGCTGTACCTGTTCCCTTGTCAGATATAGCGACTCCAGCACTTGCGAGTGCGTGAGCCATAGCGTCAAGCAGCAGTGCGTTTGTGTTCTCAACCTCTACGCTGACCGCAGAGAGAAAACTTTCAAGCTGTGCAAGTCCTGTAAAAGCGTCCTTGATCTGATCAAACGTCCTTGAAATAGGTGTTACAATCGGCTTTGCTTCTGTGTAGAGTTTTGCCTTGATCTTCGGCTGGTAATAGGTATGCTCTTCCTTGCTGTAGTCTCTGCCAGCAACTAGATTATACATAGGATCGTCAAAAGTGTCAAGGGGGTCAAAATACACTCTTTCAAGATATCCGCCCCACTCATAATTTTTGATGAACATTGACGGAAATTCCGTTCTGTAAATCTCGTTCTGAATGTCAAGTACTCCCAGCTGTGTAACCATAGCCTTAAAAACGTTATCAAGTCCAGCGTCAGCAGCTGCCGCCTGCTTTCCTACGTCCACAATCATAGCCGTATTAAGGGGCTTAATAGTACCGTCTGCAGCAGTCATATACTCAGCACCCATAAACTGCGAAATTCCATTTACTATCGCTGTGTGTATGTTTTTGATATCCATAGTAAAAATCACTCCTCATTATTTTCAAACTTTTCTGCTAGTTTGTTATATGCTTTTATATACCTTTTCAACCGCTTTTCAAGGTCTGTTGCTCTGACCTCGGCAGAAACAAAAACGCATACATAAGCGACTAGCGTTATTGCGTATATTATTTCCTTATCCAGCACCAAACCCATTATACAAGCGGTTGTTATCCAAATCAGAAACATTGCTCTGATAAAAGCAAATACTGTCTTATTCATGTTAAAACTCCTTTACTATATTATACATTTTTTTGTACTTGTTGTCAACCTGTTTTTCTGCGTGCTGCATTAAAATATCGTTCTATTGTGTCGCCTGTTTCATTTGTGTCAAAATAAAAATGCCCTCTTGTGTACAGCAGCCAAAAACGCTTGTGTTTTTCGTTCTCGCCCAGCTTGTAAATATAGCGTTTATCTGTGATCTGCTCCATAGTAAATATTTTGCTATCGTCATAAGTCCTAGTTGCTCTGTGACAGTATATGCACAATCCTAACTCTGATAATACAACATCACATCTGTAATATTTACCGTGATAGTAAATGTATATTGATCTATCCAGATATTCAAAATCTATATTACTATCGATATGCTGATATTCCTTAAAGCTCCATGTTTCAGCACCTGTTATACTTGCAAGCTTCGGATTTTCAAAGCCGTAATACTCGGTATTAACTCTTTGCTTTGTCTGTGATTTGTCGCTCGTCAGCAACTCAACATAAAAATTAGTGCCTAGTGGGTTTGATATGATCTTGTTATCTCCTTGCCGCATTTTTTCAAGTGGTTTTGCAATACAAAATTCGTAAAAGAATAATGCGTCTTTGTTTATCGTGTTTGCAAGGAAAAAAGCTTTGCAGCCTTTACGCAGACGGTAATATGTGCTTTGTAGCTGTGCATAAGCAAGGAAATCTCCGTCTGTTTCTTTGCCGATAAACTCATCATATAGTATTATATCACTGTCAGGGCAATTATAACCACTTTTTAATTCCATGTATTGACGCACATAGGAAATGTGAATAAATGGTACATCTGCCTGCTCTGTTACTTTGCCGTCCTGCACGGTACAATAGTACCAATACCGCCCCTTATAAAATGCAGAGTTGTATTTGCCTTTGGTTATTAACTCTATGTAATCATAGCTTAAAATCACATCTAATAACGATAAAATATTCTTCGGTGCAGCTTCTTCCTCTGTTGTTCTGACGTACTCTATTCTTTTGTTGTAATCAAACCCAGCTATCATTAAAAATAGCATTAACTGGTTTGTTTTACCTCTTGCTCTGTCAGATAGTATAAAACTGTATGCTACCTCTTCAATTGGCATTGTTGAAGGACTCCATAACTCTGCATTTTTATCACCTATATACTTTTGATATTTCTGTTGAGTTCTCAGCTTCTTAAAACGTGATCGCACTTTATCCCATTGTATATCCATTTTTATAACTCCTTTTTACATATCTTTACATGATAGTGTATAAACTGTTTGACTTTCTTCACAAGCAATTAAAACATTCACGTTCTCGATCTCCTATCTAAAATCAATTTTAAGTATTCCCTTGTCATATGCAGCCTAAAATCAGAGGGCATTAATGAAACACTTGATTTTTCAAACATCATTTCACCGTCGATAATATCTCTGTGTGGTTTATCTTCATAGTGAGTTGTTAGCTTCTGCGTGTATTCCTCCAGCAGCACCATGCCGGGTGAAAATACATCAAAAATATCTTTATGTGTTTTGTTGCAATACTCCACTAAAGCGTATTTTCCCAGTCCTGCTATTGTCTGTGTGTGCCTGTGTAGTGATATATAATAGCTATGGTGTAGCTTGCTAGTGTGTTTTGGTATTATGTTTGTTATTTTGTATCTGTGCTGTCTTAGGTCTTTGAGATAGTATTCTTTTACATATCGTTTAGCACCCAGTGTCTTAAAACGTCTGTATCTGCCCTCAAACTCATAGCAACCTATCTTATCATAATTACGTTGTATGCCCTGTCTGTTGATCTCTTGCAAGTGGTTGTTATATGCTATTATCTTTGATTTGTCATAGCCTTTAGCAAAATATATACTATCAGTATCACAATATACAACAAATTTTTGATTTTCCCACACTTGCAATAGCAAGTCTGTTCTTGCGTGTGCTGTTATCCATATTCCCCACGCTGGTAATAGAAAATCTTCTTTGATAAAATCATCAAATGTTTTTACTGTGCCGTCTTTGTTGGTTGCTGGTTGCTGTGTCCACTCTCCATTTTTATATGTGTCCTCTGTTTTATGGTGACGTGTTACACACATACCATAAAAAGCATTTATGCGTTTTTTGCTCTCCATGTACTCAGGTGTTTCTTTTGGTGTGCTCTCTTTAATATCAAAGTATTTTAGTATAAGCTTACGCATAAAAAACGGAAATGTTCGCCTGTGTGCTATCTTGCATGATATGATTTTGATATTATCCCACTTGTAAAAGAGTTTATATATTTTATAATCAAGCTCAGTCAGCAGCACACGCAGGCTCTCAGCTTGCATTAGTCTGCCGTTATCCCAGTAAGCGTGTGTATAGTCAACGCATTTGTGCGATGACTCTATACTGTGTGTTGTGGTTGCACGTATATTAGTAAACTCAATATCTAAAATACAGCAGCATTTTTCAAGGTATTCAGGCTTAAAAGTTACTTGTTTAAATTTATCAGCTGGGAAGTATTCCTGCAAAATTTTTGAAGGATAACTACTTTTCTTATCCCATGACTCAACATCAATCAAAATCTTATTTACATAAGCTCTGTTGGCATGTGTAAAGCCACCCCTAAAAAGATATTGCATATATACTTCATATTCTTTTTCAGTGAAATATGCCTCTTGTATTTCCGATAGATATCCAGTGTCTGATTTTGCTGCTCGTTTGCACTCGGCTCTTAATATGCCTGTTGCTGTGTACGGCATACACCCCCACGCCTCAGCGTGTTTATATATGTAATCAGCAAACTCGGCTAGTATAACAGTATCGTTTTCAATGTATTGTGACTCTTTTTCATTTAGTGGTGTTGTGCTGTTTCGCTGTTTGGTGTAGTCTAAATCACCTGTCATTTTTTGTGTCTTGCAATAGTTCTTTGCTAGATACGCTAGGTTTCCACCGCTGATTTTTAACGCTTCTCGAAATTGTATATATTTTCCATAATCAGCTGTTAAAGGTTGCCTGCTATTAGTTGCAAATACTTTCCATTCTGCACGATCTTTCAGAAATTGAAATTCAAATGATAAATTAGCGACCCAAATAATAAGCTTTGGTATTATCTTATTGTTGCGATATTTACGATCTAACTTGTGATTGAGAAAATGCAGCCAATCTAAAAAATTATCCCATTTGCGAAAGCCTATTGTTTTTTTACCAATAGTCACGCAAAAGTGATACACATAGCTGTGTTTATTTAGGCGTGTTGTTTCGGTATCATATCCCATAGGTATTCTAATATATTTTTGATATCCAATACTTAATAACCTTGCATTTAATACCGCTTTTTCTGTGATTTGTTTGATCTCTTTTGAGTCATAGTAAATCACAAAATCACCGCCTATTCGTCACTATAATAATCTTCTAAATCGGGGTCATACATTGCAGATAGATTATTTATATAGTCTCTTGCTAAATCTTGATAAGGTGTTAAATCACCTCTGCCGCCTATTGTGTTATGTAATATCTTTTTAGCACCCTCTATATTATAGGGATCTCCAGTTATTTTAGATATCTCGCTTGCAAGTATCTGTGATAGTTCATACCAATCAGCAGCTGCGGAGAATTGATCTTCTTTTTTATCAATTCGATCTGTGGTATTCCAATCGTTTATGTTATCGGGTTGTTTGTTGTTTTTGTCTGTCGGTGTTTTCTGCTCCAGCTCCTCGGGCTGCATTGTTTTGGCTTCTTTTACGCCTACTAAGCTTTCACGCTTTGCTTTTGCTGTTTCGTATGTTTCCTCTTTGTATTTTTCTTTGTTTGCTCCTGCACGGCTTACAACATCGTTCCCGTTTTTGTCTTTGCGTATCTCCCAGCCGTCAGCTTTAAGCACATCAATATTATATTGTGCTACATTGTCAAAACCTTGTTTTCGCAGGTTGTTCAACTGATTGTTTATACCTTTTGCCCAGTTGTCGAAATCTTGCCTAATACGGAGACGTTCTCTATACGTCAGCATACTTATACACCCTCTCAATTTCCAAGTTATGCCCTTGATAATGGTATATGCATATACATACACGATCTTGCAGCATTTCTTTTTCTCTGTCGCTTGCGTGGTGTATGTACCGCATATTCAAACCATATCTTGTTGGCTCGTATTTGTACAGTTTCTTTTTGCGTATCTTAAACTTTGCGATATATCTTGTCATTTGTATCATTCTTTTCACTCCTTTTGTGTAAATAATGCCCCTCAATGAGAGGGGCTTTATTTAGTTGTTCTTTGTTATACGATCTTGAAATTCTTGTATTCGCTGCCATTCTTGCTCTGACCTGCGAAAAACTCGATCCGAACTGGTGTGTTGTCACTAATGCAGTCTGTGAGATAGTCGGCAAACTCGGACATACCTTTAAGACAAACGTTAGATGTAAAGCCCACGACTCCAATATCAGTTGCAATATAGCCGACGTCGCAGGGGTTACCTTGCTTGTCTGTTCCGCTGTTCTCCAGTACTGCGCAACCTGTTACAGTGATAGGATCTCCGTGGTCAATAGCGTCATTGATTGAAATGCTGCCGTTCTTTGCATTAAAAAGGTCTTTCTTTGTCATATTAACGTTGATGTTCATAGTGTTTTTTCCTTTCTGTTTTTGAATTGTTCAGCCCCGTATTATATATTTGCGCACAAATTCGATATAATGTGTCATTGACTTAATTAATATATTAGGGTCTCAGGCTTTCCCTCTTGCCGTTGTTTTAGGGTGTTTTCCTAATCACCGTGGGGCTGTGGGGTGGGGCTTGATTTTGTAGCTCAAACCCCCGAGAAAGCTAAAAGTGTTCGTATCTCGGCTTTTATATCACTCCTCATAATAACCTTTGCTGTCTAAAAAGCTGTGTATATCTCCAGCTGTTCTAAAAAACTCTCTTGCTAATGCGTTACACTCGTATTCTTCTTGTCTTTCTGCACATTCGTGAAATGCAATAGAAATTGTGTTGAGCATCGAACCAGTTGCTGTAATCTTTTCACCATTTGAAAGAGTAATTGTATACCTTGTTTCCCATTTTGATTTTTTCATTCTCCTCATTCTCCTTTTGTGTTTTGATTTTGTTGTGTTTGGTTGTTCGATCTCTCGATCTACATATATTATACACCCTATCGAGAGTAATTTCAAGTTACAATATTATTACAGTTTTGGTTCAATCTGTAATCACTTTGTAATAATTTAACGTTTGAACTGCGGTTCAATTTTTTGTGCAATATTACCATGGCTAAATTGAACTTCCTGCCACTGTAATTGAACTGATAATGAACTGGAAAAAATTTCCAG
>Ga0233383_1000788_pt1 | contig 11618 bp, 8 predicted proteins | sample ElkDunMinimDraft_14_FD_191542 | JGI IMG/M metagenome (GOLD analysis project Ga0233383, IMG submission 191542) | Fecal eukaryotic communites from dung pellets of Tule Elk in California, USA - Elk Dung G16 | ecosystem: Host-associated > Mammals > Digestive system > Large intestine > Fecal | place...
GTCTTCGGCACGCCCACCAGCACCGTGGTCGCCATGGGGCCGGTGGGAATCCGCTTGATGTCCCAACGATATCCGTCCGACCCGGGAACCTCGCGGACGAGCGCGCGCAGCTCGTCCACCGAGTACACCCGCAGGCAGCTGACGATCCCGTCGAACAGGATCGTGAAGGGAATCAAGGGAACGACCCAGCTCAGCAGCAGCCGCGAGGGCCGAAACGGCTTCAGGAACGGCGAGGCGATGCCACCGAGGACCGCCCCCATCATCGTTCCGAGGACGGCCACGGGGGTGCGCTCCACCACCTCCATGATCGCGATGCCCTGACGCTTGGCGACCGCGTCGGCGAGGATTCCGCGGGCCGCGTCGGGGGAGAAGTGGTGGAAGGCGTTGGTCAGGGTCCGGAAGCCCACCAGGGACGCGGGGACGTCGGTCGCGTCCACCGGCTGCCCGGAGAGGCTGATGGCCCCATCGCTCTCCGACGCCAGCGCCCTCAGCCGGTCCGCGTTCGGGTAGAGGTCGGTCAGCGTCGCGGTGACCTCGAGCCCCTCGTGCTCACGCAGCATCTTCTGGAGCGTCGGCAGCGGCCCGCCTCCACCCGAGCAGAGGTCCACCAGGCGCGAGTCGCCGGTGCTGCGCAGTCCCTCCGCGAGCATCTTCACGAACCCGACGTAGGGCAGCGCGGTCTGGTTCCCCGCCACCGCGAGCCAGTCCGTCGCGCCGTTGCGCACCGCCTCGGGCCACCACGGCAGATCCTCGAGCTCCACCAACTGCATCCGTCCCATGGGAACCTCCCGGCGCTTCACCCCGGGCCCTCGCGCGGCCGTGCCGCCGTGGGTGCCCGACAACGACGAAGGCCACCACCAGTCTCCCGGTGATGGCCTTCCAGTTCCTGCCTTCAGCCGACGTCCGTTCAGTCCTTGTCGGGAGCGGCGTTGCCCGCGGGCGGTGCCGCGACGGCCGAGGCGCCGCTGGGCCTGCGGGTCTCCATCGCGTCGGCGACCAGCTCGGTGAGGTCCTTCACCTTCATGGCCTCCTCGCGGCCGGTGTCCGCGATGGCGTCGTTGATCATCGTCGAGCAGAACGGACAGGCCACCGCGACGGTGCCGCCCTTGCCGGCGGTCCCCGAGTACTTGCCGACCTGGCCCGGCTCCTTGCGGTCCGTCGCCGAGAGCAGCTCGATGGACGGATCCCCCGCGTGCGCCAGCGTGTTGGCCGCCTCGTTCACGCGGTTGTGGTTGATGCGCGTGCCGATGTGCTCCTCCATCCACATGCGACCGCCGCCGGCGCCGCAGCAGAAGCTCTCGCGCTTGCTGCGCTGCATCTCGATCACGTTGAGGCCCGGGATCGCCTTGAGGACCTCGCGGGGCGCGTCGTACACGCCGTTGTGACGGCCCAGGTAGCAGGGGTCGTGGTAGGTCAGCGTCTGGTCCATCACCTTGCTGAGCTTGACCTTGCCCTCCTTGATGAGGCGGGCCAGCAGCTCGGTGTGGTTGAGGACCTCGTAGTTGCCGCCGAACTGCGGGTACTCGTTCTTGATCGTGTTGAAGCAGTGCGGGCACTGCGTGATCACGGCCTTCACGTTCGCCGCGTTGAACATCTCGACGTTGGTCTGCGCGAGCGTCTGGAACAGGTACTCGTTGCCCAGGCGGCGGGCCGAGTCGCCGTTGCAGATCTCCTGCTTGGCCAGCGTGCCGAACGACACGCCCGCCTCGTTCATGATCTTCACCAGCGCACGGCTCACGCGCTTCTGCTTGTCGTCGTAGCTGCCCGCGCAGCCCACGAAGAAGAGGTAGTCGTAGGTCTTGCCGTCCTCACCCCAGGTCGGCACCTCGAGCCCCTCGGCCCACTCGTCGCGCGACTCCTGCGACAGGCCCCAGGGGTTGCCCTGGCGCTCCATGCCCTCGAGCACGCGCTGGGCCTCGGCGGGGAAGTCGGCCTCCACCTGGACCTTGTAGCGGCGCATGTCGATGAGGCGCGGGACGTTCTCGATGAAGACCGGACACGCGGCCTCGCACCAGCCACAGGTCGTGCACGCCCACACCGTCTCGGGCTGCAGGATCCCGCCCACCAGCGGCGGCAGCTCGTCGGCCTGCGCGGTCTGCGGATTGCGACCCTCGGTCACCCACTGCTCGTTCGCCCAGAGCCAGCCCTTGAGGTCCTGGTTGACGCCCTTGTGCGTGAGCGGCTTGCCGGTCACGTAGGTGGGGCAGTGCGTCTGGCAGCGGCCGCACTCGGTGCAGCTGTAGAGGTCCAGGCCCTGCTTCCAGGTGAGGTCGGTGAACTTGTTGGCGCCGAACTCCTCGGCCTCGAGGTTCGCCTTGGGGAGCACCGCGCTCTGCGACAGGCCGCTGCCCACCGTGACCGGGTTCTTCTCCAGCGAGGCGGGGGTGAGCCGCTGCAGGAAGACGTTGAAGAGGCCGGTGATGATGTGGAAGTGCTTGCCCAGCGGCAGGAAGTTCAGGAACACCAGGATGATCACCAGGTGCAGCCAGAAGCCGCCGGCACCCAGCGCGTTGGAGATCCAGGGCGGGAGCATCCCCATCACCACGCCGACGGCGCTGGTGACCGGCTCGTACCAGACCACGCCCGACCCGCTCGCCGCGAAGTGGCTGCCACCGAAGATGAACTCGGTGATCATCAGGCCCGCGATGAAGCCGAGGATCAGCAGCGCCTCGCCCGACTCGGTCAGGCGGTCCGGATGCACCACCAGGCGCAGGTAGAAGAAGTAGGCGATGCCCACCAGCGCCAGGAGCGCCACCACGTCCTTGGCCAGCAGGTAGACCGCGTAGAGGCCGGCCAGCGCCGGCTGATCCGCCCACGCGTGGTGGTTCAGATCTCCCAGCACGTGGAGGGCCGTCTCGCTGAAGCCCATCACGAAGAGCGACACGGTCCGCAGCGCCAGCACCATGAAGGCCGCGAACACCAGCACGTGCATGGCGCCGGGCCCGCGCTCCTCGGGATCCACCATGCGCTTCTGGCCGAAGCCGAAGAGCAGGAGCGCGCGCAGTCGTTGCAGCGGATGGTCGAGGCGGTTCTCGGGCTTCATGACCAGCAGCGCTTGGACGCGACCGGTCATGGTGATGGCGAAGAACGAGAGCGCAACGAGGAGCAGCAGGCCGGTAATGATGGGGCTCATGGACGTCCTGCACGCTAGCAGGCAGACGCGTCGCGGCAAGTCCCGATTGATTTCTGAATCGGTCCTTCGTTGACGGCCGGCCGCCCGTCGGCCGGGGGCGCGGCTCGGGAAGTCCGCCGCACGGCGGTGTGTCGACGACCGTGGCCACGCCGGCGCCCGTGGTCCATGCTCCCCCGCGATTCATGGACGCTCCTTCCCCGACTCCTGGAACCACCCCCCCGTGGCGTCGCGGGTTCGCCTGGTTCAAGGCCTGGTGGCAGGACCCCAAGCGGCTGCTGCGCCCGCTCTTGCTCCCCGAGGACGCCCCGCTCGATCTGAGCCTGGTGGGCCGGATGCTCTGGCACGCCGCGCTGGTGGGCATCGCCGCGGGGTTGGTCGGCGCCGCGTTCTTCGCCGCGCTGGAGTGGATGCAGGACGTGGTGCTCGAGGGCCTCGCGGGCTACCGCATCCTGCGCGCCGCCGGGGAGCACCTGCCCGAGGGGGACCTGCCGGAGTTCCGTCCCTGGCTGCTCGCCCTGCTGCCGGCCCTGGGCGGCCTGGTGTGCGGCCTGCTCTGCCTCTACGCCCCGGAGGCGCGCGGCGGCGGGTCGGACGCGGCCATCGAGGCGTTCCACCGCCACGGAGGCGTGGTCCGCAGGCGCGTGCTGTGGGTCAAGCCGCTGGCCAGCCTCGCCACCCTGGGCACCGGCGGCGCGGGCGGACGCGAGGGGCCGACGATGCACCTGGGCGCGGCGCTCGGGTCGATGGTCGGACGGGTGCTGGGCGTCGGCCCGCGCGAGCGGAGGATCCTGGCGATCGCGGGCGTGGCGGCCGGCATCGCGGCGGTGTTCCGCACGCCCCTGGGCGCGGCGCTCCTCGCCGTCGAGGTGCTCTACCGCGACGGCTTCGAGTCGGACGCGCTGGTCCCGAGCGTGCTCTCCAGCGTGGTGGCGTACTCGGTCGTGATCTCGATCTTCGGGGAGTCCACGCTCTTCTCCCACGCCGCGCGCTTCCCCTTCGATCCCGCGCACCTGCCGCTCTACGGGGTGATGGCGCTGCTGCTCTCGCTGGTGGCGGCGATCTTCGTGGCCAGCATGGCCTGGACCCGCGAGCGCTTCGAGCGCCTCCCCGGTCCGGTCTGGCTGCGCCCGGCGCTCGGCGGCCTGCTGCTGGGGCTGTGGGTGACGGCCGCGGTGCTGCTGGTGGCCGACCTGATCGGCGGCGAGGCGATAGGGCTGGGTCTGCTGGGCGGCGGCTACGGCGCGGTCCAGGTGGCCATCAGCGATGCGGCGTGGCTGCCCGATGGCTGGGTGGGTGCCGGCCTGCTGGCGGCCCTGGCGCTGGGGAAGGTGGTGGCGGCGAGCTTCACCATCAGCTCCGGCGGCAGCGCGGGGGACTTCGCCCCGAGCCTCGCGATCGGCGGGCTGCTGGGCGGGGCCTTCGGCCGCGCGATGCAGCTGATCTTCGACGATCCGTCGCTGGATCCGGGCGCGTTCGCCCTGGTCGGGATGGGGACCTTCTACGGCGGCATCGCGCACGTGCCGCTCGCCGCGCTGGTGCTGGTGTGCGAGCTGGCGGGGAACTACGACCTGCTGGTGCCGCTGATGCTGTCCTTGGCGCTCTCGTTCGTGGCGCTGCGCCGACCCTCGCTCTACCACGCGCAGGTCCCCTCTCCGGGGCAGTCCCCGGTGCACCGGGAGGCGCTTCTGGTCCAGGCGCTCGAGGCGGTGCCGGTGGGCAGCGTGCTGACGTGGAGCTCGGCCCCCGCGTGCTTCTCCCGCGGGTCCACCGGGCTGGACATGATGCGCGCGCTCGAGTCCCACAGCGCCCAGGACGTCTTCCCCGTCCTCGACCCGGACGGGAGGCTGGCGGGCCTGGTGCGCGCGGCCTCGCTCAGGGTGCTCGCGATCGAGGGGGAGCGCTCGCTCCTCCTGGTGGCCGAGGACGTGATGCAACCGCCGGTGTGCGTGCGGCGGGAGGACGATCTCCGCTTGGCCGCCGAGCGCCTGCTGGCACACGGGCTGCGGCAGCTGCCGGTGGTGGACGACGCGGGCCGGCCCGTCGGAATGCTCGACGAGCACGCGGTGGCGCGGGTGGCCGTCCAGGGGAGCGGTGGCGCGGGGCCGGCGGGCCCCCACGGCCGCGGAGGGAGCCCGCCGCCTGGAACGCTCGCGCCCTGAAGTGCGCTGGGGACTGGAAAAGGCGCGCCGAAAAGGGGTAGTGGCTCCGGCGTGAGCGACACCGAGACGACGACGACGCAGAAGCCGAAGGGCAAGGCCTCACGCTGGGTCCTGCCCGCCATGTTGGTGGTGGGGTTGCTGGCAGGACTCTCCTGGGCCGCGTGGAAGAGCTTCCACATCTCCGGACCGCACCGGGTGGTGAAGGAGAGCCGCGCGGTGCTGTCCCCCGAGGTGCAGGAGCGCATCAAGGAGCTGGCAGGCAAGCGGCAGCCCAAGCGGATGAGCCGGGCCATCTCGCGCGCGGCGGACCTGACCGACTCGCTGCTGTCTCCGGGCGCCGGGTCGCCTCCGGACGCGCGCCACCAGCCGCTGGAGATCGGCCTGAAGAACCCGCCGGCGAACTCGAACGACTACGCGCACGCCTTCGCCAAGGTCCTGGAGGCCTACCTCAAGGAGCTCCAGGTCAACCACAGCGTGTTCGTCATCGAGAGCAAGGGTGCGAACGTCCTGGGCTTCGACCTGGGGCCTCGGACGTGGGTCTACGTCCAGGAGCACCGCAAGTCGGTGTGGCTCGGCCACTACGTGGATCCCCTGCTGCATGACCGCGTCGGCATCTGGAACGTGATCGAGCACGTCGACGAGCCGGTCCCGGTCCCCAAGCCCGGCGACGGCTGAGGCGCTCGGCCCCGTCGAGGGCCGGGGCGCTCCCGTCCGATCCCGCGCTTTGTCCGAGCGCGGCGGCAGCCAACGACGAGCGGACTCCCGCTAGGCTGCCGCCTCCGCTCGCGCGCCCGGATCCCCCGGGCCGACGACACATGGGGGCCTCCGGTGGACGAGATCACGGCACGGCTGGCGCAGTTGGAGCTCCCCTTCGACGCCTTCGGGGTCGATCCGTGGGGCGTGTCCCGCCGGCACCTCGGGGTCTTCTACCGCTCGCTGGAGCCGTTCTACCGGACCTACTTCCGCGTCCGGGTCGAGGGCATCGGGAACGTCCCGCTCCGGGGGCGCGCGATGCTGGTGGGCAACCACTCCGGCGGCTACGCGATCGATGGGGCGATGACGATCGCCAGCGCGTTCTTCGAGCCGGCCATTCCGCGCGTGGCGCAGGGGATGGCCGACCGCTTCATCTCGCGGCTTCCCTTCGCTTCCACCTGGGCCGCGCGCTGTGGGCAGCTCCCGGGTCTGCCCGAGCATGCAGAGCGGCTCTTGCGCGAGGACCGGCTGTTGATGGTCTTCCCCGAGGGTGTGCGCGGCACCGCGAAGCTCTACCCGGAGCGCTACTCCCTGGTCGAGTTCGGCACCGGTTTCATGCGACTGGCGCTCCAGACGGGGACCCCCATCATCCCCTTCGGCTTCCTGGGCGGGGGCGCGGCGATCCCCTCGGTGGTCAACAGCGCCTGGCTGGGGCGAATGCTGGGCGTCCCGTACGTCCCGCTCACGCCCTACGGACTGCCGCTGCCGCTGCCCGTGCAGCTCGAGCTCCACTACGGGGAGCCGATGACCTTCGAGGGGGACGGCGATGAGGAGGACGCGGTGATCCGCGGCCACGTCGAGCAGGTGAAGGCGCGCATCGCCTCGATCATCGAGGCGCGGCGGCACGAGCGCTGGGCGGTGGGGTGATGCGGGTCCTGGTGCTGGGGATCTCGGGCGCGGTGGCGAGGCGGGTGGCGCTGCGACTCTGGCGCGACGGGCACCAGGTCGAGGGTGTGGACGCCCGCGGCTGGCCGGGGGCGCCCCCGGGGATCCCCGTCCACCGGCTCGATCTGGTCAAGCGCGCCACGGAGGATCTCTTCCGCACGCGGAGGCCGGAGGTCGTGATCCACCAGGCCTCCGTCGCCAGCCAGACCGCGAGCGGAGAGCAGCGACATCGGCTGAACCTGGGCGGGACGCAGGCGGTGTTCGAGCACTGCGTCGCCCATGGGGTGAAGCACTGCCTCTTCGTGGGTCGCCACACGTTCTACGGGGCCGCGCCCAATGCGCCGCTCTTCCACCGCGAGAGCGAGCCGCCCAAGGAACTCTCGCGCAACGCGGACCTGGTGGACCTGGTGGCCGCCGATCTCTACGCGGGCACGCAGCTGTGGCGCTTCCCGGAGCTCGTCACCACCGTCTTGCGCGTCTGCTACACGCTGGGTCCCAGCGGGCGCGGGACGCTGGGCTCCTTCCTGCGCGGCCCGCGCGTGCCGACGGTCCTCGGCCACGATCCGCTCTTCCAGTTCCTGCACGAGGACGACGCGACCGAGGCCATCGTGCGGACGGTCGAGAAGCGACCGCGCGGCGTGTTCAACGTGGCCGGTCCCCAGCCGGTGCCGCTCTCGATCCTCATCCGCCGCGCGGGGCGGCACACGCTGCCCCTTCCCGCCGCGATGCTCGGGCGCCTGCAGGGGCGCCTGGGACTGCCGGCGCTCCCCCCGGGGGCGGCCAACCACCTCATGTACCCCATCGTGGTGGACGGGGCGGCCTTCGTTCGGGAGACCGGCTTCCAGCACGCCTACGACGAGGTGATGACCCTCGAGGACTTCAGGCGCTCGCAGCCCCTGATCGCGCGCGGGAGTGCGTGGCTGCCGTCGTGGAGGTGAGTGGCGGCGATTCCGGAGGCCTTCTGCGTGGAGGACACGAGCGGCTCCGGGCCACCGCGATGGCCCAGGCTCGCTTCCTTGAACACGTTGGTGTTCAAACGAGCTCCGTGGGGTCTTCAGGACCGGCGGGTCACTCCCACGAGAACCCGAGATTCACGATCGGAACCAGCGGGTGACTGTCCCGGGTGAGGGGCTGAAGCCAGCCGATCTCCGGGCTGATGATGAAGTGCGGCCCGGTCTTGATCCGCATGCCGAGGGTTGCGCCTGCGTAGAGTCCGCCCGCAAGCCGCTCCGATCCCGCGGCCCAGGCGTAGTGGACGCGTGGGCCCAGCGTCACTTCGTGTCCCCCGAAGCGGTAGCCGAAGAGCAGCGGGAGCCGGGCGGTCGCCAGGGTCGTGTTGTCGGCCGTCCCTGCGCTGACGCTCGGCTCGATGGCGAGGTTCAAGCCCGAGAGGTCGGACGCGGAGCGAATCAGCGCCACCTTGGTCATCACGCCGAGACCGTCGCTTCCTCCGCTCAGACCCACCTCGACGTGATCGGAGAGTCCGTACTGCAGGCGGGCCTGGACGGCCGCGCCCGGCAGGATCACGTCGCCGTCGATCCAGGTCGATGCCCCCACCGCGACGCTGACCCTCGACTGGAACGCGTCCAGGGTCCGCGCGGTCGATTGCTGGCCAACGTGCTGGCAGCCGGAGGCGACGAGGATCGTGGTGGAGAGAGCGAGCGGGCCAACGCGGAATGCGGACCTTGCGACGCGCGCCGGGGACATGGGCACTTCCCAGGGGGGCAGAGGGGCCCGGCCGCCCAACCTGCGTCTGACGCACAGGCTACGCAGCGCCGTCGTCCGGGGACAACTCCCGGCGCGTGGTGTCGCAAGCGCACGCGGCACGTTGCGGACGGTGCGCAACCCAAGCCGGGAGGGCGGACTCACTGGACCTCGGGCCGGGAGCCTGCGCGCCGCGCACGGGGCAGCGTGGTCGCATGGGAGCGCTTCGCCCCAGTTCGTTCGTACGCAAACGACGTCCGTCGACGCTTGGGCGGCTGCCGGTCCCTCTCGAGAGGCGCTCCGGGCAGGAGCAATGGCAGCTGGCTGCACGGTTCGATCCGACGTGGCGGCGAGCCGAGCGCATCGCTGGATCTCGTCATCCGCGCGCATCCGCGCCGTGTGCAGCCGGATGTCAACACGTCGGTTTTGCCGTCGTGTGGAGACGACATTTCCGTATTCTCTACAGGTGCGCGCCGTGGGAGAAGCCTCTTCCGAACAACGAAAGGCAGACCCCACGCGAACGAGTCACCCGAAGCGCAAGTCCCCGAAGTCGCAGTCCCGATTCACCGCAGCCCTGCTGCTGCTCGCCCTCGCCGGCTGCGGACCTCTGGACGACACCGGGGACGATGAAGGCACGCCCGATTCCGGGACCGGCACCGCGCCCGAGCTCCTCTCCAGCGCCCCCGAGAACGGCGCCACCGAGGTCGCGCTCAACGCGGCGATTCGCGCGACCTTCAGCGAGGACATGGAGCCGGACTCGCTGAGCGCCGAGACCTTCCGCATCACCAGCGCCACGTCTGCGACGCCCATCGCGGGCACGGTCGTCTACGGGAGCCGCAAGGCCTCGTTCTGGCCGGAGACGCACCTCTCGAGTGCAAGCACCTACACCGTGACGATCACCACCGGAGCCACGAGCCTGGGGGGCGTCCCGCTCGGCTCGGAGCAGCGCTGGAGCTTCACCACCGGCAACTCCGTGGAGCCCGGTGCTCCTGTGGAGCTGGGGACCGCGGGCCTGTTCGTCATCCTCGCCAAGAGCGGTGTCTCCACCGTTCCGGATTCAGTCATCGTCGGTGACGTCGGAGTCAGCCCTGCCGCGGCCAGCTACGTGACCGGCTTCTCGCTCACGGCGGACGCCAGCAACACCTTTGCGACCTCGCCGCAGATCACCGGCAAGGTCTACGCCGCGGATCAGGCCGCTCCGACCCCGTCGAAGATGACCACCGCGATTGGCGACATGGAGCTGGCCTTCACCGACGCCGCCGGTCGCGCTCCGGATGTGATCGAGCTTGGTGCCGGCGACATCGGCGGGATGACGCTCCCGGCGGGCGTCTACAAGTGGGGGACCGGGCTGCTCATCCCGGCCGACGTGACGCTCACGGGCAGTGCGACGGACGTGTGGATCTTCCAGATTGCCCAGGACCTCACGGTGAGCAGCGGCAAGCGCGTGACGCTCGCCGGTGGAGCGCTCCCCAAGAACGTCTTCTGGCAGGTTGCCGGCGCGGTGGAGCTCGGAACGACGGCCCACCTCGAGGGCGTCGTCTTGACCCAGACCTCCGCGACGCTGCGCACCGGGGCTTCCCTGAACGGCCGGATGCTCGCCCAGACCGCGGTGGACCTGGACAGCGCGACCGTCATCCAGCCGGCGCCGTAGTCGAACTCAGGTCTTCGGGCGCTTCAGTCCACCCTCGCGGTCCCCGGGAGTCTTCGGGGGCCGTTTGGCTTTGCGGGTCGCCTTGGCTCCCGCCGGGTCGAAGAGCTTCACGCGCGCCGCTTCGCAGATCGCCGCAACCGCTGGGTTGCGGATCTTGCGCTCGATGGAGATGGCGAAGAACTGCTGCCGCACCGCTTCGGTTCTCCCGATCACCTTGACCCGGTAGGCGCTCAGCACCTCCGCTTCGATGACGCTCGGAGCGACGAACACGCCGAGTCCCTGCTGTCCGAAGTCCTTGGCGAGCGCGGCGTCGTCGAATTCCGCGACGATCCGTGGACGGAGGTCCTGCTCGGTGAACCAGCGCTCGAGGCCGTGGCGAACCGCGGAGGCGGTGCCCGGCAAGATGAACGCCTGGCCATCGAGTGCTCGTGGGAAGTCCTTGCGCCGCGCCACCGCCTGCGAGGGACTGGCGAAGAACGTCGTCCCGCACTCGCCCAGGGGATGGCTGAAGGCCCGAATCGCAGGCGTGGAGGTCACGGGGGCGTCGGCAATCAGGACGTCGAGGGTGTGGAGCGCGAGATCCGCAGCGAACCCCTCTGCGGTCTTGTCCGAGCGACAGATGATCTGGACCGGTACGCCCATCTCCAGCGCGGGCTCGAGAAAGCGCCGGACGAGCGACGCTGGCAGCACGTCCGCAACCCCGACGACGAGCCGCTGGGGACGGCCTCCCTGCGCGCGACCCTTGATGGTGTCGAGGAACTCGCGCCCCAGGGAGAAGATCTCGTCTGCGTACCGGTACGCGACCCGGCCCGCGTCCGTCAGGACCAGCCGTCGCCCCACGTGCAGGAAGAGCTTCTCGCCGAGGACCTCTTCCAGGCGATGGATCTGACCGCTGATGGTGGGATGCGCGAGCCCCAGTTTCCTGCTCGCAGCGACGATGCTCCCCTCCTTGGCGACGATCCAGAAGTAGTAGAAGTGATGGTAGTTGAGCCATTCCACGGGGCCGCGAACCTACGCGGTCCGGCGCGCCCCGTCCTCGTGATGAAGGCGGGCGGCTTCCAAGGCCCAAGACTTCGCGCCGGAGCTGGTCTGGGTTTCGGAGACTTCACGTCCGCGGGGTCATTCCCACGAGAAGCCGACGTTCACGGTGGGCATGAGCGGGCTGCTGCCTTGCGTGAGCGGCTGGAGCCAGCCGATCTCCGGGAGCGATGCCGTGGGGGGCCGGTCCTGATCCGCCTCCCCCAGCGTGCCTCCCTCGCAGAGGCCCCCGCGGGGCGATGCGGGTGGATGCACGGTCCCAGCGAGAGCTTGTGCCCGCCGATGCGGTGGCCGA
>Ga0233383_1000800_pt1 | contig 11538 bp, 16 predicted proteins | sample ElkDunMinimDraft_14_FD_191542 | JGI IMG/M metagenome (GOLD analysis project Ga0233383, IMG submission 191542) | Fecal eukaryotic communites from dung pellets of Tule Elk in California, USA - Elk Dung G16 | ecosystem: Host-associated > Mammals > Digestive system > Large intestine > Fecal | place...
AGCGACACCGTGCACTGCTGGCAACAGCGAAGCGAAGCCGAAGTACTTCATCTTGCATAGGCGAAGCCGCTTGTGTCAGCAGTGCAGACGGTGGAGCGCAGCGACACCGTGCACTGCTGACACAAGCACAGCGAAGCCGAAGCACACCACTTTACGTAGGCGAAGCCGCTGTTGTCAGCAGTGCAGACGGTGGAGCGCAGCGACACCGTGCACTGCTGGCAACAGCGAAGCGAAGCCGAAGTACTTCATCTTGCATAGGCGAAGCCGCTTGTGTCAGCAGTGCAGACGGTGGAGCGCAGCGACACCGTGCACTGCTGACACAAGCGCAGCGAAGCCGAAGCACACCACTTTACGTAGGCGAAGCCGCTGTTGTCAGCAGTGCAGACGGTGGAGCGCAGCGACACCGTGCACTGCTGACAACAGCGAAGCGAAGCCGAAGTACTTCATCTTGCACAGGCGAAGCCGCTTGTGTCAGCAGTGCAGACGGTGGAGCGCAGCGACACCGTGCACTGCTGACACAAGCGAAGCGAAGCCGAAGAGGGGGGTCTGGGCGGCATGAGCCCCCAGATAATTGCCTAGATGCGGTGATGTAGCTGGGGGCATCCTGAAGCGAAGGGAGTAGTGAAACCACGACCGGAGCGTAACGGTGCCCCCAGCGTAATCACGGCATCTACCTATCTCCCTGTAAAGTGGCGGCCACGAAGTAGCGGCCACGAAGGGGAACGAGCGAGCGGAGCGAGCGAGTTTGTTTCGCAATGAGCGGTCAGTGTACGCGGTGAGGGGCGCAGGGGGGCAAGGGGGGCGGCAGCCCCCCAGTACCATGGCGGGCGGTTTTCGGTTTGGTATGTCGCAACGAGGGGCGCAGGGGGGCGAGGGGGGCGGCAGCCCCCCAGTCCCATGGCGCTATAGATCATGGTGCTATCGCTTCACATAATCAGTGATCTCATATTCGCACTGCACGTTCTGATCCTTAAAGTGGTTTCGTCTGACCATGTCGTATATTTGCCTATCATTGAAGTCCTGGAATATTGTCATGAGCAGGCAGTTGATGATGGTGTTACGCTTCCAATATGAGTGTCGTGCAGCAAATTTTTCTATCTTTGCCAGAGTGTCCGTATCAATACGGGCGGATATGAGTTGCAAGTTGTCTTTAGGCATAATCTTTTCAGTTTTAATGAGAATGTAATACTTTGATTTGATGACCAGCAGCAGCAGCTGCTTAGTTGTGCGTACGCAAGCGCGCCCGTGGGCGCGCGTCCCGTGAGGAAAACTAGGGTGGAATGCCCATGTACAGTGGGGTTTCCGTATTACAACTTAGGAAATCGCACAGCGGTTCTACTGAACCGCTTATTTGCAATTGGTGTTGTACTACCAGACCTCGCTTCGGTCTGCAAATTGGTTGCATGTTAGCGACAAACAGTAGACTCTGGTTTGGAGTACCTTGCAGTATCCCAGTGGGTCGTTGTCGTACATTATGAACCATACACAATTCTCGCATCGTCTTTTGTTTTGTTCCATTAATACATAGTTTCTTCCTCTAGCATTTTCTTGATCTCGTTTAGGATGACAGCAGCATCCCGAACGTCACCATTTAACTTTCGTGCTAGCGTGATTTGGAGAGCTCTGGCTTCTTTTGTTAAGTGCTCTGGGCTGTAGTCCACCAACTTGTGCAAATCGATGTTCTGGAGGATGATATCGCATGCCTGCCTTATATCGCGCTCAATGTGTTGATCACGATACATTCTAAGCCTACGCTCTAGTATATCATCCTCTCGGTTTCTCTTTGCGTCTGGTGGGCATTGTGAGAGTGTAAGGAAGTCGTGCTCATTGTCGAAATAGAACAGTCTCTTGTCACGACACCTATCTTTTCGCTTCAATGGCTTCTCATAATGAGAATGAACCGATTCCAGTACGCCACCGTGATATACCTGGGTTAGGTCTATATACTCGGCATGTTTGAATCTGAAATAGTGGTAAACTAAATCTTGATAGCGTTGCCAGAGTTTGTCTTTGGTATCGTAACAGGAGAGGGTGTGTGGAATGCGTTGTTTCTCCACTCGCTTTCGGTTCTGCATTTCGTAATCTACATAACCATTAAGTGATGATTTGATAGAAAACTCCAATCGCCAAATATCAACTTTGTGCATCTTACCATCCTCTTTCATTTTCTCACATGTCATTGGATTGTCTATCAGTCCTGCTTCCATCCATGCCGTACGAATATAGGGCTTTTTTGTCTTGCCCTCTTCAAGTTCTTTAGTCTTGTTGTACAGCTTGGTTGAAATCATCGAGGTACGCGCACCCCATGACAGAGAATTCCAACAGTGTATCTTCCAATTGTCCTCTCCGTGTGCTGTGAGGTTACACTGATTGATTTTGCGGAATTTCCCTCTGAGGTATCGCCTAACGAAATCAGCAGGCTTGTCACCAGAGTCAAAGTATTCGAAATCTAGTGCGATGTCTATCCTAAAAATGCGTTTGAAGATGTAGTTATGTTGGACTAGAAATTCCATCATACTCCGCACGGGGTTCCCTTGATAGAGCACCCAGTTTGGCAAGCGAAGGTGACATGACTCTGGCACCAGGCCAGAAAAAGAACTGTCACCACTCGCAGGATCGCGTCTAACTTCCATAATCGGGTTTAGGTTGTTGTCTAGTATTTCAAACATTTGATTGTACACTCTCGTTCCATATTCACGCTCCTTAACTAGATATCCTTTTCGTCTAAAATAGTCTGCATCAAGTGGTGTCTGGTCAAATGGCTCGAGACAATAAACCTCGAGCCAATCGACATTGATGCATCTAGTTTGCTTATCATGCGTCATTGATATTAGTTTGTAATGAGCCTAAAATGAAACTGAAAGCACGTCATTCAAACGTGCTTTCAGTCGCAGTCCTATTGTTGTGCATCGACAGGAGTCCGATCGTCCTGTACGCTTGATTGGTCGGGAATGATGAAACCGTGGTAGTCCATCTTATACGGAAAACCTCGCTTATCTATCAGCTGTTTCGTTTCCTCTTTCTTCATCCCTTTCCAGCCGTTAGGAGTCCAATACATCTTGGTGACTTTATACACCTCTGAAGTATCTGGGTTGATTACCTCGCGTGGCACATCATCGTAAGTGCCACCACATAACTCTACTTCGGTTGCGTTCACTTGAATACCTGCAACCATCTTGCGTTCTTTCTGGCTAGAGAATACGCGTAACATAGCATGGCCACGTACGAAAACCTTAATGCCTTGTTTGAGATAGGGGAGAACGGCAGATTCGGCATTGTTCATCACTACATCTATCCATTGTGTTCTCTCCGTTTCGTGGCCGTTTGCGTCCGTCCACTTCTCGCTGTGTGCGATTCTAAAAGAAATAAACTTGCCACCACTCGACTCACGAACAGCAGCGTCAGCACCCAAATTGCCAATTGCTTCAACTTTAAACATAATACAATTAAATTAGTGAATGAATATAAAATTTACTAAAACACTTTGTCACAAACTTGTTTCACTTGCAGCCACATAATAGTTCTATCACATTGCCAACACAACCATGGAGCACTACGATACCCAGAATTAGCGTTAAACGAACCAGAAATTTACTGAGATTATCCTGCTCCCACCGACTTAGGTTTTTACAATATGGAGGTGGGCATAAAGTATTACTAACTCCAGAGAGTTTAGAAATGATGCCATTCGGGTCTAATTGACGATAGAAAAAGGATTGAGCTGGGGTTGCATGAGGTTTCGATTCATACAAATCGAAACCGTCATCGATGATTAGATTGTAGAGTTCATAGATTGAGATTGTTACGTGCTGAAAAGGGCTGATGGGTAAACCCCACTTTGATGGCCATGCCTTTTCAGCAAGCCTTAGAGCGTTGTCAACTTCGCAGGACCACTTCTTGAAGTAGATACCTACGTCTTTGCAGTAGTTTTGCACCAGAGCAAACTTGATTTGCTCGCGATCGGAAGTCCCCACTTTTACGTGGTAGACATAAGAACCTGGGCGCATGCGTCCGAAGTTCCTAATGAAACAATAATTGCTTTTCATACTTGTTTCTATTAGGTAGTTACGTGATAGGAGGTTGGCAATGCTTTTAGAATAATCGGCATTATGTGTATTACATTTTCACGCTTTGGGATAAAGAGCGGTGGCCAATGACCCGATTCATTTCACTAACCACCGCAAGCATGAAAAGCATGCCCTACCTCTGGCTGTACGTTCGCGGGTCGTCCTCACGTTGCCCGTTATCCTAAGCCGTTGCAAATATCGGGAAAATTTTTCAAAGAACAATGCTTTTGCGTCTACTATTTTTCTAATTTAGACGCATTCCAAATTAGAGTGAGGTACGAACGGCAAGGGGTGGTGGGGCGCAAGCCCCACCGAATTTTTTTAGGTTCGTACCTTACATTCCACGATGCGGATAGTGCAACGTGCGTTAGATAACAGTGAGTCAACACACCACGTTTGTGGGTCTGGGTTCCATACCTCATAGCGGTCATTTGAGCACCATGACTGAATGGTCTTGATGACGAACTTTGTCGCCTTACGCTGACACTTGTAGATAATAGTTTCCCGACTCATGTCTATTGCTCCGTCTGGGAAAAGTGGAGCGTCACCTGCATGGAGCTCCACCTTAACTTGATATACATACATTGGCATAGTTCAAAAACCTCTTAATTCAAGCCTTAGTTTCTTAAATATCGTCCAATAGGCACGTAAATAATCATCGCCCAATAACATATCAAGTCTGACTGATGGGCACCTATCGGTCATCACGTCCAATAGCTCAAACAGCTTCTCTTTTTCATCTTTTGTGAGTCTCATAATCTTATACTTTTGAATGATTTTTCTGATATCGGAAAACTGGTGTTTAGATGATGCAAATTTTAAAACCTGCTTTCACAATTTTCGGGGTGTACAAACATTCATCGGAGATTTTGAAACCTGCCTTGAATACACCACCGAAACTCTTAATCAAGGGTAGTCCACATATATCATGGACGCGCTCTGCATAAATGCCTTCGAACAACCAGAAATCATTGTCGACCAAATGGCCAACGATGGTGGTTGATAAATCTATAATTGCCATAATAACCTAACCTTTAAATTTGAAGTACTTTCTATCCGGATGCTGAACGCCTTGTCTGCATGGGAAAGATGATGATATATCGAAAGAATGAGGGAAATGCACATGTAGATTATTGAGAGCAGCACACAATGAGCTCAGAACACAACGGCTGCACCCTTCACCATTAGTGTACGGATAATAATCGTGACGCGTAACATTGGCCACAATTTCAATTTTAATTTTTTGCTTCATAATCAATTGGGGTTTTAAGGCAGGCCCCAGATGGAGCCTGCGAGTTATTAATAAAATACGCAAACACAAACGTTGTTCTCTGAACGGAAAGAGCAAGAGCAACCGACTATTTTAGCCACATTGCAAAAGAATGATGCAAAACCATCATGGAAGGAGCCACGCTCGTTGTTGGAATAAACCTCAATGCGATAGTACTCAAAATCATCGAAAGAATGATTGTTAAGGCTCAGAGAGTAGTCCGTTTCGTTAGCATAATAACGATGTGTAGTTAAGACAGTCTTAACGTTTTCGAAAGTTTGTTTGTTCATTGTAAATCGGGTTTTAATGACTCGGGAAATATTCCCTTGTTTCTATATGCAAAGGTACGAAGAATATACCAATATTGCAACTAAAATCGACGTTTGGGCGGTTTTTATCGACAAATGGCAATACCAGCATATCATCTGGCGCCAGCCCACGACCATGAAAAACACCCGGGGGGAGTTTGAGGGGGGCAGGCAGCCCCACCTCAATAAAAAATAGCCATCCTCACGGACAGCTACTATTGTAATCATACTAATGAGTCACCCACGCTAGGGTGTAGGCTTCAGTGTGCGACACTCACAAGTGGAATCACATTTACAGCTGTTTCCCTTACCACTATTTTCCCACAACATTTCGAACTGTCCTGTGTGTCGGTTGTAAGAAACAATTCCGTTCGATGTGTACCACATAAGGTTTGAACCGGAGCAAGAAGTGAGTGCCAGTAATCCCGAAACAATCAATAGAACATAAACGAATACCTTATAACGCATATCAAAAACGATTTAGTTTATACCATGTCATAGGCCGATTCGATGAGCTGTTTGTTGACGTGCTGGCCGCACTCCACAAATATCATTGCATCAACGATGGCCACCATAAAACTCCTTTGAGCAAAGGATATCTTGAGAGTCGCAGGTATCCCCGTCATCTTAGATACCTGTGATATATATGCAGCTGTATTGTTCTCAACAGCTGGAGCCCATCGGGAGATCATCTTCTCGATGGTGTTGAACTTCTGGGTTAAACCATTGTAACCAGTGATGTATTTGCGCAGGATGATGAATCCTGCACGTATGCCATACTCCATTGAGGTAAACTCTTCGAAGGCTTTGTCTTGCTGATCAGGACGTTCGCCTTTCCATTCATTCCCCTTTCTTATGTTAAGCGGGTTATTGTTGCGTATGCCACGCGGTGTTATTTGTTTATCCATAAACGAACCAGGTATGATATTTCATTTGGGAGTGCACAAAAAACCTCGAGCAGATCTGCTCGGCAGTTTTTTGCACTACAAGGTGTCGCACTGTTGGGTATCAGCCAACACAGCAGCACGTCATGGTGGGCAGTACATGTGGCCACCTTGTATAGTGTGTCTGGTACCAATGGCAACAGTTGTGTATTACTTCCTACAGGAGAATGGTACCATACGGGACCAGCGACAATGTGTAGTTGATGGCCTTGGGTGGCCAGAGCTCGGCATATTGTTTCCGTCTCTTTCCATGCGCCTGCATTGCAGTTGGGTGTCATTGGTACGATGTTGGACGTATAAAACGTATCGCGAAACCAGTCTTTACGGCTGTCCCTATCACCCGATGGGCATAGGTGCCCACGTTGGTATCCGCTGAAAGTGAACAGCTCATTTTTCAGCCTGGGCTTTGGCAGGAATCTGTCTTGCTTGAAGTACTTGGGTTTAGTGGTCACTGAACCACTAAAGTCGGATGCTTGTAGCGTCCAGAACACAGCAGCTGGAGCCATGTGGCTGTAGTCATAGACAATATCATACGTCATGTGTTTGGCATGTACGTATGTAGCCTGGGCGTGTATCAGCAGCTGAGTACTCCAGCAAGTAATACTAACCAGTATCAATACTAGATATCGTTTCATGTGGAACCTCCTTTCTGATTCAGTTTGTTTATCTGCTGGCCTATCTTATAGTCCAGCCCAAAGATGGTTGCCGTCAGCATGAGGAACTGTGCGCACATCATCAGTACTCCAGCTGCAATATCGTGGTCCTGGCTAATCAGTAGACTAGTGAATGCCAAGGCCACAGCAGCTAAAAAAGCACCAATAGCCACGAAAGACTCTGCTTTTTTGTCATGTACCATAGTGTTTTAATTAAAGGGTGATGGATACGGTTTAACCATCGGTTCACTCATCCATGAACCGAAGACGTCAGAGGGGGATGCATTTCGCAACCAGGGAAATGTATTACCATCTGGAGAGCTATAGCTTGAAGATGATATCTTCCTTCGGCCATCAGCGTAAGATATAGAGAAACCTGCCCAATACCAGAATACTTCATGCATGCTGTCCAGCTCGGTCTTCCATCCGACTACGAAGAAGGAGTTGTCTGTCGAGCGAGTGACGACAGGAGCGAGCGAGTAATTGATTAGGAATGCTTGCGCCAGCAGATCATCCGTAATCAATTCGTCATCTTTGATGGCGGGGTTAGGTGTCATTATCAAGTAGTTGTGCTTGATATATTCGACTGCATCTTGTTCTGGGTCTGGTTGTTCAAGGTAATAACGCAGTCCGCAGAACACGACAGCATCCAGACGAGTCATCCGCCATCGCTTCAGAAGCTGGCCGTATGTTGTCACGTCAGCTGGCACCATGAACTTCACACCATAGAATTGGTTGCCAGCAGTGAAGTTTCCCTTTAGCCTTTGCAGGGGATAGGTATCGTAGTACAGCGAGTCGAACAGTTCGAATTGCAGTGTTCCAGATGATATCATGTACGGACCACCTAAGTCCATTACGTTCAAATCATCACGGCTGTGCTGTGGATATACGAACTGGTTGTTTCCATACCAATTCGCCTTGCAGTCCTGCGCCACGCGCAGTAAGTTGTGATGGGAGAAAGCGTTGAGTGATTTTGATTTGTTGGCTCCAGATTGCATGCTGATACGTCCTACTGGCTTTAGGTCGCGCATCATGCTTTCGACCATGGCAGTGCACATACGTTGTGCCTGGAGCCTGGGCGTTGTGCTTGTCTCCGTTCGCTCACCCTTGGCTGTTATCACCTGGGTGTAACTGCCATCTTCATTTTTACGTATCTGGTATATGGCGGAGCCCACTTGGCCAGATATCTTTGATTTAGTTCCTCCTACTCTTCCGCTTGCCATAGTTGTTAGATGAAAAAAAATGGGGTGAGGTTCCCCCCACCCCAAATTTGAGAGTTATTAATCGCCAGTCTCAAATCCAGCAGAACCACCATCACCACCACCATTCTCCATAGCGGAGAAGACCTTAGTAGCCACGCTACTAGACTCACCATTCTTGATAGCGATGGCCTTAACAGTCGTGGTAGCACTCAGCGTGATAGCTGAGCTGTACAGCGAGCTAGCTGAAGTTGGGGTTGTACCATCGAGAGTGTAGCGAATCTCTGCGCCCGACTCCGCGCTCATCGTTACGCTAGTCGATGATGTAAATGGAGTAGAGCCACTAATAACCGGAGCTGAAACGCCAGGTGATGGAGTGGGCGCGGGGTTAAAAGACTCTGACTGTCCGAAGATGTCGCCACCGTTCAGATAGTCCTGGGCACCTACGGGATAAGTAGGCAGGGCTGCATCTGCATTGAAGTCGTTGCCAGTCTTGCTGCCCAAGATGGCTTCGTTGTGGATATAGCCGTTGGCGCTCTTCTTACTGATGACAACAGCACAGCAGTTGGCGACAGTACCCAGTGTGATGCTGATCACATTGCTAGCCAGTGAAACACTAGCGGCAGCGTTACCCTCAACGGCAAACACATCACCGATGTTGCTAGACGTGATGGCAGTGTTGTCAGCAAGAGTTGGGTTTACGCGGAAACGCTCATAATGAGCGGTGCCAGATGCGGTGATACCTACCAGCGTGAAGTACTCCTCAGAGGTCATTCCCAGAGCGGCTTTCAAGCCTGCGATGGTGATTGCATCGCTAGCCATAGTGATGGCGATTACACCCGTAGCTTTGGTCAGTACCAATGCGCTGGGGATAACAGCGTCACCATCAGCGATGATGTAGGCACCCTGCTTCACGCCCTTCTCTTGATACTTGTTCAGACCAAAAGCATTGTTGCTGCTGGGGTTAGCTGCTACATCTGCCTTAACGAGGGCATAGTTGCGTGTAATGAACTCTGAAATGTTGGGCTGACGACCCGAAACATTGTCAAACGAATGGTCGATGATGGGCTTAAGAGCAGCCACTGCCTGCATGACGGTTGACATGATCATGCGGCCACGCATCTGGTTCTGAGTCTGAGGATTGGCCACTGTCTCAGCGAGAGAGCGTACCACCTGCTGCTTAGCACCTTTTGCATTCTTACCGATAGAATACACGTCTGCACCTACGCGTCCACGCAGGAACGAACGAGTACCACCAGATTTAGATTTTGCCATGATACAAAAGTTTTAGTGTATTAATATTGCCCTCTTCGCTCGGGCTTTGCGGTGTTGGAAATTAGACCCTCCTCAACGTTCGCAAAGGTACAAAAATTTATTTCTCGGACAAAATAGGGAGCAGGTCGGGAGCTGATAGGCAGCTGTCCGTATCACAACCTAATATTTTTTCTTTACAAATCGGAAGACTGGGAGCGACAGCGACCAGCTGACGTTAAAACAGGGCGAAAGCTCAGTGTTTACGGGCATTGCGAGACGAGCGAGCGAAGCGAACGAGGACGTTAGCGCACGATGTGCGCATTAACATTATTTATGGTTTTTAACTCAATTGGACAGCCCGAATGGGTTAAAAAGGACGAAAACCGAAACAGCGAGCGCGGACGAAGCGAAGCGGAGGACGCAGCGGACGGGAGCGAGGGAGGGAGGTAAAGGGAGCGTAGGCGTGCCCGTCTGCCGAGAAGCGGAAGTGTGTGGCATCTGCCGAGACCGAAGGGAACGCCAGAAGCCACACGCTGTAGCGGAACGGCAGGCGGTGCACGCTGGAGCTACCTGCCGACCGACCGAACGAACGGACGCAGGACGCGACAATTGGAGCGGACGGGCGAGCGAACGATACCACCGACCCCACGGAGCTCAAACACCGATAGGTCCTGGCAGCGTATAGACAAATGTGCCCTTTAGGGCGGAGGGGGCGACCGATGGGAGAGCGGGCGGGCGGGCGAAGAACGCCAAGACACGTTCCGGATGGCGCAACGGTAGAGGTAACTCGAAGCCACGAAAGACAGCCCCACGGAGCCCAAATCCCCAAGAAAATAAATAATATCTTTGAGTTATGATAAATAGCTCGCTATTTACCCCCGTCAGGGGGCGCGAGTCATAATTAGAATTATTTTTTTTCCCTTTTAGCCCCACGGAGCAGGGGTGTACGCGGTCGGGGGCGCGCGAAGACCCGCACGACGAAGGAGACAGGAAGCAAGCGCGCCCCCGCTTTGCAGTGTACGGGTGGGCTGGATAGAAGCGGGAACGGTGGGGGAGGACAAACCATGAGCGACCTCAATTGAAGCCAAGTGAACACCCCGATACCCCACGGAGCTCATTCGATTTTCGTAAAATCGACATAGGGGGTTTTCCCTTTGGCATGGTGTACAGCAGATAGGTGTGGAAAGATGTGCTTTCCACTTTTCCGCAAGGACGTAGGGGGGAGGAGACACGGGGGGAGGAAATCCCCCCACGGGGGTGGTGGTCGGGGTCTGTGGTGGCTTATCTTTCGGAGCGGTGATGACTTTAGACATTTAACCTTGTTGAATCTCTGAAGTCATCACGGCTCCTACCTATTAGAGCGGAGCATGGATGCGAAATCTGGAGTCATCGTAGTGGAGTGGCGTCTAATGGCAAAGGGCGTGACGATAGGAGCTGTCCTTTGCCATTGCACCCCATGGAACGAAGATGATTGAAGATGGAGCATGGATGCGGAGCGGTAGCGGGGGGAGGGGACACGGGGGGCAGCCAGCCCCCCACGGGGGTGGTGGTCGGGGTCTGCGGTGGCTTACTCCGATGGGCTCGCCCGATCATGGACACTGCAAGCGACCTTAATCGGGCAAGCCCATACCTCTCTCCCCCGCCACGGCTGGGGAAACGCCAACGGAGCGAAGCGGAGTTAGCGTTTCCCCAGCTGATCCAGGCGGGGGGCTCCTTAGTAGCGTAGGCGAAGCCGCTTGTGTCAGCAGTGCAGACGGTGGAGCGCAGCGACACCGTGCACTGCTGACACAAGCACAGCGAAGCCGAAGCACACCACTTTACGTAGGCGAAGCCGCTGTTGTCA
>Ga0233383_1000803_pt1 | contig 11523 bp, 14 predicted proteins | sample ElkDunMinimDraft_14_FD_191542 | JGI IMG/M metagenome (GOLD analysis project Ga0233383, IMG submission 191542) | Fecal eukaryotic communites from dung pellets of Tule Elk in California, USA - Elk Dung G16 | ecosystem: Host-associated > Mammals > Digestive system > Large intestine > Fecal | place...
AGCCCGAGCCCCCGGCCGAGGAGCCTGCTGCGCCCGACGGGTACCCCGAAGGGGACGCAGAGGAACCCATGGGTGCGCTCGAGCCCATGGCCCCCTGGGCGGCCCCCGAGCCCGAGCCTCCCCCCGAGCCCGGTGGCGGCGCGCTGGCGATGATCCCCGGGGGGGCCAGGACACTGGTGATGGCGGGCCTCGGCCTGGTGGTGTTGGTCGCGGTGGTGCTCATGATCGCGATCCTGGTCGGCGCCTGACCCCGTCCCCGCGGCGATGCCGCATGTCTTACCGGTCCGCCAAGCAGGTCGAATAGCCCCGGAGATTGATGCTCCCGGGCGATCGATCGCGCTGGAACCATCCGTCCGTGCGTTATAAGCGCTGGGCAGAGGCCTTCAGGTCCCGCTTCGAGAAGGAGAGTTCGAGTGGCATCCCCCCAATCGGTTGCAGGTCAATCCCCCACGAGCGCGAGCTCGAGCTTCTGGTACTCGCGACTCGGGTCGTTGCTGGCGGTGGTGCCGCTCGGCATCTGGACCATCAACCACGTCTGGGACAACCTCGCCGCGTGGCGGGGAGCTGAAGCGTGGCAGCAGGAGGTCACCCAGTTCGCCAACCCGTTCACCCAGGCGGTGACGGCCACGATCGCGCTGCTGCCCCTCTTGATCCACACGGTGTGGGGCATCGGCCGCATCTTCTCGTCGCGCCCCAACAACGCCGCCTACCGGACGTACGGGAACTTCAAGTACATCCTGCAGCGGATCTCCGCCGTCGGCGTGCTGCTCTTCCTGGGCGCCCACATCTGGCAGGCGTTCCTGCACCCGCGCCTGGTGCTCGGGCACGCGGAGCAGTTCGCCGACATCGCGGCGTTCATGCACCACAACGTCCCGACGCTGCTGGTGTACCTGCTCGGCACGCTGGGCGTCGCCTACCACCTGGCGCAGGGCCTCTGGTCGTTCTGCTGGACCTGGGGACTCGCGGGTGGCGAGAACAAGGCCTTCAAGCGGATGGACGTGATGCTGGTGATCTTCTTCGTGGTCTTCCTGGCCATGAGCTGGGGCGCGATCTTCGCCCTGTACCAGGCCGGCGCCGCCTTCCCGGATCCGGGCGGTCACTAGGTCCTTCGCGCGGGAGCGCTCCTCTCCGCCTTCGCCGAAACGCCGCGCTCCGGTCCGTCCGGAGCCGGCGTTTTTTCGTTCCGGTGCACGGGTTCCTCGCGCTGGCGACCGATGGAGGAGCGCGCTATTGCCGGACTCACCATGGACGCCGCCACCCTGACCTTCCGCTGTCGCTGCCAGACCCTCCGCGGGACGATCCTCGATTCGAGCGCGGGCGCGGCGACGCGCTGCGTTTGCTACTGCAGCGACTGCCAGCGCTTCCTGCGGCATCTGGGGCACGAGGCGCTGCTGGACGAATGCGGAGGCACCGACCTCCTCCAGACCACCCCCCGACGCGTGAGGCTGGACGCCGGAGCCGAGCAGATCCGCTGTCTGCAGCTCACCGAGGGGGGCGTGCTGCGCTGGTTCACGGCCTGCTGCCGAACGCCCATCGCCAACACGCCCGCCTCGGCCGGCGCACCGTTCGCCGCGCTCTTCCTCTCGAACCTGGAGGTCTCGGACCCGGCCCGGCTGGAGGCGTCGTTGGGTCCGGTGCGCCATCGCATCTACGGGCGGATGGCCCGGGGCACACCGCCGGCCGGGACCCATCCGGGCGCCTCGCTTCGCCACATCCTGCGCACCGTGCGCCTGCTGCTGCAGTGGCGACTGATGGGGCACGCGCGCCCCTCCCCGTTCTTCGACGACCGGCGCCAGCCCGTCGCCCCGATCGAGCGGGTGTACGTCGAGGCCTGACGTCGCCCGCTCGCCTCGCATCCCACGTCTACGAGGTGGTCTCCACCGGCGGCGACATCTTCCTGGGCGGCATCGACTCCGACGGCGCGATCGTGGGCTACCTGCTGGACGGCTTCCGCGCGAAGACCGGGCAGCCGGAATCCGGCACCGCGGCGACGTCGCGGAAGAGAGGGCCGCCGCTCGTCGCCCCGGATCCCACGCCCTTTCGCACGGAGCCGAGGGGAACCTCGGCCGAGTGGCACCGCTGACGATGCTCCGGTTCCGAAAGGTCGCCGCCCGCCGTCCCGACCAGGGCCTGGGCTTCGCACCTAATCGGGGTTGCCCCTTGTGGTGCAGAGCCATTCCCAGCGGGCCCGGTGGCGCAAAGGGGCGCGGCCACCAATCCGGTTGAGCTGCGACCACACCTGGAGCCGCAGCTCCTCCGCGACCTCCAGGGGATAGAGCGCGCGCCATGCCGTCGCCTCGAGCTCGGCCAACGCCGCGTCCCAGCGCAGCCAGGGGCCCTCCCGGACGCGCACCTCACCCGCGTCCTCGAAGAGCCGCTCTGAGGCGTCGACCAGTCGGACGCGGAAGCGCAGCGGGTTGCCCTCCGCGCGCTCGAGTTCGATGGATCCGCCCTCCGCGCCGACCCTCAGGACGCAGCTCACCGCGCTCGGTCCTTGCGACGTCATGGACATCCCCCCCAGCAGAACCACGTGCGCCAGTCCCCCGGACGGACCTTGGGGGGCACTCGCGCGCCAAGAGGGATGCAGCAGGACGCCAACCCCTGACACCAGTCGGTGAGCAGGGGGGCAAGGCGCCGCGGGAGCGGCCCCGCGGGGCGCGGTCGAACGGCGGTGGGGAGCACGTCACCCCTTGCTCCTCACCGGCCCCCTGGAGGGCACCTCGAGCGCCGCCAGGATCAGCGCGAGGAGATTCGAGCCACCGGCTGGATGTTCAGGTCGGGTGCGAGCTCCTGGTAGCTGACCACGCTGAAGGACGGGTTGAACTCGTACTCGAGCAGCTTGCGGACGTAGCGGCGGATGTCCATCGCGGTGAGGATGATCGGACGCTGCGCGCTCGGCGGCAGGTGTCCGCACTCGTTCTTCACGGCCTGCACGATCTCCTGCGCGATGTCCGGCTCGAGCGCCAGGTGGCTGCCTGCCGAGGTGCGCTTGATGGCACCGCGGATGGCCTCCTCGATCTGCGGATCCAACAGGTAGACCACGAGCGTGCCGGTGCCGCGAGCGTACTTGTGGCTCACGTAGCGCCGCATGCTGGCGCGCACGTGCTCGGTGAGCATGACCGCGTCCTGCTCCACCTGTCCGTGCTCGGCCAGTGCCTGGAGCACCGCGCGCATGTCGCGGATGGAGATCTCCTCCTCGACCAGGCGCTGCAGGATGTCGGTGAGCTTGAGGACGCTGACGACCTTGGGGACCGTCTCCTTGACCACCGCGGGGAAGGCCTTCTCCAGCTGGTCCAGATGCGACTGGCACTCCTGGACGCCAACGAACTCGCGCGCGTTCCGGCGGAGCACGGCGGCCAGGTGCAGGATGATGTAGCCGGAGACGTCCCACGTGGTGAGGCCGGCCGCCTCGAGCATGTCCTTGTGCTGCTCGGGAACCCAGGCCGCAGGCTGGCGGGTGGCCGGATTGATGGCCTCGAAGCCCTGCACGTTCATCAGCTTCAGCCGGTCCACCGTGTCGTTCACCAGGATGTGGCCCAGCGTGGCCTGCCCGGTGACGACGGGGACTTCGTTGATCTGCACCTGGTAGCTGCCAGGCGGAAGCGAGGGATTTCCGCGCGCGCGCACGCCGGGGAATCGGACGCCGAGCTCGACGAACAGGCCTTCGCGCATGAACGGCACGAGCTCGAAGAGGAACTTGCCGGCGTCCTGGCGGCTGTCCACGTACGGGACGAGCGCGTCGCTGACCTCGAGCACGATCGGGGTGACGACCGGAACGAAGAGCTCGCTGTCGGGATTGACCGGCTCCTTGGCCTTGGGCTCGGTGCTCGGAGGCGTCCCCAGATCCGTCGGCTCGTAGGGCGCGGACTCCTCGGCGGCCACGACCTCGGTCCGCTTGCGCATCATGAGGTAGGCGCCGCCGCCCGCGGCCGAGCCGAGCAGGAGGAACGGCACGGTGGGAAGGCCCGGGATGAGCGCCATGCCGATGAGCATGCAGCCCGTGATGGCGATCGCCTTCGGATAGGCGAAGAGCTGCGAGCCGACGTCCGCACCGAGGTGCGCGCCCTCCTCCTCGCCACCGACGCGCGTCACGATGATGCCGGCGCAGGTGGAGATCAGGATCGCGGGGATCATGCTGACCAGACCGTCACCGATCGTGAGCAGCGTGTACTTCTGGGCGGCCGCACCCACGTCCATTCCGCGCTGCATCACGCCGATGATGAGGCCACCGACGATGTTGATGACCGTGATGATGATGCTGGCGATGGCGTCGCCCTTCACGAACTTCATGGCGCCGTCCATGGCGCCGAACAGCGAGCTCTCGCGCTCGAGGTCGCGTCGCTTCTTGCGGCCCACGTCCTGCTCGATGGCCCCGGCGCGCAGGTCGGCGTCGATGGACATCTGCTTTCCGGGCATCGCGTCGAGGGTGAAGCGCGCGGCGACCTCTGCGACGCGCTCGGAGCCCTTACTGATGACGATGAAGTTCACGATGGTGAGGATGATGAAGATCACCGCACCGACGACGAAGTTGCCCTGGACCACGAAGTTGCCGAACGCGACGACGACCTCTCCGGGATCGCCGGTGAGGAGGATGAGTCGGGTGGTGCTGATGGTCAGCGCCAGCCGGAACATCGTCGTGATCAGCAACAGGGTCGGAAAGACGCTCAACTGCAGTGCGTGCGGCACGTAGAGCGAGATGAGCAGCAGCATGACCGAGATGCTGATGTTGAGCGTCAACAGCACGTCCAACAGCATCGTGGGCAGCGGCACGATCATCATGCCGACGATCGCGACCACCACGACCGCCAGGACGATGTCCGAGTACTTCTTGATGAACGTGTTGGATGAACTCATCGGGTGACGCGCATCCTACGGCACCCGGGCCCCGGACTCCCAGCGGCATGAGCGCCCGCTGGGACGGCCACGATGCAGGGCGCACGGTCCCCCGCCGTGTCGTGCTCCGCGGGGGGCGGGACCCTTCCGCCCTGCTCCAGCCGGGCCGCGAGACGGATCAGCCCGCGCCCCGCCGGCAGGGAGACGCGCGGTCCACCGTGGATCAGCCGGCCCATCGGACGCCCCGTGTGATCCTCCTGAGTACCTCCACCGTCGGTGTCGCCGGCCGTCCTATATGGAGGAAAAAGAGATCAGAAAAAGACCACGCAACTTCTGGGACCCATCTGCCCATAATCTCTTTGGAAGGTCGCAGTACGGTCGGACCACTTCACTACCCCTCTAGAGGAGAATCACCATGGCTGTTACCAGCGCTTCGAACTCTTCCCTTGCCGCAGCCCTGAAGCCCTCCAACGGCCTCACCTCCCTCGAGCAGCAGACCCTGAAGGGCCTCGATGGCGATGACCTCCTCCGCGCGAAGGCCCAGCTCGAGCTGAACAAGCGCAGCGAGACGGTCTCCTTCATCTCGAACATCCAGAAGAAGATGAACGAGATCATCATGGCCGCGATCAACAACATCCGCTAATCGCGGTTGGTTGTGGATCCAAGAGGGAGTCGGGCTTCGGCCCGGCTCCCTTTCATTTTTTCCGCTCAGCGCGACCCGTCAACGGCGCGAGTCGCTGCTGCCCGCGTCGCTCCGATCGAGAGCGCGCCGAGCCGCGAGTCGTCGGGCCACGCGTCACGAGTCGCCGGGCCGCGCGTCACGAGTCGCCGGGCCGCGCTCCTCGAGTCGCCGGGCCGCGCTCCGGTGCCCCGCGTCACGTCCGAGCGCGACGAAGTCTCGCGCCCGGTCGCGCTGCGATCGAGCGTCAGGATGTGGGCCGCCTCCGGGCACTCCCACGAGCACCCTCGCCGCCCGGGGTCGTCCAGATCTCGCCGAGGGACGACCCGCGCGGGCGCGGCAGGCACCGGCCAGGAGCCACGCACCGCTTCCACGCGGCGTCTCCGGCGGCACCGTCCTGGAGCCACGCGCCGCCGCTACCCGGCGATTCGGGCGGCACCGTCCTGGAGCCACGCGCCGCCTCTACCCGGCGATTCGAAGGCGGCACCGTCCAGGCGCCACCCACCGCTTCCACGCGGCGATTTCGGGCGGCACCCTCTTGGAGCCACGCGCCGCATCCACCCGGTGATGCCGGTGGCGCCGTCCCGTGCTGCGCGGTCACTTCCGTGGCGCCCGAGCGGACGACTCTCCCGGGGCGCCGCACGCCACCCCCGGACCGCCGAGGGTCCTCCCAGCCCCGCAAACGACGAAGGCGGCGCCTCCGTTGCCGGAGACCCCGCCCTCGAGCCGCAGGTCGCGACCGACAACCGTCAGTCGTAGAGGTCCGCCATGCGCTCCTTGCTGCGGGCCATCAGCTTTCGGAAGAAGGCGTCGCTGGCCATCTTGTCGAAGATCTGGATGCTGGTCTGCTTGGCAGACTCCTTCACGGTCTTCTCGCGGATCTCGTCGGCGCTCGCGTTCGGATTCGCACCGAGCCACTTGTCCATCGCCTCCGTGATGCGCTCTCCGAGCTTGTCGAGGCGACCGGTGCCCAGGTAGCTCAACTTGCCCTTGTCGGCCTCGAGCGCCTCGCGGCTCTGCGAGATCACCTGGTCGATGGCCTCGCGTGCCTCGGCGACGGACGCACCGACCTTCTGGGAGACTTGCTGAACGGCCTTGGTCACGTTCGAGATCAGGGACATGGGACTCTCTCCGGGTTCATAAAAAAGGAAGCTTGGTGCATTCTCGCGCCAAGCCCCCCTTTTGTTGCGTCGCCCGAGCCATCGCGAACGGGACTATCCGCGGACCTTGCCCAGGCTCGGATTGAGCTGCCAGTTCTTCAGGCCGCCCTGGGCGTTGCCACCCTCGGTGGTCGCGATGGGCTGCTCGCCCGTCAGGGAGATCTTCGTGCTGGCCTTCTCGAAGACGTCACGCGCGCCCGAGCCCTGAACCGCGGGGGCCGCGGCAGACTTGGTCGCGGCCTCGTCCTTCAGCGGGAAGCCACGCGCCTCCAGGTAGGCCTGCATCCACTCGATGGACTGCACCAGCACGGTCGGCCACGGCGTGGTGGAGCCCTCGGCCTCCAGGCGCTGGAACGCCGTCCGGATCGAGTTGTCGAGGTTGGAGTCGATCTCCGCACCGGGACGGCAGTTGTTCAGGAACTGGGACATGATGCGCAGGACCTGCTGCATGGTGCCCGTCGCGACCTTCGCCTCGGCATCCAGACCCGCCACCAGCTTCTCGCGCTTGGCGTGCAGCTCTGCAGGCGCCTCGGGGGGCATCTCGGCGGGAACGGCGATCTTGTCGGTGTTCGTGGTCATCCGGGCGTCCTCTGGTTTTTTCGCCGTCTGGCAGGCGAAGGTGAAGTGCGGGCCAAGTCTAGCACCGGCGTGAAGCCGGCAGGTCGAACAGGTATCGCCCGTACGCGTCACGGGCGCTTCAAGCGTGCGTTCAGCGCCGGGTCAGCAGTTGCAACATCGCCTGCGCCTTGCGGACCGCAGGGTCGGTCGGAGCCGCGAGCTGGGTGGCACGGCGGAGATCCTCGACCGCCCCACCCTTCTGTCCCAGGGTCAGCTTCACCTCGGCGCGTCCCACCAGGATGCCGGCATCCCGCGGGTCCAGCTTCGCGGCCACGTCGAAGGCCGCAAGCGCCCCCTCGCGGTTTCCGGCCGCCATCTCCACCACGCCCATGCCGCGCGCGAAGTACGCGTTGGTGGGATCGACGGCGAAGAGGCCGTGGAAGAGCGTCCGGGCCTCTTCGATGCGGCCCTGGTAGAAGTACGTGTGGGCGGCCTGCGCCACCGCATACAGCTCCGCGTCGCTGTAGCCGCGGACGTCCTTGAGGGTGGCCTTTCCATCGGCCCAGGCCTGCAGCAGCTGCTGCCGGCGCACCTCGGGCGGCACGGCAGGACGCGCCGCGCCCGGCGCCGGCGGGGGGCGGGGACGTTGGGCCGGAGGGGAGGACATCAGTAGCTCTCCTCGTTCTGGGCCCACCACATCCGGTTGATGATGGTCTTCACGTCGTCGTTGAGGACCTTCACCAGCTGAAGCATCTCGGCCTCGCGGTCGAGGATGCCCTGCAGCCGCTCGAGCCGATCCGGCGAAGCCGACAGGCGCGAGAGGCCCGCCTCCAGCTGCTGGCGCTCGTGTCCGTCGCCGCGCTCGGCCACGCTGGCCAGATGTGGTCGGGTGGTGAAGGCCTCGAGAGGGGCATCCCCGCCGCGGGGAGAGGGAGGCTCGGGGAGGCGGACCTCCTCGCTCGAGTGCGCGGGGGCGAGGAACTCCAGCAGCGCCGCGGAGGCGAGCGCCGGGTTCTTCGGATCGCCCTTCTTCTTCGCGCGAGCGAGCTGGGTGGGATCGACGAGCCGCTCGCGGACCGAGCGTGGCCCTCCCCACGGCCAGAGTGGAGCGGGGGGCTGGTTGTTGATCTTCGCCATGGCGCACGGATTCTAGCAGAGCTTGGGGTCGCCCTGTCTTCCCCCCCGGGGGGAACCTGACGCCTTCAGGGCTTGGCCGCTGTCTGGGCCAGCTCGTTCACGAAGTTCAGGATCTCCGCGACCGCGTCATAGAGCTCCTCGGGGATCTCCTGGCCCACGTCCACCCGGTAGAGCGCGTTGGCCAGGCCCACGTTGCGCATCACCGGGACGCCGTAGGCCTTGGCGATCTCCCGGATCTTCTCGGCCTTCAGGCGCATGCCCTTGGCGACGACCCGGGGCGCCCCGTCCTTCTCGGTGTCGTACTTCAGGGCAATGGCCATCTCGGCGTCGTCGGACATGTCCTGGTCCCTCTCGCGCTCCGAGGCGCTCCATGCATCAACCCGACAGGTGTCGGGGCGTCGGCTCCTGGAGCCCGTAGACGAAGTTGAGCACCTCTGCCACCGCGTCGTACAGCCCCTCGGGGATCTCGTCGTTGACGTCGACCCGGTAGAGCGCGTGAGCGAGCGGCACGTTGCGCATCAGCGGGATCTCCGCGCTGCGCGCGAGCTCCTTGATGGCCTCCGCGCGCGCGTCCAGCCCCTTGGCGAGCACCATGGGCGCCCCGTCCTTCTCGCGGTCGTAGCGAAGCGCCACCGCGACGTGGTCGGGGTTGGTGACGATCACGTCGGCGCTCTTCACGGACTCCATCTGCGCGCCCTCCATGATCTCGTGGTGCATCTCCTTGCGCTTGGCCTTGTGGTGCGGGTCGCCCTCGCTCTCCTTGTATTCCTTCTTGACCTCGTCCTTCGTCATCTTGAGGTCCTCGTAGTAGCTGTAGCGCTGCCACCAGACGTCGAAGATCCCGAAGGTTCCGAAGAGGATGCCCACGCGGATGGCGATGGTGGTGACCAGCTCGCCCATCACCGCGAGGATCATCGGGACGTCCCCTCGGACCGTCTCGAGCAGCATCGGCAGCCGCGCTTCGACCGCGCCCCACACCACGTACGCGGCAAGCCCGATCTTCGCGAGGTTCTTGATCAGCTCGACCAGCTGCTTCTTGCCCACCAGGTTCTTCATCCCCGCGACGGGATTGAGCTTCTCGAACTTGGGGAGGATGGCCTCGGGGCTGAAGAGGGCGCCCACCTGCAGGAACTCGATGATCGCGCCCACCATCGCGCAGCCGACCGCGACGGGGATGGACAGGACGAACAGCGCGCGCAGGGCCATCACCATCATCTGCGCGGTGGCCTCCGCGAGGTTCTCCGGATGCGCCACCTGCTCGAACGAGTAGGTGAAGAGCATCCGGACCTCCGACTCCACGGTCGGCCAGATGCCGCGCACCACCCCCAGCCCCACGAGGAAGACCGCGACGCCCGTCAGGTCCTTGCTCTTCCAGACCTGCCCCTTCTTGCGGCTGTCGTTGATCTTCTTCTGTGTGGGTTCTTCTGTCTTCTCTCCGCTCGACTCGCTCACGGTGGCCCCTGGAGGTCTGAGGTCGGCGTCAGCCGAGCAGCGAGATGGCGCGGTTGAGCACCGCGAGCATGTGACGGAACTCGAGCACCAGGCGATCCGCGATCAGGTGCATGGCCAGGAAGGCCATGAGCACCGAGATCATCGGCTTGATGGACATCGAGATGAAGAACACCTGCACCTGCGGGGCGACCTTGTTGATCATGCCCAGGCTCAGGTCGGTGAGGAACGTGGCGAGGAACATCGGCGCGGCCAGCACCAGCCCCAGCCCCACCATGTCGCCGAAGACGCGGATCAGCAGCTCGAAGTAGGCCCAGCTGCCTTCGCTGAACTTGGGCATCCCGAGCAGCGGGACGGTGAGGAAGCTGTCGGCGAGCGCGTCGATCACCAGGTGATGCCCGTTCACGGTGAGGAAGAGCACGATCGTCAGCTGGGTCTTGAGGTTGGAGAAGAGCGTCACGCTCTGCTGCAGCTGGGGAACCATCACGCTGGCCATCTGCGCACCGGACATGGTGTCCGCGATCTGGCCGGCGACCATGGCCGCGTCGGTGACCATCGACACGACGAAGGCGAGCGTCACCCCGACGAATATCTCCTTGAGCAGGAGCGCGATGTACGCGAGCGCCCCGGTCGGGAGATCTGCGACCTGCCCCTCCACCGCGGGGAACAGCACGATGGCCAGCAGCACGCCCAGGCCGATCTTCACCTGCGGAGGGATCGACTCGCCGCCCAGGAAGGGCGAGAGGATGACCACCGGCAGCACGCGCGCGAGCACCAGCGCGACCGCGTAGATCACGAGCGAGAGGTTCTGCTCGGCCAGCAGCGCGCCGAGCTGCTCGGTCACGTTCATTGGATGAGGTAGGGGAACTGATCGAAGAGGCGGAAGGTGAAGCGCAGCAACTGCGAGCCGATCCAGGAGCCCATCAGCGCCAGGACGCCGAACACCACGACCACCTTGGGCGCGAAGGTCAGCGTCTGCTCCTGGATCTGGGTCGTGGCCTGGAACACCGAGATCAGGAAGCCCACGATGAGCGAGAGCAGGATCGGCGGCGCGGAGGCGATCAGCACCAGGAAGAGGGCCTCCTGGGTCACGTAGACGAGCTGGTTCATGGGGCTCTCACGTTCCGATCAGATGTAGCTGACGACCAGGCCCTTCGCGATGAGGTACCAGCCGTCCACCATCACGAAGAGCAGGAGTTTGAAGGGCATCGAGATCGTCGTGGGACTGAGCATGTGCATACCCAGGGCGAGCAGGATGTTCGCGACCACCATGTCGATCACGATGAAGGGAACGAAGAGCAGGAAGCCGATCTGGAAGGCCTGTTTGAGCTCGCTGACGACGAAGGCCGGGACCAGCACCATGAAGTCCATCGCGCCGACCTCGTCGCGATCCGCGCCGGTCCGCAGCTTGCGCGCGAGGTTGTAGAACAGCGCGCGGTCCTTGTTGGTGACCTTCTTGGCCAGGAACTCGCGCAGCGGCTCCTTGGACTTGTTGCCCGCCTCCAGCAGCGCGCCCACCGACTCGCTCGAGAGGACGCTGGCCCCCTTGGACCAGATGTCGATCTCCGCGGCCCGGTACATCGACTGGCCCACCGGGGCCATGATGTAGACCGTGAGGATGATCGCGAGCCCGGTGATCACCTGCGTGGGCGGGATCTGCTGGGTTCCCAGCGCCGAGCGCACCACCGAGAGCACGACCGAGATCTT
>Ga0233383_1000804_pt1 | contig 11518 bp, 9 predicted proteins | sample ElkDunMinimDraft_14_FD_191542 | JGI IMG/M metagenome (GOLD analysis project Ga0233383, IMG submission 191542) | Fecal eukaryotic communites from dung pellets of Tule Elk in California, USA - Elk Dung G16 | ecosystem: Host-associated > Mammals > Digestive system > Large intestine > Fecal | place...
TTTACCAACAATTTTGTTTTCTAACTCCATTTCATATCTGTTGATATATTGGTTGCATCCATTAGCATTCATTCCCATGCCACCTAATATATTTCCTAAACCTCCGTTTAGAACTCCTAATGCTGTACCAGCGATACCTAATCCTAATCCGCTGCCAGCTACACCTTTACTTGCAAATTCTGCCATATCCATATTTCCTCCTTTTTTTCTTTAAGATAATCTATATAATACCGGTCTTATATTTTATTATCTTACACCTATTAGTAATAATAAAACAAAAAGTTATAGCAGAGCAAAAAACAAAAGAGTCCCCTATTTTCGGGGATTCCTGGGCTTTTAGAAGTAAAAATAAAATATTATTGATTAATTTATGCAAAATAATGATATAAAAAATGATAAAAAAATAAGAGGATTTTAATTATCCTCTTCGACTTTTTATTAACCTAGGTCCAAATTCTTCCAATACAGGTTCAACCCTTACTGGCTCACCTTTAGAATTCATATACACATCAACCCACCAAACGGACTTATCATTTGACAATCCCATACTACGACCAAATGGAGTTTGGTCTTCTAAGCAACTTGTTTGAAAACAATGAGTCTTATTTTGCTTATAATAAAATGCTTGATGAATGTGACCTGTTTGCAGTATATCTGGCAATTCATCTGTAGGTATTGTATCAAGGTATTTTTGTATCTTATAAGATTTGGCATAAGAATTACCACCTTTCCCATGGAATAGCCTAACCTTTAACTTACCTATTTTAATGTCCGCCACATCTGGTCCTAAATAAATAATATCGTCTCTTTGCCTAGCAATTGATTTCACTATTTCACTGCCAGCACTTTTATACCACCAATCATCGTGGTTGCCACTGATAACAAAAGTCTGTCCATCAAATTTTGGATAATTCTCTACACAATAATCTACTTGACCTTCGTATGAGTGTTCTTTTAGTTCATAAATATGTTCTGGTCTGTTGCTGCGTCCGTCAGTAAAATCGCCGCTATGCAATACATGTTTAACCCCACGTCTATCTGCTTCTTCATATAAATATCTTAATATGTCTAATCTATCATACTTGCTACACAAATGTGTATCGCTGATAAGTAAAAGCTTTAAATGCTCTAAATCACTAGGCACTTGATAAACGTCATTAATGGTCTTTGGCTTAGGTAGTTTGTATACTACTCCGTCTACCACATCGACCAATAATCCACTTTGTTTTAAGAGCTCGATTACGCCTAATACTTCATAATCTTTAACTCCTAGTTTTTCGCATATGGACTCTATTGAAGTTCCCTTCTTGCCCACAGCCTTGGTAATAAATTGTTTAATTCTTTCCAATTCCATACGCTTATCCTCCGTTAAACATTATGCCCTTCAATATATATAGTATGGAAGAGAGCAAAAAAATAAGAGAGATAAACTATCTCTCTAACTAAAGCACTTTCATAATCTTTGCTAATATTTTTTCCTTTCTTCTAAAAACAGTGCTAGTGCTCATAGACAATTCAGACGCTATTTCTTTGGTAGTCCATTCCAATAACCATAAGTCTAAAATCTTTTCATCTTCTGCACTTAAATAGATTTTAGATTTAATATAACTAACTTCAGGCTTGGTAAAGTTTAATCTTGACATTGTAGATCCCCGTGGTGTTCTTCAATAATTTCGATTACGGTATCTAAATGTTCATCCCATACTTTTTCTCTAACTGCTATGCTGTCATATACTGAAAATGCGAAGGCGATTGCCATAATTAAATTAATTATTAATAGTATACGTATCTCTGTTTTCAGTTTCAAAATAAGTCTCATAGGGATAGATTGTGCTTCGTCTTCAGTAATATAGTTTTTTCGTTTAAACAGTTTCATATTACCCTCCAAAAAATCTTTTCCCCATTTTCTCTATAAGAAATCTATAAAAAAATAAGAGGGCGCATTCTCTTATTTTCTAAATAGCCAATGTTTTTCATGTCTTTTGATGTTAGCTTCATTTAACATCATACGTTTAACACTTTCTTCTAAATACCAAGCTAAATGTTCAACAGTCTTTTTATCAACATTTTCTGGCATTACTTCATTCCATTGTACGGCAACAAAGCCAATAACATTATTATCTTTATCTCTAATCGCTACATCAAAGAAAGATTTAATACCAATAGATTTTTTAAATTCATAACTATTGCCCATATCATCTTTTATTTCTTCTATATCTTTGCACATAGAATAGCCTTTTTTAGTTATATCACTAACGAACTTAGGCATAATAGCTATAGGTAAGTTTGAGCATTTTTCTCTTGAACTTTCCAGTCCAGCTCTATATACTTCATAAGAGGCAGACATTTTTAGGGCGCTTCTATAGTTGGAAAAATGTTGCCCATTATGAAATTCAAAGAGTAAAACACGATCGGCGTTTAATAATTCTTTATAGTAATTCATCTTATTGATGATGTCTAAATCTAATTCGTTTTGTTGTTTAACAGCTGGACCCATTGGTATTTTAGCACTAATTTTATCTATGTATTGACGACAAAAATAAATAGCCAATAGTATCTCTACAACAATAGTTGCTATAGTTTTAGCAGTTTCAATAATAGCCTCCATATTTCCCTCCTTTTAGTATTTTTATTTCTCCTATATTATAGTAGTGTTTAAACAATAAAAATAAAGAAGAGAGCTTATTTTTATTCGCTCTCTACTAAAATATATAAATCTCCATCATTTCCAAAGTCATCTGTTGGAGCTTCTGTTCCTGCATAGTTAACAGAGGCGCTAATAACTAGCTTATCTCCGTTAGGAGTTAGTGTAATTCCATCACCAGCCTCTAGATTAGCTTCATCTAATTTAGCATCCAATTTTTCTTGTAAAGTGGTTTGGTCATCATAAACTAAACTATTAGCCCCACATATAGGAACAAAATGTTTTCCATTTTCATCTTTTAACATTCTTACGGGATATAGTGCCATATTATTTCCTCCTTAACTGTTTTTCCCTTGTTTCCAAGTTCCATTTTGTTTAATATATATTTGTTTTGCCGGTTTCCAAGAACCGTTATATTTTACATACAATTCGCCGCTCACCCATTGACCATTTACCTTATATTTGGCAGAGGTTTGTCCTCCACTCCAAATTGCATATAAAGTAATATTTGCAAAAGGCATGTATTCCTCTCCAGGTGCATACTCAGCCGTTCCATTAGGAGTTGTCGAGAAGCCCAATAATTCGTATCCATCTCTTTGACATTCCTCTTCTGTTGGCAATGTAATGGCCCCCATAATTAATACAGCTCGCCAATTTGCATACAATGTTGCTGATGCATTTGTTGTATATTTACCCCCTGGAGAATAAGAAGCTGTCATAACATTCTTCTCTTCGTCCCAGCCTATGAAAGTATATTTATTATAACTCTCACAAGTTCGTGATGGTATATTTAAATAACCATCTTTATCAGTAAACATAACTGTAAATGTGTCTTGCTTTGCATCCGCACGAGTCGGTGTAGTTGTAGATAGAACTAAGTCAACTCCGTGAGTTTTTGTTTGAGCGCCTGGGGCTCCTGTTCCACCATTTGCATCATAGGTAATGGTGTATGTTTTTGCCGACCATTGTGCGTATAAAGTTTGAGTAGATGTTATACTAACAGTAGTGCTTGATGTAATTTTTGAACCACCACTTGCTGCTGTATACCATCCATTAAAATCATATCCTTCTCTTGTAGGAGTAGGTAAAGTTCCATATGTGCTAGCATATGTAACAGTCTTGCTTGCCGTAGGAGTCGAACCTCCATTGGCATTGAAATTAACCGTATATGTATTAGCCGTCCAATTTGCTACAACGGTTTTATTACCTGTTGTTCTACTAGCTAATTTATTGTATAAATCAGATGAACTACTAAACGAAGCATTTGCTCCTGGGTTGATACCAGTTACGGCCGTTCCGTCTATCGTCCAATTCTTAAATGTATAACCGGTTCTGCTAGGATTAGCGAACGTGACACCATACAAAACATTATAACTTGAAGGGTTGGAACCACTATTAGTTCCACCATTCATTGTATAACTAATGCTATATGAGCTTGGATAATAATCATATTGCATAGAGGTGTTAGATGCTGGTTGAGTAAATGTAGCTGGCATGGTATAAGCTTTCCAAACGCCGCCATTCCAGTTACTTGAACCTATAGTAGAACTTAATGCAAAACCATTAGGTATAGTTGTTGCTCTACTTGAATTATATGTAATGCTATTACCAGGATAGGCAGTAAAACTTGTATAAGTTAAATTAAACATTGTCTTAGAGCCGTTATTACCTTCTCCGTTATTAAAGCCGCCTGCCCAGTGAGATATACTATTAGTAACTGCGGGCATATCAATATACCAAGTAAAAGTAGCCGCACCTCCGCTTCCACTTGGCCAATATGACGATGAAGGCCCCTTAGCAATATACATTGTAACTTTAATGCGTGAATCGGTAATACCACCAATTTCACCAAAGTCAAAGTTTGCTCCTGATGGGTAAGTAGTTTTATCTCTTTCCCATTGCCAATAATTTGCAGTCTCAGATGTATTATACGCTACAGTAACAAGCTGTGTTTGTTTAGTATATTGAACACCATTGTTTGCTCCTGTAATGGTAATTGTAACATTAGTATCAGAACGACTTTCTGTAGTAGAACGAATCCCATAAACACGCCAAATTCTAAATGTTCCATAACCTGTTGTATAATAAAAGTTTGTTTTCCATTGCCAAGAAACTCCTTTTCCGGTTAAAGACGCAGTAGCTAAGGATGCTCCACTAGGTATTGATACGCTTGCCATAAACTACTTCACCTCCTAATTTTCTGTGCGGATCCACTGTCCGTCTTTTTTAATATACATTTTTTTTATTTTTTTCCATTCTCCATTTTCTTTTATATACATTTTACTAGTTTCCCATTTTCCATTGACTTTGATTCTAGCTCTAGCTTGATCAGCTGGTGTTGTAATGGTTCGATATCCTGCTTTTGATTGCCCACTAGCATTTACCCCTTCAACAATTGGATAAGCCTTGATACCAAAGTCATAAGACGTTTCTTCGCTTAATCCTGTAAAAGTATATTGATTACTTGTTTGATATTCTGTCCAAGTCTCCCCATTATCTTTACTAAATGACCACATGAAATTTCTTTCTGGATCGCTGTAACAAGAACCTGCTAATGTAACTGTAAAAGGAGTTATTTCAGCTGTTCCTACACTAGGAGTTCCTGGTAAAGGCATATCTGTAGAATAAGTTTCATAAGTCATAGAACTTAAACTTGTGGTATTTCCATAATATCTAGTATGGCCACTATTCGTAGCAGACATACCAAATTCATAATTGGTATCTGGTAATAAATTTTCAATTACTACCAAATCACTTAATGAACCAGTAGCTTGAGACCAGGCAGCTTTGCCTTTCTGTCTATAATATAAAATAGTGCTATCAACGATACCAGAACCAACTGATAAAGCCAATTCAATAGATGTTTCTGTATTATCAATAAAACTAACTGTAAAATTTTGTGGAGGATTAATATTCCATACTGCAGTTAAAGTCACATTGCCACTAGGGGTATAAGAATCTGTATAAGTTTTACTACCATCGCTCCATCCTGCAAAGGTATAGTTTGCTCGGGTAGGTGTTGGTAGACTAATACTTCCTCTAGATATAGAACTACTATATTGAGCGTATAATGTTGCATTTGCATTTGCCGTGTATGAAGCGCCTTTTGCATATGCTGTCCCAGTGCCTGCAGAGTTCGTATTCCAATTAGAAAACTGATAGCTTACGGTATCGGTTGCAGTTTTGGCACTAACACTAGAACCTCCATTACTGTTAAAAGATACAGTATATCCATTTTGAGTAGTCGAATTTTTGGTAGGTGTTGCATTTGATAATGTCAATGCGACCCCCGCTGTTTTAGTTTGTGGCTGTGGAGCACCGCTACCTCCATTCGCATTATATGAAACTGTATATGTAGTAGGAGATATAGTTTCAGACGCACTTGAAGTGAAAGTATATCCACTTAACATATTAACTGAAAATTCGCTAGAAATAGTAATAGACATTGTTCCAGAAAATCCTGCATCATCTCTAATGGTGAAACCACTACCTATATTCCATTCCCAAGCAACGGCTGTACCTGGTGAATTTTTATCACCCCCTAGCCCACATCCATTTCCAGAAGAAGAACCTCCTGCATATGAAGTAAAAGTCGTGCTTTTACTACCTATTTTAAAAGTATGTGTTGCGTTGGCTGCGGCATAATACATATTACCTTGCCAACCCTGATTAAGTGTGTTATAACCTTTAATTTCTGTGACTGTAATATAGCCATTACCTTTAGTATAGGTAACTTCTAAATAACGGGTCCCAGAACAATATGAAGGGTTACCAGAGGTAACTGTTAATGTCATTGTAGCCATTATCTGTCACCTCCTATCCTTCTATTAGAGCGTATATATCTCCATCCTTCCCGATTGAATTGCTTGGCTCGGTTGTGCCGGTATATGTTCTTACTCCTTCATTTTGAATTTGAGAAGAAGTATTTGAAATAATTTTTTCTGCTGTCCATAATACTTCATTAGTATTTTTTGTGTCGTCTACACTTTTAGCATTAACAGCTCTAGCATTTTCTGCCATGCTTGCTAATGACGCACTGTCGGCTTGAGCGGCTTTTTTAACTTTAGAGCTATTTAAAGGATCAACGTATTGACTCTTTGTCATATAGTCGCTCAATGCTGGTGCATCACTAACTACTATGCCGGTTCCTTCTGCATTAATTGCTAATGCTTTGCCTTCGTTTCCAGTATAAACAACATCAACATCTGCTAGATTAGCAAAGTTTGTTTCTCCCGTTCCGTTTCCTCCAGTAGCATTAATTGTAGCTGTTGAACCATTAACGCTAACTGTTAAGTTGTCTCCAAAATTAAAAGTATTAATTTCGCTGCTTTTTAATTCTCCTGTATTATAAATTGAGTGATAATTGTTATTAATTTTGTTAATTAATTCTGTTGATAAGTGTTCCTCTTTTATACTCTCAGGACCTGGTTCTATGGTAGTAATATCAAAATCGCCATATTGACCTATATCATCGGCACGAACCCAAGATATATCGTGAATACCAATGGTTCCATCTTCGCTTGTTCCATAATATTGATTAGCGGTAGCTTCTTCTATACCATTAATCATTTCAGCTTTGTTTGCATAGATAGATTGATTTACATAACCGTCAACACGGCCTGCATATTGAGTAATTCTCATATAATCACTATCATCAAAATAACCGGTGCAATCAACTAGAACTGTATCACTGTCTGCCATAGCCAATTTTACACCTTTGTTAGTAAATCTAATATTTTTTGCTAGACCTATTTCATTAATTGAGGCATCTGCACCATATTGATCTATCTTAATATGATCTAAGTTTTTTGCATCTAAATCTAATAATGCTTGATTAGTATCTGCAGGTAGATTAGCTATACTATTTTTTTCATCTAGTGTAATAAATTGTCTGTCGCTTGTTGTTTTGACTTCAATGTCATCTGTTGTCATCGCGTGTGGATTTGAGTTTGTTTCAGTTCCAGAACCTTTTCGTCCAATGTGAGTAGTAGCGTTAGCAACATCTTTGTTTGCACTTACTCTTGCTTCTGTATACCATTGGTTTAAAGTTCCAGATAAACCGATACCCTCAGCTATATCACCTGTTTGTAAAACAACTGCTTTAGCTTCGTCTTTATCTGTGGTATCGCCTAAAGTATACCCATTAACTTTTGTTGTTTTGTTAACTTTATTGTTTTCTACTGAAGTAATGCGTCCCTCATGGTCTGAGGATACTTCTTGCAATTCTTTGACTTCTTCTTCGGTATTAAATAATCTATATCGAACGCTTTGTTCGTATCTTTCTTTGTCAGTCTGTTCAACTAACCAAATTTCCTTTTCAATATTACTTACTCTGTTTTCTAGCGTAATTACATCTGTATCGTCAGCTATTACATAGCCTGTTTTATCATTGCCTATTCTGGCTTCTTTTACGCTAATAATCGCATCATCTTCAATCGTATTGGTAATAAACTTTTTATCAATCGCAAACAATTGACGTTCTGTTTCATTTTCTCCAACACTTAGTATGAAAGTATCATTAAAATTATTCTTTTGTAGTAAATCTAAATTAAACTTAATTCTTGATGGAGTATTGTCTGTATCCATTCCGCTATAAAGCATGAAAGAATCATCTGCATATTCTGGTTTAATTGTTCCAGCCTGTGCTAAACGTTCCAATGTATAGAAATTACATTCTGCTCCACTTTCTGTATTAACTGTATCTCCACCTTTTACTACTATTCTAGTTGCTTCTACGCAAGGGAAATTCAATTCAACATATGAAGTGCTATTTAAATTAGCAATGGCATCTTCCATTGAATTATAAACAGTATCACCATAAACGATAATGTTTTGTCCATTTGCTGTGATGAAGTGTTTTTGTATTGTATAAAAATCTTCTGTAACATCAGCTAATTCAGAACCATTCCAATATTTATTAGAAATTAAACCTTCTGCTTTTGTTAACTCGTGATTTAATGATTCAACTGGTGTAATATAAATTAATTCTGGTCCGTTTACGGCTTCTAAGTATTTTAAGTTAAAGTTAGAACCGTTGTCAGTATCTACTGGGAAGTTTTTAGTTTCACCAATAGTGTAATTAATACCTTCATCATAATAATAACCAGCTCTTCTAGCTACTTTTGAGCCGCTATAACGAGTTAAATTACATCCGCTAACTTGTCCTCCATCTAATAAGAAATGCCCTCTATCAGCCGTATAAGCTATGTCTGGTAAGGTGTAAATAAAGTCGTCTATAATTTCATTTTCACTATTTACCAAGAATGTTCCAATAAATACTTTGTTTGGATCATCCGTCATAGGCATACCTTCTATAAAGCTAGCTTCATTCTTGCTATTAATTAATAATGTATATGCGCCTGAGGTAGAAATTCTATCAGTAATAGAAATATCTTGCCCCTCTAATAAATACATACCTTTTAAATATCTGTCATCTCCTGCCTGGTTTTTAAAATAAACCAACATATTAGGAGTATGTAAAGTTGTAGCGTCTACTTTAGTTAAAGCGCCGTCTGCTACTACTAAACCTGAATTTAAAAAACCTTGTCTGAATGTTTGCCCCACATCCATAATTTTAATCCATTTGTTATATGCTGCAGAGTAACGATAAAATTCTCCACTAGACACTACATAACAAGTTTGTCCATTTGTAGGATTATGAATTGCTAACATTTCATCAATAGTATCCTTGATACCATCTGTTTCAGAGAATACAAGGTTTGTATTTGAGATACTAATAGCATCTCTTATTTGTTTAAAGTTTTCGTTTAATGGAGAAGAAACTATTTCTCCACCTATTCTTTTAAAATCAAACATTCTCTTTTCACCTCCTATAAGTATCTAGGTAATAATGATATAGCGATATCACATTCCCCAAAATTAGTGCTTACTGTTATATCATCTAATGATACAATATTTGCACCAAACACTAAATAACGTGGTTCATAATCTCCACGAATATCTTTAAATTCATCTGGACTCATAAACAGATTTGTTATAGTCCATTCTTCATATCTGTATAAATACATTTCTATTCTATCAACTACAATAGCACCTTTTGAGTTGACCTTTGTGTAAGTGATAGATGCTACATCGCCCACATTGCCTGCTGGGAATTCGTCTTTTGATTTATAATCTCCTACATAACGACATTCAAATCCACTTGGTGTATCTTCTGTGGCTGGTAAAATTTCATAAGTTAAAACGTTTGGGTCTAATTTAATGCCATTGTTTTCTTCATCTATATCAACAATAGCTGCTCCACCATTACCATTAATACACAAATATTTTCCTATTAAAGTATTATCAATGGCAAACAATAATGGATTAATATGAGCCCACGTATCTCCGTTTACATTGGTAATATAAATACCATCATATTCTTCTACTTGAGAACTAGTTATTTCTTTATTGAATGATTCTGGTATATAAGTGTATTCATTTACTTCACTAATTTCAAAAGTGTTTCCTGTAAAACGTCCATAATGTTTTACATCAACCATTTCTCCGTTTTTGTCTTCTTCTTGTGTTATAACTAACTCACTTTCAGTATCAATTTTTATATTACCACTTAGCCCACTTAAATCTATTCTAGTGGTTGTGTTAAGAGTATTATTATTAATTTCTATCAATGAATCCTCTGCATAACTGTTATTTGATAAAAGTTCTACTATTGGAATAGCTGTCGCTGTGCCTGGATTGTAAATTGTTAGTTTATGGTCTTCAGCATTGGCTGGTAATGCTCTTGTTAGAGCTGGAGCCATATCTTTATATAAAAGACCGCTGTCATAATAATAATTGTCTGGATATACCCCTAAACCATATTTATTCTTAGCATCATAAACTAAGTCATCTCTATAATAATTTAATCCATATCCATATACTGAACCTACTGTTTGAAATGTTATTGTAAATCTTCCTACATATACAATATTACCACTCATACCATTTGTTGAACCATTTGGTGATGGTGTTTGTATATCAGTTAGTGGATACTCTCCTAAAGCGCCTATACTGGTAATCTTTACCAAATAATATTTATATGGTTGGTCTGATAGAATTAGTTTACCAATTTTACGTGGCTTTAACCAAGTTCTTAATCTTTTATATTCATCTAGCGAAAGATTATCGGCAAACATATTGAATTGAAATTGTTGGGCGCTATATTGTGTCCCAAAATAATATCTACCATCATAACCTGGAACTTCTAACATTTCATCTTTGAATGTTGGTTCAAGATACATTGTATATGTTCCGCTTGATGTAGTAGAAAAAACTCCCATGTCTGCACAGTCCTTTCCATCAAATATAAAAGTTGTAAAAACCTCTCCTGCTTTTACTGGTCTGTACATAGTTTCCCTCCTTTTTGTATGTTCTCTCTACTTATAAAGTAGTCGAAAAAGTATAAAAATAAAGTATGCCCGCCTTTTCAGCGAGCATACTCTCTGTTATTAATTTCTATTAGAAGTTCCAAGAATACTTATTCCTTGTTTTGCTCCTATTTCTTTAAATTTATCTACAAATGCGTCAAACGCTTTTTCTCCATCTGCTACTGATGACATACTTTCAACATTGAAAGATATATTATCAATTACAACTGAACTGTTTGTAGACATTCCGCCTTCAGCTCTTAGAGCTGCTAAATCATCGGTAAATGATAGGAAGGCTTTTGTTTGCATCGCGTTAAGCACTGCTTCTGGCGCTGCCTTAGTACCATCTAACCAAGCTGGTCCAGTAAAATCTGCCATACCACCTTTAGCAAAAGCTTTAATTTGCTTACCTTTAAAGAAGTATGACCCTCCGTCACTATAAAACCATTGTCCAAGACCTGTATCATAAAAACGTTTTTTAATTTTAAATGTATGAGGCACGCCC
>Ga0233383_1000807_pt1 | contig 11460 bp, 25 predicted proteins | sample ElkDunMinimDraft_14_FD_191542 | JGI IMG/M metagenome (GOLD analysis project Ga0233383, IMG submission 191542) | Fecal eukaryotic communites from dung pellets of Tule Elk in California, USA - Elk Dung G16 | ecosystem: Host-associated > Mammals > Digestive system > Large intestine > Fecal | place...
TCGTAGTTAGCTGCAGCTCAGTTAATTTTCAAGGTGCATGTTTCTGTTCAGAAACGACATTTTTACAGGCCGTTAGCCTTTAAAAAATCAGAAATTGATACTGGCATCTTAGGGGTAGTGCCAGGCTCAACCTGAAGCGGCTGTAAGTCAGGTCCGCCCGCAGTTACTGCTTCTTTTGGAACAAACATCTGAAGCAGGTCATTAACACCCTGCGCCATCTTGTCTACCCATTCCTTAGACTTAACGAAGCCTTCGTCCATCATAGCCATAATCTCTACAATGTCTTCTGGTTCGAGGTCGTCCTCTTCATTCTCCATCATGTCCAGCATGTTAGGGCAGTAGTCAGCAATGTAGCTAGTGAATGCGGCCAGCAAGATCCCAGCTGATTCTAACTGCGCTCTCTCCGCTTCAGCGGCCTTCTTAGCCTCTTCAGCCTCTCTATTCATGATAATTGCCTCGTTCAGTGCGGCAATCATTTCCTGTGCAATTGACTCTGGGTCCTTGCCCTCGGCAATTGCACCCGCTAAAATATTCTTGTCGACAAACATATTTTTTTCTCCTTTATTTACTTTATATACATATTATATCATTTTTTTAAAATAAAATCAATTCTGCGCTCTTGGATCCGCTGCAGAGTGTGCGGTCCTAATTTAGTCTTTTTTTTACATTATAACATATTTTTTAAAAAATGTCAAATTTATGGAGCGATGTTCAGAGCGGAAGATTTCATATGGCTAGATCGGCTTTTGGATTAAAACGCCCAATATGTTCTGCATATGTCAGAAAAAATTTTCCATATGCAGGTGGCCGGTCGCATATGCCGCTTGATCGGGCCATATGGGCCATATGCGGCGGTGCCGCGGGTTCCGGGAAAAAACTGGAAAAAGTTTCCAGTTGTGGAAAAATTCTGAAAATTCTGAATAGTCAGAATATTCTGAAAATTCCGGCTACGCCGGCCGCGCACGCGCGGATGACAAATAATGGGAATTCTGCGAACGCGTGTTCGCGCAAACTTTTCACAAAAAAATTTCTAAAACACTTGACAAAATCAAAATTCTGGCCCGTAGCGCTAGTGAAGGGCCAGCCGAATTGTCAGACAATTCTGACAAATGCATAAATATTCATTGTGCCCGCACACAAAAAAACCGCACTAAATTAGTGCGATTTCATAAATATTTTTTATCTTGATTAAACAGCTTTTTGGCATTTCCTGGAAAACAAATCTGTCATTTTCTACATACTCGCCAAATTCCATTTTCTTCCAAATGTTTTTATTTAATGTTTCAAATCTGCGTGTATTACTTTCGGACAGTTCGTGTGTCCAAATGTATTCAAATGTTTCTGTTCTCGGCATCTGCACCTTACTTGATGCTTTTCTATAAGCTGTATTGTGTTCGTATCTTCTGCGTTTGAGGTCGTTTGTCGTGCCTATCTTCAACACGATTTCTCCGTTAATTCCTTTGTAAGTTCCTAAATATAAATACTGTTTTTCTGCGTTTCTCTGTTCTGCGATACATTCTGCAACGATTTCTTCGTAAATTCTTTCCATTTTCTTCCATTTCCTTTCATTTTTTAGGGAAAAAGTAGGATTTTTCCTACTTTTTCGCCTTTCTTTTCTGCACAAGTGTTAATTCGTAGTCATTTTCGCCAACTTTGAAGAAAATTTGTCTTTCTTTGTTGGTAATTTCAACATTTTCGGCTGAAAAATCAGCTTTTTCGTTGATAAAATCGAAAATTTCTTGAATTATCTGCTGTTTGATAGGATTTTCTTTGCGAGATTTCTTATCAAACTTGTAGGCTGTGTGCTTTTTCGTGCCAGTTGATGTGGCTTGCTTTGCAACCTTTTTTTGTTCGGCTGTCAGTTCAAAGAGTTTCTCGCCCTTGTCTATTCTCTTATCGTCTTCGATAATCTGCAAGGCTTCTTCTTCGGTACAACCGAGTTTCTGCATTAACAACTCTTTTTTATTCATTGTATCAACTCCTTTCTACTCTTATAGTATAAGGGATAAAGGGGCTTTTGTCAAGCCCCTATTTTGAAAAGATTAAGCTTTTTTGAAAAAAGCTTTTCTCTTTTCTTCAACCCTTACAACTAAACCTGCATCTTTCAGCTGTTTTACAAGGGCAGAAGTTTTCTGTGAAGATGCACCCACAGAAACGAGTTCGGGAACATCTTTAGTCAGCTGACCAATGGAGTACAGAACATCTGTTTCCATAAAGTCGAGGATTGCAGATTTCAGAACTTCGTTCTGTTCCTGAGTTTTAGTAGGCTTTCTTTCGCCTGAAGATTTCTTGATGAAAGATGCTTTCATCTTTTCAAGCTTTTCAGCTACTTCAGTAGGAACTTCACAGTTAGCGATAACATATTCGATTGCTTTTACATTTGTCATTTTAGTCATAGTATCAACTCACTTTCTCGCTATTAGGTTGCGACCCCTTTGATTTATCTTATACCTTATTATAGCATTTACTAGGTAGGTTGTCAAGCACTTTTTTTAACTTTTTTAAAGTTTTTTTTAGGTTGCTTACTTGCTCTTCCCTTACCTTGTATCTAAATTATACAGGAAGTTGAGGAGAATGTCAACACTTTTTTCAAAGTTTTTTTATTCATTTTTGTGTATACTTATTCATGTATGATTATACACCCAGATGAATAATTATACAGATCCGGGAAAAATACAATCTTGCGGTTAGGCGAGCCTAACTGACGGAATTTTTTGAATTGTCTGAAAATTCAGAAAATTCGGGCCGGCACCTTCGTCGCCGGCGCGCAAAACAAAAACGCCCGCAGTTAGCGAGCGTCTGTAAGGAGGACAAAGAAATTCCAGTCGAAATGCTGTGGGTTCGGCAGGTAGTTGTCCCAAATAATGTCGATGTAGGAGATACATACCCAACCCGCAATCGCAACCATTAAAATGTAACAGATAACCCAAAAGATTTTAATAAACTTATTCATTTTCACTACCTCTCTTTCTGATTATAGTATAACAGAGAGGAAGGGGTTTGTCAACCCCTTTCCTATAAATTTTTGCTTTCAACTACGAAATATTTTGCATTGTGGTTTTTCAACATTTCCTTGAGGTCAGCACTCATTTTCTGTGTTGCGGAGTAGAAGTTGAAAAGTACATACTTTTCAATGTCAACATAGTTGAATGGAATGTCGAGTTTTCTTGCGTCTGCGAGAACATCTTCCATTTCTTCTCTTGGAACAGTTACTTCAATCTTCCACAGAACATCTTTCTTTGCCTTTTCAAGAATAAACATTGCAATGTATACTCCGATTACATTTGTCAAGAATGTTACTGCAAGAACAACTACCATGTCTTGACCTGTCATTAACTTAACCACTCCACTGTAGAATGTGTATGTAATTGTATTGATAAGCATTGCCACATGCTTATTTGCTTTTACTGTTAAAACTGTTTTCATTGTAGATAATACTACATTGATAAACTGAAGTGTAAAGAATAAAATTGTTGCTGTGTTCAAATAATCCATAATCATTGTCATTTTGTATTTCCTCTCTTTCCTTTATCTTGTCTTAATTATATCATTAAGGTCTGAATCTGTCAAGACTTTTTTTCACATTTTTTCTAGCTTTTTCTTGACTTTCTATCATGTTGCGAGTGAACATGTCAGAAAATTCAAAATAATCTTCATCAGCTTTTGCGGCAATCAGTTCCATTACCATGTGAACACCATGCATGAACTCATCACTACCATTTGCGGCATCGTATTTGCCAACCAGCAGACCGCAATCCATTTGCATTAAATCGTAAAATACTGTGCTGTAAGCTTTTTCCAGTTCTGTCTTTTTCATGTTGTCTACCTCTCTTTCTTGAGTATAGTATAACGCATTTCGGGAGATTTGTCAACACCTTTTTTTGAAGTTTTTTTATTCAAAATCTTCTGAATTGTCTGAAAATTCCGAAATTCACGCCCGGAACATACGTGGAGGGCGCGCAAAAAGCCTGCCAACTAGGTCAGCAGACTTTTCACTAGAAAAGGAGGACTAACATTTTGAAAATTTTGGTGTGCCTAGGGAGGCTCGAACTCCCGACCCTTTGATTAAAAGTCAAATGCTCTTCCAACTGAGCTATAGGCACATGTTCCCTTTTCTTGATTTTATTATACTATAGGCTTTTGGATTTGTCAACCCCTTTTTAGGGAGAGGGGAAGATTTTTTTTCTTCCCCTCGCTGGAAGATTAAGCCAGCTGGAAAAATGCTTTTCTTTTTTCCTCTACTCTCTTAACCAGTCCAGCATCTTTCAGCTGTTTAACCAGTGCGGACACTTTCTGTCCAGTTGCTCCGATTTCTACCAGCTCTGGCACTTCCTTTGCCAGCTGTCCAATAGAGTACAGCACATTCGGTTCCATGTGGTTCAGAATCGCTGTTTTCAGCCCCTCATTGGCTTTCTGTGTTGCTGTTGGCTTTCTTTCGCCACTTGCTTTCTTTTCAAAAGATGCTTTCATTTTTTCCAGCTTTTCAACAACTTCTGTTGGCAGGTCTGTGCAGTTTGCGATAACGAATTCAATTGCTTTTACATTTGTCAGTTTTGTCATAATTAACACCTCTTTCATTTATTTATCTTTAACTTATAATTTATTATAACATTTATTTATTTATTTGTCAATAGTTTTTTTAAAAGTTTTCAAAAATACTTTCATTGACAAGTGCGATTGTGAAATCTGTGTCAAGCCAAGTTACTTGACCATCTTCCACTGTGAGCATAATTGCTCCTGTCTGTGTGTCCATAATATCCACAACCTTTACATTATCGCAAGCCACGATTTCAACAACTCTGTTGAATGTTTCTGTTACACCATAATGTCTTTCAGTGTAACCTCTTTCGTAAGTTCTAACAATGATTTCGTAAGTCATTTTTTCACTTCCTTTCCTTTATCTTGTCTTTATTATAGCATAGGGGTTGAGGTTTGTCAACCCCTATTGTATAATTTTTAGTAAATTGTTTTTACCCATGCGAACGGGTCTTTGTATGGAGTTGTGAAAGGCTTGGAGAAAAGTTTTTTCTCCATTGCCTTGTGTTGTGCCATACACTTGGAAAAGATTTCCTTTTCTATCATTACATCTTCAAGTCCCTTGTGTTCTTCCACGAAAGTCAAGTCGAAAGTAATGTATCTGTAAAGCACTTCAGCAGTTGTTTTTACTCTGCCTGTGGCAGTTAAAAATCCATTTTCTTCACAAAAGTGTTTGTACATTGACTGCTTTGCGATTGTCTGTCTTGCCATTTTTAAAGTATCCCACCATTCGCCTTTTACGAAAGTTCTGTACTTTGACTTTGACAACCAACGAGTTGTAGTATTTAAAGCATTGTAGTCAAATCTTGCATTGTGGGCAATTAAGATATTTGTGTCAAACATTTCCATGTCAGCCACTAACTGCTGACGGATTTTGTACCACTTTTCAACAACTCTTTCGCCTTTAGCAATCTGTTCTAAATACTCTGGAATTTTTCTTGCATAGTATGCAGTTTCCATAAGTGTCTGTTCATCATTGAAGATTTCATCAACGAGGTAAGCACCTGTTTTATAAACATTTCCCATTTTATCAACAACTGCCCAACAGATGTCATAAACGAGAACATCACTTGTATCAAGTTTTCCGTCAACTGTTCTTGTGTTGCAAGTTTCAGTATCTAATAAGATGTAGTAGCTTTTTCTTCTGTCGATTTTCATTTCCATTTTTATTTGTTTCCTTTCCTTAACTATGTCTTTATTATACACGATGTATAATGGTTTGTCAACACTTTTTTCAAAAGTTTTTTAATTTTTTTTTCTTTGTGGGTCCGACCCCCACACTACATTCGGTAGCTGTTATCGGCTTGGGAGAACCTCTTCCTGTCCTCCTGATGTATTAATGATACCAAATTTTGAGCCATTTGTCAACACCTAAATAAAAAGTTTTTTTATTCTGAATTTTCTGACAATTGCGGGATCCGGCCGGGGGATCAGCAGACCGAACATTTGTTCGCAAAATTGTTGAAATAGTCTGAAAATTCAAAAAACTCGCCAGCAACGCACGTGGCCGGCGAGCCCAAGACACAAAAAGAGGGCGAAGTTTTTACACTTCGCCCCCAAGGGGAGAGAGGTTAGGCTCTCTTGAAGAAAGCCTTTCTCTTTTCCTCAACCCTTACGACCAGACCTGCGTCCTTTAACTGCTTAACCAGTGCAGACACCTTCTGACCGCTTGCGTTTACCGCAACGAGTTCAGGCACTTCCTTTGCTAACTGACCGATGGAGTACAGAACATCTGTTTCCATGTGGTTCAGAATAGCGGACTTCAGACCTTCATTTTCAGTCTGTGTCTTTGTTGGCTTTCTTTCACCACTGGACTTCTTCTCGAAGGAAGCCTTCATCTTTGCTAACTTTTCAGCCACTTCCTGTGGTACTTCGCAGTTTTCGATTACGTAAGCGATAGCCTTTACATTTGTCATTCTTTCTGTCATAATTAACACCTCTTTCTAATTACTTTGTTTTAACTTATACCTTATTATAACATGTGGTTTGGAGTTTGTCAACCCCTTTTTTAAATTTTTTTTGATTAGGCTTATTCACCACGGGTAGTTCCTCACTTCTATTCTGTACCTAATCGGAGGAGTTTGGTTCACATTTGTATACCGCAACCACGTGGCGACCTTGCGGTCGGGGTCATTGGTTTGGGTCTTACTTGGCATTGTTGCTACCCTTGTGGGGGTTGCCCTTTCCTCTCCCTTATCTTGTCTTTATTATAACCTATAATGAGGAGTTTGTCAAGAGGTTTTTTCAAAATTACTTGAAATTTTTTAAGTCTCTGCGGGCTCCAATCTTTCAGCGCTCTCATCCCCAACAAGACCCTCTTGAGCTCCTCTCCCTTGGGACAATTATAGTATAGCAAATGTGGGGCTATTTGTCAACCCTTTTCGTGAAAAAAAGTTTTTTTATTTTTTTATCAAATTTCTCTTGACAAAAGTTGAAACCTGTGTTATAATGGAAATTCACCCCGCGCACATCCGAGCGCGGGGCGCAAAACTCATGCCAATAAAAAAATTAGGGCACTCCTGCCCTAATCTTCAATTTCTTCAGGTTCGTCCATGACATCATCAACGAGGTCAAATGGTGCGGAGCTTGTAGCCTCTTGCCACAGCCTTTCGTCAGCCATTTCCAAGATTTCTTCTTCTGTCATGCCTTCAATTTCATCATCTTCTAACTCTATTTCTGCCCAGTAGCAATCTCCTACTGTATAGCCTTTCTGAAATTTTCTACCCATAATTTTTATTTCCTTTCTTTTTTCTTTATTATAACATGGTTGGGGGTTGTTGTCAACCCCCATTTTTTACTTTCTTGGTGCGGAAAGTGTAATCTTGAGTTTGCGGTCTTTGAATACGAACACGCATTCTCTTTCAGGGTTAGTCATTTCAAACTCTGCGGACACAGGTTCGAGCAATTCCGCAATCATCTGCATTACTTCAGCCTTTTCATTGTCAGCCTTGCGAGTTCTTTTCTGTTCAAACTTGTATACTGTTGGTTTTCTTGCAACCTGTCGAGCATCTTTTGACGCTTTCTTCTGTTCAGCAGTCAGTTCAAACAGCTTTTCCCCTTTGTCGATTCTTTTGTCGTCCTCTATCACTTGGAGGGCATCTTCTCTTGAACAATCAAGGTTTTTCATTATCTTTTGGATTCTATCTTCCATTTGCATTTCCTCCTTTCTTGATTATAGTATAACCGATGGACGAGTATTTGTCAAGGGTTTTATAAAAGAAATTGCAATTATCTTGCAATTTCTTTTAATACTCCTAAAATGTTATTTACATCAAAGGCATCGCCTTTCCAGTTTTTTCTATTTGGTTCTTCATCGTCGAACAGATAACCCATTGGGAAATTAACTACTGTTTCTTTTGGAGTTCCGTAAGGTACGATGTGGACTTCATCAAACTGTACGCTTGGAAGATGTGCGTTGAGCCATTCCTGTTTAGCCTGTTTAACTCTTTCATCGTATTCTTCTGTGCTATTCTTTGCGAGCCAGCTTACTACTCCGAGTGTATAACCATCTCTCTGTAAGTTGTTTAAGATTTTAGCCAATGCACTCATTCTTACCATTGTGCTTGCTTCTCTGTAAGGTCTTACATTTCTTGTAAGAATGTCATCGAGCCAACCCTCTACTCCATACAGATTTGCGATTGTACCGTCCATGTCGAAATAAATTGCTTTTGTCATTGTCCTCATTTCCTTTCTTTTTTCTTTTTCTATAATTATTATAATATATTTTAAAAAATTTGTCAAGTATTAAATTTTAATTTCTTTGTGTTCTTCCAATTTTAGACTAATGAGTTTTTTTCCTAAATTTTCCTTATACCAATCTACATAGTCAAGAACCTCTCTCATTGAACCATGTTCAGTGGTTCTTGTGTGAGTACCCATAAGAGTATTTTTATAAGTGCAATGTAATACATAGTGTGTCAATCTTAAATTCATCATAGTGTGTACCTCTCTTTCTTGAGTATAGTATACCGCAGTTTCAGGATTTTGTCAAGCACTTTTTCAAAATTTTTTTCACAAAAATAAATTCTGAATTGTCTGAATTGTCAGAAAATTCCGGCCGCAGGGACTGTGGCCGGCGCAACAAAAAGAGAGGTTATTCCTCTCTTATTCTCATTAAAATATCAAATTCTAATTTGAAAATTTCATCTGTAATTTCAGTCATTTCCATTTTCAGCTCATTGGCTCTTGTGTATAAAACATCAAGTCTATTTTTGATTTCTCTTAACTCTTGCTCTGTCATTTGGATTTTCTTCATTGTCTGCACTTCCTTTCCTTTATCTTGTCTTTATTATAACAGAGAAAAGAGGGTTTGTCAACCCTCTTCCACAATTTTTCTTAATTCTTCAATCTGCTTGTCCGCAATCATCTGTAATCTGTTGGCTAAATTGTCAAGCATGAAATCCCATTTTGTTTTTTCCATTTAAAATCACTTCCTTTCTACAATCTTATTGTAGCATACAAGGGGCTGTTTGTCAACCCCTTTTATCTAAATTCTCCAGGTGGAACACTTGCTCTTCTCTTGTGGGATACAGCAAAGTATACATTATCTTGTAAGCAAGGTGGGAAACAAGCAACAAATGCATCCTTGTCCTTGTCCTCTATTTTCTTTAAATCTCCCCATACAGTTTTTCTTGTAATGCCATAAACTTTTCTAATCTTTCTTGACTTCCACCATCCATAGCACATACCGCCATACATCTTAACATCATTCTTAATCATTTGGCACAGTTCTTTTGGAGTATAAATGTTAATTTCAATAGTCTTCATAATTTTTACTTCCTTTCCTTTTTCTTGAGTTAAGTATAACACATGGAAAGGGGTTTGTCAACCCCTAACTCCAAATAATTTCGATTTCATTGTAATTTCTTTTTTTAGTGTCAAAACCGCAATCCTCAATCATCTTGCGAGCCATGTCAAGGTCAACACTTGATGGAGTATGAACAAGGCAGTTAAATCTTCCTTTTTCTGCGGCAATCTGTACCTCAATGCCTGCGTAAGTCTTAACCCAATCTTCAACGTGCTTTCTTTCTTTTTCAGCTCTTTCTTCGTTGTAAGTAGTAGCAATTTTGTTTGCAGTTTCTCTTGTCATCATCTTCATTTTCATTTCCTCTCTTTCTCTTTTTGTAACTATAGTATAGCACATGCGGGCAGGTCTGTCAACCCCTTTTCGGGATTTTTTTTATTTTATTTTTTTTCGATTTTTGCCTTGACAAAATTGTTGAACCATGCTATAATACGCAAATTCCTCGCGCCTGGACCGTGGGCGCGCGGCTCAAAAGAAAAAAGCGTATGTAGGAAAACACCATACGCTTTTTTCTCATCACAATCAACTAACAACACTTTTATTATTAAAGAAAGAAATCATTTTTTCTTATTTACAAGTTTATTATAGCATGAATGGGGTTATTTGTCAACCCCAAAGTTCAACTTCTTCTAAAAAAATTCCATGTTCTTCAAGTGCAGTTTCAAAATTTTCTCTGCCCTTGGCAAGAACTTCCGCCATTTCTCCAGGAGTAAGCCAACAATTTACTGTTAAACAAAGACACACTCCTGTGTAGCTTTCCGCAACTCCGATAGCTCCATGATTATCTTCTCTTATTAAATACACTTTTCTCATTTTATTTACCTCTCTTTTGGTTTATTTATCAAGTGTAATATTCCAATCTATTGTAATTTTTTTATAGTTTGAAGTATAGTCTACAAAGTAGTCAAAACTTCCAACATACTCGCAAACTCTGTCTACGATAAATCCACGACTCATACCAAAAGGTACATCAATGTCATCTGTCATGATTGAAATAGATGTTTTGCCATTTGCGGCAGCTCGTTCAATCATCTGTGGAACATTTGCATTAACCCATTTTACGATTTCACAATTCTGTAAAGCTTTCTGTTTCATTTCCTTAGCATTCTTTAACATTTTTATTTACCTCTCTTTTCTTATCTTGTCTTTATTTTACCATCTATCTATTAGTTTGTCAACACTTTTTTTAAATTTCTTCTACGAAAGTTTCAATTCTTCTTTCAGCTCTAACTTCCATAGCTACTTCATTAGCTTTATTTCTATCAGCCCATCTTCCGTATTCATAAGCTTCGCCATCTACTAACATCATTACTCTAAACATTTTGTTTTCTCCTTTTCTCTTTTCTTGAGTTTATTATAGCACAGATGGGGTTGTTTATCAACCCCTTTTTTTAATTAGTAGAAAATTTTATCTAAAACTTTTTCTACCTTATCGTAAGCTGTATCTAACCAAGCTGGCATTTTTTCTAATGGAGTTACTTCGTATGCTACGAGGATTCCCATAAATCCTACTAAAGCGATTCCTACGATTGTTGCTACGATTGTGAAGATTGTTAATGCTGTCATTTTGTTTACCTTTCCTTTCCTTTATCTTGATTAAATTATAGCCTATTTCGGGATAAATGTCAACACTTTTTTACAAGTTTTTTTCGCAAAATAAATAGTCAGAATAGTCTGACAATTCAAACCAGGGGTCCCCGCGGTCGTGAGCGGAGGCAGACCGCAATAAAAAATAGAGGTTTATTTAACCTCTATTATCTCATCATCATAGATGTAATTATCTGTATGATTAGTGTACATCTTAAGACTTACTGTGTCTCCTACCTCGTAGCCTCCCCCGATGAACTGCCACTGATAGCCACAGCTATCCTCTACTGTTACTACATCCTCTGTGTATCCTATTACTTCGCAATCATGTCTTGTATAATGAGTATCAATCCAAGATGCAAATACAAACATAACAACAAATACTACTAACATTACTACTAACTTAACCCTTTCTCTCATGGTCAGATCCTCCTTTGTTCTTTGTATCTTTAGTATACACTACAAGCTGTTATTTGTCAAGCTTTTTTTACAAGTTTTTTTTTAAGAACATTTGTTCTTTGTATAACACAGCA
>Ga0233383_1000812_pt1 | contig 11421 bp, 11 predicted proteins | sample ElkDunMinimDraft_14_FD_191542 | JGI IMG/M metagenome (GOLD analysis project Ga0233383, IMG submission 191542) | Fecal eukaryotic communites from dung pellets of Tule Elk in California, USA - Elk Dung G16 | ecosystem: Host-associated > Mammals > Digestive system > Large intestine > Fecal | place...
AACCCCACTTTTGTAATATTTTTCCCGAATTATACTATTTGTAATATCACCTGATCTTCGTGCACTCCATAACTATCTGTATAGGGCAACGACTCACTATATACAAACCGTATACGCACACCACACTCACACCACTATACTATTATAATAGGCTCGCACCACATTAATTAAACATTCCAACATATTCAAACTTAATACATACTAATTTAATAATTAGTTCACTTGCAATTATACCATGCAAGGCCGTATAATAAAACCATAGACAACACACCACGTACACCGCACAACACGGAATGAAAACAAAATGACGTTTAGCTGTGAAGTCTATACGGTCCAATTCTTTCTTTCGGTTCAAAAATTTTAAATGAAAGTGAGTGTAAATGAGTATGGCACGTAAGAACTCAAACGCAAACACAAGTTGTAACGAATCAGCAACAGCACGTATAAAAGGTGTTGTATCTGGATTTTACGACAAGGGCAAAAAGTACGACTATGTGACAATAGATGTACACCACGACTACGACGAGCACTACGATCGTTACAAGGTAGCAGTAAGTAAGAATTACGATGTACCCGATGACGGCGAACCCATCGAACTTGCCTGCACAATGAAGTCATATAAAGGTGATATCACCTTTAAGGAAGTCAACGCAGACACACAGTGACACAGTATCGGCACGTGATACGGAAACGCTTGACGGGTTTATAACACTTTATGACCCGTCAAACGTACCATTTTGAAAAGAGGTGATACAATGAGCGTTTACAATTCAGCGGCACTTGCGGCCGCTATTAACAGTAGTATTAATAATGTCACAGGCGGTGAAACTACATCTGAGAATTTTAGCGGTGCTGTAAATTTAGGAACGTATATAAAAAACCCACGTAACATTATAATTAATAATGCGACAGGGCGAACAATAAACGGGTTGACAATTACAGCAAACAATGACGGTACAATTACAGTTACGGGCACAGCTACAGCAAATACAAATTTGTTTATAGTAGACAATACATTAACTGTATCCGTCAACAGTTATCAGAAATTGCCAAAAGGTACGTATATAATAAGCGGTTCACCTGTTGGGGCAGATGTAAACAAGTATATTATGTCAATACGTTATGGACGAACAGCAACAAGCGCGGCAATACAGCGTATCTCTGCACAAACAAAAGTGACAATTGATAACAACGACGGCACATACAATTTTATAGCGCCGTATATAAGCGTATGGAATGGTCAAACAGTTAACGTAACATTTATACCAACATTAATTAAAGTGAGGTGATAAACAATGGGTGATTTATCAAAACATTTTGCTAAGCGTGAATTTGCCTGCAAATGTGGTAAGGTGCACGATTTTACAATTGACCCTGAGTTGATTGATAAACTCGAAAAACTTCACACTCTCACAGGTGCAACTGCAATTTACATTACAAGTGGTTACCGTTGCCCCATATACAGTAAAAGCGTCGGTGGATATTTTAACGACGCACACACAAAAGGTATTGCGGCCGATATCGTGATAGACGGCAAATACAAACGCTTATCAAGTGAAGCCGTCGCAGAAGCCGCCGAACGTGTGGGATTTTCGGGTATCGGTATCATAGACAATACCGCTGTGCACGTTGATGTAAGAAACGATAACAACTATGTAAATTCACATTGGTTCGGCGACGAACGCTCGGGAAACGATAATATCAAAACGTTTCAGACGGGTCGAAAATTCGACGATGAAAATGTTTCATGTGAAACATCCGATAAACACAAAATCACCGTTATAATTGACGGTGCAACAGTTTATGAAAGTGAGGTCTAAACAATGGCAATTATTTTTCCGTCAGATCAGACAGCGACTGTAATTAATTCAGCCGTATCAAATTTCACAGGTTCACAGAACAACGGCGACGGTACATACACCGACGTACCGCTTGCAGTTACTGAGGATTTAAGAAACCTTGTTCAGGTTGGACAGGCCGTATCAAATCAGCTGACAAGCGAAAACTTTATCAACAGCGTAACAAATATGCTTGAAACAGTCGGAAGAATTTACTTTGAAACACTCAGCACTGAGGGTATTGATAAAGATACTTTTGGTTTACAGGTAGATTCAACAGAATTTGCAATTCTTCGTGAAAAGGTCAGAATCGACCACACACTTTTTGAAGCGTCATTCGTACTTGATGAAAATGCAAGTTCAACATTCAACGACCTTTTCGGCAAACATCCGTTTTCTTTTAAGGTCAAGGTGTGGGGCAACCGTGGATTTTACCGCACAAAACCATTCACTATTTCTTACGAAATGTACAAAACATCGGTTCAGAGCCGCAATGGTTGGGATGAACTGATATCCCGTATGTGGTCAGTAATCGACGCAATTGTAGATATTGCACTGCGTGAATCTCCATGGTTCTTAATCCGTCAGCAGATGGCAAACGCAGAACTTTACAGACGTAGCGGCGGCCACGGTGTGAGAGTTATTGAACTTTCAAAAAAGTTTACCGCTGATACTGGAAAAGCATTTACTTCTGAGGATGACCCCGAGTTTTCCGCATGGTTCGTAAAGTTCCAGCGCCATCTTGTTAAGGTGCTGAGACTTCCCACAACAAATTTCTGCGGCGCAAATGTACCGCCCATCAATACCCCTGAGCGTTACGAAAAAAAGTTTCTTGTCGATACTTTTTATGACAGTATCAATAAGGGCCTGTCAGGTATTTACCATGATAACAAGATCGGCAACATTGACGATTACAAGTTAGTGCCGTTTATCCAGAATGTCAATGACCCACGTACACTTGACATTGTGCCTGCAAATCCTCCCGTACTAACAGTAGGCTCAACAGTTACAAATGTAAAGGGTTCTAATATCGTCGGTATGATTTGGGATAGACGTGGAACATTCTACACACTTGACTATCGCAAGGTTGCAAGCAATGCCAACACATTTGACGACCATGTGAACTACATTTCGACCGTGGGCGCTCAGCACAACGTTGATGAAGATTCAAACGTAATTGTGTTTACCATCGACACAACAAGCGGCGGTAATGGTTTTACCATTACGGAAACACAGGACGAATAAAATTAAATGGGCGGTGCAACAGTGCCGCCCTTTTCTAAAAAGTAGGTGATATAATGGCAAGTTTAAAAAAGCAAATGCAGGCTATAGCCGCACCGTTTGACGGTATCAAATGGAAAAACCGTACACGGTTAACCGATATTCGTCGTGATGAGGTGTACGATAACATTATATGCCGTATCGGCAACAGCGGCATAAAGTGGAATGGTTTCCCCGATGAATTTTTGCAGTCTTGTAATAGTATGCTCATCGAATTAGCCGTGAATTGCGGTGTTGCTGTCGTGTATAAAGTCCCTGATGAAGTCAGCCCCACGAACGGCGGTTTATGGACGTGTACGCCTGTGGAATGGACGGGCACAAAAAAGAATGATGGAACGTCTGACCATTTTATAACACATGGTAGCGATTACGCTGTAACAGATGAACAACTTGACGACAAATATGTTATTATCAAGAATGACGAATATATGTCTTGCGAATACGATGTTACAGAATGGTTTAGCAGTATGTTATCTGATACCGACAAGGCACAACGTGCGTTAATAAGATGGTCAAGAATGACGCCCGTTGCACGTGCTAACAGCGGCATAAAGGCAAGTGAAATTGAAGAGGTGCTGAAAAAGGTTTATGACGGTATCCCGTGGGCGGTAATTTCCGATGATACCAAAATGATAACAGGTCAGCCCATGAGCCGTGATGATTCAACATTACGTTTAACCGATGAATCTGCAATCGAAAAAATGCATTTCCTCAGCGAATTTCATTATGAATTAGTTCGCCGTTTATGTAATCTGTATAATATGCCATTTCACACAACTGCAAAAAGTGCTCAGAATCTGGAATCTGAGGTACACAACACTGATATTTTTAGTAAGGCATTAATGCCCGATAGACTTGCAACCCGTAAAAAAGCGGCTGAGGAAATGAAAACCGTTTTCGGTTGGGAAATCACTGTTGACAAGGGCGAAATCATAAAACAGGAAGATGAGGTTATTGACAGCAATGTCAAGGAAGAAATCAATGAGGGCAACGACAACAATGTTTCACGTGAAACAATTGAGGGTGGTGAAACAAATGATTGATAAAGAGCAAAAGTTTATTGACATACACCCGATACTTGACTACGCAAAATCGCTGAATTGCCCGTACATTGCAATTATCGGCGGTAAGGGTACAGGCAAAACATACGGATGTGTTGATAATGCAATTGTTGATTATTATGCAAGCGGCGAAAAGCACCCATTTTTCTACGTTCGCCGTTACGATAAAACGTTCACTAAATCAATATGTGGTAATTTGCTGAATGTACACCGTCAGACAATTATCAATTGTAGCAAGGGTAAACACAACACAGCTGAACTCAGCGGAAAAGTGTATGAGGTAATGAACAAAACCATGACTGTAAAGGGTGATGATAAACGCACACACCGTAACATAATTGCATATTGTCGTAGTATGAATAATGTTGAAACTGAAACAGGTGACGATAAAGGTGAAATTTCGTGCGGTATATATGATGAGTTTTTATCACGTGATGGCGAATTAAAAGACGAATTTTTAAAGATACAGATACTGCATAGCAATATGATACGTAACAGAACTGACAGATACGTGCCGTTATGGCTGTTGGGTAATACAGTTTCACGTGATTCGGCGGTTGCTGAACAATTCGGAATAAAGTTGCGTGACCTTAAAAGGGGCATGAACGTTTACACCAACAAAAAAGGCGTACCCCGTATTGTACTGTATTATACACCCGAAACGGCGGCAAACTCAGAAGCGGCGCAAATGTATTACGACCGTTTTGAAAATGACCATATCAACATGATATCTCACGGTGATTGGGTTCTCGGCACTTATAAAATAGCGTCACAAAATATGCTGTATAAAAACGGGTATACATGGAAACTATTTAATAACGGCGTGGCGGTCAACGTAACATTATATGTGCAGGGATTAACGCCCGTTATAGTGGTCAAACGCCCATCTGATAATTTTAATATCGGTGTTTCCCCGATTATCGGCAAACACAACATTGTTACAATGCCAAAACAGATAATACAGTGTGTTATCAACGGTGCAATGTTTGCTGAAACTTCTGAAATTGGTGAAGATTTCAGAGACATTGCAAAACACATTACGGGCGGTCAGCAAATTGTAAATTATATAGGATAGGTGATATATATGTTTATACGTGACGATTATCCAAAACGCATTGATACGCAGATTGATGAGTATACAACCCCGTTACCGATATCAGATATAAAAGATAATGATAACAATGTTATCTTGACTGCAAGTCTCTTGTTATCATATCTGTATAACACATACGGCAATTATAAAACAAATGCTCCACTTGCAAATCTGTGGTTTATGTACGACTCAACACACCATGCCGATTTTTTAAAGGCGTGGGCGGCGTGGAACGCTGAATACAATCCGTTGGAAAATTACAACGGCATTGAGACAAATGTCCGTCAGTATATGGACGGTGACGAGACAGAGACAATAAACCACGGTAAAACAACGACCAATTCCACGGGCGATGCAGGTATTGTTACAGTTACACAGGTAACAACGTTTGACAGTACCACACCACGAGACGATACCAAAACAACTAACACAGGCACAACCACGGCAACCGACAGCGGCACAACGACCACGGGAAAAGTAAAATCAACCAAAAATCTGACGGTTGATGAAACAACATACACAGCCGATAAAATAGAAGCTGAGACAAACACCCGTCACGGTAATTTAGGCGTTACAACAAGTCAGCAAATGATAACATCCGAACGTGATATGAGATTAAACCCGTTAATTACAATGTATCTTGACACATTTATCTCAGACTATGCGTATTATGTGTCTAAAGTGTGGGGGTGCTACGAATGACAATTACACTGCACAACATAACGTGTGCGCCGAATGTTGTTGACAAGTCGGCGTTTTTAAATGGCCCATTGACAATATCGAACGTCAGGCCAAACGACCCGTGCGATATGCTCAACCCGTCGCTAGTCCTTGATTGGTTTGACGGCATATCAAATTACAACTATGTATATATAGATACGTTTGACCGGTACTATTTTATAACAGGTACAACACTGACAAGCGGTAAACGGTGTGTAATGTCGTGTGCAGTCGATGTACTGCACACATACCACACAGCTATAAAAAATTGTATCGGTACGGTGCTACGGTCCGAGAGTATCGGCAAACCAACAATGATAGCTGATAGCAAATTACCTATATACACAAATCAGCGTACAATTGACGCTATTAATTTTCCCGATACTCCGTTTACACGTGATGTCGGCTCACATTTTATACTAACAACAATCGGCGGCACACCAACGCAAGGGGGTACAACATGAGCATAAATACAAATGTATACGGCACGTCTGACACGTGGCCACAAGATACAAGTGTTGAGACAAGTGCACCTGCTGAGCAAAAATATTATTTTGCAAATTTTGGCAATAGTGCAAACTATGATATTAGCACTTTAAAAGTAGGTGTTGATAATAACCGTGTCAGGTTAAATACACCTATAGATAAAACGCTGTCGTGGTGCGGACTCGGTAAAAAGTCGGCGTTTAGTAATCTGGAATTTTACAACAACAAGATCGGCGACGAGTTTAAAATGATAAACAAGGATAGCCGTACTATAACCAATTTTGCATTGTTTGCAAAAGCGTTCCCGTGGACTCTTGCAAATCCTGAGGTATCAAATTGGTACTATGCTGATAAAGGTACAACACACTACGGCAGCCGTGCTCGTTGGTCGCCTAATGCACAGGACGGCACAACATCAACCACGGGTAATTTTAATATGGGTTTAAAGCCTGTTGTACAAATGCCAATGCGTAACTGCGTTTTTGTGCCTGTTTTAAACGTCCGCAAACGTGTTGATACTATCAACAGTGATGATGTAAACGCTCAGACTGTTTATATGTGGGACTATCTCAATACAATCAACGCCGTTAATTATACAACACATCCTTATATTACAGAGGTCAAAATGTATTGTTACGGTACAAATGACGGCTTAACGGCAACACCGACTAATAAGCGTGTCAATGTATTTAATCCGTTTCGTGGTTGTATTTTAGCTGTAATTGATAATATCAGTGCAGGCAAGGGCCGCCCGTTTGACATGGACATCCCCGACGCAATACAGGGCGAGTCAACACAATATTATGCGTTCGGTGGCAACACAAACAGTTTAAATATTTTTGGCATGAGGTCACGCAACAGTGACTACATGATTTTAAGTGATAGTACAACATCATACGATTATCAGGCTAAAGGATATATTGTTTTACCACACCCCAACGGTCAAATCAGTACACCAACATCAACAGACCGCTATACACGTAAATTATATTATGTACAGTATTATGACGGTTTTCAGGAATGGGTTCGCGAACAAATTGCCTGCTTTGGCATGTTTTTTACTGACGATAAAGATACAGCTGAGACAGGCGATTTTGATAGTGAGTTAATGTGCCTTGGTACACTTGTTGACGGTGTGGGAAACGGTGCATACACTCACGGTGCAGATAACAGAGATCAACCGCAATGGTATTGGGATAGCACAAATGACAGCACATACGACCCGTCGAACCCTCCGAAAGTTGACCCCAACACATATGACGGTGTGATGGATACAGCGTCAACGCCTTTATTACTTGCAACAGCGACTGAACGATATGTCATTGCAGACACTAATATGAATAAACTGTTAACAAAATTATGGGATGTTATGGCGTTAGCCGACCCCACAACAATGACAAAATCTGATTACGCACTTGATATGTTCTTGACTAACAATCCGATAGACGCTATTGTATCATTACAGTATATCCCCGTCAAGGATATGGGCACGGGGTCGACAACTGTTGCACTCGGTAAATATGATACAAACATTCCTGCGGCACACGCTGAAACGTCAGTTGTTGCAGACTGCGGCACGATTGAAATATTTCCACGTTGCGGCGACAACTGGATTGATAGGGAAATGAAGCTAACGTTATATTTACCGTTCTGCGGTGTGGTTGATCTTGACCCCGAAACATATTTAAATCGGTTTTGTAATGTAGAATACTTGATAGATCTCACAACGGGCACTTGTTCCGCTATTGTATCTTTCATATCTGATAACGGCAAACGTGTAATTACGGATATTGCAAACGGAGTGTGTGCAATTGATTTACCCGTTACAGGTATTCAGCAACAGACGCTCAATTCTGAATTGTTTAACGCTTCTGAAAGTACAAAACAACTGAAAGTAAATAATGCTTTCAAGGGGTTCAAAAGTTTGATGGGCGCTGTATCATCATTACAAGGCAGTCCGACGGGCGCTATTGATTCAATTTTAAGCGGTGCGTCTGACATTTACAATATTTTTCAGTCCGAAAAAATCGCTGACTACAATTTACAACACACTACTATACCCACAAAAATGATAGGCACGTCAGGCGGTTTAACGGGCGTAATGGCAACAATCAAACCCACTATTATATATAGTATACCCGTTTATGATGATACAAACTATAGTAATTATGGTCACTCTATCGGATTTGCCTGCTGTGAGACGGGTCCACTGTCTGGATTTAGCGGCTACACCGAGTGCACTAACGTGGATTTATCAGGATTTAGTGCAACGACCATTGAAAAAAATATGATACAGTCAGCGCTTGCAGGAGGTGTTTATTTATAATGGCTTTTAAGATAAAAGACAAGACAATTTATTTATCGCTTATGTCATTGGTAACGGTGTTGTTTGCAATAGTGTATACGGTGTTAGCACTCAACGACACACACGGAAATTACACAGAGACAACCAAAAATATTATATTAGTAATTGTCGGTGCATTTTTCAACAACGGCACGAACGTAAAAACTGAGGAAACAAAAAAAGAATAATGTTTCACGTGAAACAAATTAAGCCCCGTGTTAAACGGGGCTTTTGTTTAGTCTTTATGAAGTATATGTTTCAGATAATCGACCGCTATTGACAATGTAAAATCAATCGGGGTAATTGTGTGATAACAACCACAAATTTGTTCGGCGGTATTGCCTAAATAATCGGTAATATAGATTTGATATTCATACGGTGAATCATCGTAAACACTTGCGAATTTGTGCGCAAACATATGTGATATTATAATTTCGTTGGATTCTTCTTTTATCCACTTTTTGACAACGTTGTAATATGTCAACGGTGATTCAATTCCACGTTCGGCAATTTCTGACGGTATAGCGTCTTTCGGTAATCCTGCTATGACTGTTTCAACATTGCCGCCGTGCATTTTCACATATTTTTTTGCGCCCATTGCAAGAAATTTTTCGTACGTTTCACGTTCGCCGTTTTCATCTGTGTAGCACCATGCACCCAAATCACGCAACAAATCTATATTTTCATTATCCTTAAAAACCTTTTCGTTGATGGCGTATTGCTTTTCGTTGTAACGGTCTATTTCTTTTTCCAATTCGGGGCACGGTTTATAATATAAACTGTCTGTATCATACTGCACTATTTTATCGGGGTATTTGCTGATAAAATACATTAATATTCGCCGTGCGTATGATGTACACCAAAATGCAATGTATGGATTCAACCAACATTCACGAAATTGCTGTTTTATGGTTTTCGGGTTCGTAGCCTTGAATAATCCGACGTTTTCGCTTTTCACGTCGTCGTCAAATCCGTCAAAACTATCTTGACTTCTCGTAGCTAAAACTCCATAGAATGTGTTTACGTCACGTTTTGAATCACGGTAGATGATTGTTTTTTGTTGTCCGTTGTGCTTCAAAACAGCTTTTTTTATATAGCTGTCTTTTATGCCGTTGCTTAACCATTCGGGGATTTTGGCATAACGGTCAAACGCCCACACTTTCAACACGGTGATTTTCATTTCATAAATCATCATGTATGCAGATATATCCACGTCGTTCATCACTACAATGCAATTTTTAGCTTTTAAAATCTTGCCATTGTAAACAATCATTTCACGGGGTTCACCGAATTTTTCTTGAAATGCCGTATCTTTATAATTGATGATTTTGTGTTTGCTAAATGTGGCGTGATTTGTTTTGGATTCAAAATTCACTTTTGCTAAAATGAAATACGGTTGTTTGCGCTTTTTTGCTATGCTGTAATATGATGGTTTGTATTCTTTTAGCCATCCACGGGGATATTTTTCATGTAATAACTGCGCAGGGTAATCGCTTGTCAAATCCGCACACGTTATATTTTTCAAATCAGCGCCCACGAAATCAATATTACTACCACATAATCCACCCGAATAACCATATTCACGGCATAACGTCCATTGCTCAGGTGATACAAAAATATGTTTGTTTTTCTTTTGTAACAGTTCAATGTTGTTTTTCGGCGGATGTTTGTAACGGTCAGCGGTGTTTATGCGTTCGTCTGTTAAATCGTCGTCATTGCGTATCAGTTCTTTTAATTTCATTCGCACAAATCCGCTTGCCGTATACGGCAAACGCAACGCCCCGTTATCCTGCAAATACGCTTTTGTTACGGCTTCATGCATTTCGGTCAATATGATAACGTCATTTATGCAATAGTGTTTTTCTGTTTCAGTCAGCGGTGTATATGCGGTGCGGATTAAATCATAATCAAAATCACCTTTTAATTTTTGTGTTGTCGTCCAGTTTTTTGCAATGTTGGCAAGACTATAACCAAATAATCCGATACATTCACGAAACTGTATATCACCAAACTCAACGTATAAACAATCACGCTGAGATTTTGCAAACATTTTGGTGCACTCAAATTCATTCATCATTCGGTATTTGATGAAACTCCATTCGTGCGCAAGGTTTGCAACCCATATATAGCATTTTGCAGGGGATTCAACGTCCATATTTTTGTATGCAATAACATCTTGCAACACGTGGAAAAAATCAACGAATTGCTGTAATGTGCGGTATATAGCATAATGTTTTGTACCCACGGCAATTTGAAACGAATAACAAAAACAGTCTTTCACGGTTTTGTGTGTATCGTCGGTGTATATCGTTGTGGATTCTGTATCAAATCCGATACCCGTTTTAAAAACGGGGTTGACGACGGTTTTTGTTGTGCCGTCGTCTTTTTCTTCTGTTACCGCTTCCGTGGTATCGTCTATCAGCGTCATTAATAACGCTTCTAATTCGTATTTGTTGTAATTTGTAAAATCTGTCATATTAATCAAACCCCATATCATAATTATCATAGTCGGAATTGTCAAATTCAACGACCTCACCCGTGTTCGGGTCAACTTTCACGCCGTCGGGTGTTTCCTCAACGTCTGGAATGTTGTCAACC
>Ga0233383_1000820_pt1 | contig 11364 bp, 10 predicted proteins | sample ElkDunMinimDraft_14_FD_191542 | JGI IMG/M metagenome (GOLD analysis project Ga0233383, IMG submission 191542) | Fecal eukaryotic communites from dung pellets of Tule Elk in California, USA - Elk Dung G16 | ecosystem: Host-associated > Mammals > Digestive system > Large intestine > Fecal | place...
CATCCCAGGCACCACGCGTCCGCGCGGCCACCTTGGGGGACTTCTCGATCCGCGTGCGAAGGCCGGCCTCGGCCTCCTCGAGCCGCGCGAAGAACGCCGGATCCCCCAGCGCCTGATGCCGCCCACCCAGCGCCTTCAGTCCGTTCTCCACGCTGCGCAGCTCTGCGTCCAGGAGCGCGCGCTCGGAGGGGTTGCGCTCGCGATAGCCGAAGAGCAGGCCCCTCAGCTCGGCCAGGCGCACCGTCGTCTCGGGAAGGACCACGTCCCGCTGGAAGCGCAGCTCGGCGAGCGTCACCTGTCGCTCGGTCCCGCCGGGATGGCCGGCCACGAACGCGACGTCCCCGTCCTTCAGCGGCGCGCGCGCCCAGCTCAGGGCCTGCGGCGTCTGCGCCGGCTTGCCGTCCTCCCACACGCGCAGCAGGGCGGCGTCCATCCCGAAGCGGGGGAAGTTGAAGTTGTCCGCGTAGCCGCCGAAGGCCGCCATCGAGAACTCGGGCGCCCACGCCAGCCGGACGTCCGCGTATCGGCGGTAGGTGTACAGGTGGTAGCGGCCGCCACCGTAGAGCGTCACCAGCTCGCAGCGCTGCTTCGCGTCCGGGCTGCACGGCGCCTCGAGCCCGCTGCGCACGGTGCGCAGCGCCTCGCTGAGGGCCTTGCCCTCCTTGCCCTGCGTGGCCGCCGTCACCTTCGCCGTCACGTCCTCGATCGACACGAGCTGCTGGACGTCGACCCCGGAGCACTTGAGCTCCTGCGCGGGCCGGCGCGCGGTGAAGCCGCGGGCGAGCAGGTCACGACCGGGCCCCGAGAGCTGCGAGATGCAGCCGCGCACGCAGTGGTGGTTGGTCAGCACCAGCCCCTGCGGCGAGACGAAGCTCGCCGAGCAGCCGGTGCTCAGGCGAGCGGCGCCCAGGCGAAGGCGGTCGAGCTGCTCGGGCGTGACCTTCACCCCGGTCTCGCGCTCGATGGCGGCGGTGGGAACCGCGTCGAACAACCACATCCCCTCTGCGGCGAACGACACCGCAGGGAGCAGACTCAGGACCAGGAGGGAGGTACGCATGGCGCGCGGGACTTTGCCCGGCCCGGCGCCCCGGCGCCATCATCCCGCGATCAGATCGCCGTCAACGACACACGGTAGAGCGCCCGGTAACCGAGCCGGGGAGCCGGCTCGAAGCGCTCGGCGTTGAAGACCTCCTGCAACAGCGCCCGGCCCGCGGCGTCCTCGTGCAGTGAAAGCAGCGCCTGCTCCAGGCGCTCGACGAGCTCCGGCTGGCTGGCCATCGACACCGCGACGCCGTCGTTGGGGCTGTCGTCGGTGAAGCTCACCGGCTCGAGCAGCGACGAGGAGCCGGGGAGGATGAGCTCTGCGGCGTCCCGCCACTGGCTGCTCCCGGCGTCGGCCTCGGCCAGCGCGCAGAACACGCTGGCGACGTCGGCCTCGTCGTTGAGCACCGCCTGGAGGGCCGCGCGGTAGCTGCCGTAGAAGGTCTGGCTTCCGAACGTCGCCGGCACCACGCCGCGCGCCTTGAGGGCCGACATGGGAAGCAGGTGACCGGCCACCGAGTCCCGGTCCACCCACGCCAGCCGCGCGCCGGCGAGGTGATCCAGATCCACCGGGTTCCCGATGCGCTTGAGCATCACCGCGCGATAGCTCGAGGTCCCGCGCCGCACGCCGCGCAGCGCGATGCGAACCCCCATCGCCTCCACCCGGGCGCAGACGTACGGAGGCGCCCAGGCCACGTCCACGCGGTCGGCCAGCACGTCCTTGGCCAGCGCCTCGTAGTCGGGGGCGACGAAGACCTCGACGGGGCGGCCCAGGGCCTCGCCGAAGAAGCGCTCGAGCCGGTCGATGCGGGTGTCGTCGTCACCGGCCACCAGCGAGGGGGGCAGGCCGAAGCGGGTCTGGCGGGGAGGAGGCGGCGGCGGACGAACGGACATGAGGGACGATCGAATCTAACTCAGACCGAGGCGTGCAGGCGCGCGACCTCGTCATCCGCCAGACCGAACGAGGCCTGCAGCAGATCGAGGACCTTCTGTTCCGGCGCACCGATGGAGCCATCCGGGGACGCGCGGGCCACCCGGGCCGCGAAGCCGAACGCGCGCAGGCGCCGCTCGCGCGAGGAGAGCCCACGCGTCACCACCGCGATCCGCTGGGGCAGACCCTGCTGCTCCAGTGCCTCGACGGCCTCGGAGACGTAGTCCTGCGCCAGGGCGGGCGAGATCTCGTCGAAGGTCCGATCCGCGGCCAGGGTCTCCACCAGCGCCCGGGCCTCACCGCGCTTCACCTGGCCGTCGGCGGCGGTGATCAGCACCATCACCTCCGCGTAGAGGCGCTCGATGGGCTCGCCCAGCGCGTCGGTGAGGCTGCCGCCCTTCTCGATCACCTCGATGACCTTGATGACCTCGTCCTCGGAGATCCCGAGCGCGCCCTGGAAGGTCTTGAGCAGCCCGAGCTCCTCGCGCGTGGCGCGCTGATCGGCGAAGGCCACCGAGGCGGCCAATCCGAAGGCGAGCAGCCGGGTGTGGTGATCGGGGAGGCGGGCGCGGAAGGACTGGAGGATCTCGTCCAGGTTCGCCGCCTGGGACAGCTTGTCGGCCGAGGACTGCACCAGCGCGTTCACGTCGGCCGCCGGCATGCCCTCGAACTCGGGGCGCTCGAGGACGCGCAGGAGCACGTGCTGCAGCTCGGTCTGGCTGATCTTCCCGTCCGAGATGGCGGCCATCAACATGGCCTCCACCAGGGCGGCGTTGCGGTCCTGGCGGGCCTCTAGGATCGGGTCTCGGTGCATGCGGTGCTCTTCTCCGTGGGGAGGGTCGGGGTCTGCCCGGGCGAATCCTCGCCGATGAGCGTGACCGTGGGATCCAGCAGGTGACTGGGGCGGACGTTCTGCATCGCGGCGAGCAGCGACTGGCGCACCATGGGGATCTCCTTGCCGAGATCCTCCACGAGGCGCTCCATGCGCTTGCGCTGCAGGTCCTCCTGCGAGCCACAGAGGTCGCAGGGGATGATGGGAAAGCCCTTGAGCGCGGCGTAGCGGGCGAGGTCCTTCTCCGCGGCGTAGGCCAGCGGGCGGATCACGGTGTTGCGGCCGTCGTCGCTCTCGAGACGCGGCGGCATGCTCTTGATGGAGCCGGCGAAGAACATGTTGAGCAGGAGGGTCGCGATCAGATCGTCGCGGTGGTGGCCCAGCGCGATCTTGTTGCAGCCGAGCTCGACGGCGGCGTTGTAGAGGATGCCGCGGCGCAGGCGGCTGCAGACCGTGCAGGTCGTCTTTCCGGGCGCGGTCTTCTCGAGGACGATGCTGTAGGTGTCCTCCTTGAGCATCCGGTAGTCGTAGCCCTCGCGCTGGAAGTAGGCCTCGAGCTCGTGCCCGGGAAAGCCGGGGTGGCCCTGGTCGAGGTTGACCGCGAGCAGCTCGAAGCGGATGGGCGCGCGCTGCTGCATCACGCGCAGCAGGTGCAGCATCGCGTGGCTGTCCTTGCCGCCGGACACGCCGACGAGGATCCGATCACCGTCCTCGATGAGGCGATGGTCCGCGATGGCGCGTCCCATGTGTCCCAGGAGGGTCTTCTCGAGCTTCTGTGCGTCGTCCATTGGCGGTTCCGGCGCGGCATCCTAGGCAAGGACGGCGGAAAAAACCCGCGCCAATCCGTGCCCAGCCGGTAGGTTGCCGCCCATGTCTGCCTGGCCCGAGCGCGTCGTCGATGTGGAAACCCCCGAAGCAGCCGCCGAGGCGGCCCGCCGCCTGTCCGGCGCTTCCGAACTGGCCGTCGACCTCGAGGCCGACGCGATGCACGCCTTCCGCGCCCGCCTCTGCTACGTGCAGGTGGCCAGCGACGAGGAGGTCGTCCTCTTCGACACGCTGCGCCCCGGGGTCGCGGTCCAGGAGCTGGCGGGCCAGCTCGACGACCCTTCGATCACCAAGTTCTTCCACGCCGCGATGGGCGACCTGCAGTACCTGGCCGAGGTGGGGCTGCGGGTCAGCGGCCTCTTCGACACCCACCGCGCCGCGACGCTGCTGGGCTGGCCCAAGGTGGGACTGGCGGACCTGGTGCGCGAGCGGGCGGGGATCGAGCTGACCAAGCAGTTCCAGCAGGCCGACTGGTCGGTGCGGCCGCTGCTGCCCGGCATGCACGAGTACCTGGCCAACGACGTGCGCTACCTGGTGCAGATCGGCCGCGAGGTCCGCGACGCCTGCCGGGAGGCCGACGTGCTGGAGGAGGTCGAGCTCGACTGCGCCCGGATGTGCCACGAGGCGGTCGCGCGGCCCGCCGAGGGTGCCGCGTGGCGCCCGAAGCTGCCGCGTCAGGGCACCACGCCCGCCCAGCGCGCGCTGGCCCTCGCGCTGGCCCGTGCCCTCCACGCCCGCCGCCTGCGATGGGCCGAGGAGGCCAACGTCCCGATGGGGCGCATGCTCTCCAACGCGGCGATCACCGAGGTGGCGCTGCATCCGCCGAGCACCCTGGATCAGCTGCGGCGCATCCAGGGGGTGCGCGGCCCCTTCGTGCGCGAGCACGGAGAGACGGTGCTCGAGCTGGTCGCGACGCTGCAGGGCCAGCAGGCGGACGGGCTGCTTCCGGCCGAGGACGAGGGCGAGCGTCCCTCTCCCGGGCAGCGGCGCCGCGCGGAGGCACTCAAGACCTGGCGCTCCGAGCGAGCGGCCAAGCGCAAGGTGACCCCCGGCGTGGTGCTCAGCAACCCGCTCCTCGACACACTGGCGAGCGCGCCGCCCGACACGCTGGAGGAGCTGGGGCAGGTCCCGTTCTTCGGTGAGAAGCGGGTCCAGCTGTACGGAGCCGAGCTCCTGGAGCTGCTGCGCAAGGCGTGAGGCGGGCGGGAAACTGAGGCGCTCGGGACCCAGGCGCCTCAGGAGCGGGCCAGGGGCAGCTCTCGGGAGGCGATCAGGTGCTTTGCGGACTTCGAGCCGGCCCTGCACGTCGTCATGCCACTCAGGCCTCACCGGCGCGTGGACTGGAAATGGAACTCCGGTACGCGGTCACCGAGTGAGATCGCCTGTCTTCGAGTGCGTCCACTCCAGGTGACGAGGCTCCGCCCCCATCGGCAGGAAGGTGCGCGGCCTCCGCAACGGTGCACCGCCGTGGTTCGACCGAAGCCATCCTTGAGACCGACGTGTCTCAGGATAGTTGACGTGTTTGTCAGTGCCCGGTGTCAGCAGAGGCATCAAGCGGCAAGTGCGCCGTCAGGACCTCTCTTGCGGGCCGGATTCAAGGTCACCGGCGGAGTTGGGTCGCAGTTCCGGATGGAGCCCGTCCATCGGCCCGGGTTCCGCTTCTTGGCTCGCTCGTAGGTCCTGCGGCGCCGTCGGAGGAGTTCGATGTCTGCTCCGGTGTGACGGGCGCCTGGGGTCACCCAGTTGAGGGCGCTGTGGCGATGCTCATCGTTGTACCAGGCCGTGAATCGGTCCACCCAAGTCTGGGCACCCTCGACGCTGGAGAACGGCTTCTTGGGGTAGCCCACGCGCGTCTTCATCGTGCAGAAGAGCGATTCGACGAAGGGGTTGTCATCGCTCACCCGAGGCCGGCTGAAGGAACTCGTCACCCCGAGTCGGTCGAGCGTCGCCTTGAGGGTGGCGCCCTTCATCGCCGGACCGTTGTCGGAGTGGAGTGTGGCCTGCCCCGCCGGGATGCGCTCGCGCCTCACGACGGCGGCGAAGAGCCGGGCGGCGTGTTCGTCGCTCTCGGCCTCGTGCACCTTCGCCGCGACGATGCGGCGGCTGAAGATTTCGGTCATCAGGTACAGGTAGAAAAAGCTGCCAGCGACGTCGGTTCGCAGGTAGGTGATGTCCCAGCAGAGCACCCGGTTCGGCGGAGGGTGTCAGGAATTCGGTGTATCGGCTCGAGCAGCAGGGTGAGTTACTGCGAGCAGCGTGAGCAGGATCGCTCGCGCCGCTCCGAGTGGTCAAGGCGATCGGCTACGGGAGCCGCCCCTCAAAGTGGATGTCGAGCTGCATCCGGGCCGTGAGCCAGTCGCGATGGCCTCGGCCCCAGGTCTGTTTCGCGTTCCGGATCGCGAGGAAAAGCAGCTTCAGCGCGGCCTGGTCCGTTGGCAGGGGACCACGCGTCTTCAGCGTCTTGCGCAGGATGCGGTTGAGGGCCTCGATGGTGTTCGTGGTGTAGATGGCCTTTCGCAACTCGGCGGGGAGTTCCAGGAATGGAGTCCACTCATCGAAGCGGGAGCGCCAGGACCTCGTGACGTGGTCGTACTTCCCGGCCCACTTCTCCTCGAGCTGTTCGAGCTTCCTGGAGGCCTGCTCGACGTTCGCCGCGGTGTAGAGCTCGCGCAGTTCGGCGCAGACAGCGCGACGGTCCTTGTAGGAGACGAACCGGGTGCTGGAGCGGATGAGGTGGACCACGCAGGTCTGAAAGATGGTCTTCGGGAAGTTGGCCTCCACGGCCTGGGGGAGACCCGTGAGGCCGTCGGCGCAGAGGATGAGGATGTCCTGGACGCCCCGCTGCTTGAGCTCAGCGAGGATGGAGGACCAGAACTTGGCGCCTTCGGTGCGCTCAATCCACAAGCCCAGCACGTCCCGCTCGCCGTCTTCCGTGACGCCCACGGCGATATACGTGGCCTTGTTCTCGACCTTCCCCTGGTGCCTCACCTTCAGGACGAGGGCATCGATGTAGACGATTGGGTAGACGGCCTCGAGGTCGCGCCCCTGCCATTCCTCGAGCTCTTCCACGACCGACGAGTCTCAGGATAGATGTCGCATTTGCGTATGCCTGACTCCGACAGCTCCCTCAAGCCGCCTGGAGGTATAGTGGCTCTCTCTTCGCCGGGTTGAGCTCCACTTCAGGTGCCGGATCGCAGTTCCGAATCGAACCCGTCCAGCGCCCAGGAGAACGCCTTCGCGCGCGCTCGTACGTTGCTCGGCGGCGTCTGAGGCGCTCGATGTCGGCGCCGGTGTGCCGGTCCATTGGCGTCACCCAATTGAGCGCGCTGTGACGGTGCTCGTAGTTGTACCAGGTGGCGAAGCGGTCCACCCACGCCTGCGCGAGGTCCAGGCTCTCGAACGGCCGTTTCGGGTAGCCGACGCGAGCCTTCATGGTTCCAAAGAGAGACTCGACGTACGGGTTGTCGTCGCTGACGCGGGGGCGGCTGAAAGAGGTCGCCACGCCAAGCCGCTGGAGAGTCGCCAGCAGCGTGGCGCCCTTCATCGAGCTTCCATTGTCGGAGTGCAGCGTTGCTTGGCCGGCGGGGATGCGCTCTCGTCGAAGGAGCTCGCCGAAGAGCTCGGCGGCGTTCTCGTCGGACTCCTCCTCGTGCACTTTCGCTGCGACGATGCGCCTGCTGAAGATGTCCGTCACGAGGTACAGGTAGAAGAAGCGGCCCGCGAAGCTCGAGCGCAGGTAGGTGATGTCCCAGCAGAGGACCTGGTTCGGGCTGCTGGCCACCAACTGCTTCGGGCGTCGATGTGTCTTCGGCCTCGTGGACTGCCGGTGGTGCAGCATGCCGTGCCGGCGCAGCACCCGGTAGGCGGTCGCTTCGCTCGCGATGTAGCGGCCCTGCTCGGCAAGCGCGGGAATCACCTGACGCGGCGACAAGTCGCGGTGCTCCGGCGTCGTCAGCACGGCGAGGAGCGTGCGCTCCTCATACTCGCTGAGCTTGTTGTGAGGGACGGTACGCGGCCCTGCGCGCCCATCCTCCGGACGCCCGCGCCATCGCTCCAGCGTTCTCGTGCTGACGCCCACCTCGCGAGCGCAGGCGCTCAGTCGCGCCCCCGCTTGCCTCGCTTCGTCGACGGCTTCGAGGACGGCGCGTCGCTCTTCTGCCTTGTGGAGACGTCCTCGCCCGCCCACAAGGCCTCGAGTTTTCCCCGCAGTACCAAGAGGGCTGCAGCCTCCGCGAGCGCCTTTTCCTTCCTCGCCAGCTCTCGTTCGAGCGCCTTCTCCCTCTTGCTGACAGCAGGGCTCTGGCGGGGCTCCTTCCTGCCCGCGAAGACGTCGTCAGCCCGCTCTTCAAGGGCCGCTCGCCACTGATGCACGTGTCCCTCCGTCAGCCCGCGCAGCCGCAGCCACTTGCCCAGTTCGGCTTCGCTCTGGCGCTCCGCCTCAAGCACGGCCTCCAGCTTCTCTCGCGGGCTCCAATCCTCCGGCCTCCGCGGCGCCTTCTCGTCCTCGTCGTGCACGGCCGCGACGTTACGCGCCTCCCGCAGCCAGCGCGACAGCGTCGGCTGCGGCACCCCCAGCTCCCTGCTCAAGCTCGTTGCCGAAACGCCTTCGGCGCCCGCCATCCGAGACACTACGCGCGCTTTAAAGCGCTCTCCGTACTGCTTGCTCACGGTCTACGTCCAGACCGCCCCCGGGTTGTCCTGATGCTCCTCGGCCACGCCGGCCGAGGCGACAACTACGCTGAGACCGGGGGATTCGCTGCCCTCGGCCGCTGCCGACGATCACGCCCCGCAATGCGTCCGATCACATTCGCTCATTCGAATTAAGGGAGCTCAGCCCCACACCTCAAGCGAAGCCCTCAGCAAATGGCCCTCCCCAACAAGATGGTCACTCCGGAGGGAAGATCTGGGTTGGCCACACGGCACAGCGACCCGACACGCACCTCGTCGAGCACGGAGACCGAGAGGCAACGATCGAAAACCAACCACACGCAGAACCAAGCCTCTGCGTGATGTCGTAATACTCCACGGAACCAACCCAGTCAGACCTCCCCACCATACACTCAATCTCCTCGATCCAGCGAAACATTGCTCTGCAATCAGAGTTCTTCTGGCAACTCAGGTCTCGAGATGCGGCCTCGATGGCCTCAAAAGTCTGACTTTGACATCTGGCATCGCGCTGCAAGACGCCTTCATCGCGTGCGCGCTCGTATTTGCGGTCAAAATCCACCCGCGAGTCCATCGGGAAATTCTGAAGACCTCTCGAGTCGAGCGAGCGCACACAGCCGAACACAAAAACAGCCAAACCAAACACAACCATCCGCCGCCTTGACATCAGAATTCCTCGGGCTTCGCAGGTCGATAGGGAGAACGTCTGTTCCGTCACTCCGAGCTTCCGGCAGACGTCCTTCGCGGTGGAGCCCGCGTCGACTTCCTTCAGCGCTCGGATGATCTGCTCGTCCGTGTACTTGCTCTTTCGGCCCATGAGTCCTCCACCCTTCAGCTGGTCCAGTTTTCGGAGGGGCAGGTCAAGTGCAAGTCAGAGACTGGGGGAGGGGGCAATTCCGACGCAGGACGGCTCAGGGCACCGGAGAAAGATCCGCGAGCCCTCCAGATCACCCAGCGTCATCTCTCCCATCCCCGAAAACAACCAGTAGACGTTGGCCCGAACGACCCCGTCAGCACCCGACTTAAATCCTTCAACGAAGACATGCGCCGGACTATCAACATACACCCCATCATCCTGACGCCCTCCGGCCAGACTCAAGCCAAGGCAGTTGAGATTGGCGAACTCAAGCCTTCCATCCTGTCCAGAGACCAGCAACTCCCCCCGAACCACGCCCTCGGCCCCACCGAGCCAGGTGACACGAAACCCGCCCGTCTTCAATGCAGCTCGCGCAACGAAGGACTTCGCCTCAAGGGGAGGCAACTCCATCCGTTCCGCACAGCCGACGGTGGACGCGACGAAAAGCACCCAGCACAGCCTCGTTGACATCATGTCCCACCACCCACCTTGGGAACGACCGGAGCCTGCTTGATCATGCCTTTGGGATTCTTGCGAACCTTCTCAATCCAACTATTCGGACGAACCGTTGTTGCAGGATTCTCAACAACAACTCCCGCACCCGATCCATTCAAAACATCAACAACCGCATCCGCACAGCTGCCTGAGCACAAGTCACACTTCATCTCTCCCGAGTTGTGCTTTTTGCACTCCGTGCGGCACCATCCTCAATCTTGGCATCCTGCCCCGAAGACAGGGGAATACGGCCTGCAACACCCCAATCAATGACGCGTCCTTTCAAGGGGCGACCCTGGTTTGCGTGGCAGAAATCCAGCGCCCTGCCGAGCGACTCGGAGAAGGAATGGCCCATTGAATACCCTGGACCACCCTCGTCACCGAGCAATCCGACCGCTCTCGACTCGGAAGGGCCCCGAGGACTTCCGTGGCACCACAATTCCAGCCACCTAAACCCAAACCGCTACGTGCCAGAAGGGTGAACGGTCAGAACCCAAGTCGCCTCGCCCATGATGCGTTCATCAAGACATCGCCCCTCCTCATTCAGGAGTCGCCACCAGTAGCGCACAGCAACGTCGGCATGCACCGGCCCGGTCAACTCGCCGGCCCCCTCCACCTGAATCTCAACCGGACTGACAAGACACTGATTGGGCAGTATCAAGTGCCTCCCCCGGCAAGGCCCCCACGGGGGGGTCATGCTGGACCGCGCCTCCCCCAACCGGAATGAGACTGAATGTCCAAGACTGTCCGAATCAGCAACGAGAGCAGCAGATTCGCCAGCACAAACCTCAACCCATACCACCAACAGGTCTCCGGCAACAGCAGTCGCTGGGGGGCTTCTGACTCGAACCATGAGGCCTCCGGTTCCTGAAGCAGCCTCCGCCGAATCAGCGTCCGCCGAATCAGCGTCCTCCGAATCAGCGTCCTCTGAATCAGCGTCCTCTGAATCAGCGTCCTCTGAATCAGTCAGTTCGCTCCGATCGAACTGACTCAGGGAACCTGCGGTCACACACCCGCCAACCATCACGAATAGGATCACAACGAAGGGCATTGCGCGACATTTCACTTCCTATCCCTCCTCGCCGTGCGCTCAAGAGATCTTTCGACCTCCCGATAAACGCTTCTCTCAAAACCCGCACGAGCACGCTCAGCATCCTCTCGACGACGAAACCCTTCGGTCTTGATTCGCGCATTCAGACCATTCAGACCCCTCGTCAAATCTTTCACGTGGTTGTATTCGTGGCCAATCAAGGTCATCCCCTCCTCATCACCGCTAGGCTGATCAGCCTGGCCCTTTCTGATCTCAACCGTAATCTCAGCCTTCACGGTCGCCCTAAATCCGTAGGTGCCATCGGCAGCCTGAAAAACATGAGTCTTAACCGTAACAACCCTGCCGAGTTTCGTTGCCCCATCCTTCCCCGGAATAGGCTGACCTGCAACTTCAATCGGCCCTCTGACTTTGACTTCCGATTTAACATCCAGGCCATCAGGATCGGAGTTCCCGATCGGATCTCCACCGGCATACCCGTAGACACTGGGGGTCCCCCGCCCACCCATCCGACTCAACAACCAGTCAGCATTGTCGATCATTGGCTCCGCTGAAGCGTATCGCCCGACCTCCGGTGAGTGTCAGCAAAGTTGTCGCGAGAGTTGATCAGGCTGCTTGGTTCATAGACGGCGCTGCTGGGATGGGGTTCGGGGAAGGGTTCAGCAGGACGG
>Ga0233383_1000822_pt1 | contig 11353 bp, 11 predicted proteins | sample ElkDunMinimDraft_14_FD_191542 | JGI IMG/M metagenome (GOLD analysis project Ga0233383, IMG submission 191542) | Fecal eukaryotic communites from dung pellets of Tule Elk in California, USA - Elk Dung G16 | ecosystem: Host-associated > Mammals > Digestive system > Large intestine > Fecal | place...
CTGTGCGCGATCGCCCAGCGCCCGCGCGCCCCACTCCAGCACCGGGTGCTCGACGGCACACGGGCCGCACCAGCTGGCCCAGAAGTTCATCACCACCGGCCGCCCGCGCAGCGACGCCAGGGACAGCTTCTCGGGGCTGTCGAGCCGGCTGAGCTCGAAGGCGGGCGCCTCCTTGCCCTTGAGCATGAAGGGCACCTCGCGCGGGTCACTGCCGAAGCCGCGGAAGAGCACCAGCACCAGGACGCCGGCGACGAGCGCGGCGGGGATGGCCCACAACCATCGCTTCATGCCGCACCCTTCTCGAGTGCGTCGGAGCCCGGCGCGGCGGCGGGCGCCGCGGCGGCCTTCGCCTTGCTTCGCCGAGACGGCCAGAGCGAGATGGCACAGCCCAACACCAGCAGCGGGATGCTCCACCAGATCCAGCTCACCAGCGGGAAGGTCCAGGCGTTGAAGCTCGCCGAGTGTCCCTTCCCATCGAACGCGAGCAGCGAGACGTACACGTCCTCACGCAGCGTCTCGTGGACCGCGGGCGTTCCGACCGGGTCGGTGCTCGTCTCGTAGTAGTTCATCCGAGGGAGCAGCTCGAGCGTCGATCCCCCGTCGCGGGGCGTGAACGTGAGACGGCCGGCCACGAACTCGCGGTGGGGCTCCTTGCCGGTGACCAGTCCCTCGAAGCGCAGCGTGTGGCCGTCCAGGGTGAAGCTCTGCCCGGGCTTGAGCGTGGCGGAGGTGTGGGTCACGTAGGCGGAGCTCGCCGCCACCGCGACCGCGATCATCACCACGCCCAGGTGCACGACGTAGCCGCCGAAGCGCCGCCTCGCGCGGCCTGCGCTGCCCACCGTCGCGGCCCACAGGCCCTCTCGCCCGTCCTTCATGCGCCCACGGATGGGGATCCACAGCTCGCGCAGGGTGATCACCGTCACGAACGCGGCGAGGCCGAAGACGGCCAGCGGGTAGAAGCCCCGAAGCCCCAGCGCGAGCGCGATACCGACCGTCACCAGCGAGACGAGCGCGGGGATCACGAACTGCTGGCGCACCTTGGTCGCATCCGCGCGGCCCCAGGGCAGCATCGGCCCCACGCCCATGAGGAAGAGCACCGTGACCCAGAAGGGCAGGGTGAGCCGGTTGAAGTACGGCGCGCCGACGCTCACGCGCTTGTCGAAGAGCCCCTCCGCGATGAGCGGGTGCAGCGTGCCCACCAGCACCACGAAGGTCAGGGCGGCGAAGAGCAGGTTGTTGAGGAGGATGGTCGTCTCGCGACTGACCGGCGCGTTGATGTGGTCCTCGGCCACCAGCAGGTGCCCGCGCGCGGCCAACAGCGCGATGCAGGCCACCAGGAGGATCCCGATGAAGACCAGGAAGGTCGGGCCGATGTCGGACTGGGTGAAGCTGTGGACGGAGTTGAACACGCCCGAGCGGGTCATGAACGTGCCGAGGATCGTCAGCACGAAGCTCGCGAGCGCGAGGCTGATGGTCCACAGCTTGAGCATCCGCTTGCGCTCCTGGACCATGGTCGAGTGGATGAACGCGGTCGCGGTGAGCCACGGAAGGAGGCTCGCGTTCTCGACCGGATCCCATGCCCAGTAGCCACCCCAACCGAGCACCGCGTAGGCCCACCAGGCGCCCAGGATGATCCCCACGGTGAGGAAGATCCACGCGACCAGCGTCCACTGGCGCAACGGCACCATCCACGACGGCGAGATCTCACCCTTGAGCAGCGCGGCCAGCGCCACGCCGAAGGGCACCGTCATGCCCACGTAGCCCAGGTAGAGCATGGGCGGGTGGATCACCATCAGGATGTGGTTCTGCAGCAGGGGGTTGGGCCCCGGTCCATCGAGTGGCGGGTTGGGCAGCACCTCGAAGGGGTTGGCCGGACCGGCGATCAGGAAGGCGAAGAACGTCGCCACCGCCAGCATCACGCCCAGCGCGAGCGACACGTAGACCGGCTCGTCGCGCCGGTGCAGGAAGGCGAAGGCGGTCAGATAGGCGCCGAGCACCAGACCCCAGAAGAGGATCGATCCCTCGAGCGCGCTCCACAGCGCGACGATCTTGAAGACCGTGGGGGTCTGGGTGCTTCCCACCTGCGAGACGTAGCGGATGCTGAAGTCGTCGGTGAGGAGGCCGACCTCCATGGTGAGGTTGGCGGCCAGCATGAAGGCGCCGAAGGCGAACGTCGCCCACAGCGCCCAGCGCAGCGTGGAGGGCCGTCGGCGCAGTCCGCCCGCGATGCCGACCACCGCGCCGAAGCCCGCCGAGACGAGCCCGGCCAGGACGAACGCGTAGCCCAGGTGCCCAAGGCTCAAGGCGTCACCGCCGCACTCGAGGACTCGCTGAGGGTCTCCTTCCAGTCGCGCTTCTCGCCCTCTTCGGGCGGGCGGTACTCGTTGGAGTGATTCACCATCAGGCGGTTGGACTCGAAGATGCCCGCGGCCGAGTAGGTGCCCTCGACCACCACGCCGATGCCGTCGCGGAACATCTGCGGAGGCGTCTCGCGGCTGTGGACGATCACGCTCACCGCGTCCTCGGCGTCATCCTGGGCGACGCGGAAGGACAGGGCGGTCTTGTCCGCTTCCCATTCGATGGTGCCCGACTTCACCACGCCGCCCAACCGGATGGTCGGACCGTGGGCTTTGGAGCCCTGGTCCAGCATCTCCTGCGGGCTCCAGTAATAGACGAGGTTCTCGCCCAGGTTGCCGAAGGCGATGACGCCCAATCCGGCGGCGGCCACCGCCAGGGCGGCCACGGCGACGAGGCGGTTTCGAGTGGTCGCGTTCATGTGCGGGTCTCCTCAATCCCTGGAGGCGGCCGGTCGCGGACGCCTCCACCAGAGGCTCACGGCGTAGAGCACCATGCTGAGGTAGGCGACCGCATAGGAGGCCCAGACGAACTCCCAACCTCCCTGGATGCGGCCACTGCCGACGCGCTCTGCGGCGTCGGCGACCTGGGAAAGCAGCAGGTAGGTGCTCATGTCGTTCTCGTCAGTCCGCCGTCAGCTGCGGCGTCGGGAAGGGAGTCGGGCAGGGCGAGCTCTTCGAGGCGGTTGGCCTGGGCGATCCGGTAGCGGCTCCAGACGAACGCCAGGAAGAGGAAGAGGAAGGCGAAGGCATTGACGCGCAGGGCGAGCGTCATGTCCGGGTGGACCGTCTGGGGCGTCGACTGCACCTGGTGCAGGCTGCGCCACCAGCGCACGCTGTACCAGACGATGGGGATGTCCATGAACGCGATGATCCCGAGCACCGCGCTCCACACCGCGCGCTTCTCGGGATCCTCGATGAAGCGGCGCAGGGCCAGGTAGCCCATGTACGCGACGAGCATCACCGCCATGCTCGTCAGCCGCGGATCCCAGTCCCAGTACACGCCCCAGGTCGGCTTGCCCCACAGCATCCCGAGCACCAGCCCGAAGACGCCGAAGAGCAGGCCCACCTCGGCGGTGGACTCGGCCAGCGAGTCGGTCTTCCAGCTCGCCTTGAAGAGGTAGCCGACCGAGGCGATGAAGTTCACCAGGCACGCGATGAGCGACATCCACATCGCAGGCACGTGCACGTAGATGATGCGGTACACGTCGCCCATCTCGCGATCCGGCGGCGCCCAGAAGAGTCCCATCCAGGCGCCGACGCCGAGCGTGACGACTCCGAGGACTGCCAGCCCCAACCGCAGGCTTCGACGCTTGTCTTCCATGACCGCTAATCCTCGACGACGCGGGGAAAGAGCGCGAGGCCCAGTCCCCAGTAGATCAGGTTGAAGGCCGAGAGCAGCCCCACCCAGGACGTCAGCTGCCCCATGGGATCGCCCTGCAGCACCAGGGTTGTCGCCTTCACCGCGGCGAGGAGAGCGGGGACGATCAGCGGGAACAGCAACAGGGGAAGTAGCACATCCCTGGCGCGCGCGTGGTTGGCGATGGCCGAGTACACCGTACCCGGCGCGCTGATCGCCATGCAGCCGAGCGCGAGCACGCCCAGCAGCGAGAGCGGGCTCAGGGACAGCGTCACCCCGTACAGCGCGATCATCACCGGCAACAGCACCAGCGCCAGGAAGAGCAGCAGCAGCGTGTTGCCCACCGCCTTGGAGAGGAAGAGCGCCCGCGCGTCGGTGGGGACCAGCCGCAGCCCGTCCAGACACTGGTTTTCCTGCTCTACGCGGAAGGACTCGCCCAACGAGAGGACGCTGGCAAAGAGGAGCGCGAGCCACAGGTAGCCGCCTGCATGCCGGGCGAGCAGGGTGGAGTCGGGCCCCAACGCGAACGAGAAGAGCAGCAGGGTCGCCAGCGCGAAGAAGACCAGCGCGTTGAGGCGCGCGCGCGTGCGCCACTCGAGCAGCAGGTCCTTGTTCAGCAGGATCCACGCGGTGGAGAGCATCCCGGGGCGACTCACGGCTCGACCCTCCGGCCCTCGACCAGGTGCAGGCGCTCCTCGCACAGCGAGAGCCCCTGCTCGACCAGGTGGGTGGCGAGCACCACGGCGGTGCCGCTCTCGCGCAGCTCGGCCACCAGCCGCTCCATCTCCAGGATGCCGGCCGGATCCAGCTCGCCGAAGGGCTCGTCCAGGAGCGCCAGCTTCGGCCGTTGGGCCAGCAGCCGCGCGATGGCCAGGCGCTTGCGCATGCCGGCCGAGAAGTGCCGCACCGGGTGGGAGCCGCGCGTGGCGAGCCCCACCCGCGCGAGCAGCGCCACCGCCTCGCCGCCGGGGTCCTCGCGGCCGAGCAGCCGCAGGAGCACCACCAGGTTCTGGTGCGCGCTGAGATCCTCGTAGAGGAAGCTGCTGTGGCTGAGGAGCGCGACCTGCCCGCGCACCTGCTCGCGCTCGGCGACCGCGTCCATCCCGAGGACCTCCAGGCGCCCCGCGGTGGGCACCGTGGCCGTGGCGATCAACCGCAGGAGGGTGCTCTTCCCCGAGCCGTTGTGGCCGGTCAGCAGCAGGGAGCGGCCCCGCGGGAGGCGGTAGCTCAGGCGCGCGAGTGCCCAACGTCGCCCGAAGCGGCGGCTGACGTCGTCGAGCACCAGGGCATCGGAGGTGGACATCGCGTTCACGTGGTGGGCAACCGCGTGCCATCCCTGGCGGAAGCGATCCTCCGCGCGGGTGCGCGGATGGAGGACAGGCGGACCGGGCAATCTGCTAGCCCAAGGCCCCCTGGAAGTCATGCCAATTTGCCGGCGTGCGGCATCCCGCCACGCGCTCTCCCCCGGCCGCAGGCGGCGCCCCGGCAGGCCACCGCCCGCTTTGAGGCCAGGGTGCCCCGCCTCCCCGGCCCTCGCGACCCGTGCCCGCCTGCTTGCATCGAGGGGCCGGGCGAGGGGGACGCGAAGGCCGGCTGGCGCCCTGCTTGCAACTCCGCTGCGACAGAAATGCATACAGCGCGGGGACCGCGGGGGAACTTCATGTCCGTGATTCGCAGGGTGGCCAAGAGCGCCGCCGCAGGGATGATGCACTACTCGGGGCTGCGCAGCGCGCTGGCGGCGCTGCGGCGCCACCGCGCAGGCGGGCGCCGGATCCTGATCGTCAGCTACCACCGGGTGGTGGACGACTTCACCGGGGAGCTGCAGCGATCGATCCCGGGGCTGCTGATCTCGAAGGAGACCTTCCGGCGGCACCTGGAGGAGGCGAACCGGGCGGGCTACGCGTTCGCCACGCTGGAGGAGGCGCTGGAGGTGATGGAGGGCCGGCGCAAGGCCACCCGGGACCTCTGCGTGGTGACCTTCGATGACGGCTACCGCGACGTGTACCGCCACGGCTTCCCCATCCTCAAGGCGATGGGGATCCCCGCCACCATCTACCTGCCGGCCGACTACGTGGGGACCGAGCGGCGCTTCGACCACGACCGGCTCTTCCACCTGATCCGGATGCTCCAGGACCGCAGGATCGAGCCCCTCTACGAGACGCTCCCGCCCTGGAGCGCGGGGCTCATCGCGCCGGTGCTGGCGGGGAGCATCCCGCTGTCGGCGGCGCTCGACGACTTCATCGCCTACCACCGCGGCGCGATGCTGCGCGCGACCATCGACGGGCTCGAGCGCCAGTTGGGCAGCGTGGGCCGGGCGCTCCCCGAGCAGGGGGACGTCATCGACTGGGAGGAGGCCCGCGAGATGTCCCGCAGCGGCATCTCCTTCGGGGCCCACACGCTCAAGCACACCGTCCTCACCCTGGAGCCGGTGGAACAGGTGAGGGCCGAGGTGGAGGGCTCGCGCGACATCCTCCAGCGGGAGCTGGGGCAGCAGGTGGTGGACTTCGCCTACTGCAACGGCTGGTACTCCGACGTGGTGATCCGCGTGCTGCGCGAGGCCGGCTTCCGCTCCGCGGTGACCACCGAGGATCTGCCCAACGTGATCGGCGGGGATCCCTTCACCCTCAAGCGCAAGGTGCTGTGGGAGAACTTCAGCGCCGGCGCCGACGGGGCCTACTCCTCCGCGCTCACCCGCTGCCAGCTCGACGACGTGTTCGGCACGCTGGGCGTGAACAACCCGGTCCCGGGGCGGCGCTCGCAGATGGCCAGCGCGCTCTTCGATCTCCCGCAGGAAGTGAGGACGGAGAGCCAGTGAGCGGACGGGATGGGGCCGCCGGATTCCTCGGTCGCGCCGGGCCGCTGGTGCTCGCGCGCTTCGCGACCGCGCTGCTCGGGATCTCCGTGCCGTTGGTGCTCGCGCGGATGCTGCCGCTCGAGGACTACGGCACCTACAAGCAGCTCTTCCTGATCGCCCAGACGCTGACCTTCGTGCTGCCGCTGGGCATCCCCCAGGGGCTCTTCTACTTCCTGCCGCGCGCGCAGCAGCGGCGCAGCTGGCTCTTCCAGTCGCTCGCGTTCATGGCGCTGATGGGGCTCATGGCGGCCGTGGGCGTGTGGCTGCTGGTGCCGGCCCTCGCCCAGGGCCTGGGCAACCCCGGCCTGCAGGATCACCGGCTCACCCTGGCGCTCTACACGGGGGCGATGGTGGGCTCCTTCGGGCTCGAGCTGACGCTGACCGCGCGCGGGCGCACCGGTCACGCGGCGGTGGCCTACCTGGTCTCGGACGTCACGCGCGCGGGGCTCCTGGTGCTGCCCCCGCTCTTCGGCCTCGGGCTGGACGCGATGATGCAGGCGATCTGCGCCTATGCGCTGGTGCGCTGGGGCCTGGCCTGGTTCAGCGGCCTGTGGGGGGAGGAGGGCGCGCTGTGGAGCGGTGCGAACTGGCGCGCGCAGGTGCGCTACGCGCTCCCCTTCGGCGCGGCGATGGCGCTGGCCATCCCCCAGCAGTACGCACACCAGTACGCGGTGGCCTGGGCGGTGGCGCCTGCGGCCTTCGCCATCTACGCGGTCGGCTGCTTCCAGCTCCCGCTGGTGGATCTGCTCTACACGCCCACCAGCGAGGTGCTGATGGTCCGCGTGGGCGAGCTGGACGGGGAGGGGCGCCGCGCCGAGGCCGTGGAGGCCTTTCGCGAGGCGAGCGCGCGGCTGGCCTACGTCTTCCTGCCCATGGCCGCCTTCCTCTTCGCGGCCGCGCCGGACTTCATCGCCGCCCTCTTCGGTGCCCGCTTCCTGGAAGCGGTGCCGCTCTTCCGGGTGAGCGTGCTGGCCATCGCGCTCGCGATCCTCCCCATGGACGGGGTGCTGCGCGCGCGGGGGCGCACGCGGGCGATCTTCCTCTCGTACCTGACCAAGGCGGTGGCGACGGTGCCGCTGGTGTGGTTCGGCGTCACGCGCTTCGGGATGATCGGCGGAATCACCTCATGGGCGCTGGCGGAGTTGGTGGGAAAGCTCACCCTCCTGATGGCGATCCCCGGAGCGCTGGAGCTGCGCGGGCTGCGCGCGGCGCTGCCGCTGAGGGATCTGGCGAAGGCGTCGGGCGCGGCCGGACTTGCGGCACTGGCCGTGGCGGTGCTGCGCGAGGGCGTGGGCGCGGGCCTGCCGGTGCTGGGGGCGCATCCGGAGGGGTGGCTGCGGGTGGTGCCCCTGGCCATCGCGGGGTTGGGCTTCCTCGGCGGTTATGCGCTGCTGCTGCGCCTGGTGGGCGTGGATCCGGTGGGCGTGCTCTCCGCGTTCCGGGCGCGCAAGGGGAGCTGAGGAGGCGCGCCGCGCCCGGACCCGGGGCGCCTGCGAGCCGAGTGTCCGGCGCGCGGCGTCGCGGCGTCCACGCGCGGGCCCGGGGAAGGTGCGCGGGGTTTGCGCGCGCGCGCTCCATCCCCACATTCGCGCCCGCGAGTCCCGCGGCCACCGACCGGCGGTGTCGGGGACGGGCGACCTCATCTTGAACATCCACCAGGGCGAAGGGAGCAGGGCGAATGGGGGCGATGAAGCTGTACCGCTGGGCGAGGGCGCTTCACGCGCGAGGGGTTCCGAAGGTGCCGGACCTCCTGCGGCGCGCGATCTTCCACCTCTACGGATCGCACCTGCCCTACGAGGCGGAGCTGGGGGAGGGGACCCTGCTCGGCTACGGCGGGATGGGCGTGGTGATCCACAAGGACTCGGTCGTCGGTCGACACTGCCTGCTCTCTCAACAGGTGACGCTCGGCGGGCGCAACGGACTGGCGGGCGCGCCGGTGCTCGGGGACTACGTGCGCGTCGGGGCCGGCGCGCGGATCCTCGGCAACGTCCACATCGGCGATTTCGCGGTGGTGGGCGCCAACGCGGTGGTGCTGCACGACGTGCCCCGCGGCGCGGTCGTGGCGGGCGTCCCGGCGCGGGTGCTGCGCGAGCAACCGGATCCGGTCCTCGGCTGGACCCGCGACATGGGCCGAGCGCTGCCGCCCCTTCCCGAAGAGCTCCCGGTGGCCAGCCCGCGCTGATGGAGCCCCGGATGACACCCGTCCTTCTCGTCGGCGACTACCCGCCCCCCATGGGCGGAATCGCCGTCCACGTCCGGCAACTGCACGACGCCCTGGTCCGCCGCGGCGCGCGCGTGCGGGGGATCGATCTGGGCCGCGCGGCCGGGGTCCATCCGCAGGTGCGGCGCGCGCGCCCCGGCCCGGCGCTGCTGGGGGCGCTGGTCGAGGAGAAAGAGGCGGTCACCCACCTGCACACCAGCGGCAACAATCCCCGCTCGCTCGCGGTCGTCGCCGGCGTGGGGTTGCTCCGGTCCGGGAAGGGCCCTTCGGTGGTGACGCTCCACTCGGGGCTGCTGCCCGCGTTCCTGGCCCATTCGAAGGCGAGGCGGATCGCCGCGAGGGCCGCCCTCGCGCCGTATGCGCGGATCATCGCCGTGTCCGAAGCGGTGGCCGCGGCGCTCCATGCGGCGGGCGTCGACGGCTCGCGCATCCGCGTGCACCCGGCATTCGTGGCCTCGGAGGTGCGTCCGGCCGCGCTGGACCCCGCGCTGGACTCAGCGCTGACCGATCGGCTGGCCGCGCGCCGGCCACTGGTGGCGTACGCGCACCATCCCTCGAAGGTCTACGGGCGCGCGCTCTTCCTCGAGGCCCTCGCCCGGGTCCGTGCGCGCAGGCCCGGGCTGACCGCGGTGATCTATGGCCCGGGCACCGACGCGCCGGAGTTCGCGGCCGACGTCCGCGCCGCAGGGGTGGCGGGTGCGCTCGAGGTGGTGGGCGAGCTCGAGCACCCGGTCGCGCTGGGCGTGATGGCAGCCTGCGACCTCTTCGTGCGGCCCACGCTCGCGGACGGCGACGCCATCTCGGTGCGTGAGGCGCTGGCGCTCGGCGTGCGCTGCGTGGCGTCGGATGCCTCGGCAAGACCGTCCGGCGTCACCTGCTTCGAGACCGGCAGCGTCAGCTCCCTGGCGCGCGCGATCGACGCGGCGCTGGAAGCCCCCGCGGCCTCCGACGCCGGGCCCGACGCCGCGGACTTCCTCCTGCAGCAGTACGCGCAGGCCTGGGCCGGGCACCGGCCCGGGATCCTGCATCACGAACGATTCCTGAAAGGCGGCACGCAATGAAGGAGCAGAGCAAGCGGCAATCGGCAGCGGGCAACGCGCTGCGCGGTCGGGACCTGCTGGTCTTCAGCAACGACTGGGACGGTGATCCGCTCAGCAAGGTGCACCTGATGCGGATCCTGGCGCAGGACAACCGGATCCTGTGGGTCAACAGCATCGGCAATCGCGCACCGCGCGTGGACGGGCACGACCTGAAGCGCATCGCCTCGAAGCTCCAGCGCTTCACCGAGGGCGTGCAGCAGGTGGAGCCCAACCTCTACGTGCTCTCCCCGCTGGCGATCCCGCTCTACGGCAGCCGGGCGGTGCGCGCGGCCAACGGCGTCCTCCTGCGCGCGCAGCTCAAGCGGGCGATGCAGCAACTGCACTTCGAGCGGCCGATCTCCTGGTCGTTCCTTCCGTCCTCCGCCCCGGTGTCCGGGACGCTCGGCGAGTCCTTCGTCGTCTACCACTGCGTGGATGAGTTCAGCGCCTTCGAGGACACCAACGGCGCGCACATCTCCGCGCTGGAGTCGGAGCTGCTGGCCAAGAGCGATCTGGTGGTGACCAGCGCGGAGACCCTCCGCGAGTCGAAGTCGCGCCAGAACCCGAACACGGTGCTGGTCCGCCACGGGGTGGACTTCCGCCACTTCTCCAAGGCCTGCGATCCCTCCACGAAGGTCCCGGCCGAGCTCGCCGCGCTCCCCGGACCGGTGCTCGGGTTCTTCGGGCTGGTGGCGACCTGGGTGGACCTCGAGGCCATCGCGAACGTGGCGCGGGCCTACCCGCACGGCTCGGTGGTGATCCTGGGGAAGGTCGCGCCGGACGTGGACGTGTCGATGTTGCGCCGCCTGCCCAACGTGCACTTCATGGGGCGCAGGCCCTACGAGGAACTCCCGGCGTGGTGCCGCGGCTTCGACGTCGCGCTGATGCCCTTCAAGGTCGACAGGCTCACGATCAACGCCAATCCGCTGAAGGTGCGCGAGTACCTGGCCGCGGGCCTGCCGGTCGTCTCGAGCGATCTGCCCGAGGTGCGCCAGGTCGGCCTGTGCCACATCGCCAAGGACGCGAGCGACTTCCCCCGTCAGGTCCAGGCGGCGCTGAACGAGGGAGGTGGCTGCGATCGCGCCCGGGCCGGACGGATCGCCCACGAGAGCTGGGATGCGCGGGTCGAAGAACTGCGCGGTCTGGTGGGCGAGGCGATGGCGCGCGGTCGCCGCAACACGATGGGCGGGGCGTCGATGCACTGACCCCGGCGGCGCGCACGCCGCACGCCCCGCCGCGCTCCAACGCCCGCTCGCAGCCCGTATCAGCTCATGTGACCGGGCCGCGAGGAGGGCCGATCGCCGAAGGGGGCCTGCCCCGGGGTGGCCGCACCCTGGAGTGCCCGCTCGAGCACGGCCGCCCGGCGCGCCAGGGCTGCAAAGTCGCCGGGCCTAACGCTCCTGGCGCGCGCGTGCGCCTCGAGGTCCAGGAGGAGCGCGCGGGTGGCCTCGGCGGGAAGGCCCGCGCGCTGCTCCAGCAGCACCG
>Ga0233383_1000823_pt1 | contig 11348 bp, 7 predicted proteins | sample ElkDunMinimDraft_14_FD_191542 | JGI IMG/M metagenome (GOLD analysis project Ga0233383, IMG submission 191542) | Fecal eukaryotic communites from dung pellets of Tule Elk in California, USA - Elk Dung G16 | ecosystem: Host-associated > Mammals > Digestive system > Large intestine > Fecal | place...
GTGTTCATCGATGGGGAGAAGGCGGTGACGCTGCGCGGCGAGAACATCGCCCGCGAGTTCGTGGCCCTGGTCGACGACTACGTCGACCGCACCTGGGGCCGCGGCGCGGATGCCTGAGGGCGGCTGGCGCCGTGGCGCGGCCGAGGTCTGCGGCGGCTTCGTCCGGCGCCACGGCTGGCAGCTCGCGCTGCTGTTTGCCGGGGTGTTGCTGCCGATGTGGGCGTTCATGGAACTCGCCGACGAGGTCCACGAGGCCGAGGCGATCGCCTTCGACGAGCCGCTGCTGCTGTTCGCGCAGTCCATGGCCAGCGACGGCCTGGACCGGTGGTTCCTGTTCTTCTCGGCGATCGGCTACGCCCGGGGCGTGGTACCGGTCGACATCGGCCTGGTGGTGGTGCTGTTCGCGCTGCGGCGCTGGCGGCAGGGCCTGTTCGCCGCGCTGGCCACGGGTGGCTCGGGCCTGCTCAACATGGGCTGCAAGCGCCTGTTCGAACGCGACCGGCCCGGGCTCTGGGAATCGATCGCGCCGGAGACTACCTACAGCTTCCCCAGCGGCCACGCGATGGGATCGATGACCCTGGCGCTGGTGCTGGTGGTGCTGTCCTGGCACACGCGCCTGCGCTGGTGGATGCTCGCGGCGATGACGGTTTTCGTGCCGATGGTCGGCCTCTCGCGCGTCTACCTGGGCGTGCACTACCCCTCCGACATCCTTGCCGGCTGGGCCGCGGCGGCGATGTGGACCATCGGCGTCTACCTGCTGGTGCGGCGCAGGGGCATGGGCCGGGCCACGCGGCACTGAGCCGCGCCGGTGCCGCGTCTGCGGCGCGTGGCCGTACGCCGGCGTACTTGCGCGGTGCCCGCGCAGGCGTAGAGTGCGGATGGCTGGGCACAGGGATGCGCAATCGGACAGGGGGCGGTTGTGGCGTGGGATCGGGCGTGCCCGATGTCCCGCGTGCGTACGCCCCTGGGGTCTTCGCAATTGTTCCGGTGCCGTCCGCGCATAGACGCAGCCGGCGCCGGTTTCCGCGAAGTATCGACGTTTCCGGAGGTGGGCATGGACAGCAGGGCACGTTGGGGGCTTGTCGTCGGGCTGTGCGTGGCGGGCGCCGCGCTGGCGGCGGTCGCGACAGGAGAGGGACGCAGTGCGGGCCGTGCACTGCTGGCGGCGATGCAGCCACAGGCAGCGTCTGCCAGTGCCGGCCCGGCCGCTTCCGCCGCCGGCACCGCGGCAATGGCGGCGCCGGCCGCCGCCAGCGCGGATGCCTCCGCGCGCGGCACCTACATCGTCATGTTGCGCGAACCGGCCGTGGCGGCCTATCGCGGCGGGATCGCGGGCCTTGCGGCCGCGCCGGTCCGGCGCGTGGCGGCGACGGGCAGGTCGCGTCCCGACATGCGCAGTCCGCAGGCGCGCGACTACGCGCGCTATCTGCAGGACCGACAGCTCCAGGTCGAGCGCAGCATGGGCCGGGCGATCGGACGCCAGCCGCAGGTCACCCAGCGTTTCCAGCACGCGATCAATGGCGTGGTGGCCGAACTGGGCGCCGCCGAGGCCGAACGCGTGCGCGCACTCGCCGACGTGCTGCTGGTCGACGAGTACCGCGAGTATCCGCTCGACACCGACACCGGTCCGGCGCTGATCGGCGCCCCGGCGGTGTGGAGCGGCACGGCTGCCGGCACGGGCAGCGGCCAGCAGGGTGAGGGCATCGTCTTCGGCATCCTCGACTCGGGCATCAACTTCGGCAGCCCCTCGTTCGATGCGGTCGATCCGCTCGATGGCCATGTCCACGTCAACCCGCTGGGCGCCGGCAACCACCTGGGCACCTGTGCCGCCGGCGGCATCGACGAGGGCCGCTGCAACGACAAGTTGATCGGTGGCTACGACTTCGTCTGCGCCGCGCCCGCCAATACCTGCGGCGCGGCGAACATCCGCGAGGAGCCGGGCTTCGGCGACACCAATGGCCATGGCACCCATGTCGCCTCGACCGCCGCGGGCAACCGCCGCGATGTCGAGGTGCTGGGCAACACGCGGCGCATCTCGGGCGTGGCGCCGCGCGCCAACATCGTCGCCTTCGACATCTGCTACACCAACACCGCCACCGGACAGGGCCTGTGCCCGAACGTGTCGGCGGTGGCGGCCGTGGACCAGGCGCTCGCCGATGGCGTGGTCGACGTGATCAACTATTCGATCGGCGGCGGCGCGTCGCCCTGGAGCGAGGCCGTGTCGCAGGCCTTCCTCAACGCGGTCGAGGCGGGGATCTACATCGCGGCCTCGGCGGGCAACAGCGGGCCGGCGCCGAACACGCTCGGCCACCTTGAGCCCTGGGTTTCGTCCACCGCCTCGGCGCAGCACGGGCGCGGCGATTTCGTGGTGGTCCTGCAGGTGACGGGTCCGCAGCCCGTACCGGAGGCGCTGACCGCGATCGAGATGAACCCCGGCAGCAACGGCGTGAGCCAGGCGGCCGCCATCCCCGGCGATACCCCGCTGGTGGTGAGCCCGGGCATCGACTCTCCCGACGATGCCTGCGCCGCGCTGCCGCCGGGCAGCTTCGCCGGCGCGATCGCGGTCGTGCGCCGCGGCACCTGCTCGTTCACCATCAAGGTCGACAATGCCGCCGCAGCGGGCGCGGTGGCGGTGATCGTGGCCAACAACGCCGCCGGCGCCATCATTCCCTCGGTGCCGGGGACGACGGTCCCGGCCTTCGGCATGCTGCAGGACGATGCCGATGCACTGCGCGATTTCGCTGCCGCCCGTCCCGCGGTGACCGCCGGCATTCCCTATCCGGCGATCCAGCTGAGCAACCAGCCCGACGTGCTGGCCACGACGAGCTCGCGCGGGCCGGCCGGCAGCTTCGACCTGCTCAAGCCCGACGTCACCGCGCCGGGCGTGCGCGTGCTGGCGGCGGTGTCGGGCACGGTACTCACCGGCTTCGAGGACGCGGTCGCGCTCTACAACGGCACCTCGATGGCCTCGCCGCACCAGGCCGGCGCGGCCGGCCTGATCCGCCAGGCGCGCCCGACCTGGACGCCGCCGGAGATCAAGTCCGCGCTGGCGATGACCGCCGACCGGACCGTGCTGCTGGAGGATGGCGTCACCCCCGCCGATCCGCATGCCGGGGGATCGGGACGGATCCGCGTGGACCGTGCGGTCGCGTCCGGCCTGGTCCTGCACGAGACCGCCGCCAACTACGCGGCCGCCAATCCCGCCACCGGCGGCGATCCGGCCACGCTCAACCAGCCCAACATGATCCGCCGCAACTGCGTGCCCGAATGCGTGTTCGTGCGCACCTTGCGCAACACGCTGTCGGTCGCCCAGGGCTATCGCGCCCAGTTGCAGGGGCTGCCGGGCAGGGTGACGCCGGCCAACCTCAAGGTGCCGGCCGGTGGCACGGTGGCGGTGCGGGTGGTGATCGACGGCAGTGCGCTGCCGGCCAACGGCAACTGGAACTTTGGCCAGTTGCTGCTCACGCCGGCCAGTGCCGGGCGCGCGGCGCCTCCGGAACTGCACCTGCCCATCGCGGTGGTGGTGCCGCCGCCGGTGATCCAGCTGCCGGCGCTGGTCAGCGCCAGCCTGCAGGCCGGACGCAGCGGGACTGCGGTCGCCACGGTCGGCAACGCCGGCGGCTCCCCGCTGGCGTACAGCTTCGACAACAGCGGTTCGGGCCGGGCCACGCTGGCCGCCACCACCGGGCAGAACGCCACCACGGGCTACCGCGCCACACGTTACGCCGATCCGGCGGTGGCCGGCTTCGCCGCCCAGTTCAGCGCCGACGACTTCAACCTGACCGCACCCACGCGCCTGCTGTCGCTGCGGGCCGAGGGGTTCGTGGTGAGCGGCTCCGGGCTGGCCGCGGTGTCGCCCACGCTGAGCTGGGCGATCTACCCCGATGCCGGCGGACTGCCGGCGGGCGATCCGCTGCGCTCGCCCGGCCTGGCGGCGTGGACCTACACCTCGGCCGCGAATGCGGCCGGCGTGGACACCACCGGCGCGGCGATCACGCTCGACCTGGTGGCGGCAGGCGCCACGGTGGACCTGCCTCCGGGGCGCTACTGGCTGCTGGTGCACGCGAACGCCACGTTCGCCAACCGCTGGGCCTGGTACGCCTCGGCCACGCTGGGAAGCGGCGGCTTCGCGGGGCTCAACCTGACCACCGCCGGCGCGGGCAGCTGGGAGGCGAACACCGCGGCCCCGGGCCTGTCCATGCGGGTGGTGGGCGAGGTCGCCTGCGGCGCGCCGTGGATCGGTGCCGTCGCCCCGCCGATGGGGAACCTCGCGCCCGGCGCGTCGCGCGCGAGCACGCTCCAGCTCAGCGCGGCCGGATTGCCGGCCGGCACGCGTGACGCGTTCTACTGCGTGGGCAGCAACGATCCGGTCTCGCCCAAGCGCGCGGGCGCGATCCGCCTGACGGTGACCCCGTGACGGGACCGGTCGGGGCCTAGCAGGTTGCACGAAGGGCCGGGCGACCGGCCCTTCGTCATTGCGGTCGCGGCGCTGCCCGGAGGCGGCGGAGCAGTGGTCCGGCCCGGATCGGGCCGGCACCGGAGGCTCCGGGCGGGCGCATCGGGGGCGACGGGCTCAGGCCTTGACGTGCACCCGGTTGCGCCCGTCGTGCTTGGCGCGGTACAGGGCCGCATCCGCGGCGGCGAACAGCTGCGAGCGGTTGCTGTGCGGTGGCGTGAGCGGTGCGACGCCGACGCTGACGGTGATCTGCCGGGGGATGCCGCCCGGTGCGAAGGGGGTGGCGGCGATGGCCTCGCGCAGCCGCTCGGCGAACGCCACCGCATCCTCGGCCGTGCCTTCCGGCAGCAGCACCGCGAACTCCTCGCCGCCGATGCGCGCGGCGACGTCCTCGCTGCGCACATGGCGGCGCAGTTCGGTCGAGATCCGGCGCAGCACCTCGTCGCCGGCGATGTGGCCGAAGGTGTCGTTGACCGGCTTGAACAGGTCCACGTCGATGATGCACAGCGCCAGTTCGCGGGCATGGCGCAGGGCGCGGGCGATCTCCCTGTCCAGCACTTCCATGAAATGGCGCCGGTTGTACAGCCCGGTCAGCGCGTCCATCGTGGCGAGCTGGTAGATCTCCTCGTGGTAGTGCGCCTCGATGCTGGTCTGGCCGATGAACTTGAGCAGGCTTTCGCCGATCAGGAGATGGTCGCCATCGGCGAGCACCGCCTCCTCGACCGGCGCGTCGTTGAGGCGCGTCCGGTTGGTCGCGCCGAGGTCGCGGATGCGGAAGGTGTCGTGGTCGAGCCAGATCCGGCAGTGCTCGCGCGACACGCTCTTGTGGGCAAGCACCAGGTCGGCCTCGTGCGAGCGACCGATCAGGACCGGCCTGACGCCGACGTCCACGCGCGCGCCCAGGCCCGCGCCGAGGATGACCACCAGGCAGGCGGGCCGCGGCAGCAGCGGCCGGTCCGGACCCGTGCTGAGCAGGGTGCGCTGGGTGGTATCTCCCGGGTCGTCGGAACTGGGCATGGTGGCACGGGCAGGGGGGGCGGGCCAGTGTATCCCCCGGCCGCCGGGGGCTTTGGTTTACCATGCGCGTCGTGATGGCGCGAGGGGGAGCCCATGTCCAAGCCGGTCGACCACGATCCGGACCGGACCGAGCTGCTGTCCACCCAGGCCCCCGGTGGCGCGCCTCCACGCGCGGGTGAACTGCCGCCCGGACTGCGGCTGGGACGATACCGGATCGATTCGCTGCTGGGCCGCGGCGGCATGGGCGAGGTCTACCGGGCCGAGCAGATCGAGCCGGTGCGCAGGACCGTCGCGCTCAAGCTGCTGCGTGGGCATGCGCTGGATCCGCGGCGCAAGGCGCACTTCGAGATCGAACGCCAGGTGCTGGCGCAGATGCGCCACCCGGCGATCGCCCAGATCCACGACGCCGATACCACGCCGGACGGCCATCCGTTTTTCGCGATGGAGTTCATCGATGGCCAGCCGATCACCGCCTACTGCCAGGCCCGCGCGCTGCCACTGGCGCAACGCCTGGGGCTGTTCATCGAGATCTGCGAAGGCGTGCAGCACGCGCACCAGAAGGGCGTGATCCACCGCGACCTCAAGCCGGGCAACCTGCTGGTCGACGACAGCCAGGGCCGGGCGAGGCCCAGGATCATCGATTTCGGGATCGCCACGGCGGCCGCACGCGCCGGCACGCGCGAGGTCGCGGGGACGCCCGACTACATGAGTCCGGAACAGGCCGCGGGCGACCAGGCGCTGCTGGACACCCGCAGCGACGTGTACTCGCTGGGCGTGGTGCTGTGCGAACTGCTGTCCGGGCAACGGCCGCAGGCCCGCGGCGAGACGCTGTCGCCCCAGGCCCATGCCGCGCCGTTGCCGTCGGCGCAGCTCGACGCGATGCCAGCCGCGCAACGTGCGCGGCTGGCGCGCGTGCAGGGCCAGCGCCCGCGGCGGATGCGGCGCCTGCTGCGCGAGGACCTGGACTGGGTGGTCGCGCGCGCGATGGCGCACGAGCGGGCCGACCGTTATCCCTCGGCCGCGGCGCTGGCCGAGGACCTGCGCCGTTTCCTCGACGGCAGGCCCCTGCATGCGGTCCCGCCCTCGCGCCTGTACGTGTGGCGCAAGTTCGCCGCGCGCCATCGTGGCGCGCTCGCCGCCGGCGCATTCGCCACGCTGGCCCTGGTCGCCGGCCTGGCGCTGTCGCTGCACGGCCTGCTGCAGGCGCGTGCGCAGCGCGCCATCGCCGAGCAGCGCAGCGCCGAACTGGAGAAGGTGGTGGCGTTCCAGCAGTCGACCCTGGAGGGCATCGACATCGAGGCCATGGGCCTGGGCATGGCCGCGGCCCTGCGCCGGCAGATGGCGCAGGCCGGCGCCGGCGACGCGCCGGCCCTGGAACGCGCGCTGGCGCGGGCCAGCACCGCCGACATCGCGCGCGAACTGGTCGACGGCCACATCCTGGGCGGCGCCGAGGGCGCGATCGCCGGCGACTTCGGCGACCAGCCGGCGCTGGCGGCCGACCTGCGCGAGGCGGTGGCGCGCGTGCGGTTCGCGCTGGGGTTGTACGACGGTGCCGCGCAGGGATTCGCCGCGGTTGCGCAGGAACGTGCGACGGTCCTCGGGCCGTCCCACCGGCGCACCCTGGAAGCGCGCGAGGGCCAGGCCCTGTCGCTGCTGCGCGCAGGGCAGGCCGCGCAGGCACGGGAGCTGCTCGAACCGTTGCTGCCGCGCCTGGCGGCGCTGCCGGTCACCGACGAGTTGCGCGTCAAGCTGGAGCTCGACCACAGCGAAGCGCTGGCCGCGATGGGCGAGCGGCCGCGCGCGCTGGAGATCCAGAGTGCCCTGCACGAACGCCTGCGCCAGGCCCGCGGCGAACACGATCCGCTGACCCTGCGCGTGCTCAACAACGTCGCCATCAACCAGGGGGCGACCGGCAATCCGGCCCGTGCGATCGCGCTGTTCCGGGAACTGCTGGCCCTCTACCTGCCGAAGTATGGCGAGGACCACGAAGACAGCCGTCGCGCGATGGGCAACCTGGCCGCCTTCCTCGCCGACGACCGCCAGTTCCGCGAGGCCAGCCAGATCAACCGGCGCCTGGCGCGGATCAATACGCGCCTGCTCGGCGCCGACCACCCGCTGACGCTCAGCAACCGCTCCAACCTGGCCACCGACCTGATGGAGCTGGGCGAACTCGACGAAGCGGGCCGCGAGCTGCATTCCGTGATCGAAGCCCGTGCGCGGGTGCTCGGGCCGGAGCATCCGCAGACCCTGCGCTCGGAGCTGGGCCTGGCCTCGCTGCTGGCGGCGCTCGCGCGTCCGGCCGAAGCCGAGGCGCAGTTGCGCAAGGTCCTGGCGGCCCGGATCCGCGTGCTCGGCGCCGGCCATCCCGATACGGTGACCGTGCAGCTGCGCCTGGCCAACCTGCTGGCGCAGACCGGACGCAGGCCGCAGGCGCTCGCGCTGCTGCGGTCGGCCTGGCATCCCCTGTCGTCCAGGCCCTCCGCGGCCGCCCAGGCGCAGCGCCTGGCGGACATGCTGTCCGAGCTCGACGGCGGCACCGCCGTCGCCGCCGCCAGCACGCGCTAGCCGGCTACTCGCCGGGCTTGGCGGCTTCCACCGGTGCGCGCGTCGCCGCGCGCCGCAGCAGCATCGCCTCGCGATGGGCGATGTAGCCGTTGGCGCCGAGCACGATCGCGCCGCCCACCACGGTCCATGCGTCGATGCGTTCGGCGAACAGCCACCAGCCCAGCACGACCAGCACCGGCAACTGCACGAAGCTGATCGGCTGCAGCGCCGAGACTTCGCCCAGCGCGATCGCGCGGGTCCACAGCAGCTGGCCGAAGGTGCCCATCACGCCGGTCGCCACCAGCCACGCCCAGGCCACGGGCGTGGGCCAGACCCACTGCAGCAGGGCCGGCACCAGCGACATCGGCACCCAGAACACGTAGGTGTAGAACACCACGGTATCGGGCCTGTCGAAACGCGAGAGCTGCTTGATCTGGATCGCGACGATCCCGGCGAACAACGCGCCCAGCAGCGCCACGATCATGCCGGGGGTGAAACCGGACCCCGGGCGCAGGATCACCAGCACGCCGACGAAACCGGTGGCCACCGCCAGCCAGCGGCGGATCCGCACGATCTCGCCCAGCCACAGCGCCGCGCCGATGGTCACGAACAGCGGCGTGGCGTAGGACAGCGAGATCGCCTGCGCCAGCGGCAGGTGGCCCACCGCCCAGAAGCCGCAGAGCATCGCCGCCAGGCCCACCGTGGTGCGCGCCAGGTAGCGGCCGGGATGGCGGGTGCGCGGCAGGCCGGCGCCGGGCCGCAGGATCATCGGCAGCAGGGTGAGCAGGCCGAAGAGATTGCGGAAGAAGGCGATCTCGGTGGTCGGGACGGTCTGGGTGGCGTAGCGGATCGTCAGGGCCATCAGCGCGAACGACAGGGTGCTGCCCAGCATCAGCATGGCCGCGCGCGCATACACCGACTCGGGCCACCAGGCCGGCCGCGCGCGTGTCACCAGCGGGCACCGACGATGCGCGGTTCCGGTTCGAGGACCACGCCGAACCGCGACTGCACGGACCCGACGATGCGCCGCGCCAGCGCGAGCAGCTGCGCGCCCGATCCCTGGCCATGGTTGACCAGCACCAGCGCATGGCCGGCGGAAACGCCGGCATCGCCGTCGCGCTGCCCCTTCCAGCCGCAGGCCTCGATCAGCCAGGCTGCGGACAGCTTGCGGCTGCCCGCGTCCGCGACCGGAAACACCGGCAATCCCGGATGCGCCGCGGCCAGCGCCTGGGCCAGCGGGCGCGGCACGATCGGATTCTTGAAGAAGCTGCCGGCATTGCCGATCCGCGCCGGGTCGGGCAGTTTGCGGCGGCGGATGGCGCAGACCGCGTCGAATACCTGCAGCGGCGTCGGCGCGGCGATGCCCGCCGACGCCAGCTCCTCGCCGAGGCCGGCATAGGCGGTGCGCACGGTGGCCGCGCGGGCCAGCCTGAACTCCACCGCGATGACCACGTGGCGCCCGGGCTCGCGCTTGAACAGGCTGTCGCGATAGGCGAACCCGCAATCGAGGCGCGACAGCCGCAGGAAGCGGCCGGTCGCCGGTTCGAACACTTCGACCGCGTGCACCGATTCGCCCACCTCCACGCCGTAGGCGCCGATGTTCTGGATCGGCGCGGCGCCCACGGTGCCGGGGATCAGCGCCAGGTTTTCCAGGCCGCACAGGCCCTGGACGAGGGTCCAGCGCACGAAGTCGTGCCAGCTCGCGCCCGCATCGGCGCGCACGATCGCAGCGCTGCCGTCGTCGTCGAGCACCTGCACGGCGGCGCAGCGCAGCGCCAGCACGGGCATGTCCGCGTCGCCCGCGAACAGCAGGTTGCTGCCGCCGCCCAGCACCAGCGGGGTCACGCCGGCGGGAACATGGCGTTCGAACACCGCCGGCAGGGCGGCCGGATCGTCGACCTCGACCAGCAGCGCGGCGCGCGCGGCGATGCCGAAGCTGTTGCGCGCGCGCAGGTCGGCGCCCTGGATGATGCGGTAGCCGTCACTCATTGCCGGCTCACAGGTTGGGCAGGTTGCCGCGGCTCGGGGCTTCCTTGCGGCGGCGGATCGCCTCCACGCATTCGCCGATCAGCCCGGGGCCGCGATAGATCAGGCCCGTGTACACCTGCACCAGGGACGCGCCGGCGGCCATCTTCTTCACCGCGTCGGCGCCCGACAGGATGCCGCCCACGCCCACCAGCGGGATGGCCTCGGGCAGGCGCGTGCGCAGCATCCGCAGCACGGCGGTGGACTTGTTCATCAGCGGCTCGCCCGACAGGCCGCCGGTCTCGCGCGAGAGCGGGTCTTCCTGCACGCTGATGCGCGAGACGGTGGTATTGGTGGCGATCACGCCATCGACCTGCAGGTCGCCCAGCACGCGCGCGCAGGCGTGCACATCGTCGTCCGACAGGTCCGGCGCGATCTTCACCAGCATCGGCACGCGCTTGCCATGCTGTGAGCCCAGCCGTTCCTGCGCCTCGCGCAAGGTGGCGACCAGGCGGCGCAGCGCCTGTTCCTCCTGCAGCTCGCGCAGGCCGGCGGTGTTGGGCGAGGAGATGTTGACGGTGATGTAGTCGGCCAGCGGATACACGCGCTCGAGGCAATGCAGGTAGTCGCGTTCGGCCTCCTCGTTGGGCGTGTCCTTGTTCTTGCCGATGTTGATGCCGAGCAGGCCGCCGCGCCGCTGCGCGCGCTCGACGTTGCGCACCAGGGCGTCGACGCCGTCGTTGTTGAAGCCAAGCCGGTTGATCAGCGCGCGGTGGCGCGGCAGGCGGAACATGCGCGGCGCCGGGTTGCCCGGCTGCGGGCGCGGGGTGATCGTGCCGATCTCGACGAAGCCGAAGCCGAGTCCGAACAGGGCGTCGATGTGCTCGCCGTTCTTGTCGAGGCCGGCGGCAAGGCCGACCGGGTTGGGGAAGGTCAGCCCGAGCAGCCGGGTCGGGAACGGCCGCGGCCGCGCGCCCAGCACACCGCCCAGTCCGGTGTGCTGCAGCACGTCCAGGCCACGCAGGCCGATCGCATGGGCGCGCTCGGGATCGAGGCCGAACAGGACGGGGCGGAGCAGGCCGTACATGTCAGTTGGAGAGTCCCAGCCAGAGCAGGCCGCCGAAGAAGACGGCGACCACGAAGATGCCGATGATGGACAGCGCGATCATGGCGTAGCCGAGGATGAGTCCGGCCAGGGCCAGGCCGTCGCCCTCCAGGCGCTCGGGTGCGCGCCGGATCTCGCTGCGCGCCATGTGCCCGGTAACGATGGCGACGATGCTGCCGATCAGCGGCAGCAGGCTCCAGCCGAGGATGCCGGAGACCAGGCTGACCACCGCGAGGCTGCTAGTCTGGCGGGTGGGCGTGC
>Ga0233383_1000825_pt1 | contig 11343 bp, 11 predicted proteins | sample ElkDunMinimDraft_14_FD_191542 | JGI IMG/M metagenome (GOLD analysis project Ga0233383, IMG submission 191542) | Fecal eukaryotic communites from dung pellets of Tule Elk in California, USA - Elk Dung G16 | ecosystem: Host-associated > Mammals > Digestive system > Large intestine > Fecal | place...
CCCTCCGAGCTGTCGAAGGACCCGGTAGAGGAGCTGATCGCGCCCCACGATCCCCACCATGGCCTTCGCGGCGTCCACGCCGGGGGCCAACAGGTGCGGCTCGTCACCCCACGTCTCCCGATACAGGAGTGCCGTCAGGACCGCCGCGAGGGGCGGGGACTCCGAGGCGGAGGGGGTCAGGACGTTGTAGCCAGGAACCAGTGACAGCCGCACCGAAGGCGCGGCGTCACGGATGCCATCCAGGGACACTTCAGTCAGGTGCATGGGAGGGCACCGAGTCTAGCCCGGTCCGCCTCCCACGCGAAGCCTTGACGGGAGTCCCCGGCGAGAAGGCCTTACGCCTTGGCGACGACGGCCTTCTTGATGCGGAGCGTCTGGCGAGCAGCCTTGCCACGCAGACCGCGGAGGTAGAACAGCCGGCTGCGACGCGCGCGACCGTGGCTGACGACCTCGATCTTCTCGTAGCGCGGGCTGTGCAGCGGGAAGATGCGCTCCACGCCGACGCCGAAGGACATCTTGCGCACCGTGAAGGCGGCTTGGACGTTCCCACGGGTCTTCCGGATCACGACACCCTCGAAGGCCTGGACGCGCTCCTTCTCGCCCTCCCGGACCTTCCAGTGGACGCGGACAGTGTCGCCAGGGCGGAAGGAGACGATGTCCTGCCGCAGGTTCTTGGCGTTGATGTATTCGATGGCGCTGGGGCCCATGAAGCTGCTCCTGAGAATTCGTACCCGGTCTGAATCAGCGGGCCGGCCGACCTATCACAGGCCCCGGACCGCTACAAGCACAACGGCGTGGATCACTGCTACAGCTTCTCTTCCGGAAGATCCAGCAGCTTCCGATCGGCGCGATCGAGCTCGAGCTTCTCGAAGAGGTCCGGCCGGCGCTCGCGGGTGATCCGCAGCGCCTGCCAGCGCCTCCAGCGGGCGATCCGTGCATGGTTGCCCTCCTGGAGGATGAGAGGGACCTCGCGGCCCTCGAAGATGGGGGGACGCGTGTACTGGGGGTGCTCGAGCACCCCGCCCTCGAAGCTCTCGGTGACGGCCGAGCCCTCGTTGCCCAGCACCCCCGGCACCAGGCGCGCCACCGCGTCGATGACCGCCATGGCCGCAAGCTCGCCACCGGTGAGGATGAAGTCGCCGAGCGACACCTCCTCGTCGATCTCGGCGTGCACGCGCTCGTCCACGCCCTCGTAGCGACCGCACACCAGCACCAGGGGCACGCCGGAGCCCGCCCAGTCCCGGACCCGCGCCTGCGTGAGCGGTCCTCCGCGCGGGGACGTCAGGATCACCCGCGCGCCGGGCAGCCGCGCCCGCGCGGCGCGGATCGCCGAGGTCAGCGGCTCGACCTTCATCACCATGCCCGCGCCGCCGCCGTAGGGCGCGTCGTCGCAGACCCGGTGCTTGCCGGTGGCGTGATCCCGGATGTCGGTGACGGTGAGCGAAAGCAGGCCCTTCTCGCGCGCCTTTCCCAGGATGCTCGCCGAGAGATAGCCCTCGACCATCGGCGGGAAGAGCGTCAGCAGCTCGGCGTGCAGGACCTGCCGGACCGCGGCAGTCGCACCGGGCGATCCCGCTGCCGGAGCTTCGGGAGCGGTGACCTCCGGGCTCGACGCATCGTCCGGCGGTGTTGCGGCGCCGCTCACTCGAGGAACTCGGGCGGCTCCACGATCGCCGTGCGCGCCACGAGGTCGACCGAAGGGACGAAGGTCTTCACGAAGGGCACGGCCAGCTCGCCGCGCGCACCGCCGCGGATCACCAGCGTGGGGACCTCGCCGGTGTTCCAGATCTCCTCGATGGTCCCCAGCGCCTCACCGTCCGGAGAGGTGACCGAGAGCCCCACCAGGTCGCCCTGGAAGTACTCGCCCTCCTCGGGCGGCGGGAGATCCTCGCGGAAGGCCAGGACCGTCGCGCCCACCAACGCCTCGGACGCGGTGCGTCCGGAGATGCCCTCGAGCACCACCAGGAACTCGCGCGGCGTCTGCCGCAGCTCCCGGAGCGTGTGGACCTTCTCGCTCCCGTCGCGCAGGCGCAGCAGCACCCGCGGCACCTCGAGCAACGAGGAGGAGCCGGGATCGAAGGTCTTGATCGCCACCTCGCCCTTGAGCCCGTGGGCCCGGCAGACGTAGCCGACCTGCAGGTGTGAATCGACGCTCAAGGTCGGATTCTCAGGCCTGGGGACCGGGCCGGGACGCAGCGGCACGCCGTGCGTCGACCAGCTCCAGCGAGGCCTTCACGCCCTGCTGCTGCGCGGCCGCCGAGAGCAGCACGCGCAGCGCATTCACGGTCCGACCGTCGCGACCGATGACCTTGCCCACGTCCTCGGGAGCGACCTTCAGCTCGAAGAGCAGCTGATCGCCGCTCCCCGACTGGAGGACCTCCACGCGATCCGGAGCATCGACGAGGCCCCGGACGATGTAGAGGACGAGAGCTTCCATCGATGCGTCGACGGACCGCTGAGGCGACGTCAGGCCTTGGCCTTGTTGTGGCCGCGGATCAGCGAGGCGACCGTGTCGGACGGACGCGCGCCGGTCTTCAGCCAGTACTCGAGGCGCTCGGCCTTGAACTCGACCTTGGGGGGCTCGAGGTTCGGATCGTACGCGCCGACGGCCTCGATGAACTTGCCATCGCGGGGGTTGCGCGAGTCGGTGGCGACCACGTGGTAGTAGGGGCGCTTCTTCGCGCCAGCACGCGCCAGCCGGAGGACGACTGCCATGAGAGAGACTCCAGTGTTGATGATGAATCCGGAAGGGGGCCGCTTCTAGCCAGCACGACTCCGGGTGTCAAGGGACGTCAGGCGAGGGGGCGGTTTTCCCCCTCAACGATCTCGCGATTCGCGAGTTGGCCGCACGCTGCGGCAATGTCCCGGCCACGATTCTGCCGGATGAAGGCTGCGACGTGCCCCTCGAGGAGCAGGTCGCGGAAGACCTCGGCGCGCGCTTCCACCACGCTCTTGAAGCCGAGGCCCGGGTTCTCGTTGTACGGGATCAGGTTCACCTTCGCCGGGATCCCGCGCAGCAGCTTGATCAGGCGCGCGGCGTCCTCGTCGGTGTCGTTCACCCCGTCCAGCAGGACGTACTCGAAGGTGATCCGCCGGCCGATCCGCATGGGGAACTTGCGGCACGCCTCGAGCAGCGCCGCGATGTTCCACTTGCGGTTCACCGGCATCGTCGCGCTGCGCTGCTCGTCGTTGCTCGCGTTGAGGCTGATCGCGAGCTTGACGTCGGTCTCCTGCCCCAGGCGCTCGATCATCGGCACCAGGCCCACGGTGGAGACCGTGATGTGGCGGTGCGAGAAGTTCGGGCCCTCGCCGCTCTGGAGGATGCCCAGCGCGGTCTTGAGGTTCTCGAAGTTGTGGAGGGGCTCGCCCATCCCCATGAAGACCAGGTTGCTCAAGGGGCGGAGCGTGTCGAGCCCCTCCTCCTCGCGCACCGAGCGGTTCACCGTGTGCACCTGCGCGACGATCTCGCCCGCGGTCAGGTTGCGCTTGATGCCCATCGTCCCGGTCATGCAGAAGCTGCACTTCATCGCGCAGCCCACCTGGCTGGAGACGCACAGCGTGCGCCGCTCGGCGCTGGGCATGTAGACCGATTCGATGAAGTGCCCGTCGTGGGTCTTCCAGCGGTACTTGATGGTGCCGTCGACCGAGCGCTGCTCGAGGTCCAGCGTGACGCCCACGATCCGCGCGTGCGCCGCGAGCTTCTCGCGCAGGCCCTTGGAGAGATCCGTCATCTCGTCGAAGGACACCGCGCCGCGCTGGTGCAGCCACGCGTAGATCTGCTTGGCGCGAAAGGGCTTCTCACCCAGCACCGTGGTGACGAACGCCCCCAGCTGCTCGCGCGAGAGGCTGAGCAGATCGACCTTGGCCGAGGCGTCAGCCTTCACGACCGGAAGCGGCCGGGTGTCGGGGAGGACCTGGGAGTTGAGCTCGGACATCGGAGGGGCGGCCGCGGGTGGGGTCGGGAAACTGGGATCGCCAACAGCCCGCGTGCCGGCTGCCATCCCACACGCGCACCCGCAATGCAACGGGCCCCCTCCCCCACCTCGTCCCTGGACCGCGACGCCGCCCGGGGGCGGGCGCGGCGCTTGGGGCGTGAAGGCGGGGGCGGAGGCCCGTCCGGGTGCGCCCGGTCGCCAGGGCTCCCTCCGACCGGAGGGGCGCCCGTGACCGGCGCGTGGGGGCCTACTTGCTCCAGGCGTACGACTGGAGCTCGGTCTCGCGGAAGAAGTACGCGATCTCGTTCTTCGCGTTCTCGAGGCTGTCCGAGCCGTGCACCGTGTTCTTGTCGATGCTGGTCGCGAAGTCGCGGCGGATGGTGCCCTCGGCCGCATTGGCCGGGTTGGTGGCGCCCATCAGGTCGCGGTTGGCGAGGACGGCGTTCTCACCCTCGAGCACCATCAGGACGACCGGGCCGGAGATCATGAAGCCGACCAGGTCCTTGAAGAAGCCGCGCTCCTTGTGGACGGCGTAGAAACCCTCGGCCTCGGCCTGGGACAGCTGCTGCAGGCGGATGCCGACCGGCTTGAGACCCTTCTCCTCGAAGCGGGCGATGATCTTCCCGATGACGCCCTTCTCGAGTCCGTCCGGCTTGATGATCGACAGCGTGCGCTCGATGGCCATGATTGCTTCCTGTTCTTGTGTGGGTGGAGTGACTTCGAAACCGGGCCACTCCCAGAAGGGGCCTGATCCCGCCGCCCCGGCGCGGTGCCGGAGCGGGTGAGGTCAGACCCCTTGGGAGCTGAAGGCCGACTTGGGGAGGCTCGGCGCGCGGCTCGAGACGCGTCCGCGGGCGCTCCCCGCGGCCGGTCTCTCGCGTGCGGCGCGGGCCGGGGACTACTTGGCTGCGCGGCGGACGGCTTCCTGCAGCGTGGTGCCGAGCTCCGCGGGGGACTCGGCCATCACGATGCCGGCGGCCTCCATGGCCTTGATCTTCTCGGCGGCGGTGCCCTTGCCGCCCGAGATGATCGCGCCCGCGTGACCCATGCGCTTGCCCGGGGGGGCGCTGGTGCCGGCGATGAAGCCTGCGATGGGCTTGGTGAAGTGCTCCTTCACCCAGGCCGCCGCCTCCTCCTCCGCGCTGCCGCCGATCTCGCCGATCATGATCACCGCGTCGGTGTCCGGGTCGGCCTGGAAGAGCTTGAGCACGTCGATGAAGTTGGTGCCGTTGACGGGGTCACCGCCGATGCCGACCGCGCTCGACTGACCGAGGCCGAGCTGCGTGAGCTGGTGCACCGCCTCGTACGTCAGCGTGCCCGAGCGGCTCACCACGCCGATGCGACCGGGCATGTGGATGTGGCCGGGCATGATGCCGATCTTGCACTTCGCGCCGGGCGTGATCACGCCCGGGCAGTTCGGGCCGATCAGCCGCACGTGCGGGCGCTTCACCAGGTACTCCTTGGCGCGCACCATGTCCATGACCGGGATGCCCTCGGTGATGGTGATGACCAGCGGGATGTCCGCGGCCGCCGACTCCATGATGGCGTCGGCCGCGAACGGGGGCGGCACGAAGATCACGGAGACGTTGGCGCCCGTGGCCTTCACGGCCTCTTCCACCGTGTTGAAGATGGGGACCTTGTTCTCGAAGAGGGTCCCGCCCTTTCCGGGGGTGACGCCGGCCACGACCTGGGTGCCGTAGTCCAGCATCTGCTGCGCGTGGAAGCTGCCGGCAGAGCCGGTGATTCCCTGCACGAGGACCTTCGTATTCTCGTCGATGAGGATGCTCATGTGTGTCGTCTCTCCCGCGCTAGCCGCGCGCGGCGGCGACGGCCTTCTCGGCCGCCTGGCGAAGGTTGTCGGCAGGGGTGATGGCGAGGCCCGAGTTGCGCAGCAACTCCTTGCCCTGCTCCACGTTGGTGCCCTCGAGGCGCACGACGAGCGGCACCTTGAGCTGCACCTCCTTGGCTGCGGCGATCACGCCCTCGGCGATCACGTCGCACTTCATGATGCCGCCGAAGATGTTGACGAGGACCGCCTTCACCGCGGGGTCGGCGAGGATCAGCTTGAAGGCCGCGGTGACCTTCTCCTTGTTCGCGCCGCCGCCGACGTCGAGGAAGTTGGCCGGGAAGCCGCCCACCAGCTTGATGGTGTCCATGGTCGCCATGGCGAGGCCGGCGCCGTTCACCATGCAGCCGATGTCACCATCGAGCTTGATGAAGGCCAGGTCCCACTCCTTGGCGCGGGCCTCGGCGGGATCCTCCTCGTGGATGTCGCGGTAGGCGACGAGGTCCTGGTGGCGGTACATGGCGTTGTCGTCGAAGTCGACCTTCGCGTCCAGCGCCACCACGCCGCCCTCCTTGAGGACGACCAGCGGGTTGACCTCGACCAGCGAGGCGTCGGTCTCCACGTACATCGTGTAGAGCGAGCGGCAGAACTTCACGAACTCGCGCATCGTGGCGCCCGAGAGCCCCAGCGCGAAGGCGAGGTTGCGGCCCTGGAAGTCCTGGTAGCCCACCGCGGGGTCGATCGACTCGCGGATGATCTTCTCGGGGGTCTTCTCCGCGACCTCCTCGATGTCCATGCCGCCCTCCGAGGACGCCATGAAGGTCACGCGGCTGGTCGCGCGATCGAGCGTGACGCCGAGGTAGAGCTCACGGCCGATGTCCAGGCCCTGCTCGATGTAGAGCGTGCGGACCTTGGTGCCCTCGGGGCCGGTCTGGTGGGTCTTGAGCATCATCCCGAGGATCTGGGACGCCAGCTCCTTGGCCTCGGCGGGGCTCTTGGCGAGCTTCACGCCGCCGCCCAACCCGCGGCCGCCCGCGTGGATCTGGGCCTTGACGACCGTGACCGAGGTGCCGAGCTCCCGGGCGGCCGCTTCGGCCTCCTCGGGGGTGTGGGCGACGATGCCGCGCGGGGTGGGAACTCCGTACTTCCGGAAGAGTTCCTTGCCCTGGTACTCGTGGATCTTCATTTCAAAGGCTCCGCTCGAAGGGTCCGACCAGCGGTCCCCCGATCCGAGCGTCCGGGAGCCACAGGCGCGGCTCGCCTTCTCACACCGCAGGGCGCGGATCGCAAGCGCCTTTCGGGTGACGACTGAAGCTTCCTTGCCGGGTGCGTGAGCCGCGCGCGGAGGGCGAGGACGGCGCGGGAGCACCGGGAAGCCGGACGCGCGGGCGAGGACCCGCGGACGCGGACCTGGGCCTGCGACCGGGCAGCGAAGGGGCCCGTCGCGGTGCGGCGCGGGCGTCAGGCGGGGCCGTTCGTCACCCCCGCATCTCGCCTTCCAAGACATGGATTTGGGGTTTCTGGGGGAAGACATCCATGCTCGCCCCTCCTTTGGGATGGCCCTCGCGGTCCATCGCAGGGGATCGCCGCGCTTGGAAGTCGGCGATTTGCGCCTCCTGGGGCAGACAAGGATCCACCACACCATGAAGCAGGCCGTCGTCCGACTCGCAGCAGCGCTCCTCGTTCTGGGCTCCGGCCACGCGCTCGCAATCGCGCCCGCGCCGAAGGTCCCGCCCGTTGCGCCGGCGGAGGCCGTGCCCTCGCAGGCTCCGACCTGGTGCGCGGGCGTGACCGCGAAGCTCCGGTCGACGCCGGAGAAGCTGCAGCTCGCGTCCGAGTACTTCCGCCCCATGGCGCTGGGGGACATGGGCGACCTGGTGCTCTTCAGCTGCGAGAGCCCCGACGACGAGAACCGACGCGCGTGGGTGCAGGCGGTGCGGCAGAGCCTGAGCAACGAATCCGGGCTCACGCTCGCCGACAACGAGCGGCTGATGACGCTGGCCGCATCCATCTTCGGCCAGGGCGGCCGCCACGCCGAGCCGAGCTTCCGGGACAACCCCGCGTGTCAGGGGCACCCTCCCCTCACCACCGGGCCCGAGAACCTGCGGCTGATCCGCTCGCTCGAGCGCATCGGCATGGGCTGCGGCGACTGGAACAGCCAGGAGAACCGGATGGTGCTCGGCTCGCACCACAACCGTGAGACGCCGGCGGTCTGGGTCGTCGACTACCCGGGCGGCTTCGACAGCGAGCTGGCCAAGGCCGTCTTCGTCCAGTCCCAGATCACCGACTTCCGCGCCCTCGGCGGCTCCACGCGCCAGGATCTGCGCTACTACCGCAACTGGGTCAACGCCTCCGGCGTCACGCTGGACGACGCGGCCTTCCGGCGCCAGCTGGCCGCCATGAACCTCCCCGAGGAGGCGGCGATGAAGGCGGTGCTGACCTTCCGCCGCGCCATGGCGGAGTTCGCCGCGAGCCAGCGCTTCATCGAGCATGCGGCCAAGGGCGACAAGGCAGTGGCGGCCATGTTCTTCGCCGGCCCCGAGGCCGCGCGTGCGCGCTGGCAGAAGGACGCGGCCGCGAACAAGGCCGTCTTCGAGGCGGTGTTGGCGCTGGAGGCCAAGCGCGGCGAGCGGCCGGGCGGGATGGACGGCTGCGCCGCGGAGCTGCTTCCGAGCCTCCAGAGCTGGGCGCGTGATCATGTCAAGGCAAACCCCAAGGTCTCCGCGCCGGAGATCTCGATGGACGGCTACCTCGGCTCGATGCTGGCCTACGGACTGACCCTGTGCGGCCTCAACGACGCGGAGGCGCCGGTGATGGAGCGGGTCTTCGAGTACTACCTGCGCCGGACCCTGGCCCAGCGCGGTCCCATCTCCGCCTCGGTCCAGGGCATGGTCGACGGGGCCAATGACGCCGGTGGCACCGGCCCACTCGGGGGCGAGCTGGCGCTGCCGGCGGTGCGGATGCCGAGCCTGGGGATGAGCCTGCACGCGGAGGACACGCCGATGGATCCCACGCGCCTGCACAGCGGCGTGGTGGCGAAGGTGACGCCCAAGGGGAAGAAGGTGCAGATCACCTTCAAGCAGGCGACGCGCAAGGAGCCGGAGTACGCCTGCGCCGACACCAAGCAGATCTGGTACGTCACGCCCGGCGGTACCGTGCACTACCGCAAGGCCTGCAAGAAGGTGCGTGAGCGCACCGTGACCGGCGCGCCCTCGCCGCTCGTCCTCCCGGGCTTCGCGGCCAAGGGCATCAAGCCCGGCAACCTGGTGCAGTACTGGAAGTACACCAACGGCGAGGTCGAGGGCGCCGGGTGGCCGGTGGAGGTGTTCTCGGATGCCAGCCGCAAGAAGCGCGTGAATCTGCTCGGCGCGCAGCTCTGAGACAGCAGCGAGCACGCGAACGCCCGGCCTTTGCCATGGCGAGGGGCGCGCCGCGATTCCAGTGCAGGCCCCGGACCGGTCGTCGTGAGGGCCGTCCGGCCGCGCCATTCCCAAATCGGCGATGCACATCGAGAGGAGCCCTCCATGGAGAGCGCGTCACAGTGGCGGTTTGAGCAGTACCGAGAGGTGAATCGCGGCGAGCGGCGCTCAGCCAGGGACGTCGAATTGATTCCCAGCGGCGAGCCCTACGCCATGGGGCTGGCGCATCCGCGTCCGTTCATCGAGCGGCGCGAGCTGCGCGTGCCCGCAGGGTTCGACCCGGCCCCCTGGCCCCTCGTGTTCCTCCCCTACTTCGGGGAGCGCAAGCCCATGACGACCCTGGGGGCCTACTTCGACGCCCAGGCCGAAGGGGGGAGCGCGCTCGAGGCGCTGCTTCCTCGCGATCTCCAAGGGCTGCTCCGGCACGACGAGGATGAGGAGCGCGCGTACTTCTCGACCCTGGTTGAGCCAGCATCCATGCAGACGGGCGTGATGATCATCTGGCGCGGGGACCAGTGGTACGTGGACGAGATCTTCTACCGGCTGGGCGAGTCGCAGGATCTGAACGCGTTTCAGCCCCTGCCCCCGTCCGACGTCGTCGAGGGCACCCTCGAGGATTTCCTGCGCTGGTCGCCGCTGGTCCAGGCCAGGCTGAACGAGGGGCTCGGGCGACTGGACCATCCCAAGCGGCGGGCCATGGAGGCGTTTCATCCCGACGCGGTGGTCCTCTCACTGGAGCAGGTCGAAGGCACCGCCGGGGCTCCGGTGCTCTCGCTCGAGGTTTGCGGCGACGGGCGCTACGTGCTGCGTCGCCCGGGTGTCCCGGTTGAATCCGGGAGGGACGCTCACCGGCTCACGACCCTGCTCATCGCAGCCAGCCCGCTCGGCCGGGATGCCGCGTGGGCCGCGACCGGGTCCAACGGCGCGCCCGACAAGAGGACCACCACGCTCGCGCTGCACGTCGATGGGCGGGACACGCGCCTGACGCTGGAAGAGCAGACGCCGTACTGGATCCGGCAGCTCTTCCAGAAGGTGGCCGACGCCTACGGCCTCGCGCTCTGAAACGGCCGGGCCCGTGGCTTTGGGCGGCGTGGGGCCCCACCCGGCCCGGTCAGGTTTCTCGAGGGAGCCTCCCCGGCGCCCGCTGCGCGCTCGTGCCCTCCGCGCACCGCCCCTCGAGCAACCTGGAATCCTACAGCGAGACTGTGCTACTAGGCTTCCTGAACAGCCAGACAGTCAACAGCCGGTCAATCGCCGGGCGTGGCTGGACCTCAGGAGCCTCAACACGATGAAGCGCCCCACCCCGACCCACCGCCTCCCGAAGCTGTCCCTTGGACTCGTCAGTGCACTCCTGCTGGCTGCCTGTGGTGGTCCGAAGCCGAGTCCGACGCCCCCCCCGGATCCGGTCACGCCGGTCGCCCACGGGCGCTCGGTCGAGGTGAACGAGGGAACCCCAGAGGCGATCACGCTGGCCGGTGAGGCCGGACCCGACGATGCGCTGACCTTCACCATCGTCGAGCCGCCCGCGAACGGGACCCTCTCGGGAACCCCTCCCGCGCTCACCTACGTTCCGAATCCGAACTATCTCGGCGCGGACGCGTTCACGTTCACGGTCAGCACCGGCGACCGGACGTCCGCGCCGGCCACGATCGAGATCGAGGTGCTCAATGCGCCCTTCTATACGATCACGCGGGGCGGCGGGGACGCCCCCACCTCCAAGCTCTACCACACCAACGGGAAGGGCGAGACGGCGCTGGTCGGCGATACCGGCCACGCGCTGATCACGATCAAGGCCGATCCGACGAACGGACGCCTCTACGCCGCCACCCGCGTCCTCGACGTCGAGGGAGGCTGCAACAGCTGCCTGGTGACGCTCGATCGTGACACGGGCGCGGCGACGGTGGTGGGACCCTTCGATCACGACGGCGATCCCTTGACTGAATATGGTGCCGTCGCCTCCATCGCGTTCACGTCCGGCGGCACCCTCTACGGCTTCAGCGAGCACAGCGATGACCTGGTTACCATCGACAAGGCGACCGGATCCGTCACCGCGATGGAGTCCGACCTCAGCTCCTGGGCTCACGGGATGTGGACGGACGCGAACGACACCATCTGGTTCCTCAATGGCGGCGGCGATGTCTACACCCTCAACGCCGCCACCGGTGAGGCCACCCAGATCCACGCATGGGACGTCCTGGCCGAG
>Ga0233383_1000828_pt1 | contig 11334 bp, 8 predicted proteins | sample ElkDunMinimDraft_14_FD_191542 | JGI IMG/M metagenome (GOLD analysis project Ga0233383, IMG submission 191542) | Fecal eukaryotic communites from dung pellets of Tule Elk in California, USA - Elk Dung G16 | ecosystem: Host-associated > Mammals > Digestive system > Large intestine > Fecal | place...
CGGGGTGACGCGGGACCTGCTGGCCGCGTCCCTGCTCGCCGCCGAGGGCTTTCCCCTGCTGCTCCCCGAGCGCCTTCCGGATCCGCAGCTGCGCCTCCACGCGCTCGAGCCCCAGGGCAAGGACGGACAGGACCCGGGCATCGTGCTCGCGGACCTCGCCGCCGCGCTGCTGCGCCGCCACGCCCCCGGGTTCCGCTCCTGGAGCGAGCTGCTCTCGTGGGCGCCGCACGGACTGGGACTGCCGGTCCAGCTGTGCGCGCCGGGCCTGGGCGAGGGGGCGCTTCCGACGCTGACCACCCTGCGCTCCTCGGACTGGCTGCGGGAGGGACTGTGGTCCACCGCGCCCGGCCCTTCGGACCCACCTCGCGGCTGGGGTGGGGATCAGGCGCGGCGTTGGCTGGCGGCGGCCAGAACCCGGACCCTCGAGGTGGCGGCGTGAGGGAGCTCTCGGAGCTGGTCAGGGGGCTGGGCGAGCAGGGACGCGCCCGCGAGGCGGCCGCCAGGGAGCTGTTGGAGACGTTGCAACAGAAGGGGCAGCGCCCCTTGCGCAACCTCGGGCTGCCCTCCGACGGGATCAGCGACCTGGTCCAGCAGCTCCTGTTCCTCATCGTGACCCGCCCGGAGAAGTTCGAGGACAAGCAGTGGGGCTATGCGATCCGCTCCTTGCAGAACCTCGGGCTCACCCGCCTGCGCAGTGAGCGCACCCAGGCCGGCCGCCACCAGGCCCTGACCGACGCGGGCTCCGGGGAGCTCGCCGCCCCGGTCCGCTTCGACGCGGTCGAGGTCGCCGAGCGCTGGAAGCTGCTGGACCTGGCACACCAGCACGCGCTCGGCGAGCGCAAGCGCGAGATCGATCGCGGGCCGCTCGTGCGCAGCTGGGAGCAGATCAAGGAGCTCGCCGACGGCAAAATCGAGTTTCGCGCGCTGGTCGCGAGCGAGCAGGTCTCCGGCTCGGACGCGGGGGCGGTGTTGAAGGCCCAGAACCGCCTGCACAAGGCCCACGAGCGCTGTCGCACCGCCCTGAGGGACGCCATCGACGCCCTTTTCAAACGGGGGATCTTCAAGGAGGAAGACCGCGACCTCGCGCTCAGGCAGCATCGCGGCCTGCCGAGGGTGAACACCGCACCGAAGAGTGCGCATTCGCAGCCGACTGGTGTCAGGGCTGGGCCCCGGAGGGACTTACAGGGGTAGGACGACCCATGACGACGCTGAGCAATGACATCCGGGCAGCGCTCGGATTGGACGACGAGGCCAGACTGGACCGGAGCGTCCGGTTTCCCGCGCCGCGATCGCCCGAAGGTCGCGGCCTGGCCGGCATCAGCCCCCTGTCGACAGTCGTCGATGAGCTCCTCAAGGCCCCCCACGCGGCAGAGGCGATCTCCGCCATCGGTCGCGTCCCCGGAGGCCTCCGCCGCTGGGCCCGCGAGCCGGGCATCTTCCTGCTGGAGCTCACCGGGCTGACCGCGCAGAGCTCCGGTGGCGCGTCGTTCGCGCTCTCGGAGGACGAGCTCGTGGTGGACGCGCGCGGCGAGGCCAGCTTCGTGCGCCTATCGGGTCCGCAGGTGGAGGTGGTGTGGCACCTGACCACCGACGCCGCCGAGCTCCTCGAGGTCCGCAGCGGGGCGAGCGCCCCGGGCGCGCCGACCGCCTCCCTGCCGACCGGCACCTCGGTGTCCAGCCTCTCGGGGATCGCGCCCGATGCGCCCATCGAGCTGGCGAGTCCTCCGCCCCAGCGACTCACCGGTGGCGCCCTGGCCGAGGCGTGGCTCGAGGAGAGCTACGCGGCGCTCGCGGCCTCTCCCTCGATCCTGGACCGCGCGGCGGCCGTGGGCCTGATGGCCCGCTGTTACAGCCCGCGTGACCTGTCGACGCTGACGGTCGACGAGGTCCTCTCGCTCCCCTCGCCGCTCCGGGCGGCGCGTGCCTGGAGGGCTTCGCTCCCTCGAGACGTCCAGGACGCGCTGGTGATGCTCGCGATCGCGCGCAGCGGGGAGCTCGTCGAAGCGTTCGAAGAGGTTCGCGCCAGCATCTGTGCCGAGACGCCCGAGGCCGCCCGCCTGGCCCGCGGCTGGGTCGAGGAGCGGGACCGCCTCGAGTCGATCCTGGCGCTCTTCGGCGAGGACGCGCCCGCGCTGCGGGAGGCGCTGGATCGCCTCGACGATCAGGTCGCCGTGCACCACACCATCTGGAGCATGCTCGACGCCTGGGAGGACGACCCCCTCCTCTGCGAGGTCGCCTGGCGCGAGCCGGACGCGTGGTGGGGCCGGCTCTGCGGGAGCTGAGCCGGTGGGATCCCTGCGCGAGCTCCTGCAGCAGTCCGCCCTCTCCCCTCACGAGCGCCGCGTGCTTCGCGGCGCGCTCCAGAAGCACCCCTGGTGTTGGCCCAGCGAGCCGGACCTGCGCGCCCGGGCCCGCGCGCTGGGGGTGGACCCACCGCAGGAGCTGCCCGCGGGTGAGGTCCTGCTGCTCACCTACGTCCCCGGCCAGCCGCCGCTCGGGGGGCTCGCCCGGCTCACCTGCGTTCCCGAGGCCTTCGGCGCGGAGCTGAGCCTCGAGCGCGGCGCCCAGGAGGCGCTGCGCCAGGCCTTCGGCGTGGTCTCGCGCGATCTGCCCCAGCTGGTGCGGCCCGATGCGCTGACCCGCCGCGAGGTCTGGAGCGCGGTGCTGTTGCCCGGCGGGCCCGCGGATCAGCGCACGCTGGGCGGCGACTCCTTCGGGTTGTCCTTCGCCCTCTCGGCCGCCTCGCTGTTGGCGGACGTCCCGGTGCCGGTGGACGTCGCGGCCAGCGCGGTGCTGCGCCAGGACGGCTCCCTGGGAACGGTCGAGGGGCTGGAGGCCAAGATCGAGGTCCTCTGCGGGAACGCGCCGGGCGTGACCCGCCTGCTGGTGGCCCTGGGCCAGGGGGACGAGGCGCGGCGGATCGCGCGCGAGCGGCTGCAGATCGTGGAGTGCGCCGACCTGGCGTTCGCGCTCCACCACGTCTTCCCCGGACTCGACCGCGTGACCCCCGCATCGTGGAAGTCCCCGGGCACGGCGGCCGCCGCGGCCCGGCAGCTCTACCGGCTGGCGATGCGACCGGTGCGCCCCCTGCTGGGGTGGAAGGGGGTGGCGAGCGCGGCAGGCGCGCTGCACGAGGCGCTGCCCGCGGACGATCACGTGCACCGGGTCCAGGTGGCCTTCGCGCGACAGGTGGCGCTGCGCCACGAGGGAGCGGCGGCGCCGCTCGCGTGGCCCGCGCACGAGGTGCTCATGCACATGCAGGCGCCGGTGCGTCTCACGGTCCTCGCGCACGTGGTGCAGGCGGCGATCGAGGTGGGCGCCCCGGACCTCGCGGACACCCTGGAGCGGGCGCGCGCACACGTCCCCCGCCTCCGGGACGCCGAGCGAGGAGGGCTCCGGCTCATGGGCGCGGTGGGCCGGGGGCTGGCGCGGCTCAGACGTCATGACGAGGCGGCGGCGCTCCTCGAGGAGGTGGTCGAGGCGTGGCGGCTCGCGCTGCTCGCGGAGGAGGCGTCGATGGCGCTGTGCGAGCTGGTGCGCGTGCACGCGCTGCGCGGCGACCTCGCCGGGCTCGAGCGACTCGGGCCCGCGCTCGACGAGGTCCTGACCGCCCCGATGCTCGACGACGTCTCGCGGGCCTTCCTCCAGCAGGCGCTGGCGCGCGCGCGGGTCGAGCTGGCGCTGGCGGGCGCGGTGCCGCTCGACGCGTCCCTGGAGCCGGAGCTTCAGGCCCTGCAGCGCCTCTCCGAAGCGCGGCTCTCCGTCCCGGAACACGTCGCCCTCTCGAGCCTGAGACAGCTCGCGCGGGTCCACGCGGCGCGGGGGCAGGTGGACCTCGCCCGTGCACTCAGGGCCCGGCTCCCCTCGCGGGACTTCGGCGCCTATGCGCTGCTGGGTCAGCTCGACCGGGCGCTCGAGGCGGGCGAGGACGTGTCAGCCGCGCTGGCAGCGCTCGACGCCTCGCCCCACGCGCATCACCTGCCGCGGGCACCCGGGACCTGTACGCCGCTGGAGCGCGCGGTCATCGTGGCGCGCGAGTTCCCCTACTGAAGGACCGCCGCCGACGGGCTGCTCCCGGATGGAGCCCCTGTCGGCAGGCGCCGGCCTTGGAGTCGCAAGACGTGATCGACGAGTCGAAGCTCGGGCTGTTGGCGGTGTGGAACCCGATCGTGAAACCCGAGACCATCGCCGCGCACGTGGAGTCCTTGCGGCAGGCGCCCGCGGATCGCGCGTGGACCTGGTGGGGCCGGGTGTACGCGGGCCGCAAGCACATCCGCGAGGTCCTCCCGACACTCACCCACGAGCGCCTCTCCCGCGAAGTACCGCGGGTGCTCTACGTCACGAACTTCAGCGCGCTCCATGCCCTCCGGATCGACGCGATCCACCTCGGAGAGCTCCCGGAGCAGGAGCTGGCCCAGACGCCGGCCTACTACCGCGAGACCGAGCACGCGATTCCGCTCTGGTTTCGCGTGCGCGACGTGAAGGTGGTGCACTGGCAACAGGGGCCCACGCTCACCGCGCTCTCGGAAATGGCCGAGGTGTCCCTCAAGGAAGGTCGCTTCGAGCGCTCCTCCTTCGGCAAGGTCGACCCCTACGCCTCGCACCGCTGGGACTGGCCGGTGCTGGTGGATGCGCCGGACGTGGAGACGCTCTTCCCCGCGGGAGAGCGCTTCTTCCAGCGCCCGGAGACGGTGGCGCCCCAGGCCATCCGCGCCTCGATCGACGATCTGTCCCGGGCGCACCCCGCGCTGTGGGAAAGCCTCGATCAGGGAAGTCAGCTCGCCCTGGCGTCGGCGGAGATGGTCCACCGGATCGGTCGCAACCAGGCGCACTTCGATGCGGCCACCGCCGCCATCGGGCTCACCCGCGCGCTGGAGATCGAGCTGTGTCGCAGGCTGCTGGTGGAGACGGTGCTCCCGGCGATCCGGGCGCGCGCGGGCCTCGATGAGGCCGGCCTGTGCGCGGTCCTCTTCGGCTCGGGCGAGACGCGCCCCTGGTACCAGAAGAAGATCCCGCCGCCGCTCGGCGACGCCTCGATCGCGCTGGGGAACCTGCGCGAGACCGCGCGCGCTGCGGACTGGAAGCGGCTGGCGGCCCTGTCGGATCGCGAGGACCGCCGACGGATCGACGACGCTCGGGATCTGCGCAACGACGTGTCACACGGCCGGGATGTGTCGATCACCCGGGTCGAGGCGCTGTTTCGCGAGCTGTGGGGCGCATCTCCCCTCTTCCAGCGGATTCGCGACGCGCGCTTCGAGCTCGGCTGATCCCGCCCTGCCACCGCGAAATGCCGTGAGGGGCGCCCGTTCGGGCACCCGCCCACGCCACGCTCAGTCGATCCACTCCGGGGTGCTCTGGGTCCCTTGGGGGTCGGGCACGTCCCGTTCGATGAAGTCGCTGATCGAATCGGTGTCCCAGCCGTTCCCACTCGACACGTAGCGGCCGGTGGCCATGTCCAGCGCCGTCGCGTCGCCCCAGGCCATCCGCTCCACGCTCTTCACGGTGGGCGGAGGGGTCCCTCCGTCGTCGCCGAACCGCACGTTGTCATCCGTCTCCCCGGAGGGGCCCTGCGGTCTGATCGTCCGCAGCCGGAACTGGGTCCACCCCATCACCTGCGGCTCGCTGCCGGTCCTGACGTCGTAGCTCCCGGTGTAGTTCCACATCCCCACCAGCAGGTATCCGCCCGGCTGGATCAGGGTCTCGCCCGTGAACTGGTACAGGTTCACGCTCCTGTCCCCGCCAGCGGTCTGGCGGACGTTGAGCTGCCAGTTCCTGATGTTCACGGCGGTCTGAGTCGGATTGTGGAGCTCCACGAAGCCGTCGGCCTTCCAGAGGACCTCGCTGATGACCACGCCCCCGGCGCGCAGGGTGGCCGCGGCCGTCCCCTCTCCGGTGGTGAGCGTGGCGGTCACCTGGATCTCGGTGCCGTCGGCCAGGTTGGACGGGATGGAGATCCGCGCCAGACCCGAGGATGCGCCAGCGGGGATCTCCACCGGAGCGATCCCGGGCGCACCGGTGATGCTGAAGGACACGGTCTCGGGCTCCAGGGCCGGGCCGCTGAGCTGGACGGTCAGGTCCATCTCCGTTCCGGGAAGGACGAAGGCCCTGGACGGGGACAGCCCCGTCAGGACCGGATCCATCGGACGCTCGCGCAGGCTCGCCGACAGGACCGCCGGGGCCTGACCGGCCACCGTGGCCTGGATGACCGCCTCTCCCGCCGCGTACACCGACACGCCCACCTCCTGGGAGGTGACGCCGGCCGCGAAGCAGAGGCCGGACGCGTCAGGCGCGGCGACCGAGGGGGCAGTGGAGCCCAGGCGGACCCACACGGGCTCCTCGAAGGCCTGGTTGAGCCGGAGGGTGACCCTGAAGTCCCCCTGGTCGAGGAACCGGACCACCGAGCCGATCTCGAAGGCGACCTGGGCCCCATCGGGCACGGGCGCGTCCGGCCCACACGTCACGCCGCCGTCGGTGCCGCCGTCGGTGCCGCCGTCGGAGATGGTCCCCGCGTCGGGATCCGGGCCCGGGTAGGCATCGATGGGCTCGAGCCAGAAGCAGCCGCTCGAGAGCAGGAGCGAGAGCAGCGCGGCGAGTGGGACTGCGCTTCGGACCGGACGGTTCATGGCCGCCTCTCGGCAACGGAGGGAAAGGGAGCGTGCTGCTGCGCGGCGAACGAAGCCGGCGTCAGCGGCTGGCGGTGGACGAGCGCGTCGATCACCCCGCCGACGTTGAGCGCCATGCCGGCCCAGAAGGTCGCGAAGTAGCCCCACTGCAGCGCGCGGGCGGCACCGGGATCGCGGAACTGGCCACCCTGGAGGGGGCCGTAGTCGACCACCTTGTTGTTCGCGAACTGCGCGTAGAGGACCGCCGATGCGCTGAAGAGCAGGACCTCTCCGGCCAGGAACGCGAGGCCTTTGGGCACCTGCTGGTTGGCGAACTGCCCCGCTCCGAACGGGAGCAGCGACAGCGCCATCGGCGAGGGCTCGGGGGCCGCGCGCACCGTCGGATGGAACAGGGCCCGCTCTCGCTCGACCTCGAGCCGGAGGTCCTCGGAGAAGGAGATGAGGTCTGGCAGGAAGATGCCGGGGTCCAGACGCGCCCCGGGGAAGTCGCCGTACAGCGTGCGCAGGTGCCGGCGGGTGGAGACCAGATCGCCCAGCGCGTGCTCCGAGGCCGCGAGGTAGCTGAGCGCTTCCTGCCGCTCCGTGGGCGTGATTCCGGGCGAATCGACCAACCGGACGAGCGCGTCCCGCGAGGCGCGGAACTCCGCGGACTCGAACGCCCGGATGGCCTCGGCGACGGCCGCTGCGGTGCCCGGGGACTGCGCGAAGGCGGCGCCGGACGCGAGTCCCAGCGCCAGGGCGAGGTGAAGGGGCCTAGGGAAGCGGGATGAGTTCGGCACGGTGTGCCACCTCCTGACCGGCCTTCACGTGAACGCGGGCCCGGTACGGCTGGCGATGCGGATTGTGGAGTTCGAGGACGTGGGCGCCTTCGGGCAGCTGGAAGCGGCGCACCTGGGGGAAGCGTCCCAGCGGCTTGCCGTCCACCGTCACGTCGGCCCAGCCCGAGACGCTCAGCGCCAGCATGCCGGTCTTCACCACCTTGCGAGTGGCGCGGCGCGCGCGGGCGGGGGCGGTCTCGGTGGGCGATCGCGCGGAACCGGCGGCGACCACGGCATCCAGCGCCGCGAGGGCCTCCTCCTCCGCCTCGGGGTCGTCCAGCGCGGAGTCCGCTGCCGGGTCGGACTCCGCGAGGGCGGACCGCTGGAGCTCCGCGGCGTCCTCGCGCGCGAGGCCCTCGTCGCTCAAGTCCAGCCCTGCGCCGGTGGTCGGCGCCTCCTCCTCCGGCGCCGCCGCGGCCCGGACGGGCACTGCCGGTGTCGGCGCCGGCGGCGGAGCGGGGCGCTTCTCGGCCAGGCCGCGAACAGCGGCCGGTCCGGCCTTCGGGGATTCGGCCTCCTGCAGCTTCGGCTGCGGCACGTCGCCCGAGTGCGCGAGCGCCACCAGCTCGGCCCTGGGATCCACCGGTCGAGGCTCCTCGTCGCCGGAGAACCGGGTCAGCAGGAACACGACCAGGGCCACCGCGGCGCAGGCCGTGGCGACCCACCCGAGGCTGATCTGCTGGCGGAGGGCGGACCTGGCGGAAGGCGCCGGCAACAGGGTCTCCAGGCTCGCCTCGTCCCCGGAGATCAGCCATGCGGTGAGCGCGCGCGAGGGCTCGACGATCCCGATCTTGTGCAGCGCGCGGCGCAGGGCCTCGCGGACCGCCCCGCCGTCCGGAAATCGGCGCGCCGGATCGGTCTCGAGGCAGCGTCGCAGCACCTGCGCGAGCCCGGGGTCGAGCCCCGGAACGAGCGTCGCGGCATCTTCGTAGCGCCCGTCGACCACGCGGAACATCACCGCCGAAGATGAGGAGGCGCTGAAGGGCAGCCGCCCGGTGATGACCTCGTAGATCACGATGCCCAGCGCGAACACGTCGCTGGCAGGCGTCGCCCCCTCGCCCTTCACCTGCTCGGGAGAGAGGTACGCCGGTGACCCGGGAACGACCCCGGGCGCCACCTCGCGCAGGTCCCCGGTGTCCGCCGCGAGGGCGAAATCGGTGATCTTCACCCCACCGTCGTCGGTCAGGTGGATGTTCTCGGGCTTCAGATCCCGGTGGACCAGGCCGTGCGCGTGGGCGGCCGCGAGCCCGGAGGCCAGCTCATGCGCGAGCAGCGCGGCGATGTGCGGCGGCATCGCGGACGAGCGCTCGAGCCGGCGACGCAGGGTCTCCCCGCGCACCAGGTCCATCACCACGTAGGCCTCGCCCCCTGACGGGATCGCGAAGTCGCGGACGCGAACGACGTTCTCGTGCTCGAGCCGCTCGGCCAAGAGCACGTCCTGCTCGAGGCGCTCGCGCACCGCGACGGTCAGGATCGGCTGCCGGTTGATGACCTTGACCGCGACGTCCTGCCCGGCGTGCTCGTCCCGCGCCCTCCAGACCGTCGCGTGCGTGCCGATGCCCAGCCGCTCCCGGACCGCGTAGCGCGCATCCAGCGTCGGCGGCGCGTCGGGGTCGACCATCGGCTCGGTCGGGACATCCCAATCCACCGCGAAGAGCACGACGTCGCGGCCCTTGAGCGCAAGGGTTCCTGCGGGCTGCATGAGGTGGCGGCTGCCCAGGTTGGCCCGGGCCTCTTCGGAGATCAGGATCTGACGGGCCCCCGCCTTGCCCTGCATCCGCGCCGCGACGTTCACCATGTCGCCGTAGACGTCGCCATCGGCGTCGTTGACGAGCGCGGACCCGCAGTTGATGCCGATGCGGATCTCCACCACGCCCTCCGGGGACGTGGCGCGCAGGTTCGCGGCGAGGGCCCTGCGCTGCATCCCGATCGCCACGTGCACGGCCGCGTCCACCGAGGGGAAGGTCATCAGGACCCCGTCCCCCACGGTCTTCACCACGCGCCCCTTGTGGTCGCGGACCAGGGTCGCGAAGGACTCGTGGATCCGCTGGACCATGCGCCGCCCGGCCGATTCCCCGTGCCGGGCCGCATAGGCCGCGCTGCCCACCACGTCGACGTGCAGGACCGCCAGGAAGCGCTCGTAGCGCTCGGCCACCAGGTCCTGGCTCGCGTCACCGATCCCCAGGAGCTGCTCGAGCGATCCCGGATCGAAGACGGGGGTCTCTCCCGTGGGCGGGGTCGGCACCGGCGGTGGTAGCCGATCGACAAACTCGGGGAGATCCTCGTCGGGGGGGGCGGACATGCTTGGGCGGCATCCTAGATCATCACCCGTCCGATGCGCGTCGGGGATCCGGCACCTGCACCCTCAGCGCGCCGCCCCGACTGCAGGAGAGGGAGTCTGCGCGGAAAAGGCGCAACCCGGCGATCGGCGGGCAGGCGGTCCTCGTTTCACGGCACCTGGACTCTTCGGTTACCGCTTCATCGACGGAGCTCCGCACGTTCGGGAAGCGGTCGCTCGGGCCTTGTGACTTCCCGGCGGCGGAGGGACTGCTCCGCCGGGGCGTCAGGGCCTGTTCAACGGGATCCCGGGACCGAGCGCGAGCAGCGCGAAGACCGCGACCGCCACGCCCAGCAGCCACAGGGCGCGCCGCTCCTCCATGGGGTGCAGGCGGCGGCCGTCCCGCGACGCGTGCACCGACTCGACGGTGAAGGGAATCCAGATCAACAGGCTGGTGCTCCCCACGGTCGAGAGCGCGGTGGGGAGTGCGTGATGCAGTCCCAGGACGTTCAGGAAGGCCACGGCGCTCATCAGGCCGCAGCCCACCGCCAGGAAGGGAAGCCAGCAGAGCCAGCGCGCGTCACGCACCCGCGCCGAGGTGTCTCCATCGGCAAGCAGCGGCGCGATGGCGGTCCGGAGACCGGCAAGGGAGGCGGCGGCCAAGGCGACGCCGACGGCGCACCCCAAGCCCCGGGCGGCCGGCCCTTCCATCGGCCCGTGCAGGACCTCCGCCCAGTCGCCGAAGTGGAACAGCGGCAGCGACATCAGCTCTCCGGCACCCGAGAGGAGGCAGATCGCGGCGAACAACCAGAGGCCCCCGTAGGGTTCGGCGCGGCGCCACGCGAAGAGCCGCAGCGCAGCCAGGGAGACCGCGCCCGTGGCGATGCTCGCCGCGGTGCCTGCCGCGGCGGTCCAGCGGCGCGCCCCCTCCCCCATCTCGGCGCTGTCGCACACGCTCCACGCGGACGAGAAGCCCCTCCAGGATCCGCCGCCCGCCATGCAGGAGAGTCCGTGACCGAGCGCCTCATGGACCAGCTCCGCCCCCACGTACGCCAACACCCCGAGCGCCAGCAGGGTCCCGGGCGGGGGGCGCGCGCGCCGCGTCGACCCGCTGGTCGCCGGTGACGCCTGGACGCTGGGGGCTGCGGCAGGATCGGGGCGCGGCACGGACATGGCGTGGTGCAGGGGCGGCCGATGGCGCCGGACCCAGGGAGTGGAGACGGGGAGATGTTCCGCAGGGCAGGTTGCCCAGGGGCGCTCGAACCTTCGAGCGGCCCGCTCCGTGAGCGAGCGGGTCCGGGCCCTGCCGGCGCTGAAGCAACCTAACAGCGCACCAGCGGGGAGGGCAGCATCCCGGCCGGACCCGAGGTGAGTGGGCCGCCTTCGCCGCCTCGGTGGTTTGGCAACGCGATGGGCAACCACCTGCAGCCCCGGGCGCGCGCAGCCACGTTGGGTCCCGGAGAAGGGCGCGGGCCGCGAGAGGCGCCGCGGTGGTCCAGCAGCGCGATCGGCAACCACCCGCAGGCCCGGGCGCGCGCAGCCACGTTGGGTCCCGGAGAAGGGCGCGGGCCGCGAGAGGCGCCGCGGTGGTCCAGCAGCGCGATCGGCAACCACC
>Ga0233383_1000831_pt1 | contig 11305 bp, 10 predicted proteins | sample ElkDunMinimDraft_14_FD_191542 | JGI IMG/M metagenome (GOLD analysis project Ga0233383, IMG submission 191542) | Fecal eukaryotic communites from dung pellets of Tule Elk in California, USA - Elk Dung G16 | ecosystem: Host-associated > Mammals > Digestive system > Large intestine > Fecal | place...
TTCTTCGTCCACGGCCGATCCGCCGGGCAACACCCTCGGCGGTTTCGGATCGCCCTCGAGCACCTGCTCGATCGACCGCAGCTGCCACCAGTAGAAGCCGCTCATCAGCGCCACGGTGACGATCAGGAGCAAGAGGCCCCGCAACAGGTTGAACATCCGGGCCTCCTCAGCCCCCGCCGGTCTGACGGATGATCACCGCGGCCACCAGGATGTAGAGCGGCAGCGAGACCAGCGGCATCGCCAGCGCGGTGACCGCCAAGCCCATCCCGCGCAGGTCCGGCTCACGGCGGATTCGCAGCTGGGCCACCCGTCCGAGGACGGCCCCCAGCAGCAGCAGGGGCGGCAGGAACACGCCCACCAGCGCGAGGATCAGCGCGATGATCGGCAGCCGGTAGTCGCGGGTGGGGAGCACGACGGGTTCGGGGGGCGGGGCGTACTCGGCGGACATGGGGTCTGGGGCTCCTAACGGCCCAGGCCGGCGGCAAGCTCGGCCTCGAGCCCGTGGATGGCCTTCATCAGGCGCTCGGTCCCCTCCTGGGCCGCCTCCCGGGGCGGCAGGCCCACGAGGTCGTCGAGCGGGACCGGGGGTCCGTAGCGCACGGTCTGCGCCGCGAACCGGGAGAGCCGATCCGTGCCGGCCAGGCCCGCGGGGATCAGCGGCACCCCGGCCTCCATCGCCACGCGCACCGCGCCGGTGTGGTGCTTGATGGGGCGGCCGGGCTTGCGGCGGGTGCCCTCCGGGAACATCACCAGGGGATCACCATTGCGCAGGATGCGGACGGCCATCTCCAGCGCCCCGCTGTCCCGCTCGCCGCGCCGCACCGGGAAGGCGCCCTGCGCGGAGATGAACGGCCCGAGCAGGGGCGAGTCGATGGCCTCCGCCTTGGCCATGAAGCGCACCACCCGCGGCCAGACCGCGAGCGCCAGCGGCCACGGGTCCAGGTTCGACAGGTGGTTGGACGCGAGCACGAAGCCGCCCTCCTTGGGCAGGTTCTCGTTGCCCGAGGTCTTGAGGCGGAAGCCCCCCCGCAGCACCAGGTGCGAGAGGCTCCCCATCAGGAGGTAGAACGGCGTCGGCTTCGAGGCCATGGCGTGCGGTTCCGTCGTTTATCCGTTTGGGCCGGAGGGGGCGTCGAGGCCCCCGCCTCTCAGCCGGCGATGGCCTTGACCCGACCCAGGCCGACCGCCTCGCGCAGCGCGTCCTTGCGGTCGGTGCGCTCCCACGTGAAGGTCTTCTCGTTGCGGCCGAAGTGACCGTAGGCGGCGGTCTTCTGGTAGATGGGCCGCAGCAGGTCCAGCGCCTCGATGATCTCGCGAGGACGCAGGCCGAAGACCTCGCGCACCGCGCGGGAGATCTTGGTCTCGTCGACCTTGGCGGTGCCGAAGGTCTCGACCAGCACGCTGACCGGCTCGGCCACGCCGATGGCGTAGGAGACCTGGACCTCGCAGCGGCTCGCGAGCTTGGCGGCGACCACGTTCTTGGCGATGTAGCGCCCCATGTACGCGGCGGAGCGATCGACCTTCGAGGGGTCCTTGCCGCTGAACGCGCCGCCGCCGTGGCGGCCCATGCCGCCGTAGGTGTCCACGATGATCTTGCGGCCGGTGAGCCCGGAGTCGCCCATGGGCCCGCCGATCACGAAGCGCCCGGTGGGGTTGATGTAGATCTTGGTCTTCTTGTCGATCAGCCCCTTGGGCAGCGAGCGCAGGATGATCTCCTCGCGCACCGCCTCCTGCAGCTCGCGGTTGGAGACGTCCTCGGAGTGCTGGGTGCTGACGACGACCGCGTCGATGCGGTGGGGCTTGCCGTCCTTGTACTCGACGGTGACCTGGCTCTTGCCGTCCGGCCGCAGCCAGCCGAGCTGCTTGCGGCGGGCCTCGGAGAGGCGGCGGGTCACGGCGTGGGCGAAGGAGATCGGCGCGGGCATCAGCTCCGGCGTGTCGTCGCACGCAAAGCCGAACATCATCCCCTGATCACCGGCGCCCAGGTCCTTCTTGTTGTCCACGCCGCGGCTGATGTCTGCGCTCTGGCCTTCGATGGCGACCATCACTCCGCAGGTGTTGCCGTCGTAGCCCATCGCGCTGTCGGTGTAGCCGATGCCGCAGATGGTCTTGCGCACGATCCGCGGGATGTCGACATAGCACTTGGTCGTCAGCTCGCCGGCCACGATGGCCAAGCCGGTCTTCACCAGGGTCTCGACCGCGATGCGCGCGTGGGGATCCTGCGCGATGACGGCATCCACGACGCCATCGGAGATCTGGTCGGCGATCTTGTCCGGGTGGCCCTCGGTGACGGACTCGGAGGTGAACAGGTAGTCGCGCTGCATGCTGTGGACTTTCGGGTAATCGAGGATTCGGTTCCGGCCCGGGCGCAACTCCGGCGTCCGCGGGACGGGGCCTTTCAACGGGGCGCGGAGTATCGATAGCAGGGACGGGTGAGTCAAACAGCGCAAAGTCGCCGCCGCAGCGATGCCGCACCCGTCCACGCGCGCAAGGGGAGCGCCCGGCCGTCCCGGGGCCACCGTCCCCAGGAAGCGCCCCGCTGAATTTTCTCTGCCGCCCGCGTGTCCTTCTCCGCTAATGGAGCCGCTTGTATCGGGGTCCGGGTCCGGCCCCCTGGCCGGTCATCACGAGGTTTCCGCCCGAGTCCCGAGTCCCGGTCCTCACCGAAACGAAGAAGGTACCCATGCCCCTCCCGATCGCCCGCCTCGCCGTCCTGATCCCCGTCCTCTTCGCCGGTTCGGCGCTGGCCAACCCCTCGGAAGCCGCCACCAAGCCGGTGAAGACGGTCGTCCAGGCGGTCCGCTACAGCAAGGACGACCTCGCGCTGAAGCAGTTCGCGCTCGATGCCCAGGGCGCCTACCTGCTGGAGGAGCAGTGGGAGAAGGGCACGCCGGCTCAGCGCGCCGAGTTCAAGAAGCTCTTCCAGGTCCTCTTCGCCAAGATCGCGTTCCCCAAGGTGCGCGAGAACTTCAAGAACCTCGCGACCATCAACTACGACCCGGCGAAGGTCAGCGGTGATGGCGCCTCGGTCGGCAGCCTGATCCTCATCAACCACCCGCTCAAGAAGCAGGAGCTCAAGCTCAAGTACGACGTGGTGAAGGAGGGCGCCGCCTGGAAGGTGAAGGACGTGTCGGTGCTCGGGGACTCGATGCTGCTGGGGATCCGGGACGACCAGGTGCGGCCGATCATGAAGGAGGGCGGGTGGGACAACCTGCTGGCCCTGATGCGCGTGAAGGCCAAGGAGCTGTCCAAGTAGCGCGACCCCACCTTCTCCGGTACCCGTCGGACCGCACGGCCTCGCCTCCCACCCCGGGAAGCGGGGCCGTCGGCGTCTTGAGACCTCCCCTTCTCCGTGCCCGCCAAGGGCCTCGGCGGCCGGACTCGGCCGCCCCCTGCCCGCCGTGGCCCACGCCGGCGCGGTTGGACGGGGCCCGGATCTGAAACGGGCGCGCTCCGCCAGAAGGAAGAACATCCATTCCCATTCCGCAGACTTCACGGCGCCTGGAGAGCCATTCGGACACCGAGCGGGCGCCGATGCAGATCGGTGCGCACCGCGATCGAGGTCGGCTAGGGTGCGCCGCCTATGAAGGACTCACTGCCCACGCGCGTCGCGCGAAGCTACGCGCGACTCATCATCCGGCATCCCATCGCGGTGCTGGTCATTCTCTCGGCCCTCGCTCTCGGCAGCGGTTGGGCCGCCAGCAAGCTGACGATCAACTCCAACCAGCTGGACCTGATCAGTCAGGACCTCCAGTCGGTGAAGGACGTCAAGCGCGTGACCGACATGATCGGCGGCGCCGGGCACCTCATGATCGGCCTGCGAGGCGACGACCTTCCGACGCTCAAGAAGGTCGCGGACGACCTGGCGGCGCAGCTGGATGCGGACGACGTGAACGTCCGCACCGTGACCCACCGCCTCCCGGTCGATTTCATCCAGGAGAAGATGGTCCTCTTCATCGCGACCGAGGACCTGGTGGAGGGCAAGGATCGGATCAACGCGTACATCAAGGACCAGCTCCGGCGCGCGAATCCCTTCTACATCGAGATCCGCAAGACCGATCCGGTGAAGCTCGACCTCTCGGATCTGATCGAGAAGTACAAGCGCGTGGGCAAGCGCAGCATCGCGGACGAGTACAACGTCTCGAACGACGAGAAGATGCTCCTCGTCATCGTCAAGCCCATGTGGGAGGCCACCGAGCTCGACAAGACCGGCCCCTACATCGAGAAGCTGCGCGCGGACATCGCGGCCTACTCCGCGAAGAACGATCACGGGATCACGATCACGGAGAACTACGACCCGAAGAGCGGGACGGCCAAGGCCTTCACCTACGGCCTGACCGGCAGCTACAAGATGCAGCTGGACGACGCCACGGCCGTGAAGGACTCGCTGGCTCCGATCACGGTGCTCTCGTTCGCGGGCATCGTGCTCATCCTGCTCGCCTACTTCCGCAAGCCCTTCGCGGTGCTGCTGGTCGGCGTGGGCATGGTGACCGGCACGCTCTTCACCATGGGCTTCGCGTGGGTGACGATCGGTGAGCTCAACCTCATCACCAGCATCCTGGCCGGCATCCTGATGGGCCTGGGCGAGGATTTCGGCGTCCACTTCATCACGCGCGCCCGACTCGAGTTCGGCGAGGGCAAGCGCTACGACGACGCGCTCGAGTCCGCGCTCACGAACAACGCGGTCCCCGCGTTCATCTCGGCGATCGCGACCTCGGGAAGCTTCTATGCGCTGATGTTCAGCGAGTTCCGTGGCTTCAGCCAGTTCGGCTTCCTGGCCGGCTTCGGCATCCTGATCACGGGCCTCGTGCTGCTCAGCTTCAAGCCGGCGATCCTGGTGCTCGTGGGTCGGTGGAAGCCGGAGCTGCCCGCCAAGCTCATCGGCGTGTCCGCGCCGGTGGCCGCCAACGACGCCGCCGGCGTCGAGCGCCGCGTCTACAACCCGAAGGCCGTGATCGGGATCTCGACGGCGGTCCTGGTGGTGCTCAGCCTCTTCGCGCTGCCGATGCCGTTCGGACCCGATGCGCCGCCCGCCAAGGGCGCGCCGCTCCTCGAGCGGATCGGTGCGGGCATGCAGTTCGACTACAACACGCGCGCCCTGCTCCCCGAGACGCAGATGGCCGTGAAGATGAACGACGAGATCATCGAGCGGTTCGACATGTCGGCCGACCCGATCGCCGTCTACACGCGCACGCTGGAAGAGGCGCGGGTGCTCTACGACGAGCTCACCCCGCTCGATCCGGGCAAGTACGACACCATCGACCAGGTGGTGAGCCCCTTCACCTTCGTTCCCGAGCCCAAGCAGGCCGAGGCGAACGCGAAGGTGCTCGCCGAGTGGCGCGAGGAGCTCAAGGACATCGATCCGACCAGCCTTCCGCCCGACCTGCAGGAGAACGCGGAGGTGTTCTTCCGCATGCTCAACGCCACGCCCTACGACATCGATGGGCTCCCGGAGACCTACCGCCTGCAGTTCTCCCACCTGCCGACGACCAGGCCCGAGAACCACGGCTGGCTGACCTACATCTATCCGCAGGTCGATCTGTGGGACGGCAAGAACATGATGCGCTTTGCCGCGCAGACCGAGGAGATCACCTCGGCCGATGGCACCGTCTTCCGCTCCGCCGGTCTGCCCATCCTCTACGCCAAGCTCGCCGACATCGTGCTCTTCGACGGCAAGCTCACCGTCGCGCTCACCGCGGTCTGGATCTTCGTCGTGCTGCTGCTCGACTTCCGCAGCCTCAAGTACGCGCTCGCGGCGCTGCTGCCGCTGGGGCTCGGGATGGCGGTGATGCTGGGGTTGATGGGCCTCTTCGACATCCGGCTCAACTTCATGAACATCGTGGTGATGCCCGTGGTGCTGGGCTACGGCGTGAGTCACGGCGTCTACCTGATGCACCGCTTCCTCGAGGGCACCAGCCCACTGGTGGCCCTGCGCAGCGTGGGCGCCGCGGTGTTCTTCTCCACGCTCACGACCGTCGCCGGCTTTGCCGCGCTCATGGCCGCCAACCACAACGGCATCCGCTCCATGGGGATGGTCGCGAGCCTCGGGCTGATGACGACCCTGCTGGTGTCCTTCACGCTGCTCGCCGCGGTGCTGCAGGTGCTGCACGATCGGCGTGAGAAGGCGTCGACGTCCTCGACCACCGGCTTGCCCGAGTCCAAGTCGGGGGATCGTTCCGCCCTGGGCTGAGACGCCTTGCGGTGAGGGCCATCGGCCTCTACCGCGCTGCACCCGTGGTCCGACGCGCCGGCGACGATCAGGTGGCTCCCCCTTTCGGGGGGGCCACCCGACGTTCCCGGCGCGTCCTGGTTTCGAGGCCCTCCCCCCTTGGGGTGCCTCGCCCGAGCGAGGCTTCATGTCATCCCCTCCCGACGTCCCCGGCGCATCCGCCTTCGCGCTGCATCCGCAACTGGCCGCCGACACCGCGCACGTCGTGCACCTGCCGTTGTGCGAGGTGCGCCTGCTGCTCGACGCGAATCACCCGTGGCTGGTGTTGGTGCCCCGGGTGGTGGGCGCGGTGGAGCTGGTGGACCTCTCCCGGTCACACCAGGACGCGCTGACGGGTGAGATCGCCCAGGCGTCCCGCGCGCTGCAGGCGCTCTTCAAGCCCGACAAGCTCAACGTCGCGGCGCTCGGCAATGTGGTGCCCCAGCTGCACCTGCACGTCATCGCTCGCTTCACCGACGACGTGGCATGGCCGCGCCCGGTGTGGGGCGCGGCGCCCGCCCGCCCCTACGCTCCGGAGGCGCTCGACGAGCGCGTCGCGCGGCTGAGGGGAGCGCTGGTCGCCCGTTCCTCCGCGTGATCGGCCCCGACGCGAACGAGCGGAGCTCGAGCGGCTGCGCTCGACGCAGGAGCGACAGCTGAAGCCGGCTTCAGCGAAGGGCTCAGGCGAGGCGAAACAGGTCTCTGGCGAAGCTCACGTCCTGCGCTGAGCGCGAGCGGCCGCGCTCGACGAAGGAGCGACGGCTGAAGCCGGCTTCAGCGAAGGGCGCGGGCGAGGCGAAGCAGGTCTGCTCTCCTGAAGCTCACGCCCCAAAGCGAAGCGCGAGCGGCTGCGCTCGATGAAAGAGCGGCTGCTGGAACCCCGCGGGGATCCGGCTTCGGCGAAGGACGCGGGCGAGGCGAAGCAGGTCGCTCGCGAAGTTCACGCCCCAAGGGGAGCGCGAGCAGCTGCGCTCGGCGAAGGAGCGTCACCTCAAGCCCACCGGGCTCGGCTTCAGCGAAGGAGGCGGGCGAGGCGAAGCAGGTCGCTCGCGAAGCTCACGCCCAAGGCGGAGCGCGAGCTGCTGCGTTCGACGAAGGAGCGCCAGCGTTGGCCGGCTTCAGCGAAGGACGCGGGCGAGGCGAAGCAGGTCGCTCGCGAAGTTCACGCCCTGCTTCTCGCACGCGGGCAGGTTGACCGAGATCACGTTCCGGCCACCCTCGTTGAAGACCGCCAGCGCCAGCCCCTGACGCACGTGGCGCTCACGGGTGCCGATGGTGAGCCACTGCCGCTCCTGCGCCACACGGCTGATGGTGGCCACGTCTCCATCCACGCCGTCTCCGACCAGCACGATGTCGAGCGACTGGGCCTGACCTTCCGACCCCAGCTGTGCGCCGCTGGTGTAGGCCAGCTTCTTGGCGCTCAGCGGGAGGCCCTGCAGCTTCACGCCCGAAAGCTTCGCGAACGCGGCCAACCAGCGGTCCGCGGTGGCCTCCGAGCTCGCATCGCCGGGCTTGTAGAGGATGCCGACCACCAGATCCCCGCCTGCGCGCGCCTTGAGGTTGTAGTCGTAGGCCACGGCGCGGGCCATGATCGGCGCGCTCTTCTCTTCGAGGTCGTCGGCGCGTGCCAGGTCCGCGAACAGCACGATCGACGCCACCAGCGCGGTCGCGGCGACTCGGACGCTCTTCATCAGGGACGGGTGGATATCGACGGTGTGCATGCTGGTCGCGCTGGACGGAGCCGGGGGGCCCGTCATTCAAGCGACGACGATAGCGCCTGACTGCTTGAACGCCAACAAGCGATTTCTCTTTGGGTGCAGAACGGGGATTTCCCGGCGGGCGCCATCACATCGGCGGAGTGCGGCCAAGGTGCCGTGCCATCGAACGTTTGCCTTGCCGACAGGCTGGGCTATGTTCTGTCCTCCATAGGTCGCATTGCCGCGACCGGAGACCCTGGACGCCATGTCTCTGTTTCCCAAGTCGTTCTCCCAGACGCTCACCGCCGCCCTCCTCGCGCTCAGCGCGAACGCCTTCGCCCAGGAGGCAGGCGAGCCCGATGACCTCGGCGCCATTGACGGACTCGGCGCCATCGAGGGTCTGGGAGACATCGAGGAGTTGTCGCTGGACTCCATGCTGGGGACGGTGACCGCCGCGTCGCGCCGCGAGGAGAGCGTGCTCAAGGCGCCCGCCTCGGTGACGATCTTCGAATCCGAGGACATCCGTCGCTCCGGCGCGATGGACATCCCCGATCTGCTGCGCCACGTGCCCGGCATGCAGGTGCAGCGCTACGGCCCCAACAGCGTCACCGTGTGGCTGCGTGGCGTGGGCGCGCTCGAGTCCAACAACGTCATCGTGATGATCGACGGCCTACCCATCAGCGATCCCTTCGATGGCTCGGTCGACTGGTCGGCGCTGCCGGTGCGCTTGGAGGACGTGCGGCGCATCGAGGTGGTCCGCGGCCCGGTCAGCACCATCTACGGCTCCGGTGCGCATTCGGGTGTCGTCGACATCACCACCTGGGACCGCGATCGCCCGCCCCCGACCTCCGCGGACGTGGGCGCCGGCGTCGACGGCAACGGAGATTTCGCGGTGATCGGCGGCGCCCGCTTCGGCTCGACCGGCAGCGGCCCGCTCCGCTATCAGGTCCGCGCAGACGGTGCCGTCAACGACCTGTGGTCGCAGGGCGCCGCAGGTCCCCTCCCCGGAGCCAAGCGCGCCAACGCGCAGGGCCGCGTGTGGTGGGAGGTGGCTCCCGGCTCCCGCGTGTTGGCCGACGTGGGCGTCACCTTCGCCGGGCGCACCGACCTGGGGACCATCCTGGCGAGTCCGGACGAGCATCGTCGCCGCGTCGCCATCGGCAGCATCCGCTACCAGCAGGAGCTCGGCGGCGTGATCCCGTCGATCGAGGCCGCGCTGCGCTATGCGAACTACCAGCTGGCGAGCAACGAGAACACCTCGGCGGCAGGGCGCCTGGCCGATGCGGACTCGGCGCAGTGGTACGCCTCGCTGAACGCGCGCCTGGCGTTTGCCAAGTGGCTGCAGGGCAACGCCGGCGTCGAGACCTTCACCTCCTGGGGGCGCGCCGCCTACCTCCTCCCGGACGTGAACGACACGTGGCGGACGTGGTCGGCCGCGTACCTGAACCTCGACATCGATGCCCTCTCCAACCTGCGCTTCAACCTCGCGAGCCGGGGTGACGTGCTCACCTCCACCGGCCACTTCGAGGTCAGCATCCGCGGCTCGGCCATCCTGCACGGCGAGGTGGGCTCTGTCCGGGTGAGCGCCATGTCGGCCTTCCGCGATCCCTCGTTCCTCGAGCGCGGGATCAGCGTGATCGCGCCGGACGGCCTCTCCGGCACGGTGCGCGATCCGAACATGAAGGCGCCGCGCAACAGCACCGTCGAGCTCGCCGGCCAGCTGCTCCCCGCTCCGGGCTGGAGCGCCTCTCTGGTCGGCTTCTTCTCCGGCGGCCCCACGGTGTATCGCCTCGAGCAGCCGGGCCCGGACACCTTCGGCGTCCTCGGCTACGTGCGCACCTTCGGCGAGGAGCTCCAGCTCGAGTGGCGCGCCCAGGAGCTGAGCGTCCGCGGCACCGTGACATTCCTCCAGTTCATGCGTCCGCCGGAGACGGTCCACCAGATCCCCGAGAGCTCGGCCCTGACCGCGAGCCTCTGGATCCAGGGGGCGGCCCTCAACCGCAACCTCTCGTGGAGCCTCTCTGGCAGCTTCGCCTCCGGTCGCAGCTACGACACGCTGCGCGGCCTGGACTCCCAGCCGTTCAACGCCTCGATCCCGCCGCAGGCGCTCGCCACCGGCATGGTGCGCTACCGCTTCGCCGGTCCGCTCGCCGCGTTCGTTCGCGCGCAGCTGAACGTGCCGTACGACGCCACCCAGGTTCCCTACCCCGAGGCCGCGCAGCAGGGCGCCCTGGGGCTGGTCGGCCTCGAGTTCATGCCGTAGTCGGCCCGCCCCCCCCCGGAAACAGCGCATGGCGTCCACGCCCCAGCCGCCGCAGGTCCTCGGAGTGCCTGCCGTCGATCCGGACACTGCAGGGACGGACGCGTCCCAGGGGGAGGACGAGCAGCTCGCGTTCCTCCTGGTCGAGGTCGGGGCGCTCCGCTACGCGGTGCCCGCCCACTCCGTGCAGGAGGTCGTCGAGGCCCAGGCCACCGTGCCGGTGCCGCAGGTGCCGGCCTTCGTGAGGGGCGTGTTTCCCCTCGCCGGCCGCGTGGTGGTGCTGATCGAGTTGCGCGCGCTCCTGGGGCTTCCTCCTCCGACCGGCGAGGCCAGCGGGCCGGGCCGCACCCTGGTCGTGAACACCGAGGCGGGTCCCATGGGCCTGCGCGTGGACGCCGTACTGGGACTGCAGGAGCTCGCCCGCTCGCGGCTGCGGGTGTCGCACGGCGAGGTGGATGCGCCCGTGCTGGAGACGTTCCTGGACGGTCCGAACGTGGTGTCCGTGCTCGACGTGCAGCGCCTGGTCTCGCTCGCGGAGTCCCGGGTGGGACGGAGCTGACCCCGCTTGCGACTCCTCTCCACGCACGTGGGATCCACCGCGCTGATGCTCCCGGCGGGACAGGTCGAGCGCGTGCTCTCCGCCACGGACACCGAAGGCCTCGAGGTCGTGGCGCTCGCGAGCGCGCTGGGGCTCGAGGATCCCTCGCAGGACGCGGAGGGCCGCGTGCTGGTGTGCCGCGGGCGCGAGGGCGCCGAGCGGATGGGGCTCAAGGTCACCGGTGGACTGCACGAGACCGAGCTCGAGGGATCGGCGCTGGTCGCGCTCCCGCGCGTGCTGGTGCGCCTGCGACCCGCGGCGTGGCTGGCCGGGATCGCCCGGACCGGCTCCTCGCTCGCGCTGATCATCGACCTTGCGCAACTGACTGATGAATTGCTGCGACTGCGTCCGGAGACTCCTGACGCCGCAGAAAGGATGCACTGATGTTTCGCAGCGCGCTCAACGTGACGATTCCGATCGTGGTGGTCGGGCTGTTGGCCTCCGTGTGGCTCTACTTCCTGCTCGTCAACGGGCCCCAGGAGGAGGCCGTGCGCGGCGCGGAGCAGAAGGCGATGGGCCTGGCCCGCGTGCTCTCGCACATG
>Ga0233383_1000833_pt1 | contig 11299 bp, 7 predicted proteins | sample ElkDunMinimDraft_14_FD_191542 | JGI IMG/M metagenome (GOLD analysis project Ga0233383, IMG submission 191542) | Fecal eukaryotic communites from dung pellets of Tule Elk in California, USA - Elk Dung G16 | ecosystem: Host-associated > Mammals > Digestive system > Large intestine > Fecal | place...
CGGCAGCGGCCAGGAGACCCCCTTCGAGGCCACCCTGCTGGCGGTGACGCCGCCGCTGACCCTGGTGGCTCCCGCCGAGGGGGGCAACGCGGGGTTCCTGCGGGATGGGGCGCGCCTGCTGGTGGTGGTCGTCTCCGACGAGGACGACTGCAGCGAGCGCGCGCGACCGCCGCGCGTGGCGGTGGGCACCAGCCAGGCGCGGGACTGGTGCAACGAGCAGAGCGACCGGCTGACCCCCGTGGCGGCCTACGCCGAGGCGCTCCTCTCCCTGACCGACAGCACCGGGGCGCCGCGCGAGATCCTCTGGGCGTCGATCGCGCCGGTGGGCCTGACCGACAAGCGGGCCGAGGCGGTGGTCGACAACGGGCAGGTGCGCAACGCGGACTGCTCGACCAGCCGCGGTCCGGGGCTGCGCCAGCGCGCCATGGCCGCGATCTTCGATCCCGGCCTGCGCAACCTCGACTCCATCTGCCGCGCCTCCTACCGCCAGAGCCTGATCGACATCGCGGCGATCGCGAACGAGAACCAGACGGTCGAGGTCAGCAACCTGCCGGACCCGGCGCTGCTCCAGGTGCGCATCACCCGCGCGGACGGCTCGGTCCAGCTGTGCACGGCGGGAAACGGCGGCTTCACCTATTCGGCGCCGGTGCTCGAGGGCGAGAAGGGGCGCATCCACTTCAGCAGCGAGTGTCCCCGCCGGACCGACGACCGGCGGGTGGACCTCGCCCTCTTGTGCGCGGAGTGAGGTATAGCGCCGGTCCATGCAAAGGACCCTGCTGACCTGCCTGACCGCGGCCGCCTTGATGTCGGCCGCCTGCAAGACCACCCCGGAGGCCGCCGACAAGGGCGCCGCCCCCATGCCCGAGCGCTTCGATGCGCTCTCGCGCGCCGAGTTCAATCAGCGCGCCGCCGAGCGCTTCCTGCCGCTCTTCTGGCGCGAGGACGCGAACGGCAACGGCGCGCTGGATCCGGACGAGCTGCTCGTGATCTGGGGCGTGGGCCAGAACGCCGGCGTCACGCGCGAGAACCTGGTCAGCGACCGCGGCTTCACCTCGGCCTTCGCCGAGCTCTACCAGGGCCTCTCCGCCCCGCAGGACACCTCGGCGCTGTCCCAGGCCGAGCGCGATCGCCGCGAGAAGGTCCGCCTGGAGCTCTCCCAGGGCATGCCCACCCTGGCCGAGGCGAGGATCGAGAACCCCACCGATCAGGACCTGGCGATCCTCAACCACGTCTCCCGCGCCGCGGCGCTGGTGGAGCGCATCCACGCGCGGCAGAAGGGCACGCTGGGGCTCGACGCGGGCATCCCGGCCGGTGACACCGCCAGCCGCGCGGTCTTCTTCCGCAACCAGGGCCCCTGGTGCGTGTCCCCGCAGACCGAGAACGATCCGGCCTGCAGCGCGCTGCCCAACCCGGCGCCGCGGATCTCGGGGCTCTATCCGGCCTCCATCCAGGCCGACCCGCGCTTCTGCGCCATGCTGGAGAAGCAGCCGAACGCGGCGGAGCTGATGGGCCACTTCAGCGTCGTGGAGGCCGATCCCACCACGCCGGGTGCCTTCCGCGCGGTGCCCTACAACGTCGCCTACAAGCAGGACATGGAGGCGGTCGCGCAGGAGCTCGAGGCCGCCGCCGCGGCGATCACCTCGGAGGACGAGGCCGCCTTCAAGGCCTACCTGACCGCGGCCGCGCAGGGCTTTCGCACCAACGACTGGGAGCCGGCGAACGCGGCCTGGGCGGCGATGGGCCCGGACAACAGCCGCTGGTACCTGCGCATCGGCCCGGACGAGGTCTACTTCGAGCCCTGCGCGTGGAAGGCCGGCTTCGCCGTCAGCTTCGCGCGCATCAACCCCGAGAGCCTCGCCTGGCAGCAGAAGCTGGATCCGGTGAAGGGGGAGATGGAGAAGGAGCTCGCCCGCCTCGCCGGGGCGCCGTACGTCGCGCGCCAGGTGGCCTTCAAGCTGCCGGACTTCATCGACATCGTGCTCAACGCCGGCGACGCGCGCAGCGCGCACGGCGCGACCATCGGTCAGTCGCTGCCCAACTGGGGGCCGGTGGCGGCCGCGGGCGGACGCACCGTGGCGATGACCAACCTCTACACCGACGCCGACAGCCGTCAGGCCATGCACGATCAGATGGCGGCGCTCTACTGCCCGGACACCATGGCCCTCGCCGACACCGATCCGGCCGCGGGGCTGCTCTCCACCGTGATCCACGAGGCCGCGCACAACCTGGGCCCGGCGCACGAGTACAAGGTCAAGGGCAAGGTCGACGACGAGATCTTCGGCGGCACCCTGGCCTCGACGCTCGAGGAGCTCAAGGCGCAGACCGCCGCGCTCTACTTCTCCGACTGGCTGGTGAAGAAGGGGCTGCTCACCGAGGCCGAGGCGCGCCGCGCGCACGTGCGTGACGTCGCGTGGGCCTTCGGGCACGTCTCGCGCGGGATGTACGCGCCGGACGGGACGCCGAAGAACTACAGCCAGCTGGCCTCGATCCAGCTCGGCATGCTCCGCGACGCGGGCGTGTTGACGTGGAAGGCGGACGTGCAGGCCGCCAACGGCAAGGACAAGGGCTGCTACGAGCTGGATCTGACCAAGTGGCCCTCCACCATCGAGGCCATGGCCAAGCGCGTGTTCGGCATCAAGGCCCGCGGCGACAAGGCCGACGCCGAGGCGCTCAAGGCCCGGCACGTGGACGCCAAGGACGCCTGGGCCGCCGAGCGCGAGATCATCACCGAGCGCTGGCTGCGCGCGCCGAAGGCGAGCTTCGTCTACGCGCCGCTCTCCCAGAACTGACGTCCGGCCGGCCGTGGTCGAACGCACGGCCCCCCGCCACGCGCGCGGGGGGCCGTCCCCGGGGCGGAGAGCTCGCCCGGGTCAGGCCGGCGCGCAGGGGCGGGCCTCCATCGCCAGCAGGGCGTCGGTGGTGGTGAAGATGCCGACGACCTCGTCGTTGTCGACCACCACCGCCGAGCCGATGCGCCGCGTGGCCATCTCGTGCGCCACCCGCTGGATCGGCTCGTCCGGCCCGACGACGTAGGGATCCCCCTGCATCAGCTCGGACACGTGGATGTCGTCCGGGTCCACCCCGTGCAGTGCGCGGAGCACCTGGAGATCCCGGTCGGAGATCAGGCCCACCACGCGCCCGTTCTCGACCACGGGCAGATGGCGGATGCGGTGCTGCTGCATCAGCGCCCACGCCGCCGCGATGTGCGTGGCGAGCGGGACGGTCCGGGGGCTCAGGCTCATGTAGTCGCGGATGCGGCCCTCGCTCATTGCAGCTCCTCCAGGGTCGGTGGGGTGGGTGAAGGCATCGGGTCGCGCTCGAACCGGTCGCCCCGACCGCCGGCCTCGTCCGCTCCGGTCCGATGGGCGAGGAGCGCGCGCGCGACGGCCTCGTGCAGGTCCGCTCGCGCGGCGGGAGAGAGCGTGCGCGCGTCGAGCAGCTGCTCGACGAGGTAGCCGAAGCGCAGCAGGCCCTGGATCCCCAGGCCATGCGCGCGGGCGTCCTGCTGGGCCCTGCGTCCGAGGCGCGCGGCGCGCTCGGGGTCCTCGAAGAGGAACTCCAGGGCCGTCGCGAAGGCCCCCAGGTCCGAGGGGTCGTCCAGCAGCAGCCCGGACACCCCGTCCTCGATCTGATCCGGGATGCCTCCCACCCGGCTGGCGACGATGGGACGGCCCTTCCACATCGCCTCGGTGACGGTCAGCCCGAACCCCTCGTGCAGGCTCTTCTGCACCACCACGGAGGCGTGGCGCTGCAGGGCGTTCACGATCGCCGCGTTCTCCTCGACGTCGGCCATGGGGAGGTTGGCGAGGGCGACCCGGCGACGCTGGTGGTGGGGCAGGGTGCGCCATGCGGCGACCACCTCGCCGAAGACCTCCTGGCCCTCGGGATCGTCCGCGACCGCGTTCACGTTGGGCCCGGCCAGCACCAGCTCGGCCCCGGTCTCCGACAGCAGCCGCTTGGCGCGGGCGAAGCCCTCGAGCACCCCGACCGGATCCTTGAGCCGATCCCAGCGGGAGACCTGGACCACCAGCGGGACCGCGGGACCGGGCGCCGGACCCAGTCGCAGCACGTCGGCGGAGCGCTCCACCATCGCCGTGGTCCCATCGTGGCGCAGGAAGAACGCCTCTCCTTCGGGGGCCGAGGCCTCGATCAGGCCCGCGTGGTGGAGGATCGCCTCGATCTGACGCTCGCGCATCGGCTGGTTCTTGGCCGAGAACGGGTCGATGGTCGGCGGCGCGATGACCACCGGCCCTCCCTGCAGCTGCGGCGGGACGTAGCCTGCGCGGGTGAAGACCAGCGCATCGGCCTCGGCGACCAGCGGCGCGAGGAACTCCCACGCGGCCTCCACCCCCGCGTCCCATCGATCATGTCCGATGTGGCAGCGCCAGATCACCGGAAGGCCCAGCCGCGAGAGGTAGGGCACCATGCCGGCGGTCTGTGGATCGTGGAGCAGCACCACGTCGCCGGGGCGGGCGAGCGCGGCCAGCTCCATCGCGTTGCGCAGGGTGGTCTCGAGGTAGAGCTCCCGCGCGGACCGGTCCAGCCCGCCGCCTTCCAGATCCCCGCCGTGGAGCGCGTTGTGGAGCTGCTTGGTGGCCACGAAGAAGCCCGGGGAGCCGGAGATCACCATCCAGCGCGCGTCGATCCCCGCCCCGCGGGCGTATCCCAGGAGCGGGCGGAGCATCTCCGCCACCCCTCCGCCCTTGCCGGTGGAGTTCACGCTCCACAGGACCTGTCCGCGCATCCGCCGCGCGAGCCGCCCGGCCAGCGCGGTCGCCGCGCGCAGGGCCGGCCCGGGGACCCAGGCCTCGTAGGCGGAAAGGTCGAGTGGGCCAACCTCGACCGGCTGCAGGAGCGTGGGCGACATGCCCTCGACAGTGGGGACGGGCCCGGCCGTCCGTGAGTCGGGGGCCGTCGGCTGCTCCCCTGGAAGGCCTTCGGGCGTGCTCGGGCGGTCGGCACGACTCCGGCAACGGACCGGGGGACGGGCTGGACGAACCGCTCACACGGGAGATCTCAACGACATGGCGGAGCTTGTCTTCTTCGGGGCCGCGCTGCTGCTCCTGCACACCTACGCGCTCTACCCGCTGCTGCTGGCGATGGGAAACCGCCTGTCCCACCGGGGCGAATCCGATTCCCCTCCCGCCTTCCCCGCGGACCTCGAGCTGCCGGGGGTGAGCCTGGTGGTGGCGGCCCACAACGAGGCCCAGGTCATCGAGCAGAAACTGAAGAACAGCCTTGCGCTCGACTACCCGGCAGACCGGCTGGAGATCCTGATCGGCTCGGATGGGTCGGATGACGGGACCGACGCCCTGGTCGCCGCCTGCGCGCTGGAGCACCCCCGGGTCCGCCTCTCCAGCGCCACCCGCGCCGGCAAGGTCGGCGTCCTCAATCGCTGCATTCCGCAGGCGAGAGGCTCGCTGGTGGTGCTCTCGGACGCCAACACCATGCTCGAGCCGGACGCCATCCGGCGCCTGGTCCGGCACTTCGAGGACCCGCGCGTGGGGGCGGTCTGTGGCCGGCTGCGCCTCTTCAACCCGACCCTGCGCGACTACCAGGAGAGCGCCTACTGGTCCTACGAGTCGTTCATCAAGGAGGAGGAGGGGAAGCGGGGCGCGGTGGTGGGCGCCAACGGGGGCCTGTACGCCATGCGGCGGGACCGCTTCACGCCGCTGCCGCCGGAGACCATCGTCGACGACTTCGTGATCCCCCTGCGCCTGTTGGAGCGGGGCGACAAGGTCCTCTACGACCGCACGGCGCTGGCCCACGAGGAGACCACCGAGGACTACCAGCGCGAGTTCGGCCGCCGCGCGCGCATCGCCGCCGGCAACTTCCAGGCGCTCACCCAGGTCCGCAACCTGCTGCGCCCGAGCGCCGGCTTCGTCGCCTTCGCGCTGTGGTCCCACAAGGTCCTGCGCTGGTGCGCGCCCTTGCTCATGGCGCTCGCGTTCCTGTCGAACCTCGCGCTGCTGAAGCAGGGGGCCTTCTTCCAGCTGAGCATGATCCTCCAGCTGGCCTTCTACGCGCTCGCCGCCCTGGGGCACCTGAGGCCGGTGCCCCCCATGCTGCGGCGCCTGGTCGGCATCCCGTACTACTTCGTGGCCATGAACGTCGCGATCGCGGTGGGCTTCGTGCGCTTCGTGCGCGGCAGCCAGCGGGCCGCCTGGGACCGCACCGCCCGGGCCTGACCCGGGTCGCCGGCGCAGAGTGCGCGCCCGGTGCCGCGGCCCCGGCGAGCGCGGCTCTGTGCCCCGGGGCCCCCTCCGGCGGGGGGGCGGAAAGGCCCGCGAGCTGCGCGTCGGGGCCTGCGGTGGCCTTCGCCCGGGCCGCAGGAGAGCGCTCGGATGGGCCAACCTCCCCGACTGCGTTCACGTTTCTTCACGACCGCCACCCGGGGGCAGGAAGCGGCACGAAAGCCCCATTTTCGAGGCACTTGCGTTCCGAGCCGGAGCGGCCGAGCAGGTTGGCGCAGGGAGGTGGAACGTCATCTGCTGAATCGAATGCGGCGCGCCGTAGTAGTAGTTGGGCGTGAACCGAACCAATCGACAGGGCAGGGCGGCCGGACGGCGTCCCCGAAGCCTGGCCAGGGTGCAGCCGGCCTCCCAGGGCTGGACCGGGATCCACCTCTTCCTCCTCTTCGCGGCGGCGCTGCTGGCGGTGGGGAGCGCCAGGGCCCAGGACCCCGCGAGCGTCCCGCTCCCCGCCGCCCCCCCGGCGTCGACCTCCCTCCCGGAGGACGTCACCCCGCTGCGGCTGGAGGAGGCCATCGAGCGGGCGCAGGCCGTCTCCTCCAACATGGTCTCCGCCGAGGGCAGCGTGGAGGTGGCGGCGGCCACCCGGCGCCGCGCCTTCGGCGCCTTCCTGCCCACGCTCAGCGGAAGCGCGGGCATGAACTTCTCGAGCAGCGAGCGCTTCGATCCCGAGTCGAACATCTCGGTGAGCGGCGCGGCCACCAGCGTGAGCGCGGGGCTGTCGGCCTCGTGGGATCTCTTCCGCGGACTGCAGCGGTTCGCCGCGCTCGACAGCGCCAAGGCCGGGCAGGACGTGGCCCGGGCGGAGCTCGAGGTGCGGCGGCGGGCCACCGTCTACGACGTGACCGCTTCGTTCTACGAGGCGCTGCGCGCGGGGGAGGCGCTCGAGGTGACCGTCTCCCGGATCCAGCGCGCCCAGGTCGGTCTGGAGGCCGCGGACAAGCGCGCGAAGGTGGGGGCCGCGACCCGCTCGGACGTGCTGCGCGCGCGCCTGGAGCTCAACTCCGCCCGCAACGCCGAGCTGCAGGCCCGCGCCAACCGCAGGGCCGCCGAGCTCGAGCTGGCCCGGCTGGTCGGCGCCAGGACGGCCGTGCGGCCCGTGGTCGGGGCCGCGCCCCTCGATGGCGGCGCGCCCTCGCAGGAGGTGCGCTCGGCGGTGATCGACGAGGTGCTCGACGGTCACCCCCAGATCGTCGCGCTGCGCGCCTCGACCCGACAGGCGGACGCGAGCCTCCGCTCGGCCAAGGGCGCCTACTGGCCCACCCTGCGCCTTGCCGCGGGGACCGACTGGTTCGGCCAGGCGCCCACCTTCTTCCCCGGCCGTGACAGCTGGTCGGTGCGGCTGGGGCTGAGCGTGCCGATCTTCGACGGCTTCCAGCGCGACGAGACCACCACCCGCGCCAGGGTCGAGCAGCGCATCTCGCTCGCCCGGCTCGCCGAGGCCGAGCGCGATCTGCGCAGCCAGGTGGAGCGCGCCCTGGATCAGCTGAGCCTCGCGGCCGAGAAGGTCGCGCTCACCGACGAGGCGGTCGAGTCGGCGCGGGAGGACCTGCGGGTCCAGCAGGAGCGCTACGGCCTGGGCGTCTCGACCATGCTCGAGCTGCTCACCTCGCAGGAGGCGCTGGTGACCTCGGAGAACCAGCGCATCAGCGCGCTCTTCGATCGGGATCTGGCCCGCGCGCAGCTCGAGGCGCTGGCGGGGAGGGTGCCATGACCGACAGGGACCTCGGGATGGCCGGACCGGCCGCGAACGACTCCAGCCCCGCCGCCAAGGCGCCGCCGGTGATCCGCGTCGAGGGGATCACCAAGGAGTACCAGATCGGCAGCGAGCTGGTCCGCGCGCTGCGGGGCGTGGATCTGGTGATCGAGCGCAACGAGTACGTGGCGGTGATGGGACCGTCGGGCTCGGGCAAGTCGACCTTCATGAACGTGATCGGCTGCCTGGACGTGCCGACCGCGGGGAGCTACTGGCTCAACGGGCAGGCGGTCGAGAGCCTGGAGGAGGATGCGCTCGCCCGCATCCGCAATCGCGAGATCGGTTTCGTGTTCCAGAGCTTCAACCTGCTGCCGCGCGCGTCGGCCCTGGAGAACGTGCAGCTGCCGCTGCTGTACTCGGGCGTTCCGCGGCCGCAGCGGCGCGCGCGGGCGGCCGAGATGCTGGAGAGGGTGGGGCTGGGCGCTCGGATGGACCACCAGCCCAACGAGCTCTCGGGAGGTCAACGGCAGCGCGTGGCGATCGCAAGAGCGCTCGTGACCCGCCCGGCGCTCCTGCTGGCAGACGAGCCGACGGGCGCGCTGGACACGAAGACCGGCGAGGAGATCATGGCGCTCTTCGCCGAGCTGCAGGCGCAGGGACAGACGGTGATGCTCGTCACACACGAGCCTGAGATCGCGCAACAGGCGCACAGACAGGTCTTCCTGCGGGACGGGAAGATCGAGCGGGACGAGCGGAGGATCGCGTGAACAAGGCAATCAAGTGGGTGGTGCTGGTCCTCGTGCTCGCGGGAGCGGGTTGGTTCTTCTTCGTGCGGGACACCGCGCCGGCCGAGGCGCCGCGGCAGTCGCTGACGACCGCCCCTGCCGAGCGGCGGGACATCTCGATCAGCGCGGAGGCCACCGGCGTGCTGGAGCCCATCCGCACCGTCGAGGTGAAGTCGCGCGCTTCGGGCGAGGTGCTCAAGGTCGCCGCCCAGACCGGAGACAAGGTCACCGCCGGCTCGCTGCTCGCGGAGATCGATCCCCGCGACGTCGAGAACGCGTACCAGCAGGCGGTCGCGGATCTGGAGGCGGCGCGCGTGAAGGCCTCGACCTCGGGTGCGCAGCGCAAGCGGCTGGAGGCCCTGCGGCAGTCGGGCGTGATCACCCAGCAGGAGTTCGAGGCGGCCTATGAGACCGCGGCGAGCGCCCAGGCGGCCCTGGTGCGCGCGCAGACCAACCTCCAGTTGGCCAAGGAGCAGCGGGCGGACGCGACCATCAAGGCTCCGATCGACGGCACGATCATCGAGCGCACGGTGGAGCCGGGCGTGATCATCGCCTCGGCGACGCAGAACGTCTCGGGCGGCACCACGCTCTTCAAGATGGCGGATCTGGGCGCGATGCAGGTCCGCACCAGCATCGACGAGACCGACATCGGCAAGGTGGTTCCGGGGCAGGAGGTGGAGGTCCGGGTCGAGGCCTTCCAGAACCGCGTCTTCCGCGGCGAGGTCCTCAAGATCGAGCCGCAGTCGGTGACCGAGCAGTCGGTGACGATGTTCCCGGTGCTCGTCTCGATCGACAACCGACGCGGCTTCCTGATGCCGGGCATGAACGCCGAGGTGACCATCAAGGTCGCCGACGCGAAGAACGCCCTGACGGTGCCGGTGGGCGCGGTGGTGTCCATGCGCCAGGCGCGGACGACCGCGCGCCTCTTCGGCGTCCCCGACGAGGCCATGACCGAGGTGCTCCGCCGCCCCGATCGCGCGGGCGGCGACGCGGTCCGCGATCCCGAGCAGGCGCCCGGGGCGGACGGTGCGCGCGCGGCGCCCGTGGCGGCCCTGCCCGAGTCCGAGGGCGCGGTCCTCACCCGGGCAGCCCGCGGCGTCCGGGGCTCCGGGGACGGGCCGTCGGCCGGTGGTGCGGAGGCGCCGGCCGCGTCGGAGGAGGCGGAGCGCAGCGCCGCGACCCAGCGTCCCGGCGTGGTGTTCGTGGCCCAGCCTGACGGGACCCATCAGCCGCGCCGGGTGATGGTGGGCCTGTCGGATTGGGACTACGCGCAGGTGCTCAGTGGCCTGGAAGAGGGCGAGCGCGTGGGCCTGGTCTCCGCGGTTCAGCTCAACCAGAGCAATCAGGAGCGCAACGAGCGGATGCGCCAGCGCATGGGCGGCCCGATGGGGGCCGGCGGCGGCGGCGGCGGTCCGCGCGGACCGAGGAGGTAGCCATGCCGTTTCTCGAGACCATCCTGATCTCCATCGAGGCGCTGTTCGCCAACAAGCTCCGCTCGGCGCTGACGATGCTGGGCGTGATCATCGGCATCGCCGCGGTGATCGCGATGATGGCGCTCGGAGAGGGCGCGCAGCAGTCGGTGTCGCAGCGGCTCGCCTCGCTCGGGACCAACGTCCTCTCCATCCGCCCGGGTCAGGCGCGGGGTGGTGCGGTGCGCGCCCAGGCCACGCTCACGCTCGACGACGCGGTCGCGCTGCGGGATGCGGATCCGCCGGTGGGCCTGGTCTCTCCCGAGATGGAGAGCCGCATCCAGGTCGAGTACGGCGGCAGGAACGCGAGCCTGTCGGTGATCGGCGTCTGGGACACCTACTTCGAGGTCAACACCTTCAAGCTCGCGGCCGGGCGGTTGCTGAACGACTCGGACGAGGAGGCGCGCCGAAGGGTCGCGGTGGTCGGCGCGCTCGCCGGCGCCCAGCTGGGGCTCTCCTCGGATCAGCTGCTCGGCGAGACGGTGAAGATCAAGGGCGTGTCGTTCGAGGTCGTGGGGGTCCTGGCGGAGCGCGGCGGCTCGGGCTTCAGCAATCCCGACGAGGGCCTCTTCATCCCGCTGGCCACCGCTCGCTATCGCGTGGTGGGGACCGACTCCATCCGCACCATCTCGGTCCAGGCGCCGAGCGCCGAGGCGCTGCAGTCCAGCATGCTGGCCATCGACTCGGTGCTCCGACGCGAGCACCGCCTGCGTCCCGGGACCGATCCGGACTTCAACATCCGCGACAACACCTCGATGCTCGAGACGATGCAGGAGACGACCAACACCTTCTCGTTCCTGCTTGCAGGCATCGCGGCGATCTCGCTGCTGGTCGGCGGGATCGGCATCATGAACATCATGCTGGTGAGCGTGACCGAGCGGACGCGTGAGATCGGTCTGCGCAAGGCGCTCGGAGCGCAGCGGCGGGACATCATGCTGCAGTTCCTCACCGAGTCCCTGGTGCTCTGCGTGCTCGGCGGCGCGCTGGGGATCGCGCTGGGGGTCGGCGGCTCCCGGCTGCTCGAGCACTTCGCCGGGTGGTCGACCATCGTGGCGCCCAACGCGATCCTCATGGCCTTCGGTTTCTCGGCGGTGGTCG
>Ga0233383_1000834_pt1 | contig 11293 bp, 9 predicted proteins | sample ElkDunMinimDraft_14_FD_191542 | JGI IMG/M metagenome (GOLD analysis project Ga0233383, IMG submission 191542) | Fecal eukaryotic communites from dung pellets of Tule Elk in California, USA - Elk Dung G16 | ecosystem: Host-associated > Mammals > Digestive system > Large intestine > Fecal | place...
GCCAGGTCGGCGACCGACGACCGCGCACGGTCGCGGGCCAGCTCGGTGGAGGTGGTCTGGGACTGGAAGCTCCGGGCGAGGGCCGGGCTGTCGACGACGGCGACCTTCAGCTCGTACCCCGTGACGTACTCGTTGAGGAGCGCGTCGGACAGGAGCGCCAGCTCGCGGTTGGCTGCGACGTACTCCGCCAGCCCGCGGTCGCGCAGGGAGTTCGCGACACCCTCCATGACGCGCGTCTGCCCGTCGAGGATGTTCTGGAAGGTGTTCTTGATGACGGCGCGCTGGCCGTTCTCGTCGACGCGCTGGCGCACCTGCGGCAGCAGCGTGCGGTACGCCTCCTGCTGGTCGCGGAAGTCGCGGACGACGGCCTCGGGGAACTGGTCGAGCTGCAGCTCGGCCGTCACCTCCCGGGTCTCGCCCAGCACCCGGTCCGTCACGGCGCGCGCCTCTTCGATCTGCTCCGGTGAGGCCCCGGTGAGGGACAGGATGCGCTCTTGCTGGTAGGCCGCGGTCAGCGGGCTCAGCGCATCGAGCGTGCGCACCACGGTCTGGGTGGCCCGCGCGTACCGGAGGTCCTGGATCGCGCCGTACGAGATGTACGTTCCGGCCACGAGCAGGACGATCATGGGCACGGCGAGGACCGCCAGGACCTTGGCACGGATGCCGAGCCGTCGCAGCATGTCGATCCTTTCCCTTCGCCCGACGTCGGACGCTCACGGCGGTATACCGCTCGCGTCCGTCACGCAGCCACCGCAGGTGACTGCCGTCTGCGCTTCATCGGTACCTGGACACCGGACCATTAGCCCGCCGCCCGAGTTTGCCACGGACCTCACCCCTGCCGATACGCCGCGTACGTCGCAAAACACCTGGCGTGCCCGCGACCGCCCCGGCGCGCCTGCGTGCACCGCCCGCCCGGGCCGCCCTACGGTGCCGATCGTGCGCGCCGTCGTCGTCAGCTCCCCGGGCGGACCCGACGTGCTGCGCGCGGCCCAGGTGCCCGACCCGGTGCCCGGTCGCGGTGAGGTGCTGCTCGACGTGGCCGCCGCCGGTGTCAACCGCGCTGACCTGCTGCAACGCGCCGGCCACTACCCGCCCCCGCCCGGCGCCCCGGCGTGGCCCGGGCTGGAGGTCGCCGGGGTCGTGGTCGACGTGGGCCCCCCGGCGACGACCGGCGCGGACGCCGCGGACGGCCCCGCGGGCCCCGCCGCGCCGCGGGTCGGGGACCGCGTCGCGGCGCTCCTGGCGGGCGGAGGTTACGCCGAACGAGTGACGGTGAACGCTTCCCTCACCCTGCCGGTGGACCCGTTGGTCGATCTGGTGGACGCGGCGGCCCTGCCCGAGGCGCTCGCCACCGTCTGGTCGAACCTGTGCGCCGCCCGCCTGGCACCCGGCGAGACGCTGCTGGTGCACGGCGGGTCCGGCGGCGTGGGCTCCGTGGCCGTGCAGCTCGCCCACGCGCGCGGCCACCGGGTCGTCGCCACCGCGGGCGGGCCGGACCGGTGCGCCCGCGTGCGTGAGCTGGGGGCCGACGTGGTCGTCGACCACCGCGGGCAGGACGTGGCGGCCGCCGTGCGGGAGGCCACCGGGGGCCGCGGCGTCGACGTCGTGCTCGACGTGCTGGGGGGCGGCGCCCTGCGGTCCAACGTCGAGCTGCTGGCCGAGGGCGGCCGGCTCGTGGTCATCGGCCTGCAGCAGGGCCGCCGCGGCGAGCTCGACCTGCCCGCCCTCATGGCGCGGCGCGGCTCCGTGATCGCCACGACCCTGCGTGACCGGCCCGCCGCGCAGAAGGCCGCGATCATGGCCGGCGTCCGCGAGCACGTGTGGCCGCTGGTCCGCGACGGGCGGGTACGACCGGTGGTGCACGCGCGGCTGCCCCTGGACGAGGCGCCGCAGGCGCACCGGCTGCTCGCCTCCGGCGAGGTGCTCGGCAAGGTCCTGCTGCTGCCCTGACCGCCCCGCGGTTCTCCGCGGGGCGTGGGTCAGCGGGCCGTGGGTCAGCGGGCCGGCGGGCCCGTGGGTCGGTCCAGGAGCCCGCCGGCCAGGGCCGGGGCCAGCGCCGGCGTCAGCGGCAGGCGCGGCACCAGGGTCGCCTGCACCGCGTGGTAGAGGTCGGCCTTGCCGGCCCACACGGTGCGGGACACGCGGTTGTCGGGTCCCAGCTCGTGCCACCACGAGCCGCCGGCACGGTCGAGCACGTGCTCACCGACGTAGTCCCACCACTGCGTGTACAGCGCGTCGTAGCGGGCGTCCCCCGTGGCCGCGTGCAGGGCGGCCGCCGCGGCGACGGCCTCGGCCGCCACCCAGTGCATGCGCTCGCGCACGACCGGCCGCCCCTGCCAGTCGACCGTGTAGACGAAGCCCGGTGCGCCGTCGACCGCCCAGCCCTCGCGCACCGCCGCGTCGAACAGCGCCGCTGCGTCGTCGAGGAGCCACGTCGGGGCGACGTCGCCACGCGCCGTGAGGGCCGCGCGCGCGTGCAGCGTGAGCCGCGCCCACTCCAGCCAGTGGCCGACGGTCGCGCCGTAGGGACGGAAGGGGTGCGCCGGGGTCGCGGCGTTGTACTCCAGGTCCGGCGTCCACGACGCGTCGAAGTGCTCGGGGATCCGCCACCGGTTGCCGCGTGCGAAGCCGTGGACGACCCGCTCGACCATGCGCAGCGCCCGGTCCAGCCACCGTCGGTCCCCCGTGACGTCGGCCGCCGCGAGGTACGCCTCGACGGTGTGCATCGTCGCGTTGACACCCCGGTACGGGTCGAGGCGCGTGAACGTGCGGTCCCACTCCTCCACGACCATGCCCGCCTGCTCGTCCCAGAACCAGCGGTCCTGCGCCGCGAGCGCCTCGGCGAGCAGGGCGTCCGCCCCGGGCCGGCCGGCGGCGCTCGCACTGGCGGCGGCGAGCACGACGAACGCGTGCGGGTAGGCCGCCTTCGTCGTCACCCGTGGGGCCCCGTCGGGCTCCACCTCGGCGAACCAGCCGCCGTGCGCGTCGTCGTGGAAGACCCCCGTCAGGGCGGCCAGCCCGTGGTCGACGAGGGCCGCGGCACCCGGGCGCCCCATGAGGTGGGCCAGCGCGTACACGTGCGTCGTGCGGCACGTGATCCACAGCTCGAGCGGGCCGGGCAGCGGGCGTCCGGCGTCGTCGAGCCGGACGAAGCCGCCGTGGGCGGCACGCGACGCGCGGCCGAACTCCCACAGCCGGTCGGTCTCGGCCTCGAGCCAACGGTGGTGCGCCGGGGAGCTGAGCCACGCCATGGGGGCAGCCTAGCCAGGGCGCCCGTCCCCACGGCTGCGTACCGGACCGGACGGGGCGATGATGGCGAAATGGACACCGGTGAGCACCGCGAGGACCAGACGCCCGCCCAGCAGCGCACCGACGCGGCGGGGGACCGCCCGCACGTCGTGGTGGTGCCGCCCCAGGACCGGGACCGCCCGGACGGCCGGAGCGAGGAGGATCCCGACGGCCGGCGGGACGAGGACCTGGCCGGCATGGTCGAGCAGCCCGCCAAGGTCATGCGGATCGGGACCATGATCAAGCAGCTGCTCGACGAGGTGCGCTCGGCGCCGCTCGACGACGCGGCCCGCGCCCGCCTGGCCGAGATCCACGACCGGTCGGTGCACGAGCTCGAGGAGGGCCTGTCCCCCGAGCTGCTGGACGAGCTGCACCGCATCACGCTGCCGTTCACGGAGGACCAGGCGCCCTCGGACGCCGAGCTGCGGATCGCGCAGGCGCAGCTGGTCGGGTGGCTCGAGGGCCTGTTCCACGGGATCCAGACCGCCCTGGTCGCGCAGCAGATGGCCGCGCAGGCGCAGCTCACGCAGATCCGGCGCGGGCTGCCCCCGGGCCAGGTGCCCGGACCGGGTGGACTGATCGTCCCCGTCGCCCGGGACGAGCGCCCCGACGACCTGCGCCCGCCGACGGGGCAGTACCTCTAGCTGTACTGACCAAGACCGTTGTTGACGTAGCGAGTCGGACCCGCCGGGTCAGGCCTCGCCCGCCGTACCGTCTGGCACGGTCCTGTCGGGCATGGTCCTGTCGGGTGCGGTCCTGTCCGGCGCGGTCCTGTCCGGCGCGGTCCTGTCCGGCGCGGTCCTGTCCGGCGTGGTCCTTTCCGGCGTGGTCCTGTCCGGCGCACCGTCGTCGCGCGCCGTGAGCGCGATGGCTCCCGAGACGAGCACGAGGCCGACGAGCTCGAGACCGTGCGGCCACTGGCGCAGGACGACCGCGCCCACGACGGCCGCCGTCGCCGGCAGCAGGGACAGCAGGATGGCGAACGTCGCCGCGCTGACGCGCCGCAGCACGACCTGCTCCATCACGTACGGCACGAGCGACGAGCACACGGCGATGGCGACGACGACCAGTGCGAGGCGGGCGTCGTGCAGGACCGGGCCGGACCCGCCCGCGAGGAACGGCGCCAGGACGAGCGCACCGGCGGCCATCGCGATCGCGAGCCCGCTCGGACCGGGCCCGCTGGATCGCGCCACGCGTCGTCCCAGCACGATGTAGGCACCCCAGCACGCGGCCGCCACGCCGATCGCGACCAGCCCGGTCACGGCGGTCGGCCCGGCCTCGAGGCTCACACCGGCCAGCAGCACGACGCCCACCGCGGCCACCGCGATCGCGGCGCGGTCGCGCCAGCCGGACCCCGTGACCGCGGCCACCACCACGGGCCCCAGGAACTCCAGGGACACCGCGGTCCCCAGCGGCAGGTGCTCGATCGCGATGTAGAAGGTGACGTTCATCGTCGCCAGCACCACCCCGAACAGGGCGGTGACGCCCAGCCGGCGCGGCTCCCACAGCTCCCGTACCCGCCACGGCCTGCGCCAGGCCGCGAGCAGCACCGCCGCGACCGCGACCCGCAGCCAGGCGACCGTGCCCGCGGGCACCACGGCGAAGAGCCCGACGGCCAGCGCCGCGCCCAGGTACTGCGTCAGGCCCGAGACGACGAACAGCAGGGGCGCGGGCACGGCGCCAGGCTACGACGCGCGTGCGGGCGTCGTCGCCCGGCGGTCAGCCCTTGACGGACCCGGCCAGCAGGCCGCGCACGAAGTACCGCTGCAGCGCGAGGAACACGATCGCGGGAACGATGATCGACACGAACGCACCGGCGGACAGCAGGAACCACTGCGAGCCGCGCGTGCCGGTCAGGTTGAACAGCGCCACCGTCATCGGTGCGACCTGGTTGGACGACCCGGCGAAGGTCAGCGCGACCAGCAGGTCGTTCCACACCCACAGGAACTGGTAGATGCCGAATGCCGCGAGCGCGGGCTTGAGCAGCGGCAGCATGAGCCGGAAGAACACCGTGACGTGGGCCGCGCCGTCGACGCGCGCCGCCTCGACCAGCTCCCCGGGGATCTCCCGCATGAAGTTGTGCAGCAGGAACACCGCGAGCGGCAGGCCGAACATGGTGTGCGAGATCCACACCGCCCAGAACGTGCCGGCCACGCCGATGTCGGCGTACAGCGACAGCAGCGGGATGAGCGTGACCTGGATGGGCACGACCTGCAGCGCGAACACCGCGACGAACAGCGCGTCGCGACCCCGGAACTGCATCCACGCGAACGAGTACGCCGCCAGCGTCGCCAGGAAGATCGGCAGCACCACCGACGGGACGGCGATGACGACCGAGTTGATGACGAACGGCAGCAGCGACTGCGAGGAGTCGGTCGCCAGGACGGTCCGGTAGTTCTCGAGCGTGAAGTTCGGGTTGGTCAGGACCGTCCACCAGCCGGTGGAGTTGATGTCGGCCGCGGGTCGGAAGGACGTGACGAGCAGGCCGAACGTCGGGATCGTCCACACGGTCGCCAGCACGATGGCGGCGACGGTGGCCCAGGGCGACGTCAGCCGGCGCTTGGTGGCGCGCACCGTGGCCGCGACGTCGCCCTCGGAACGCCCGGCGGGCAGCACGACCTGGACGGGGGGCGGGGTGGTGGTCATCGTGCCTCCGCCTGTCGCAGCTGCCGGACGTTGTAGACGATGATCGGGATCACCAGGACGAAGAGCAGGACCGCGAGCGCGGCGCCCAGCCCCTGGTTCCCGGCCGTGAAGCTCTGCGTGTAGAACTCGTTGGCCACGACGCTGGTGCCGTACAGGCCGCCGGTCATGGTCCGGACGATGTCGAAGACCTTGAGGCAGCCGATGGCGATCGTGGTGAGCACCACGACGAGCGTCGGGCGGATGGCCGGCACCGTGACGAAGCGGAACAGCTGCGAGGCGGACACGCCGTCGAGCCGCGCGGCCTCGGTGATCTCCGCCGGGATGGCCTTGATGGCCGCCGACAGGATCGTCATGGCGAACCCGGCCTGGATCCAGATCATCACGACGATGAGGAACAGGTTGTTCCACGGCTGGTTGAGCAGGAACTGCTGGGGCTGCATCCCCAGCCACACCAGCACCTGGTTGAGCAGCCCGATCTGCTCGGGGTTGACCCGCACGTCGGGGTCGTAGAAGCGGTACTCGTAGACGAACTTCCAGATGATCGAGGCACCGACGAACGAGATCGCCATCGGCAGGAAGATCAGCGCCTTGGCGGCGGACTCCCCGCGGGCCCCGTTGACCCAGATCGCGTACAGCAGACCGACCAGCGTCGCGACGAACGGCGTCACCAGGACCCACAGCACGGTGTTGCGCAGCACGACCAGCTGGTCGGGGGAGCTGAAGATCGCCGTGTAGTTGGCGATGCCGATGAAGGACGAGCCGGCCGCGTCGAACAGCGAGCGCACGACCGTGCGGCCCGCCGGGTACAGCAGGCCGACGATCAGCAGCAGCACCGTCGGGCCGACGAAGAACCACGCGACGCGGCGCGCGCCGCGACGCTCCAGCAACGAGACGACGAACAGGATCAGACCGATCACGACGGCGAACGCCGCCAGCGCCAGCACCATCGCGACCAGCTTGTCCGCGACGTTCATCGCACCTCCCGGGCACCTACGAGGGTCAGGACGGGCCGAGCCCGGCAACGCGGACCGGACCGCTCCCCCGCCCCGCGTGCGGGGTCGCCCGGAGGCGGGGGAGCAGCCCGGTCAGGTCACCGATCAGGGCCAGGCGGCCTCGATCTTCGACAGGGTGTCCGCGGTCGACTGCCCGGTGATCCAGTTGGTCGACTCCTTCCAGAAGGCACCGGAGCCGACGGCCGCGGGCATCTGGTCGGAGCCGTCGAACCGGAACTCGGACGCCGGGTCCAGCAGGATCTCGGCCGAGAGCAGGTCGATCGGGTTCACCAGGTTGTCGGTGTCCAGACCGCTGTTCGCGGTGATCCAGCCGCCGCCGGTCTCCTCGGACGACGCGGCCGCCTTGAGGTTGGCCCACGTGTCGGTCGACCAGAACTCGAGCAGCGCCTGCACCTCGGGGCGGTCGGAGAACGCGGTGACGAACTCACCGGCGCCGAGCACCGGCTTGGTGGAGCTGTCCTCCGACGGCAGGTAGAACGCGAAGACGTCGCCGTCGTCCGCGACGTCGGTGCCCTCGGGGAAGTTCGCCGCGTAGAACGACGCCATCCGGTGCAGCGAGCACTGCCCGTCGAGGATCGGCAGGCCGGCGTCCTGGAAGGCGGTCGTGGCGATCGTCGACACGTCGCCGATGCCGCCGTTCACGTAGTCCGGGTTCTTCAGGTACTCGCCCACGGCGTCGAGCGCCTGGGTCGGGACCTCGGAGTCGAACGCGATCTCGTGCGAGACCCACTGGTCGTAGACGTCGGGGCCACCGACGCGCAGGACCATGTCCTCCATCCAGTCGGTCAGCGGCCACCCGGTCGCCTCGCCCGACGCGATGCCGGCGCACCACGGCTTGTTGTTGCCGTCGGCCGCGATCTGCTCGGTCAGCGCCATCAGGTCGTCGAGCGTCTCGGGAACCTCGTACCCGTTCTCCTCGAACTGCGTCGGCGAGTACCAGACGAGCGACTTGACGCTCGCGCCCGACGGGGCGGCGTAGAACGTGCCGTCGACCGTGCCGAGGTCCTTCCACGACTCGCCCCAGAACTCGTCCACGTTGGCCGCGACGCCCTCGGGGGCCGGGACGACCGTGCCGGTCGCCACGAGCTGGGCCAGCAGGCCCGGCTGCGGGACGATCGCGATGTCCGGCGTGTTGCCCGCCTGGGCACGCACGAGGATCTGCTGCTCGAACTGCTTGTCGGCCTGGTAGTCGACGGTCGCGCCCGTGCACTCCTCGAAGGGCTCGAACGACGTCATGTAGGGCGTGTCCTCCGGCGCGACGATCCCCGCGTAGATGGTGACCGTCTTGCCGCTCAGGTCCCCGTACTGCTCGAAGTCGGCGCAGTCCACCTCGACCGCGTCGACCGTGGCGTCCGTGCTGTCCCCGGGCGTCTCACCGTCGCCCGTGCTGCAGGCTGTCAGCGCGAGCGCTGCCACGGCGCCTGCCGCCAGCACGCCAGCGCTCTTGCGCATGTGCCTCATCAATCCCCCAACGTCCTCGTCTCGGATAAACCGGCTCAACGACCCAACGCCGTCCTGGACGGCGTTGCAAGACGAATCACCCGACGAAACGGTCACGATTGGGTCACATCGAGAAGGTTGGGCGGGTTTTCTCACCCGTCCGGGCGGGACGGCCGCCGGGGCGCGTCTAGACGAGCACACGACGCAGGACCGCGACGGCCCCGTCGTCGTCGATCGTGCCCGTGACCTCGTCGGCTGCCGCGCGCACCGCGTCCTCGGCGTGGCCCATCGCCACCCCGCAGGCCGCCCAGCGCAGCATCTCGACGTCGTTGTCGCCGTCCCCGATCGCCAGCGTCTCGTGCGGCTCGACACCGAGCGCGCGCCGCACCTCCTCGAGCGCCGACGCCTTCGAGACGCCGCCGGGCGTCAGGTCCAGCCAGGCGGACCAGCCCACCGCGTAGGTGACCTGGTGCAGGCCGACGCGCTCGACCAGCGCCCGGAACTCCTCGGGCGTGCTGCGCGGCGCGCGGATGACGACGCGCGTGGCGGGCGCGGCCGCCAGCTCCTCCAGCGTCACGACCCGGTGCTCGCCCGACAGCTCCCCGGGCGGGAACGGCGCCGACACCAGGAAGCCCACGCCGAGGTCCTCGACCGCGTACAGCGCGTCGGGCAGCTCGAGGGCGATAGCCCGCAGCGCCGGCCCGGGGTCGAAGGTCACCGACCGCACGACCGTCCACCCGGCGGGCTCGTCGGGCTCCAGCCGCGCGGTGACCGCCCCGTTGGAGCACACCACCCAGCCGTCGGTCAGGCCGAGGTCGCGCGCGACCTCCGTCGCCGAGTGCGCCGCGCGCCCGGTGGACAGCACCACGTGCACGCCGTGCTCGACGAGTGCGGTCACGGCCGCCCGCACGTCCTCGCTGATGACCCCGTCGTAGGACATCAGGGTGCCGTCGACGTCCAGGGCGACGAGCCGGGTGCGGCTCACCGGACCGGCTCCAGGACCTCGAGGCCGCCCAGGTAGGGGCGCAGGCCCTCCGGGACGCGGACCGAGCCGTCGGCCTGCTGGTGGTTCTCCAGCAGCGCGACGATCCAGCGCGTCGTGGCCAGCGTGCCGTTGAGGGTGGCGACGGTCCGCATGCCGTCGGCCGTGCGCTCGCGCACCCCCAGGCGACGGGCCTGGAACGTCGTGCAGTTGGAGGTCGACGTCAGCTCCAGCCAGCGCTGCTGGCTCGGCAGCCACGCCTCGCAGTCGAACTTGCGCGCGGCGCTCGAGCCCAGGTCGCCCGCGGCGGTGTCGATGACGCGGTACGGCAGCTCGGCCAGCGCCAGCATCTCCTTCTCCCACGCCAGGATCCGGCGGTGCTCGGCGGCCGCGTCCTCGGGTCGCGTCCAGACGAACGCCTCGACCTTGTGGAACTGGTGCACCCGGATGATGCCGCGGGTGTCCTTGCCGTACGAGCCGGCCTCGCGGCGGTAGCACGCGCTCCAGCCGGCGTACCGCAGCGGACCGTCCGACAGGTCGAGGATCTCGCCCTTGTGGAACCCCGCGAGCGCGACCTCGCTGGTCCCCACGAGGTACAGGTCGTCGGCCTCGAGCCGGTAGATCTCGTCGGCGTGCGCGCCGAGGAACCCGGTCCCCGCCATGATCTCCGGCTTGACCAGGGTCGGGGTGATCGTGGGCACGAAGCCGTTGCGGAGCGCCAGGTCCATCGCGGCGTTGAGCAGCGCGAGCTCGAGGCGGGCGCCGACGCCGGTGAGGAAGTAGAAGCGCGCCCCGGAGACCTTGGCGCCGCGCTCGGTGTCGATCGCGCGCAGCCCCTCCCCCAGGTCCAGGTGGTCCCTGACGACGAAGTCCGGCCCGTACTCGGCCGCCAGGTCGCGCGGCGTCCCCACGTGCTCGAGCACGACGTAGTCGTCCTCGCCGCCGGTGGGCACGCCGTCCTCGACGACGTTGCCGATGCGGCGCGCGAGCTCGGTGGCGTGCGCCTCCGCGGCCTCCGCGTCGGCCTGCAGGGCCTTGACGCGCGCCGCGAGCTCCTTGGTGTGCGCGAGCAGCGCCTGCTTCTCGTCGCCCGCCGCCTGCGCCACCTTCTTGCCGAGGGACTTCTGCTCGGCACGCAGCGACTCGTACTCCGTCAGCGCGGAGCGACGGCGGGCGTCGGCGTCGAGCACCTCGTCGACGAGGTGCGGGTCCTCGCCGCGCGCCACCTGGCTGGCTCGCACGACGTCGGGGTCCTGGCGCAGGAGCTGCAGATCGATCACCCCCCGACACTACCGACCCCGCCCACCGCATTCCCCCCGGGCGGTCCGCCGGGCGCACCTCCCCGCCCCGGGACCGCCCCGGGACCGCCCCGACCTGCGGTGCGGCCCGCGCACCCGTAGATTGCCCGCCATGTCATGGGTCGCGTGGGTCGCGGTGGTCGCCGGTGCGCTGGCGCTCGTCGCCGTCGGGCTGGGTCTGTGGGTCTGGCGGCAGCAGAAGCGGCTGCGCACCCAGCTCGGGGTGGCACCCGCCGCGGAGTCGTCGGCCACGACGCCCACCACCCCCGGACAGCTCGTGGCGTTCGTCGCCAACCCGTCCAAGCCGGACGTGGCGGACCTGCGGGCCGCGGTCCGCAAGGCCGCCTCCGAGCAGTACCTGCCCGAGCCGCTGTGGCTGGAGACGACCGTCGAGGACCCGGGGGTCGGGCAGGCGCGCGAGGCCGTGGCCGCGGGCGCGGACCTCGTGGTCGCCGTCGGCGGCGACGGCACCGTGCGCGCGGTCGCCGAGGCACTGGTCGGCACGGGCGTGCCGATGGGGCTCATGCCCCTGGGCACCGGCAACCTGCTGGCCCGCAACCTCGACGTGCCGCTGAACGACCCGCTCGCGGCGATGCAGCTGGCGCTCGACGGTGTCGACAAGCCCA
>Ga0233383_1000838_pt1 | contig 11264 bp, 9 predicted proteins | sample ElkDunMinimDraft_14_FD_191542 | JGI IMG/M metagenome (GOLD analysis project Ga0233383, IMG submission 191542) | Fecal eukaryotic communites from dung pellets of Tule Elk in California, USA - Elk Dung G16 | ecosystem: Host-associated > Mammals > Digestive system > Large intestine > Fecal | place...
GAGGTGATGGACCTCGAGCCGGTGGCCGACAAGTGGCGCGCGTTCAACTGGAACGTCCTCTCCATCGACGGGCACGACATGCAGCAGATCCTCGGCGCCATGGACGCGGCCAAGGCCCACAAGGGTCAGCCGACGTTCATCATCGCGAACACGGTGAAGGGCAAGGGCGTCTCCTTCATGGAGAACAAGATCAGCTGGCACGGCGCCACGCCGGATCGGAAGCAGACGGACGAGGCGCTGGCGGAGCTGCGCGCCCTCATCGGGAAGGAGAGCTGACCATGGCGATCATGAAGGCAACCCGCGACGCGTTCGGCGAGGCCCTGGTGAAGGCGGGGGAGAAGTACCCCGAGGTGGTGGTCCTCGACGCCGACCTGGCCAAGAGCACCAAGTCCGAGGCGTTCCTCAAGCGGTTCCCCGAGCGCTTCTTCGAGATGGGGATCGCCGAGGCGAACATGATCGGCACCGCCGCCGGGCTCGCGCTCGCCGGCAAGGTGTCCTTCGCCTGCTCCTTCGCGTGTTTCATCACCGGTCGCTTCGATCAGATCCGGATCTCGGTGGCCTACGCGAACGCGAACGTGCGTGTCGTGGGCAGTCACGCGGGCGTCGCGATCGGCGAGGACGGCTACAGCCAGATGGGCCTCGAGGACATCGCGCTGATGCGCTCGCTGCCCGGCATGGCCGTGCTGCAGCCGGCCGACGACCTCGAGACCGAGGCCATGGTCGACTACCTCTGCACCCACCAGGGCCCGGCCTTCCTGCGCACCACGCGGCAGAAGCTCGAGCGGGTGAACCCCGAGGGCTACGTCTTCGAGTTCGGCAAGGCCGTGGAGCTGCGCGGTGGAGGCAGCGACGCGGTGATCTTCGCGACCGGTGGCGAGGTCGCCCATGCGCTGCACGCCGCCGAGGCGCTCGAGTCAGAGGGCTTCAAGGTCGGCGTGGTCAACGTACACACCATCAAGCCCCTGGACGTGGAGACCGTGGTCCGCCTGGCGAGCCAGGCGCGCCTGGTGGTCACCGCGGAGGATCATCAGGTGATCGGCGGGCTCGGCAGCGCAGTCGCCGAGGCGATGGCCGAGGCGGGCGTGGGCCGCAAGCTGGTGCGGATCGGCGTACAGGACGTCTTCGGGGAGTCCGGAACCCCCGAGCAGCTGATGAAGCACTTCCAGCTCGACGTCGAGGGGCTCACCGCGCAGGTGCGCGGCGCCCTGAACGCGCTCTAGTCGCGAGCCTGCAGCTCAATCGTCGGCACCACCGGCGGCGCGCGCGCGGGAGCCTTCGCTCCCATGCCCGCGCCGCCGTTCGCGTCTCCGGACCTCGAAGGGGCCGAGCGCCGCGGCCGCCCGGTCGAAGGGGCGGGTCCGCACCCACCACACCCCACGCGTGAAGCCCCCCACGCGCGAAGGGCGCGGTGGGCGCCTCGGACCTCGGGGGTCACGCGAGGAAGGTGGAGAGCCACAGCCAGCCGTAAACGGTGAGCAGGACGCCTGCGACCACGTCCAGCAGGATCCCGGTCTTCATCATGGTCGGCAGCCGCACCCGGCCGCTGCCGAAGACGATGGCGTTGGGGGGCGTTCCTGCCGGCAGCGCGAAGTCGCAGCTGGTGCCGAGCGTGGAGACCGCGAGCACCGGCAGGCTTCGGGGCAGCACGTTGAGCATCACGTTCGCCGTCGCGGTGTTCGAGGCGATCCCCGAGAGCAGGATGGTGGCGAAGGAGGCGACGCCCAGCTGCGCGAAGAGCGACATCGTCGTGAGCCCGGAGAGCTGGAGGAGCAACCAATCCGACAGGCCGCTGCCGGAGATGCCCGCGGCCATCGCGAAGCTGCCGCCGAGCAGCAGGATCGCGGTCCAGGGAAAGGTCCGGAAGGTGCTCGCGTCCACCCGGCGTGCGAGCAGCAACACGACCGCCGCGCTCATCGCGACCAGCGCCTCGTAGTGCGCGGCGGTGAAGCGGAAGCCGTCCCAGAAGCCCGGAACGAAGGGCGCGATCAGGGGGCGCAGCAGGTCGCCCAGGATCCAGAAGAGGGCCGCGCCGGCGAAGACGGCGGCGACGAGCTTCTCGGCCGCGCTCATGGGCCCGAGCTCCTGCAGTTGCCGCCGCAGGACCTCCCGACCCTGGGCACCGGTCGGTGCATCCGTGCGGCCGAGCGCCCACAGGCGCCACCACACCACCGGCAGCACGACCAACACGAAGGGCAGCCCCACGCCGAGGAAGGCGAGGAAGCCGATCTCGACGCCCAGGTTCGCCTGCACCCAACCGGCGAAGATGGAGTTGGCGGGGGTGCCGATCTTGGTGCCCATGCCGCCCACGTTCGCGGCGTAGGCGATCGCGAGCATGACCGCGGCCCCGAAGGCGCTGGGCCTCGCGCGGTCGGCGTCGGGTTCCAGCTCGGCGAGCAGCGCCATGCCGATGGGCACCATCATCACCGCGGTGGCGGTGTTGGAGATCCACATGCTCAGGCCGGCGGTCGCGACGATCACGCCCGCGAGCAGCCGCGGCGGATGGGTGCCGATGACCGAAAGCACGTTGAGCGCGATGCGCCGGTGCAGGTTCCAGCGCTCCATCGCCGCGCCCACGGTCATGCCGCCGAAGAAGAGGAAGACGTAGGCGCTGAAGTAGGGGCCGACGGCCTCCTCGACCTGCCTGGCCGGACCGCCCTCGAAGACCCCCAGGACAGGGAAGAGCAACAGGGGCAGGCACGAGGTCACCCCCATGGGGAGCGCCTCGCTGAACCACCAGATCGCCATCCAGAGCGCGACGGCGGCCGCTGCCGCGGGCCGGTGGCCGTAGTCCCCGATCTGGTGCAGGGCCGAGGGGAGGAACAGCACCGCTGCGGCTGCCAGGGGGCCGAGCAGGAGGCCGAGGCGTTGATGGGGGCGCAGGCGGGTCAACTGCATCGAGAGGGGCACGTCCATGGGGCGCGAAGGCTCGCACACTTGGTGGGTGGGGCGCAGGTGCGCGGCCAGCGGCCGGCTCCCCGAGCGGCCCCGGGTGATGCGGGGTGGCCACCTCCCGGGGCGCAATTCGGATAGGAAGGAGCGGGCATGATCGAGCTCTTCCACGTCAGCAAGGCCTACCCGGGTGACCCGCCGGTCCTGCACGACATCAACCTGCGGATCGACAAGGGGGAGTTCGTCTTCCTCACCGGGCCGTCGGGGGCGGGCAAGAGCACGCTGCTCAAGCTCATCTTCTGCGCCGAGCAGGCCACGCGCGGGCAGATCCTGGTGGGCGGGCGCAACGTCGCGCGCATCCGCGAGTCGGCCGTGCCCTTCCTGCGCCGCAACATCGGCGTGGTGTTCCAGGACTTCAAGCTGCTGCCCCACCGGACGGTGGAGGACAACGTCGCGCTCACGCTCGACGTGCTCGGCGTGCCGCGACACGAAGCGCGCGAGCGCGTCTACCAGATGCTCAAGCGGGTCGGCCTGGCCCACAAGCGGGACGTGCTGCCCCCCCGGCTCTCCGGAGGCGAGCAGCAGCGGGTGGTGATCGCCCGCGCGCTGGTGAACGACCCCACCATCCTGCTCGCCGACGAGCCCACCGGGAACCTCGACCCGGCGCGCACCCTCGAGATCATGGACCTGCTCGGCGACGTCCACGTGCGCGGCACCACCGTGGTGGTCGCCACCCACGACATCTCGCTGCTGACCCGCTACCAGCGGCGCACCATCCGGATCGAAGCGGGCCGCCTGGTCGCGGACGAGGATGGCGTCGCGCTCGCGCGGAGGCTGGCGGGACGATGAGCATCTCCTCGAAGCTCGGCTCCGCCTTCCGATCGGCCGCCCAGGGCGTCCGCCACGGCCCCTTCGTCCACGCCGTGGCCGTGCTCACGCTCGCGATCGCGCTCTTCACCCTGGGCCTCGCGCGATCGGTCGACGGGCTGGTGCAGGCGATGCTCGACACGCTGGGCGGCAGCGTCACCGTCACCATCTACCTCGAGGACCAGACGCCCGACGCGGACGCGCAGGTGCTCCTCAAGACCCTGGAGGAGCAGGTCGGCGGCACGGCGGTGCTCGTTCCTCCGCGGACCTCGCTGGAGCGGCTGGCCCGCGAGCTGCCGGAGCTCTCGGGGCTGCTCGACGCCTTCGAGGACAGCCCCCTGCCCGCGTCGATCGAGCACACCATGCCGGAGAGCCACCGCGATCCGGAGGTGTTGCGCCGGCTCTCGGACGTGCTCGCGCAGGTGCCGGCGGTCGCCGACGTGGACTGGGGCGAGGAGTCGGTGACGCGGCTGTCGGCCATCGCGCGGGGCATGCGCCTGGGCGGGCTCGTCACCTTCCTGATCGTGCTCGTCGCCACCGTCACCGTGGTGGCCGCGACCCTGCAACTGGCCATCTACGCGCGGCGCGAGGAGATCGAGATCCAGAAGCTGGTGGGGGCCACCGACCGCTTCGTGCGGGTGCCCTTCGTGATCGAGGGCCTGATGCAGGGGCTGCTCGGCGGCGCCCTGGCGCTGGGGGCGCTGTTGCTGCTCGCGCACCTCGCCGCGCCGCGGATCCTGGGGCTGGTCGACTTCCTGCTGGCGACCGAGACGCGGCTTCAGCTGGTCTCCCCGCGCCTGGGTCTCGAGCTGCTGGGCGGCGGTGCGCTCCTGGGACTGTGCGGGAGCATGTTGGCGGTGCGGAGGTTCCTGCGGGTATGAGCGTGCGCGCGGCCCACCCGCGCGGCGCGTCCGCCCTCGCGCTCGCGGTCGCCCTCACCCTGGCGACAGCGGCGGAGGCCGCACCGTCCGATCGGGCGCAGCGGGCGCGCGTGCAGGCCGAGCTCGCCAGCGCCCGCGCCGCGCGCGAGCTGCTGCAGGATCAGAAGGCCGGCGTGCTCGAGACACTCGAGCTCTCCGAGCGCCTCTATCGCCTCTCGGAGTCGCGCGTCCGGCAGGCCGAGCAGGAGCTCAAGGCGCTGGAGCGACGCCGCGCCCTGACCTCCACGCTCGAGCAGCTCGCGGCCGCCTCGCTCGAGGAGCAGCTGCGCGAGCTGGGCCCGCGCCTGAAGCTGATGGATCGGCGCACGCGTCGCCGCCCCCTGGACGTGGTGCTCTCCAGCGAGAGCTTCACCTCCCTGGTGTGGCGGCAGCGCGCGCTGGCCACCCTGGTGCGACGCGACGTGGAGGCGGTGAAGCGCGCCGAGCGCACGCGCGCGTTCCAGGCGCAGCTGTCGGCGGAGCTGGAGGAGCTCGGCCGGGCGGTCGACCTGCGCCTGTCGGCCCTGCGCGATCACCGCGAGCGCGAGCGCGAGCAGCGGGCGGTCCTGGGCGACCTGGTGAACCTGGTCCAGGCGCGCGAAGGGGACGCCCGTCGCCTGGTGAAGGAGCTGGAGCAGGCGGATCGCGCCCTGGCACGCTTCCTCGCCGAACAGTCCGCGGCGCCGGAGACCAGCGGCTTTGGCGCCCTCAAGGGCCGGCTTCCCCGTCCGTCCGAAGGCCGCATCGCGGTGGGGTTCGGCGCGGTCGAACACCCCACCTTCCACACGGTGACCGAGCACAAGGGCGTGGACCTCGACGCCCCCGCCGGCGCCGAGGTGCGCGCGGTCGCCGCCGGCAAGGTCGCCTACGCCGGTTGGATGCGCGGCTACGGCAACCTGCTGGTGCTGGACCACGGTGGCGGCTACCACACGCTGGTGGCCCACCTCGCAGAGCTCCTCCCCGGCGTCGGCGAACAGGTGGGCGAGGGCGCGCTGCTCGGCCGGGTGGGAGATACCGGGTCGCTGAAGGGGCCCTACCTCTACTTCGAGTTGCGGAGGAAGGGCGAAGCGCTCGATCCGGTTCCCTGGTTCGCGCCGTGAGGCGGGCGGCGGCGTCGCCCGTGGGTTAGTTTTGGCGGCGTGAACCTGCTCAGCACCCTCCAGAGGTCGACTCAAGCGATGCTGAACCTGCGAGGGGTCCGCTCCCTGCGCGGAACCTTCGAGGGCTATCGCATCCACCACTACTGCCTCGAGGGCGAGGGCAGCGGGCCTCCGGTGCTGCTGGTACACGGGCTGGGGGGCGCGGCCAATGGCTTTGCCCCCATCCTCTTCGGGCTCGCGCGGCGCTTCCGCCGGATCCACGCGCTGGACATGCCGGGCCACGGCCTCTCGGAGGAGTCGGAGCAGCCCCTCACGCTTCGCGGCGAGGTCGAACTGCTGCAGGCCTTCTGGCGTGAGCGGGTGCGAGAGCCTGCGCTGGTGGTCGGCAACTCGCTCGGAGGCACGATGGCGATCCAGCTGGCCTTCGAGAACCCGGCGGCGGTGTGCGGGCTGGGCCTGCTCTCGCCCGGCGGCGCCAAGGTCAGTGAGGAGCGGCTGCAGGAGCTGTGGAGCGCGCTGTCCGTCAACTCCCCCGAGGACGCGAAGCGGGTGGCCGCGCGTCTCTTCCACAAGACCCCGCTGGGTGTGCGGCTCTTCGGCAGCCACCTGCAGACCTTCTACGGAACCCCCAGCGTGCAGGCGCTGATCCGCGACGCGCAGGCCGTGGGCGCGCTGGAGCCGGAGGTGCTCGAGGGACTCCAGCCTCCGGTGCTGCTGCTCTGGGGACAGAGCGAGCGGCTCCTGCCCTTCGAGGGCATCGAGTACTTCCGCACCCACCTGCCGAGCGGGTCCCGGGTCGAGGTTTTGGCCAATTGCGGCCACGTCCCGCAGATCGAGTGCCCCGAGGCGGTGGTCGATCGCCTCACGCGCTTCGCGGACGCGCGCGGCTTCTGACGGCGCTCCCGAAAGGGCCCGGAGCCGGTGGTGAAGACGCCCGGCGGGACGGCTGCGCGGAAACCTTGAACCGCGTCGGACGACCGGGCTCGGCCCGCGCGGGGCAGGGGGGGGCCGACGGTCGCACTTGGCGACGTTCTCCCCGGGGCCGGTATGCTGCCACCCCGTGAGGACCACTTCGTGATCACGCAGCCCTGCCGGGCCGGGGCTCCTGCCCCCGACTTCTGGCGATGGCGCTCGGCGGCGAGCGCGCTGCTGCTGTACGCGCTGGTGCCGGGCGTGGCGTGGGCACAGGGGTCCACCAGCGAGGCCGAGCGATATCGCCAGCTCGAGGCCTTCGCGCGGGTGCTCTCCTACGTCGAGAACAACTACGTCGAGCCGGCCGACCGCGAGAAGCTCATGCACGGCGCCATCCGCGGGATGTTGGAGACGCTCGATCCGCACACGGTCTACATGCCTCCCGAGGTCTTCAAGGAGATGAAGATCGACACGGCCGGCGAGTTCGGTGGCCTGGGACTCGAGATCGCCCGCAAGGACGGCCGGATCGTGGTGGTGGCGCCGCTCGACGACACGCCGGCGGCGCGAGCGGGGATCCGACCGGGCGACGAGCTGGTGGCGATGGACGGGCGCGAGCTGCGCGGGTTGGAGCTGACGGAGGTGCTGCGGCTCATGCGCGGAGCCGCGGGGCAGAAGGCCCGGCTCACCATCATGCGCGAGGGCTTCGCCGCGCCGCGCCCGCTGGTGGTCGTGCGCGATCACATCCGCGTCCACTCGGTGGAGGGGAGCCTGCACGACGGCATCGCGCACGTGCGCATCAAGTCGTTCCAGGATCGCACCGACCTCCAGCTCCGCCGCGAGCTCGAGCGACTGCGGCGCAAGAACGGCGAGCGCGCGCTGCGAGGACTGGTCCTCGATCTGCGCAACAACCCGGGGGGCCTGCTCGATCAGGCCGTCGCGGTGGCCGACCGCTTCCTGCCCGGCGAGCTGACCATCGTCACCACCAGGGGACGCAACGGCGGACAGAGCAGCGTGGATCGCAGCCGGGGGCCGGGCACCGAGCCCGACTACCCCATGGTGGTCCTGGTGAACGCGGGCACCGCGAGCGCCTCGGAGATCGTCGCCGGTGCGCTGCAGGACCATGGCCGCGCACTCGTGCTGGGCACGCGATCCTTTGGAAAGGGGAGCGTCCAGACGGTGATCGAGCTCGAGGATGGCAGCGGCCTGAAGCTGACGGTCGCCCGCTACTACACGCCGAAGGGCCGCAGCATCCAGGAGCTCGGCATCCGCCCGGACCATCTGGTGGAGGAGCGCCGCGACGGCTCGCCGGGCGCGGTGCGGGAGAAGGACCTGAAGCGACACTTCGCCAACGAGGCGGGCGCCACGGCCGACGAGGCGCCCGCGCCGCCGCCGCCGCCCGAAGCGTCGCGCAACTGGTCTGCCACGGAGAAGCTGGACGATCTCCCGCTCAAGGCGGCACTGAACCTGCTTCATCACGGCGCTGCCCGGGCCGCGGATGGAGCGCGCTGAAGGGCGCGTCGAACGTCGCCCGGGAAGGCCGCACTCCATGTCCCCGAGGAAGCTCCCACGCCACCTGGTGTGGCTCGAGTCCTTCGTCACCTCCGTCGAGACCGGGAGCCTCGACGCGGCCGCCGAGCACCTGGGCGTCGCGCGATCGGTCGTCAGCGAGCACCTCAAGGCGTTGGAGGCGACGCTGGCGGGAGGTGCGGCGCTGTTGGAGCGCGGTGCGGGTCGGCGGCTGCAACTGACGCCTCGCGGGGAGCGCGTCTATGAAGGGGCGCTGACGCCGCTGCGGCAGCTCGGGGTGCGCCGTCTGCGCGACCTGGCCGCCGACGAGCCCCCGCTGCGGCTGGGGGTGAACCCCACGGTCTCGAACGTGCTGCTGGCGGATCTGGCCAAGGACGCCGCGGCGCGCGCGCTCCCGGTGGAGGTGAGCTTCCTGGGATCGCACGAGTTGGTGCGCCGCGCGCAACAGAGCCAGATCGATCTGGCGCTCGGCTTCACGCCCCTCCCGCCGCACCGGGGCGTCGAGTCGCTCGCGCTGCACACCATGCCCTTCGCGGTGTTGGCCGCGCCGGGATGTGAGCTGGTGGAGCGCGTGGGCAGCAAGCGAACCGTCGACATCAGCGATCTGGCGGGGCTGGCGTTCGTGGACTGGCTTCGCGAGGACCCCTACGGAGAGGCGAACGCGGCCCGCTTCGCCGCCGAGGGCATCTCTGTCCGCGAGGTCGCGCGCGTGGAGAGCTTCCTGCAGCTCTACGACTTCCTGCGCGCCTTCGAGGCCTGCACCATCGCCCCCGATCTCACCGGCCTGGGCGACCTTCCCCCGGATCTGCACGCGTGGCGGCTGGACGAGGAGGCGCCTCAGTCGGTCGCGCTGGTGGCCCTGTGGCCCAGCCGAGGGCTCTCGACCGGTGCCGAAGCGCTCCTCACCGGGCTCTCCGCCCGGCTGGCTGCTCGTCGGTAAAGCGACGAACATGTCTGTATTTGTCGGATTTCCGCCCGTGATGGGCGGGGTTATTCATGGGGCATGTCCGAGACCGCGCCCCATCAGGGTCTGACCGCTTCCGTGATCGCCCGGCTGCCCAAGCACCTGCGCCGGTACGTGGTGGACCAGGACCCCGAGGCCTACACGCCGCGCGACCACGCGGTCTGGCGCCACATCCTGCGCAAGCTGGAGCGCCACCTCGCGGACAAGGCGCACGCGGTGTACCTGGAGGGGCTCGAGAAGACGGGGATCGGAACCGAGCGGATTCCCCTGCTCGACGAGATGAACGCCAAGCTCGCGCGCCTGGGGTGGGCCTGCGTCGGCGTCCGCGGCTTCATCCCCCCGGCGGTCTTCACCGAGCTGCAAGCGATGGGCGTGCTCGCGATCGCGGCGGACATCCGCACGCACGAGCATGTGGGCTACACGCCGGCGCCCGACATCGTGCACGAGAGCGCGGGCCACGCGCCCATCCTCGCCAGCCGCCGCTACGCGGATTACCTCAAGGCCAGCGGGCGCACCGGCTTCAAGGCGATCGCGAGCGTGGAGGATCAGGCGGTCTTCGACGCGATCCGCAACCTCTCGATCGTGAAGGAGGATCCGACCGCGAGCGAGGAGGAGATCGCCCACGCGGAGGCGCGACTGGCGGCCGCGGGGGCCAGCCGGCGCTACGTGAGCGAGAACACGCGCGCGAGCCGCCTGTACTGGTGGACCGCGGAGTACGGGCTCATCGGCTCGCTGGAGAATCCCAGGATCTACGGTGCCGGGCTGCTCTCGAGCATCGGCGAGGCCGAGCAGTGCCTGACGCCGGCGGTCAAGAAGCTCCCGCTCACCGCCGCGTGCGCGGACATGGAGTACGACATCACGCGCATGCAGCCGCAGCTGTTCGTGGCGCGCGACTTCGAGCACCTGTTCGAGGTCCTCGAGGACTTCGAGTCGACGCTCTCGTTCCGCCGCGGCGGCGACGTGGGACTCGAGGAGGCGCTGCGGGCGCGCAGCGTCAATCATCTGGTGCTGGGGGATGGGCGGGAGGTCACCTTCGGACGGCTCGCTGCGCTGCATGCGGCGGAGCGGCCGCCGGCTCCCGGGCTCTCGTACGCGCTGGCGGAGCTGGGCGCTCCGGTGATGATCTCCCGCGCTGGTCAGGCCCTGGGACGTCCCACTGCGGGCCGCGCGCTGGTGGCCTTCGGCGAGGGAGCGCTCCCCGAGCGCGGCCCGTTCACGCTGAAGCTCGAGAGTGGGCTGTCGCTGGAGGGGTTCTGCGCGGGAGGCGATCAGGTGCTGGCGCTCAAGGCCACCCTCGGGGGGCGCGAGCTGGACGTCCCGGCCAACGCGCTGTTGCTGCTCTCCGACTCGCTGCCCTCGGTGGCGGGCGGTCCCGCGGATCCGGGGACCTGGGACCACTGGTTCGGTGAGCTCGAGGCGTCGGCGGAGGGGGAGGGCGAGGCACTTGCTCGGGCGCGCAAGGCCGAGGCGCTCCCCGAGGCCCTGGCAGCGCTCTACCGCGAGGTGCGATCGCTGCGCGAGGCGGGAGCTGCGCCGCCGCGCGCGAGGTTGGATGCGATCGCCGCTGCAGCCAGGGACTTCCCCGACGACTGGTTGCTGACGTGCGAGGTCGAGGAGCTGCGCGAGAGCACCGTGGCTTGAGTCGCGGTTCGTTCGGGGGGGCGGGTCGGGACGTCGCTCTCGTCGCGTGTGGGTGAGGAAGCGGGGGCCCGAGGGCGGGCGCGCTGAGGGCTGACGGCGCTTCGCGACGCGGGCCGGTCGGCGCTGACGGCTGCCGGCGATCCGCGGCGCGGGCCGGTCGGGATCGATATGCGGGGTGCCGTGACCGCGGCGAAGACCGGTCAGGCCGCGATCGCTCGGGCGAAGCGGCGGGCCGGAGATGCCGGCGGGGATCCAGGTCGAACCGCTGCGACGACGAGACGCGCGACGCGCCAGCGTCAGGACGGGCGATGGGTGAGGGCGCCCCGTCCGGCTCTCGATTGCAGCTGCGGCCGTCCCGCGGTTCGGGCGACGCGGTCTGCGGCAGCCTTGCCGACGGATGCCGGCGATACCGCAGGGCTGACGCCCCCCCCGCTTCCCGCTTCC
>Ga0233383_1000839_pt1 | contig 11257 bp, 9 predicted proteins | sample ElkDunMinimDraft_14_FD_191542 | JGI IMG/M metagenome (GOLD analysis project Ga0233383, IMG submission 191542) | Fecal eukaryotic communites from dung pellets of Tule Elk in California, USA - Elk Dung G16 | ecosystem: Host-associated > Mammals > Digestive system > Large intestine > Fecal | place...
TCGAGCACCGGGATGGGACCGGAGAGCGCGCCCTCGAGATCCACCGGACGGGCGAGCACGACCTTGCTGAGCGCGCCGCTCGCGATCGCCGCCATGGCCCGGGCGTGGAGCTCGTGCCAGCCGCCCGCATCCCCCGGACGGCGCAGCGTCGGCGCCCGACCCGGACCCGAGGGGGCCGCGGGGACTCGCGCCTCGCCCAGCCGTGCGCGCGCCCGGTCTGCCGCGGCGCGGGCCTCGGATGCGTCGGCCGCGAAGGCCGTCACGAAGGACGCGTCCCCCTCGCTCCAGACCGCAAGGCGCGGCAGCTGGAAGCGCACCTGACCGAAGCCGGTCCACCGCGGGTCGCGGCTGGGCGCCGCCCCGAATCCCACCCCGCCGAGCCACACCAGGGGGGGCAGACGCTGCCCGCCGGCGCGCTGGCGGAGCTGGACGTCACGCTCCAGCGATTCGAGCAGTCCTCCCCGGAGGTCGTCGCCACGCCGCGTGTCGGCGATCCCGAACCCCGCCAGGCTCACGCCCTCGGCCTCGCGCGCCCAGAAGAGCTGCGGCGCACCCAGGGCCTTGGCGGCCTCCAGCGGTCGCACGGCAACCGGGAGGGTCCACGCCGCAGGGGCCGGCGACGCATGAGCTGGAGAAGGACCGGTCATTCCGCAACCTCGCGCCAGGGGGAGTGCGCCTGTCGCGGGCGGTTGTCTTCTAAGCGAATCCCGCTATACATGCAGCAACGAGTTCAAAACGGCTTGAACTCGCGTCCCAGCAGACGGAGCGACCCGGTGACCAGCACGCAGCAGCCAGCAGCGATCGCGGACCGGCCCCGCGCCGGGACCGGCGATGCGGCCTGGCGCGTCCTGAGGGGCGAGGTCCCGGAGGGCACGCGGGTGCGCGCGGGCAACGTGGAGCTGGGCGGGCGGGCGTTCGTGGTGATCGCCGGGCCCTGCGCGGTCGAAGGCCACCAGCAGATGCTGGACACGGCCGACGCGGTCGCCCGCACGGGCGCGCCGATGCTCCGGGGCGGCGCCTACAAGCCCCGCACCAGTCCGTATGCGTTCCAGGGCATGGGCGAGGTCGGCCTCCACCTGCTCGCCGAGCAGGGGCGCCGGCTGGGTGTCCCGGTGGTCTCGGAGATCATGGACGCCTCGCAGCTGCCCCTGATGGAGACCTGCGTGGACGTGCTGCAGGTGGGCACGCGCAACATGCACAACTACGCGCTCCTGCGCGCACTGGGACGCTCGAAGCGGCCGGTGCTGCTCAAGCGCGGGTTCTCCGCCACCATCCAGGAGTGGCTCCAGGCCGCCGAGTACATCCTCGACGGCGGCAACCCGCAGGTCATCCTCTGTGAGCGGGGGATCCGGACCTTCGAGCCGGACACGCGCAACACCCTGGACCTGTCGGCCGTCGCCCTGGTGAAGGAGCGCTCCCACCTGCCGGTGGTGGTGGACCCCTCGCACGCGACCGGCAGGCGCAGCCTGGTGCTCCCGATGGCGCTCGCAGCCGCCGCCGTCGGTGCGGATGGCCTCCTGTTGGACGTGCATCCCCGGCCTGATCAGGCGCAATGTGACGGCGCCCAGGCCCTCCTGCCGGACGATCTGGCGGAACTGATGACCAAACTCGAACCGGTCCTCCACGCGGTGGGCCGCACACTCTGGCAGGGGCCGAAACGCGCCCACGCCGCGGGGACCCGATGAGCGCCGAAATCCAGCAGATGTTCTCGACCGTCGCGCCGCGATACGACGTGACCAACGAGGTCCTTTCGTTCGGCGTCCACCGCCTGTGGCGCCGCACCGCGATCGCGGCCTCGGGCGCGAAGCCCGGCGACCGGGTGCTCGACTGCGCCACCGGAACCGGTGATCTCGCGCTGGCCTTCAAGCGGACCGTCGGCGACACCGGGAGCGTCCTGGGCACCGACTTCTGCAAGGAGATGCTCGACATGGCGCCGGCCAAGGCGGAGCGCGAGGGGCTCGCGGTCAGCTTCGAGGTCGCCGACGTCACCGCCCTGCCCTACGCCGACGACAGCTTCGACATCGCCTCGATCTCCTTCGGCATCCGCAACGTGGACGACCCGGTGAAGGGCCTGAGCGAGATGGCGCGGGTGGTCCGCCCCGGTGGCCGGGTCGTGGTGCTCGAGTTCGGGCAGCCCAAGGGCCTCTTCGGCGGCCTCTTCCGCCTCTACAGCCGCTTCGTCATGCCCACCATCGGCGGGCTGCTGACCGGCAACCGCGCGGCCTACGAGTACCTGCCCAAGACCTCCGCGGCCTTCGCGTCCGGTGACGCGTTCCTGGCCCTCATGGATCGCTCGGGCGGATTCTCCGCGCGGGAGGCCCGTCCGCTGACCTTCGGGACCGCGTACGTCTATGTCGGCACCGTCCGGTGAGATCCCGGCGGGCGCCAGCATCTCGGCGCCACATCGCGCAGCGCTCATCCGCAAGGTCCTGACGACCTTCGCCGAGCCGATGCGCGAGGAGCTCCAGGCGCACTTCGAGGCCCGCCAGCCGCACGTTCCGCTCCCGCCCCTCCCCAGGGACGATCAGCGGGTGGTGCTGGCCGGCCACCGCGCGGCGGGCAAGTCGCGCCTGCTGTCGATCTTCGCGAGCCTCCTGGGGCGCCCGGGAGTGGATCTGGACCGCTGGCTCGAGCGCACCCACGGGCGCGAGCTGCGTGAGTGGGTCGCGACGTCTCCGGAGAGCTTCCGCGCCGCCGAGCGCGAGGGCTACGCCGCGCAGCCTGCGCGCGCGGTGATCTCGGTGGGCGGAGGCTTCCTCTCGCTCCACGCGCCGCTGCTCGCCGACGCCTGGGTGGTGCTGATCCCCATCGACTTCGACACCTACTGCCGCAGGCTCTCCCGCGATCGGACCCGCCCCCGCCTGCGCCCGGAGCTGTCGCTCGCCGAGGAGCTGCGCGCGGTGTGGGACGAGCGCGAGCGACTCCACGCCCAGACCTCCACCATCCCCCTGTGGGCCGCCCTGAGGGTCCTTGCATGAGCGATCCCATCCGTCCCCTTCGCGTGGTGACGCTTCCTCCCGGGCTGACCGATCCGGTCTCGCGCGAGTGGGCCTTCACCGCAGCGTCCACCGGCGCCGAGCTGCTGGAGCTGCGCACGGATCTGCATCCGGCGGACCTGTCGCTGCGCCCCCTGGTGGAGTCGCTTCCACTGCTGGTGTCCGAGCGGGGCCAGCCCCTGCCGCCGGCGTGGATCGAGAACGCGCGGCGCATCGACGTCCCCCTGGGCGCGCCGCTTCCCGCGGAGGCGGAGAGGGTCCTGGTCTCCGAGCACTTCGCGGCCCCCATGTCGATGGAAGCCGCGCTGGCGGCCTGGGACGGCCTTGCGGAGGGCGCCTCGCTCAAGCACGTGGAGCCGCTGGGGGAGCCGGCGCGCGTGGAGGCGCTCTTGGATCTGCAGGAGCGGCTGATCCGGCGCTTCGGCGCCGGGCGCGTCACGGTGCTGGCGATGGGCCCCTGGGCCCTTCCCGCGCGCGCGCTGCTCGCGCGGCGCAATGCCCTGGACTACCTGGCGCTGGGGTCCGGGTGGAGCTCCGCGGCGGGCCAGCGCCTGTTGAGCGACGCGGTCCGCGCCGGAGCGGCGCAGGACCCGACCTCCCGACTGGGCATCGTGGGGACGTCGATCGCGCACTCGCGCTCTCCACGCCTGCACCCGCAGCCCTTCGATCGCATCGACCTGCCGGCTGACGCGCCGGTGGAGGCGCTGGTGGACACCCTGATCGCGCACTACCGCGGCCTGGCGGTGACCAGTCCGTTCAAGAAGCGGCTGGCCGCGCACGTGGGCGCCCCGCGCGACGCCATCAACACCCTGTGGCGCGAATCCGGCCGCTGGCGGGGCGAGAACACCGATCTCGAAGGGGCACGCGAGGCGCTGCGGCGCCTGGGACCGGGCGAGGTCCACGTGCTGGGAGATGGCGGCGTGGCCGGAGCGCTCCGCGAGGTCGGCGCAGCGCGCGTCCGCGTCCACACGCGCGCGCAGCTGAAGGACGCGTCCCTGAAGGGCCTGGTGCTGTGGACGTGGCCGGTGGATCTGCCGCCCCCCGAGGGGCTGCGCTTCGAGCCGGGCACGCGCGTCGGCGTCATCGCCTACGGACCACCGGGCCGGGCGCTGCAAGCGCAGATCACGCGGCTTGGTGGCACGCCGGTCGCCCTGGGCATGCCATGGTTGCTGGCGCAGGCCCGCCGCCAGCGCGCGCTCTTTCTCGCGGCGGACTGATTCGAACGCGGCAGCCCCACGGCTGCGGCCCCCTCACCCCTGGATCGCCATGAACACCTTCGGCACCCTCTTCCGCCTCACGACCTTCGGCGAGAGCCACGGCCCTGCGCTGGGCGCGGTGATCGACGGCTGTCCCTCGGGCGTGGAGCTTCCCACCTCGCAGATCCAGGCCGCGCTCGATCGCCGGCGGCCCGGACAGTCCGCGCTCACCACGCCGCGCGCCGAGGCCGATCAGGTCGAGGTCCTCTCGGGCGTCTTCGAGGAGAAGACCCTGGGCACGCCCATCGCCGCGATCGTGCGCAACACCAACCAGCGCTCGGGCGACTACGATCAGCTCAAGCACGTGGACCGGCCGGGGCACGCGGACGCGGTCTGGCGGGACCGCTACGTCCACCGCGATCACCGCGGAGGGGGGCGGACCAGCGGGCGCGAGACGCTCTGCCGGGTGATCGGCGGCGCGGTCGCCGAGGCCTTCCTGGCCCGGGACGTCCCGGGGCTCACCACCACCGCCTGGGTGTCCCAGGTCGGCGCCATCGCCGCGCGCACGCCCGAGGGGCCCGTGCGGCGCAGCGAGGTGGATGCGCACCCCACGCGCTGCGCGGACCCGGTGGCCGCGGAGGCGATGGCCGCGCGGATCCTCGAGGCCAAGGCGGCCGGTGACTCCCTGGGCGGGACCATCGACGTGCGGATCGACGGGATGCCGCGGGGCCTGGGCGAGCCCATCTTCGGCAAGCTCAAGGCGCTGCTCCCGCAGGCCTTCGGCAGCGTCGGCGCGGTCACCGGCGTGGTGTGGGGCCCTCCGGATCTGCTCGGCCGGCTCGAGCTGCCCGGCAGCGTCTTCCACGCGAGCCCGGATGCCTACGGCGGTGTGCAGGGGGGACTTGCCAACGGCGAGCCCGCGCTCTTCCGGGTCTTCTTCAAGCCCCCCGCGACCCTGGGGTCACTGGCGAAGTCCGGCCGCCACGATCCCTGTATCCTGCCGCGCGCGGTGCCGGTGCTCGAGGCGATGGCGTCGCTGGTGCTCGCCGACCTCGTGCTGCACCAGTCCGCGAGGCATCACCAGGGATGATCGACGAGGTCCACAGTCCTCCCGGCGCCTTCCGTCCCGGCGTCGATCGCCATGGGACCTTCGCGCGCGCGGCCCGATCGCTACCGCAGGGCGCGCTGGTCGTGGTCGACGCACGGGTCGCGCGCCTGCACCCAGGCGTGCTCCCTGCGTTGCAGGCGCGAGCGCCGAGGGCGATCGTGAAGATCGCCGGCGGTGAGTCGGCGAAGACGCTCAACGTCCTGGAGCGCGTGCTGATCGCGGGCGCCTCGGTTCCGCGGAGCGGCGCGCTGGTCGCCGTCGGCGGCGGGACGATCGGCGATCTGGCGACCGTCGCGGCCCACCTGCTCAAGCGCGGCGTCGCGCTCCATCAGGTGCCGACCACCGTGCTGGCCGCCGTCGACAGCAGCCTCGGGGGCAAGGGCGCGGTGCACGTCTCGGTCCGCGCCCGGGCGGTGAAGAACCTCGCCGGCGTCTTCCACTCGCCGGTGGCCTGCTGGATCTGCCCCGAGTTCTTCACCACCCTCACCGAGGCCCAGCGCCGCGAGGGCGCCATCGAGGCCTGGAAGATGGCCCTGACCCTCGACGCGAAGCGGGCGGGTGACTGGGCGCGCCGGCCCCCCGCCCTGCCGCGCATGGTGCGCGAAGCGCGGGCACTGAAGGAGGCCGTCTGCCTCGCCGATCCCTACGAGCGCACCGGCCTGCGCCAGGTGCTCAACTTCGGCCACACCTTCGGTCACGTGATCGAGAGCCTCTCCCGCTTCCGGATCCGCCACGGCGAGGCGGTGGGCCTGGGCATGCTGTGCGCCCTCGACGTGGGCCGCACGCTCGGCCTCACCCCCTCCGCGCTCGCCGACGACGTCGAGGACCTGCTGCTCACGCGGGCGCACGTGCGCCCGCGCGGTGACATGGCGCGCCTGTTTCAACGCGCGACGCCACGAGAGCTCCTCTCGCTGCTCGCCGCAGACAAGAAGGTCGATGCCAACGGTGACCTGGTGATGATCCTCCTGACCTCACCGGGCCACACGCGCGCGGTCCCCGTCGCTCCCGCGCGCTGGCGCGGCTGCGTCGAGGCCTGGCGCCGGGGAGTCCGACCATGACCACCGCCCAGTTCGATCCCTCGGGCCTCATCGCCGCGCCGCTCACCCCGCCCCCCTCCAAGTCGGACGCGCATCGCGCGCTGACGCTGAGCGCGCTGTTGGGGCAGGCCCCTCGCCTCTCCTCCGGCGGGAAGCTGCCCAACGACATCTGCGTGCTCCGGGACGGCCTGGCGCGCCTGGCGGGGCTGGGGCCGCAGGAGCTGGACTGCGCCGACGCCGGGGCCCCCTTCCGGATCCTCGTGACCCAGGCGGCACTGCGGAGGGGCGAGAGCACCCTGCTGAGCGGGACCGCGCGCCTCGGCGAGCGCCCGCATGGGCCGCTGCTGGAGGCCCTGGAGCGCACGCTGGGCCCGGTGGGCTTCGCGGCGCGCTGGGGAGGAAGCCCCTGGCCGCTCGCGATCCGCGGGATCCAGGCGCCCGCGCCGCTCGCGCGCTTCGAGGTCGACGGGAGCCAGAGCAGCCAGTTCGCCACCAGCCTGCTGCTCGGCGCCGCCGCGCTCCACCTGCTCGAGGCCCGCCCCTGGGAGGTCGTCCTCACCGGCGCGCCCACCAGCCAGGGCTATCTGGAGATCACCACCCGCTGGCTCTCGCGCGCGGGGTTCCGGCTGGAGACGACCGGATCGCGGGTGGCGATCGTGGGCTTCGAGGAGGCGCAGCTGCCGCCGGTTCCCGGCGACTGGTCCTCCATCGGCTACCTGGCCCTGGTGGCCTGGCGGACCGGGGGAAGCGTGCGCGGCGTGGACCTCGAGGCCGAGCACCCGGATCGCGAGCTGCTGCGGATCCTCGAGCAGGCGGGACTCACCTGGACGCCCAGTCGCGAGGGCCTGACCGTCCGGGGCGTGCCCTCCTCGGGGATCTCCGCGGATGCGGCCCGCTGCCCGGACCTGCTGCCCACCCTGGCGGCGCTCGCCTGCGTCCTGCCCGGTCCCTCCCGGTTCGAGAACGTGTCGCTGCTCCGGGCCAAGGAGTCCGACCGGCTGCAGGGGATGATCGACCTGGTGGAGCTGGCCGGAGGCGACAGCTCCCTGGACGGGGAGGTCCTCGAGATCCACCCCGGCTCAATCCCCCCTCCGGAGCTCCGCTTCGACGCCCGGGGCGACCACCGGATGGCGATGTCCGCGGCCACGCTCGCGGTGCTGCTGGGGCGCCCGCTGACCCTGGCCGGGGCCGAACACGTCTCAAAGAGCTTCCCCGGATTCTGGGACGAGCTGAAACACGCGGGTTCGAGTATGACGCTGCGCTGAGCCGTGCTTCTGCCGCAGCGCGTTTTTTTGTTGAAAGACCGTGGATCGAAAGGAAATCTGCCGTCATGGCCACCAACACGCTGACGATCACCGACAACAGGACTGGCAAGCAGTACGAGGTCCCCATCAAAGACGGCTGCATCCGCACGGCAGATCTCCGCCAGATCAAGACCGACGAGGCCGACTTCGGGCTCATGGGTTACGACCCTGCGTTCCTGAACACCGCCAACTGCCGCTCGGCGATCACCTACATCGACGGCGACAAGGGCATCCTGGAGTACCGCGGGTACCCCATCGAGCAGCTGGCCGAGAAGTCGACGTACCTCGAGGTGGCCTACCTCCTCCTCAACGGTGAGCTTCCCACTCCGAAGGAGCTGGAAGACTTCACCTACATGATCACCCACCACACCTTCGTCCACGAGAACATCAAGGCGTTCATGGACGGGTTCCGCTACGACGCGCATCCGATGTCGATGCTCGCGTCGACGGTGGCCGCGCTCTCGAGCTTCTATCCGGACGCGAAGAACACGAAGGACGAGGCGACCCGCCGCATCCAGATGATGCGGCTCATCGCCAAGATGCCGACCATCGCGGCCTTCAGCTACCGCCACTCGATGGGGCTGCCGTACGTCTACCCCGACAACGATCTGAGCTACGTGGGGAACTTCCTCGCGATGATCCGTCGGATCGGCACGCGCACCTACTCGCCGGATCCGGTGCTGGAGCGCGCGCTGGACGTGCTCTTCATCCTGCACGCCGACCACGAGCAGAACTGCTCGACCACGGCGACGCGCCTGGTGGGCAGCTCGCAGGTGGATCCCTACTCGGCGGTCACCTCGGGCATCACGGCGCTGTACGGCCCGCTGCACGGTGGCGCCAACGAGGCCGTGCTCCGCATGCTCCGCGAGATCGGCCACGTCTCGAAGGTGCCGGAGTTCGTGAAGGCCGTGAAGAGCGGCGACAGCGACAAGCGCCTGATGGGCTTCGGTCACCGCGTCTACAAGAGCTACGACCCGCGCGCGAAGGTCATCAAGGCCGAGGCCGACAAGGTGTTCGAGGTCACGGGCAAGAACCCGCTCCTCGACATCGCGCTCGAGCTCGAGCGGATCGCGCTGCAGGACGACTACTTCGTGAAGCGCAAGCTGTATCCCAACGTCGACTTCTACTCGGGCCTCATCTACGAGGCGATGGGCTTCCCGGCCGAGATGTTCCCGGTGCTCTTCGCCATCCCCCGCACGGTGGGCTGGGTCTCGCAGTGGGAGGAGATGGTCCTCGACAACGAGCAGAAGATCGCGCGCCCGCGCCAGGTCTTCGTCGGCTCGCAGCGCCGGGACTACCCCACCCGCTGAGCGGACTCCCACCGCCCCGATCGCGCACCCGCCGCCCCGCTTCGATCCGGGGGCGGCGGTGGGCGCGCGAAGGGGCCTGGGGTCACACCCGAACGAGGGCTCCTCTGGCTCCCTCCCGCGGCGAGACGTCGCGAGGAGGGTCCCCCGAGGGGCCCTCTTCGCGTTTCCGGACAGCGCGAGTCCCTCGCATGTGCGCGCGCTGCGCGCGCTCGAGGCGCACCTCCTGGCGGCGCACCTCTTGGCGGACGGCTTCGGAGTGGGCACATCCGGGTCTGGTGCCCGCTGGCGGAAGGCCCCCGGAGTGGCCCTCCCGGCGCGGGAGCCGGTCGTCGGGCGCGGTCGCTGCGGCGAGTCCCCCCGGCCTACGGCGCGAGCGTCACGGGCCCGGGCGAAGCTGCCCGCACGACGTCGTCGGTCTCGGGCGTGTCGGCGGGATGCTGCTGTTCGATCGTCACGGGCCCGCGTGAAGCTGCCCGCGCGACGTCGTCGGTCCCGGGCGTGTCGGCGGGATGCTGCGCGTGCGTCACGAGCTCGCGCGACGCTGCCCGCGCGACTTCGTCGGTCTCGGTCTCGTCGGCGGGATGCTGCGCGTGCGTCACGAGCTCGCGCGAAGCTGCCCGCGCTTACGTCGTCGGTCTCGGGCTCGTCGGCTGCTCGAGCGTCACGAGCTCGCGCGCAGCTGCCGCGCGACGTCGTCGGTCTCGGGCTCGTAGGCGGGATGCTGCTGCTTGAGCAGGCGCAGGTAGCCCTCGCGATCGAGCTCCCCCAGATCGCCGGTGTGCAGCCATCCGTCCGCAAGGAGCGCGGCGCTGGCTTCGGGCTCGCGGAAGTAGCCCAGGCAGACGTTCTCGCCACGCGCGAGGATCTCCCCGTCGTCTGCGATCCGGACCTCCACGCCCAACAGGGGCCGCCCGGGGCGCCCGAGCTGCGTGGCGCCGGCGATGTTCACCGCGATCGCGCCGCTCGCCTCGGTCAGTCCGTAGACCTCGCGGATGGGCACGTCGAGGGAGAGGAAGAAGTCGAGGACCTCGCGGCGCAGGGGCGCGGTCGCGGACACGAAGAGCCTGCAGCGGTCCAGCCCCATGCGCGCATGGAACCGATCGAAGACCAGCCCGCGCAGGAGCGTCATCTCGGCCTCCAGCAGGCCCCCCACCGGCGCGCCCGCGAGCTGCCGGGTGTGGAACTGCGTGGAGATCCGCCGGGCCCGGCCCCACAGCTTCGCCTCGGAGGGCGTCACGGCGGTGATCAGCCGCTCCGCGCGCGCCATGAAGCGCTCCCAGACGCGCGGCACGCCGAAGAACACCGTGGGCCTGGCCTCCCGCAGATCCGACACCAGCGCGTCGGTCCCGGAGCTGAAGTAGACCTGCCCGGAGGTGAGCAGCATCGGCCCGATGATCGAGATCAGCTGCTCGCTGATGTGCGCGAGCGGCAGATAGGAGCTGAAGCGCTCCTCGGAGAGTCCGTGCGCCAGGTGCAGCTTGCGCGCGGTCCACAGCAGATTGCGGTGGCTCAGCATGATCGCGCGCGGGGGGCCCTCGCCGCCCTTGTACACGAGCGTCGCGACGGTCTCCGGCCTCAGCGCGTCCACCCGCTCCCAGTAGCGCTGCTCGTTGCCCGAGGCGCCGCGGGCGACCAGCTCGTTGAAGCCCACCGAGCCGTCCGGAAGTCCGCCCGCGGGATCGATCACCACCACCGAGCGCAGCTTCGGCAGCGCGCCGCGGAGCGCGAGCACCTGTCGCGCGAGCTCCGCGTCCTGGACGATCGCGATGCTCGCCCCCGCGTGCGCGAGGGTGTCCCGCACGCGCTCCTCGCTGCTGGTCACGTAGATCCCGAAGGGGATCCCGCCCGCGGCCATGGCCCCCAGATGCGCGGTGACCCAGGCGTCGGAGTTGAAGGCGATGAGGCCCACCGTCTCCCCGGGCTCGAGCCCCAGGCCGACCAGCCCGAGGGCGAAGTGGCGCACGCGTTTGGCGTGATCGCGCCAGGAGGTCGCCAGCCACGTCCCGTTTCGCTTGCTCCAGAGCGCAGGGCGATCGCCGAGTCTGAAGGCCTGGTCGTGGAGGGCGTGCAGCGCGGTGCTCGGAAGGGCCATAGGGGCACTACCGTACGTGGCAGCGCCTCGTTGAGCCAGCCATCAGAGCGCCCCCAGGACGCCGCTGGAGACCGCGGTGCGAGCGCGTGCCGACAGCCGTTGACAGCGCCGCGCAGGCTGAATATCTGGCGCCCACCCCCATGACCATCGAGTTCACCTGTCAGAAGTGCGAGGGAGGCTTCGAGATCGAGGCCCCCGATCTCATCGACGGCAC
>Ga0233383_1000842_pt1 | contig 11232 bp, 10 predicted proteins | sample ElkDunMinimDraft_14_FD_191542 | JGI IMG/M metagenome (GOLD analysis project Ga0233383, IMG submission 191542) | Fecal eukaryotic communites from dung pellets of Tule Elk in California, USA - Elk Dung G16 | ecosystem: Host-associated > Mammals > Digestive system > Large intestine > Fecal | place...
CGGACCCACGCCCGGGGGCCCACCAGGCACCGACGACGACGGCGGCTGATCCGACAACGCTCGCCTTCCGGGTGCCGCTTCCCGTAAAGAGCCGGGTGCGCCCATTCGGCTCCCCCGTTCCACTTCTGCGCTTGAGCACCCCGATGGCTTTCCCTACATTGCGCCGCCTTCCACCCGGCCGTGCCCTGCCCTCGAGGTCTGCCGTTCTGCTGCGCTCGCTCATTCCGCTGGTCCTCGTGACCGCTCTGCTGGCCAGCCCCGGCGCCGTCCTGGCGCAGGGGACCCCCGCGCCCGCATCACCCGAGCGGAGCGAGGCACCGGACGCCGACGCGGACGCCGACGACGCCTCATCTCCCACGGGAGATCCGGACGTCATCAAGACCATCCGCGTGGAGGGGCACAAGCGCGTGGAGGCCCAGGCGGTCGCCAGGGCGCTGAAGTCCAAGCTGGGCGAGCCCTTCGATCCCGACAACACCGCCGAGGATCTGCGCGCGCTCTACGCGCTGGGCTACTTCAAGGACATCCGCCTGCTGGTGCAGCGCGAGGCCGACGGCATCATCTACGTGGTGGAGGTGACCGAGCGTCCGGTCATCCGCGACATCAAGCTGGTCGGCAACGACTCGATCTCCGAGGAGGATCTCGCCGAGGTCGTCGAGCTCAAGCGCTTCTCCATCCTGGACCAGGAGGAGGTCCGCAAGGCCGCCGCGAAGATCCAGGAGAAGTACGTCGAGAAGGGCTTCTTCCTCGCCGAGGTGACCCCCCGCATCGAGGAGCGCGAGGGCAGCGAGGGCGCCGCGGTCAACGTCTTCTTCGACATCCGCGAGAACGCCAAGGTCCAGGTCAAGGAGATCCGCTTCATCGGCGTGGAGAAGCTGGACCGTCGCAAGCTGCTGGCGGTGATGGCGCTGCGCCCCGGAAGCCTCCTCTCGTTCCTGACCAACGAGGGCATCTACCGCGACGAGATGCTCGAGCGCGACGTCGCGGTGATCCAGCAGATCTACTACGACGAGGGCTACATCAACGTGCGCGTGGACCCGCCGAGCGTGTCCATCTCGCCGGACAAGCGCGACGTCTACATCACCATCACGGTGCACGAGGGCGACCAGTACCGGATCGGCGAGCTCGACGTGGTCGGCGATCTCATCGAGCCCCGCGAGGAGCTGCTGTCCAAGCTCGGCGCGAAGACCGGCTCGGTCTTCAGCAGCACCGCCCTGCGCACCGACCTCGAGGCCCTGACCAACGTCTACCACGACGAGGGTTACGCCTACGTCAACGTGAACCCCGCCACGATGGTGAACCCCGAGGCCAAGACGGTCTCGATCACCTTCGAGATCGACAAGGGGCGACCGGTCACCGTCGAGCGCATCGAGATCCACGGCAACACCAAGACCCGCGACAAGGTGATCCGCCGCGAGCTGCGGATCCACGAGGGCGAGCTCTTCAACGGCACCGGGATGCGCCGCAGCAAGGATCGCGTCACGGCGCTCGGCTACTTCGAGACCGTCGAGGTCACCCAGAAGCAGGGGAGCAACGCCGAGCGCGTGGTGGTGCGCGTGGAGGTGAAGGAGAAGGCCACCGGCACCTTCCAGGTCGGCGCGGGCTTCTCCAGCATGGAGAGCTTCATCTTCACCGCGCAGATCCAGCAGCAGAACTTCCTGGGCTGGGGCTACGCGGTGCAGGCCAACGTGCAGGCGTCCGGGCTGCGGCAGCTCTACCAGCTGTCGTTCTACGACCCGTACTTCCTCGACACGTCGTTCATCATGTCGGTGGACGCCTACCGCACCCAGGGCGACTTCAACGGCTTCTTGCGCGAGGCGACCGGCGGAAACCTCACCATCGGCCGCTACCTGACGCCCGAGTACGATCTCATCGCCAGCGGGACGCTGACCTACGAGTACATCAACGTCGAGCCGCAGTTCGGAAACCAGGGCGTCCCGCTCGCGGGCATCTTCCAGAGCGGCAGCACCCGCTCGGTGCGCGGCTCGCTGACCTGGGACCGCCGCAACAACCGGCTCTTCCCCTCCGCGGGCTTCCAGCTCTTCGGCTCGGCGGAGGTCTCGCCGGGGCTCTTCGGCAGCGACTTCCAGTACTCCCGCTTCAGCGGCTACTGGCGGCAGTACGTCCCGCTGCCGCTGGGCGCGGTGTTCAAGTGGAACATGCACGCGGGCATCATCAGCCCGCTGGACCCCGACCGGCCGCTGCCCATCAGCGAGAAGTACTTCCTCGGCGGCATCAACAGCCTGCGCGGCTACCAGCTCTTCTCCATCAGCCCCACCCGCCGGGTGCTCCGCACCCTCTCGCCGGACTCCACCATCTACCGGGACCGGTACACCCAGGGCGACTACGCGGTCGGCGGCAACAAGCAGTTCTGGGCCAACGTGGAGCTGGAGTTCCCCATCCTCGAGGCGGCGGGCGTGCGCGGGCTGCTCTTCTACGACGCCGGCAACTCGTTCGCGGAGAACGAGCATTTCTTCCAGGACAAGCAGGACAACGTGCCTCTGGGCCTCTTCCACTCGGTGGGGGCCGGCGTGCGCTGGTTCAGCCCGGTCGGTCCGCTGCGCTTCGAGTGGGGCGTTCCGCTCAACCGCCGCCCCGGCGACGAGCCCTTCAAGTTCGAGTTCAACATCGGCAACTTCTTCTGATCCGGAGCGTTCGCTTGACGCCCGCGCGCGCCGCTCCCTAGTGTGCGCGCGCCGGCGTCCGGGCCGCTTCACCGCACACGGGGTCGTGTCGCTTTGGGGCGCCCCCGGGACCTGCCCCAAAGCCATCGAAACGGCCCACTTGAAATTTCAGACCGCGCGCACCGTTCGAAGCGCACGTCCCTCGCCACCCGGTTTTCAGGGGGCTTCCACCCCAGGAGTCAGCACCATGTCCAGCCGTCGCCTCGTCTCGTCCTTGATCGCCCTGGCGGTGCTCGCCAGCCCCGCCGCCTTCGCCGCCGAGCTCAAGCTCGGTGTGGTCGACACCCAGGCCATCCTCGCGCAGATCGACGACGGCAAGGCCGCCCAGGCCCGCCTCGAGAAGTGGCTCTCCGCGCGCCGCAAGGAGCTCGAGGCCGAGGACAAGGCCCTGATGAAGGAGAGCGAGACCCTGCAGAAGCAGGCGAGCGCCATGAACCAGGAGACCCTGATGAAGAAGCAGGCCGCGCTCCAGCAGAAGGGCATGGAGTTCTCCAAGAAGTTCCAGACCATGCAGGCCGAGGCGCAGAAGAAGGAGCTCGACGAGATCCGCCCGATCCTCGACCGCATCAACACGGTCATCGGCAAGATCGCGCAGCGCGACGGCCTCTCGCTGGTGCTCGAGAAGCGCTCCAGCGGCCTGGCCTACATGGACAACACGCTGGACTACACCGCCCAGGTCGTCCGCCAGTACGCCGCGGACTACAAGGGCAAGCCGGCGTCGGGCACGAAGGCCACGAAGTAGCCGATGCAGACCGTAGCGGAGCTCGCCGCACTCGTCGGCGGCGAGGTCCTCGGCGACGGAGGCCGACACATCAACGGGGTGGGGACGCTCGAGGCGGCCCGCCCGGACGAGGTGTCGTTCTACGGCAACCCCCGGTATCGCAAGGCCTTCGAGGCCACGCGCGCCGGGGCGGTGCTGGTTCCGGCCGGGACCCCGCCCGATCCGCAGCGCACGCTGGTCGCGGTGGCCTCACCGCCGCTCGCGTTCGCGCGGGTCCTCTCTCACTTCCATCCGACCCGGCCCATCGAGCCCGGCATCCGACCCGGGGCGCACGTGGACCCCGGCGCGCGCGTGCATGCGGACGCCGCGGTCCTCCCGGGCGCGACGGTGTGCGCGGGGGCCAGCGTGGGCCGCGGCAGCGTGCTCCACCCGGGCGTCTACCTGGGCGAGGGCGCGAGCGTGGGAGAGGATTCGGTGCTGCACCCGAACGTGGTGGTGCGCGAGTACTGCCGCGTGGGCAGCCGGGTCATCCTGCATGCCGGCGCGGTGATCGGCGCGGACGGCTTCGGCTTCGCCTTCGATCCCGCGGGGCCGGCGCACGTGAAGATCCCGCAGGTCGGGATCGTGCGGATCGAGGATGACGTGGAGCTCGGAGCGAACACCTGCATCGACCGCGCGACGACGGGAGAGACGGTGATCGGCTTCGGCAGCAAGCTCGACAACCTGGTGCAGGTCGCCCACAACGTGCGCGTGGGCCCGCTGAGCCTGCTGTGCGCGCAGGCAGGCGTCTCCGGCTCGGCGGAGCTGGGCGCGGGCGTGCTGCTGGCCGGCCAGGTCGGCGTGGTCGGCCACATCCGGGTGGGGGATCGCGCGCGGGTCGGGGCGCAGTCCGGCGTGGCCCACGACGTCGAGGACGGCGCGACGGTCTCGGGCTCGCCCGCGGTGCCGCACCGCGAGTGGCTGCGAGGCGCCGCGGCGCTGGGACAACTGGCCGATCTGGTCCGTGAGGTCCGTGGGCTTCGCCGACGGGTCGCGGAGCTCGAGGCTTCGAGGGGGAACGATGACTGAAGACGTGTTGATGAACATCGGTGACATCCAGGCGCTGTTGCCGCATCGCTACCCGTTCCTGCTGGTGGATCGCGTCACCGCGATCACCCCGGGCGAGAAGCTGACGGCCTACAAGAACGTCACCGTCAACGAGCCCTTCTTCAACGGGCACTTCCCCGGCCACCCGGTGATGCCGGGCGTGCTGATCCTCGAGGCGCTGGCGCAGGCCGCCGGGATCCTGGCCTACAAGAGCTCGGACATGAGCCCCGAGGAGAAGGTGACCTACCTGATGGGGATCGACGGCGCGAAGTTCCGCCGGCCGGTGGTGCCCGGGGACCGGTTGCAGCTTGACGTCGAGGTGGTGCGCCACAAGGGCGACATCTGGAAGACGCGCGGCAAGGCGAGCGTGGACGGGAAGATCGCCGCCGAGGCGGAGTTCCTGGCCACCGTGGTCCAGCGCTGAAGGCGCGCGCGGCGAGGCCATTCGCCTTCGAGGAGCCCATGTCGAACGTCCATCCCACCGCCATCGTCGCCCCGGGCGCCGAGCTGCACCCCACCGTCGAGGTGGGTCCCTACGCCGTGATCGGCCCCCACGTGAAGCTGGGAGAGGGGAGCGTCGTCGGACCGCACGCCGTGATCGAGGGCCGCACCCGCCTCGGAGCGAGGAACCGCGTGTTCCAGTTCGCGTCGATCGGCGCGATCCCCCAGGATCTCAAGTACGCGGGCGAGCCCACCGAGCTGCACATCGGTGACGGCAACCAGTTCCGCGAGTTCACCACGCTCAACCTGGGCACGGTGGGCGGCGGCGGCGTCACCCGCGTGGGCGACGGGAATCTGCTGATGGCCTACAGCCACGTGGCGCACGACTGCACCGTCGGCAACGGCTGCATCATCGCCAACAGCGTGTCGCTGGCCGGCCACGTGGAGCTCGAGGATCACGTGATCCTCGGCGGGCTCTCGGCGGTGCACCAGTTCACGCGCATCGGCCGTCACGCCTTCATCGCAGGCGGCTCGATGGTGGCCATGGACGTGCCGCCCTACTGCACCGCGCAGGGCGACCGCGCGGAGCTCGCGGGCCTCAACACGGTCGGCCTGACCCGCCACGGCTACGACGAGGATCAGCTCCGCCGCATCAAGGACGCCTACCGCATCCTGTTCCGCTCGAAGCTGGGCCTGAACGAGGCGGTCTCGAAGCTGCGCGCCGAGCACGGCGGGAACCCCGAGATCGACTACCTGCTGGGCTTCATCCTGGCCTCCAAGCGCGGCATCACCCGCTAGGGGGATCGTGGAGCACCTCGAGAAGCCGTTGAGCGGGCGCATCGGACTCATCGCAGGGAACGGCAGACTTCCCTTCCTCTTCGCGCGTGAGGCGCGGCGGCGCGGCCTGTCGGTCGTCTGTGCCGCGCACCGCGAGGAGGCCGAGCCCGGGCTGCGCGACGAGGTCGACGAGCTGACCTGGGTGCGGGTGGGCCAGGTCGGGCGCATCCTGCGGCTGTTCCGGGCGCGGGGCGTGACCCGCGCGGTGATGGCGGGCGGCATCGGCCATGTCCGCGCGCTCACCGCGGCGCGGCCGGACTTCGGTGCGGTGAAGATCATCGCCAGCCTGCGGACCTTCCGCGACGATGCGCTGCTGCGCGCGGTGGCCCGCTACTTCGAAGCGGGCGGCGTGCAGATCGAGGCGCCGACCGGCTGGCTCTCGGAGGTGATGGCTCCGGTCGGCCACGTCGCCGGACCTGCGCTCGGCGCGGGCCAGCAGGCGGAGATCGCGCTGGGCTGGGAGATCGCGGGACTGCTGGGGCAGGCCGACGTGGGCCAGACCGTGGTGGTGAAGGGCGGGCACGTGCTGGCGCTCGAGGCGGTCGAGGGCACCGACGAGGCGATCCGGCGCGGCGGGCGGCTGGGCGGGAAGGGCGCTGCGGTGGTGAAGCGGGTGAAGCCCGGTCAGGACGCGCGCTTCGATCTGCCGGCGGTCGGTCCCCGCACGCTCGAGGTGATGGACGAGGTCGGCGCGCGGCTCCTGGCGATCGAGGCCGGGCGCACGCTGGTGCTGGACGCGGAGGCCCTGCACGAGCGGGCGCGCCGCCTGGGCATCACCGTGTGGGGGATCGACGCGGCCTCCCAGCCGGCCCGCGCGGAGACCGGAACCGGCGAGGCCTGAAGCGCTCGCGGGCCGTGGACGGACCGCGGGTGCCGTCCTCAGGTGTGCGAGCGCGCCAGCTCGAGGATCCCGTCGGCCATGAACTGGACCGCGATGCCGGCCAGGATGAGCCCCATCACGCGCTCGAGCACCGCGAGCCCGGATCGGCGCAGGACCTTCTGCACCCAGGCGCTGCTGCGCAGCAGCAGCCAGCTGCCGACGAACACCACCAGGACCGCCGCGATGGTGGGCACCGCGTAGGTGTAGCCGGGCCCCGCGCTCATCAGCACCAGCACCGTCGCGATGGCGCCCGGCCCTGCCAAAAGGGGGATGGCCAGCGGGACGATCGCCGGATCGTCCTTGAGGATTCCGTCGTTGGTCTCTCCCGGAGTGGTGCGCGTCTCGGAGGGGCGCGCGCGGAGCATGTCCAGCGCGGTGAGCATCAGCAGCAGCCCGCCGGCCACCCGGAAGGCGGCCAGCGAGATCCCGAACAGGTTGAAGATCCACGTCCCGAACAGGGCGAAGAAGATCAGCAGTCCGCCGGCGACCACGCACGCGCGCAGGGCCACCGCCCGCGCGCGCTCCGCCGTGTCGTTGGCGGTCACCGCGAGGAAGACCGGGACCACGCCCAGCGGGTCACAGATGATGAAGAGCGCGGGCAGGCAGACCAGGAAGTGCCCCAGCGCGACGGTGAAGTTCATCGGGCGATCTCCGCGTCCGTCCTGCGCTTCATGCGGCCCCTGCCGTCCAGGCGCAGCCGCACCACGCCCACCAGGGCCTCGAGGACGATCCCGCGGCTCATCTTGCTCTGACCGACGCGGCGATCCTCGAAGACGATGGGCAGCTCACGCACGAGGAACCCCTGCTGGATCGCGCGGTAGGTGAGCTCGATCTGGAAGGCGTAGCCGGTGCTGCGGACCTGATCGAGCTCGATGGCCTCGAGGACCTCGCGGCGGAAGCACTTGAAGCCGCCGGTCAGATCCCGCACCGGCAGCGAGAGGACCGTCCGCGCATAGAGCGAGCCTCCCCGGCTGAGCGCGCGACGCCAGAGGCCCCAGTGCACCGTCCCGCCGCCCTCGACGTACCGGGAGCCGAGCACCAGGTCCACGCCCCCGTCGGCCGCATCGAGCAGCTGGGGCAGGTGGCGGGGATCGTGGCTGAAGTCCGCGTCCATCTCGAGGATGTAGCGGTAGTCCCTCGCCAGCGCCCAGTGGAAGGCCGCGACGTACGCGCGACCGAGGCCCTCCTTCGCCGCGCGGTGCAGGACGTTCACCCGCGGCTCCTTGCGGGCCAGCGCGTCGGCCAGGCGTCCGGTGCCGTCCGGGCTGTTGTCGTCGACCACCAGCACGTCCACGCGCGGGTCCGCCGCCAGCACCGCTCGCACGATGGGCTCGAGATTGTCCCGCTCGTCGTAGGTGGGGATGCAGACCAGCGCTGGATTCATGGACGACCCGACTTAGCAGACGCCGCACGTCGCAGGCGACGATGGCGGCGTGGCGGCCGGCGCTTCACGCGCCGGGGGGCAGCAGCGGGCGCCCGAGGAGCTGGAGGACCTCGTCCGCGGCGCGGTCCGCTGCGCCCACCGGACCCAGGGCGCCGCGGACCTCGGAGAGCCCGGCGATCATCTCCCGGCGGGCGGGCCCGTCGGTGAAGACGCGGCGGACCTCCTCGGCGATGCGCTTGGGGTTGGCCTCGCCCTGGAGCAACTCCGGGACGATCCGCCGGCCGGCCAGCAGGTTCACCAGCGCGACGTGGGCCACCTTGAGCAACAGGCGCCCGATGAGGCCGGTCAGCCACGAGACGCGGTAGATGACCACCATGGGCCGCTGCATCAGGCCGGCCTCCAGCACCGCCGTGCCGCTGGCCACCACCGCGGTGTCGGACGCCCCCACGGCTTCCGGGGCGCGCCCGTCGATCAAGGTCGGGGAGAGGCCGGAGCCGGCGAAGTGCGCCTCGACCCGGGCGCGATCGAGCGTCGGCGCGACCGGCACCACGATCTGCAGCTCCGGCTGCTCGGCCTGGAGCGCCTTGGCCGCCGCCACCATCGAGGGGAGCAGTCGCTCGAGCTCGGACTCACGGCTGCCAGGAAGCAGGGCGAGCGTGGGCCGGGTGGGCGAGAGCCCCAGCCGCTCCCGGAAGGACTCGGGGCTCGCGGGCGGCGGCAGCTGCTCGAGGACCGGGCTGCCGACGTAGCGCGCGGCGACGCCCGCATCGCGGTAGAAGGCCTCCTCGAAGGGAAGGATGCAGAGCATGCGGTCCACGCGCTTGGCGATGGTGTGGACGCGCCCGCGTCGCCAGGCCCAGATCATGGGGCTGATGTAGTAGGCGACCGGGATGCCGAGCCGGCGCAGCTTCTTGGCCAGGCGGAGATTGAAGTCGGGAATGTCGACGAGAATGGCGCAGGCAGGGCGGCGCTCGGCGGCCACGCGGCCGAGATCGCGCAGGATCTTGAGGATGCGCGGCAGCCGGGGCAGCACCTCGGTGATGCCCATGACCGAGACCTCGCGCGCGTCGTGCAGCAGCTCGACGCCCTCGGCGGCCAGGCGACGTCCCCCCATCCCGAAGAAGGAGAGGGTGGGATCCTTGGCCTTCAGGGCGCGAACCAGCCCCGCGGCGTGCTGGTCACCGCTGGCCTCTCCGGCCACCACCATGATGTCGAGCGACGGCATGATGGGGCGACTAGCACGGAATCCCCCTGCCGCGGGGCCGTGTAGAATGAGCGTCTCGTGACCACCGTCCTCCTCGCCGACGAACATGCGCCCACCATGGAGCACCTGCGCGGCGTGCTCAGCCAGGGCGGTTACGACGTCATCGCGGTGGGGTCCCCGGCGGCGGCACTGGAGCGCTTCAGCGCGGAGCGTCCGGTCGCCGCGCTGGTCTCCGTCGAGCTGCCCCGCCTGGAGGGTCGCCATCTCGCGCTGCAACTGCGGGCGCTGGAGGAGGGGGAGCACCTGCCCATCCTGGCGCTGGACCGCGGGCACCAGGGGCGATCGCGCGGGGTGGCCTCGGTGCTCGACCTCAAGGTCAACGCCTACGTCGCCGATCCCATGAAGAGCGGGGAGCTGCTCGAGAAGCTCGGGCAGCTGGTGGCCGCGGCGCAGAGGCGCCTGCGGTCGCTCGGGGGGCTCGCCGCCCAGCTGGCCCGTCCCTCCGAGTCAGGCGGCGATCTGCGCAACATCCCGCTTCCGACCTACTTCTACGGGCTATACCGCGATCGCCGGGACGGCGTGGTCGTGGTGGCCAGTCGCGAGCTGCGCCGCCGGGTCTTCCTCCGGGCGGGCGCGCCGGTGAGCTACGACTCGAATGCGCGGCAGGACCTGCTGACGACCTTCCTGTCCGAGCGCGGGCACCTGAGGCGCGAGCAGGAGGAGGCCGTGCTCGCGGCGCGCGCGCAGGGGCTGCGCATCGGCGCGGCGTTGGCCGAGGCGGGGGTGGAGCTCGACGGCGAGGAGCTGCTGGGCGAGCTGCGCGCCTACACCCGCGAGAAGGTCGTGCAGACCATCGGCATGCGCAGCGGGCGCTTCGCCTTCTATCCGGGTGACGACTTCCTCTCGGAGCGGGCGACGGTCGAGGTGCCGGCGCTCGGGGTGGTGCTGGAGGGCGCGCGGCGGGCGGTGCCGCTGCGCAGCTTCATGCAGGTGCTGCGGCCCCACCTGGACAGCTTCCCCCGGCGCACCCAGGGCTTCCAGCAGGACCTGGGCGCGCTGGCGCTCTCGACCTCGGACCTGAAGGTCGCCCTGCAGGTGAACGGACACGTCCGCCTGCGCGAGCTGCTCGCCCATGGACGCGGGGATCTGAATGGCGCGGCGAGCCTCTACTGGCTGATGGCCCTGAGCGGCACGCTCGAGTTCTCTCCCGACCCGGAGGGGCGCTCGGCCGAGACGCTGGCGCCGAAGAAGCCCAAGCCGCTGCCGGCCGAGGTCGGACAGAAGCTGCGCGAGGATGCGGTGCGCATCATCACCGGCAGCTACTTCCACGTGCTCGGGCTCAACATCGCGGCCACACGGGACGAGGTGGAGGCCGCCTACCGCGACATCGCGCCGCGCTTCCATCCGGACACCTGGTCCGAGTACGACGTCTCGGAGCTCGAGGATCTGCTCGAGTCGGTGCAGGAGAAGCTGACCGCCTCCTACAAGGTCCTCTCCAACGACGAGAAGCGCCGGGCCTATCTCCAGTACCTGCTCTCGCGGCTGGACGTCGAGCGCAGCGGGCAGGTCCACGCCGACGCCGAGGTGGTGCTCAAGCGCGGCGAGAACGCGCTCAAGCGCGGGGACCTCACCGCAGCGCGCATCGCGTTCGAGCAGGCCATCGAGCTGAATCCCCGGGAGCCCGAGTACTACTCGTTCCTCGCCTGGGCGCTCTACCTGTCCGACGGCACCGCCCAACACGTGCGCGCGAGCGCGGCGCTGCGGGTGCTCAAGAAGGCCCTGTCGATCAATCCCTATCTGGAGCGCGCCCAGGTGATCCACGCGATCATCGAGAGCGAGCAGGGAGAGGTCACCGGCGCGCGTCGGCGGCTGCTCAAGGTCCTCGAGATGAACCCCAAGTCGGCGATCGCCAAGGCCGCCCTGCTTCGCGTGGGGCGCACGGGACGCGGATGAGGGGGGGGCTCGGGAGGCTGTGGGGCCACGCGATACCCCACCTGG
>Ga0233383_1000843_pt1 | contig 11219 bp, 6 predicted proteins | sample ElkDunMinimDraft_14_FD_191542 | JGI IMG/M metagenome (GOLD analysis project Ga0233383, IMG submission 191542) | Fecal eukaryotic communites from dung pellets of Tule Elk in California, USA - Elk Dung G16 | ecosystem: Host-associated > Mammals > Digestive system > Large intestine > Fecal | place...
GCTGCGCCCACGTGTACGCGACGCCGGTCGGGAAGTCGCCGACCGTGACGCGCCCTGCCTTGGTGGTCAGCTGGGCGAGCACGCCGGGCAGGTCGGGGTCGGACGCGCCGTCGGCCATCACGGCCGCGGCGAGCGTGCCCTGGAGCACCTCGATCGCACGGGCGAGGGCTTCGGTGTCCTCGTACTCGGCGACGAGTGCCACCGGTCCGAAGCACTCCTCCAGCAGTCGGCTTCCGGGCTGCAGGGCGTCGAGCGGCACGGACAGGACGGTGGACGCGACCGACCATCCGTCGTCCGGGCCGTCGACCTGCGCGACGACCTCCGCGCCGGCGTCGACGAGCTCCTCGATCCCCGTACGGGCGGCGTCGGCGATGCCCTTCGTGAGGGACCAGCCCTGTGGGGCCGCGTCGCGCAGCGCCTCCGCGACCGCGTCCGCGGCGCCCGCGCCGTGCGGGGCGAGCATGAGGCCGGGCTTCGTGCAGAACTGCCCGGCGCCCAGCGTGAACGAGCCGACGAATCCGGCGGCGATCTCGGTCAGGCGGGTCCCGGCTGCGGCGCCGGTGACCACGACGGGGTTCACGGTGCCCATCTCGGCGAACACCGGGATCGGCACCGGACGGCGCTCGGCCGCGTCCCGCAGCGCCATGCCCGCGCGCTGCGAGCCGGTGAACGCCACGGCGGTGATCTGCGGCGCCTCGACGAGCCGTACGCCGGCATCGAAACCGTGCACGATCCCGAACGTGCCGTCGGGCGCTCCGGCCGCGCGCAGCGCCTCGGTCGCGAGGGTGCCGAGGCGGCGGCTGAGCAGCGGGTGCGCGGGGTGTCCCTTGACGACGACCGGGCACCCGGCAGCGAGGGCGGAGGCGGTGTCGTTGCCGAGCACGCTGAACGCGAACGGGAAGTTGCTCGCGCCGAACACCGCGACCGGCCCGCGCGGCACGTTGATGCGGGCGAGCATCGGGTTGGCGCCCTCGGCGTGATCGATCGTGGCTCCGAGGTACGAGCCCTCGACCGCGACGCCGGCGTAGAAGCGCAGCTGTCCTGCCGCTCGGGCGACCTCGCCCTCCAGACGAGGTCGCCCGAGCGCGGTCTCGGCGTCCGCGAGGTCGACGAGCTCGCCGCTCGCCGCCTCGAGGGCGTCGGCGATCGCGCCCGCCCAGCGCGCGCGTTCCGTCGGCGGTGTCGCGGCCACCTCGGCGGCGCACGCAGCCGCCGAGGCCACGACCGCAGCCACCTCGTCGTCCGAGGAGGCCGGCACCTCCCCGTTCGTACGTCCGGTGCGCGGGTCGTACGAGACGTCAGCGCTCGCCGTCATGCGTGCCCTCCCCTCGTCCCGCCCCGTCCCCGATTTGATGGGTTGGAGCTGGTTCCGTACCGGAAGAACCGACCGCAACCCTTCACATCGCGGACGGGACGGCCCCGGAGTGCGCTCATGCGAGACCCCGTACGCCGGCGGCGAGGACGTCGAGCGCGTCGTCGAGGAGTGCATCGCCGATCACGAGCGGCGGGAGCATCCGGATCACGTTCCCGTACGTCCCGCACACGAGCACGACCACGCCCTCCGCGTGGCAGTGCGCAGCGAGCGCCTGGGCGAACCGCGGGGCAGGGTCCTTCGTCCCGGGCTCGACCAGCTCGATCGCGAGCATCGCGCCTCGGCCGCGGACGTCGCCGATCCGACCGCCGGAGGCCGCCCGCATCTCCTCGAGCCGCGGCATCACCCGCTGCTCGATCTGCGCCGCCCGCGCGACGAGTCCTTCGTTCTCGATGGTCTCGATCGCGCCGAGCGCCGCCGCGCAGGCGACCGGGTTGCCGGCGTACGTGCCGCCCAGCCCGCCCGGCGCGACGGCGTCCATGATCTCGGCGCGCCCCGTGACCGCCGACAGGGGCATCCCGCCGGCGAGCGCCTTGGCGGTCGTGATCAGGTCCGGGACGATGCCCTCGTGCTCGCACGCGAACATGGCACCGGTCCGGGCGAAGCCGGTCTGGATCTCGTCGGCGACGAACAGGATGCCGTGCTCGCGCGCGAACTCGACCACGCCCGGCAGGAACCCCTCGGCCGGGACGATGAAGCCACCCTCCCCCTGGATCGGCTCGGCCACGATCGCCGCGACGTTGTGCGCACCGATCTGCGTGAGGACGATGTCCTTCAACCGCGCCAGCGCGTCGGCCGCGCACGCCTTCTCGTCGCCGTCGTACCGGAACGGATACGCCATCGGGGCGCGGTAGACCTCGGGCGCGTACGGTCCGAAGCCCTCCTTGTACGGCACGTTCTTGGCGGTCATCGTCATCGTCATCAGCGTGCGGCCGTGGTACGCGTGGTCGAGCACGACGATCGCCGGACGGCCGGTGGCGGCGCGGGCGATCTTCACGGCGTTCTCGACCGCCTCGGCACCGGTGGAGAACAGCGCCGTCCGCTTCTCGTGGTCGCCGGGTGTGAGCCGGTTGAGCGCCGCGGCCACCTCGGTGAAGCCCTCGTACTCGGTGACCATGAAGCAGGTGTGGGTGAACTTCGTGGCCTGCTCGGCGATCCGCTCGACCACCGCCGGCGCCGCCGCCCCGACGCTCGTCACCGCGATGCCGGACCCCATGTCGATGAGCCGGTTGCCGTCCACGTCGACGAGGAGCGCCCCGTCCGCGTGGTCGACGAACACGGGGAGCGTGACCCCGAACCCGCGCGCCACCTGCTGAGCGCGCGCCTCGTGCAGCGCGACCGAGCGTGGTCCCGGGACGGCGGTCTTGAGGAGTCGTGCCTGGTCGGTCATGGGTGTCATCCTTCGAGGTTGGCCATCACGTGCTTGACCCGCGTGTAGTCCTCCAGGCCGTACATCGACAGGTCCTTGCCGTACCCGGAGTGCTTGAAACCACCATGCGGCATCTCCGCGACCAGCGGGATGTGGGTGTTGATCCACACGCAGCCGAAGTCGAGCGCCTGCGACATGCGCAGGCCGCGGCCGAGGTCCTTGGTCCAGACCGACGAGGCCAGTGCGTACGGCACGCCGTTGGCCTTGGCGATCGCCTCGTCCTCGTGCTCGAACGTCTGGACGGTGATCACGGGGCCGAAGATCTCGTGCTGGATCAGCTCGTCCTCCTGCTGGAGCCCGTCGATGACGGTCGGCTCGACGTAGAAGCCGCGGTCGCCCTGCCTCTCGCCGCCGGTGGTGACGGTCGCGTGGTCGGGCACGCGCGAGAGGAAGCCGAGCACGCGCTCGAGCTGCTGGGCGTTGTTGACCGGCGGCACCCAGGCGTCCTCGTCGTTGCTGCCGCGCCCGTACGAGGTGGTGGCGGCCTTCGCCTGCTCGGTGAGCGCGGCCACGAAGTCGTCGTGGACCCTCGGGTGGACCAGCACGCGCGTGGCTGCGGTGCAGTCCTGGCCGGCGTTGAAGTAGCCGGCAGCGGCGATCCCCTCGGCCGCGGCGGCGATGTCGGCGTCGTCGAACACCACCACCGGCGCCTTGCCGCCGAGCTCGAGGTGCACGCGCTTGAGGTCGTGCGACGCCGCCTCGGCGACCTGACGGCCCGCGCCCACGGAGCCGGTGATCGACACCATCGCCGGCGTCGGGTGCGAGACGACGGCGGCCCCGGTCGTACGGTCGCCGCAGACGACGTTGAGCACTCCGGACGGCAGGAACTCCGCCGCGATCTGGGCCATCATCACCGTGGACACCGGCGTGGTGTCGCTCGGCTTGAGCACGACCGTGTTGCCCGCGGCCAACGCCGGGGCGAACTTCCAGACGGCCATCATCATCGGGTAGTTCCACGGCGCCACCTGGCCGACGACACCGACGGGCTCGCGGCGGATCCACGAGGTGTGGCCGGCCATGTACTCGGCGGACGCGCGTCCTTCGAGCACCCGGGCGGCGCCGGCGAAGAAGCGGATCTGGTCGACCATCGGCGGAATCTCCTCCGCCATCGTCACCGGGACGACCTTGCCGGTGTTGCGGCTCTCCGCCTCGACGAGCTCGTCGGCTCGCGCCTCGATCGCGTCGGCGATCTTGAGCAGGGCCTGCTGGCGCTCCGACGGCGTCGTACGCCGCCAGGTCTCGAACGCCTTGCCCGCCGACTCGTACGCCAGGTCGACGTCGGCCTGTCCGGAGAGCGGCGCGTCGCCGTACGTCTCCCCGGTGGTCGGGTCGACGAGATCGGTACGGCGGCCGTCGCGGGTGTCGACGAGCGCGCCGTCGACGAAGTTCTGGACGTGGACGGTGTCGGTCATGCGGAGTCTCCTACTTGTCGTGGGTCGAGCGGGTTTCGCCCGGGTAGGGCGTGACGATGTTGATCGCGTCGCCGTGGGCGGCGTCGGAGCGCCGGTACGGGCGGGCGAGGAGCATGTAGAGGAGCCCGACGCCGAGCACGATCGCGGCACCCACGGCGACGATCCAGTTGTCGTACCAGGGCACGTCGGGCGTGCGGGGCCAGATCATGTTGAGCGACGCCAGGAGCTGGTACGCGAGCGCCGCGACCGTCACCAGTAGGCCCCAGCGGCCGAGGGTGAACGTCCCGGACGGCTTCCACCCCCGCAGGCGTGCGCGCAGGGCCGCGGCGACGACCATCATGAACGCGAGGTAGATGCCGAACGACGCGAACGAGATGATCCGCACCAGCGCGTCGTCGGAGACCTGCGAGCCGAGGATGATCACGACCGGGATCAGGGCGGCGAGCGACAGCGCGTACGGCGGGACGTGGCGTGCCTGCGAGAAGCGCTTGAGGAGCCCGCTGCCGGGGACCATGTCGTCGCGGGCGTAGGCGTAGATCATCCGGCTCGCCGCGGCCTGGAGGCTGAGCACGCAGGACAGGAACGAGATCAGCACGATCACGAGCACGACCCGGAAGCCGACGGAGCCGAACGCGTTCTCGAGCACGGTGGAGACCGGGTCGGGGTCCTCGCCGGCGAACACGGCGGCGAAGCTCGGCACCCCCAGGACGAGCGCGAAGGTGATGAAGAATGCCGCAGCGCCGCCGATGTAGATCGTCATCCGCATCGCCTTGGGGATCTGGCGCCCCGGGTCGCGCACCTCCTCGGCGACGTCACCGCACGCCTCGAAGCCGTAGAAGAGGTAGAGGCCGATGAGCGCGGCGGCGGCGAACGCGGGGAAGTACGAGCCGTCGCCCTGCACGTCGTACGTGTCGAACAGGGCGCCGATGCTGTGGTGGCGCTCGGTGAGCAGGACCCAGATCCCGACGACGAGGGCGCCCACGAGCTCGGCGGCGAAGCCGAAGAAGGCGATCCTCGCGAGCAGCTTGGTGCCACCGAGGTTGAGGAGGGTGGTGAGCACGATCAGGCCGATCGCGCAGCACACGACGACGGTGGTGGTCGCGTCGATGCCGAGCACGATCGCGACGAACGGCCCCGCCCCGTACGAGACGGCGGCGATGGTGACGGTCAGCGCGATCATGTAGACCCAGCCGGTCATCCACGCCCACCGGCGTCCCCACAGGCGGCGCGCCCAGGGGTAGACACCGCCGGCGACGGGATACTGCGCGACGACCTCGCCGAAGACCAGCGCGACGAGCAGCTGACCGAGGGCCGCGAGCACGATCGCCCAGATCATCGGCGGTCCGCCGTTGGCGAGCGAGGACCCGAAGAGCGAGTAGACGCCGACGACCGGCGAGAGATAGGTGAAGCCGAGGGCGAAGTTGCCCCAGAGGTTCATGTCGCGCTTGAAGTCGGAGGTGTAGCCGAGCGACGCGAGATGGGCGTCGTCGGCGTTGGTGTGGCCGTGGGTAGTCGGGTCGAGCGGCGATGTCGTCACGGGAGTCTCCCTGGGAACGAGCCGGCAGTGCGCGGCGACGTCGTCGCACACGGGGGTGTCAAGCAGGCTAGGAGTGACGGTGGGCGCCGGGTCCCTGCCGAAACGGTGCGCAGCCCGTGCCGACCATGGACACTGTGTCCATGACGAGCGCCGCCCCGGGGACTCCGGCAGCAGAGGACCCGTACGGGGTCTCGCTGGCGTGGCTGCTCGACCAGGAGGCCCTGGGGCTGCGCCTCGTGGAGCCTGCGGGGGTGCCCGAGGTCTCGCTCGGGTGGGCCCACGCGATCGAGCTCGTCGACCCCACACCGTTCCTGGGCGGCGGGGAGCTCGTCCTCACCACCGGATTGCGGATGCCGCGGGCGCGCGCCGACCAGGCCGCGTACGTCGAGCGCCTGGCGGGGGTCGGAGTGGTGGGGCTGGCGCTCGGCGTCGGCGTGCGGTTCGCGACCATCCCCGTCGGGCTGCGCCAGGCGTGTCGGCGGGTCGGGATGCCGTTGCTCGAGGTGCCGCTCCCGACGCCGTTCGTCGCGATCACCCAGGCAGTCGCGGCACGGCGTGCGGAGCAGCAGAACGCCGCGATGCGCCGGGCGGCCGGCTTCCAGCGGCAGATGACACGGGCGGCGCTCGAGGGCGGGATCGCGGGCCTGACCGTTGTGGTCGCGCGCGAGCTCGACGCCGTGGTCCTCGTCCTCGACGAGCTGGAGCACCCGGTGGCGTGGGCGGGCGAGACGTCGGACCTGCGGGAGCGGGTGGCCGCCGAGCTGGTCGCGCTCGCGGCTCGGCCCGCGAGGACCAGCATCGCCGTGGTCTCGGACGCCGGCACGCTCGCCGTCCAGCGGCTCGGCGGCCTCGAGCGCCCGAGCGGGTGGCTCGCCGTCGAGATGCCGGGTCCGCTGTCGGCCGGGGACCGCCTCCTGCTCAACCAGGCGGTGTCGCTCCTCACCCTCCAGCGCGAGCGCCCGCGCGAGCTCGTCGACGCCCGGCACCGGCTCGGCGCGACGGTGCTCGAGCTGCTGCTGGACGACGACGTGGTTGCGCCGTCGGTCGTGAGGCACCTCGGGCACTTCGGGTTCGAGCCCGACGACCACGTACGGATGCTCGTCGTGAGCGCCGCGAAAGGTCGGACGTCACCGGTGTCGCTCGTCGCCCATGCCCTCGATGCCGCGTCGGTCGCCCATGTCGAGACCGACACGGACGACGGTGTGGTCGTGCTGGTCCGGGACGGCGACGTGTCCGCGGCCGCCGACGCCGTCACCAGCGGACTGGGCCGCGCGGGCCGCCACGACGTGGTCGTCGGCGTCAGCGGCGCGCTGCCGACGGAGCGTGCTGCCGCAGGTCGCGCCGCGGCCGTCCACGCCGCGGCGTCGGCGCGGGCGTCGCACGAGCAGGTCGGCTGGTACGGCACGCTGACGTTGGAGTCGATCCTCGCTGACGAGGTCGTACGGGCTCGGGTGGCGACGCTGGCTGCGTCACCATTGGCGCCGTTGATCGACGGTGACTCGAAGCGTGAGCGCGTCCTGCTGGAGTCGCTCGAGGTGTTCCTGCGGCACAACGGCTCGTGGGAGACGGCGTCGCGCGCGCTCGGGGTGCACCGGCACACGCTGCGCAACCGGATGGCGCGGGTCGAGGAGCTGACCGGCGCGCGGCTCGACGTCGCGGAGGACCGGGTCGCGCTGCTGCTCGGGCTGCTGGCCCGCGAGCGGTGAACGCCTGACGTCAGCGCGCGAGGCCAACCCGGTGCCGCCGCTCGTTCCGACGCGCGCGAGGCCGCGTGCTCGCTGACACTGGGCGCAACACGTTTGGACGACCGCCCGAGTTCTGGCCTCGACGGAAGGGCTGCTCGATGTTCTCGCCTCTCTGGGATCGCGTCGTGCCGGTTCCTGCCGGGACGCGGACGGTCGGACAGCTTCTCCGGGAACACCGGATCACCCACGACCTCACGCTGGAGCAGCTCGCCGAGCGGTCGGGTGTCAGCGACCGCGCGATCAGCGACATCGAGCGCGGCGTGAGCCGGCGGCCGCGCGCCCACACGGTGCAGCTGCTGTGCACCGCGCTCGGGCTCGGCGTGGACGAGACGGCGCAGGTCCTCGAGGCCGCCCGGGAGGGGCGCGAGCGCAGCGCGCAGGCAGGGCTGCGCCGCCTCCCGCTTCCGACGGTCGTCCGCCACTTCGTGGGCCGGCTCCTCGAGACGTCGTACCTCGTCGACGCGCTACGGGCTGATCGCCCGGGTCCCTCCCCTGTCGCGGTGGTCACCGGGGCGCCCGGGATCGGCAAGACAGCCTTGGCCGTCCACAGCGCGAACGCGCTCGCGCAGGCCTACGACGCGACGTACTTCCTCGACCTCCGCGCGCTCCAGGCCCGCCCGTTCGACCCTCATCGGGCGTTGCGGCACCTGGTCAGGGCGGCGAGGCCCGATCTCACGACGGTGCCGCGCGAGCTCGACGCCGTCCGGTCTCTCTGGGACCAGACGTTCGAGCGACGACGGATCCTGCTCGTGCTGGACGACGCCCGCGACGAAGCGCATGTCCGGCCCCTGCTGCCCGCGGCGGGGCGTGGCGCGGTGGTCGTCACGAGCCGACGGTCGCTCGCGGGTCTGGACGGGGTCCGCCGCCTGGACCTGTCCGTGCTCGCGGAGCGTGAGTCCGTGGACCTCCTGCGGCGCATCCTCGAGGACGTCGGCCCCGGCCAGTCGCCCGACGTCTCGCCGCAGGACCTCGCGACGCTCGCGATGCTGTGCGAGCACACACCCCTCGCGCTGCGCGTCGCGGGTAGCCGGATCGCCGCGCGGCGTGGCGCGACCGTGGTCGACCTCATCCGCCGGCTGCAGTCGCGCGACCGGCGTCTCGCGGTTCTCACCGCCGGCGACTGGCGGCTGTCCGCGGTGCTCGAGCCGTCGTACGCGCAGCTGTCGCCGGACGCGCGAACCCTCCTGCGGCGCCTGGGAGCAACCGAGGGGACGACGTTCTGCCCGAGCCTGGCGGCGGTGCTCCTCGAGGCGGACCTCTGGGTCGCGGAGGACGCGGTCGACGACCTTGTCGAGGTGGGGTTCGCGCGGCCGGCGGGCGGAGGGCGGTTCGTGATGCACGGCCTCGTGAAGCTGTACGCGAGCGCCCTTCCCGCAGACGGTCGCGGGTCCGCTGCGGAGCGGGCCGACGCCGCGGCTCATGCCCGTGACTGGCTGCAGTTCGAGCGGCGTGACGGTGCGCGTGACGAGGTCCAGCTCGGCTGACCCGGCATCAGAACTGCGTGTCTTCTTCGTGGTCACCACGGCGGGGTGCGCGGTCGAATCGATGCGGGGGACGACGAGGACCGGCCTGGTCGACCGACATCAGAGGAGCCGCAGATGCCGTACGTCACAGCCTCGGACGGGGCCCAGATCTTCTACAAGGACTACGGGACCGGGCAGCCGGTCGTCTTCTGTCACGGGTGGCCGTTGTGCTCGGACGCCTGGGACGTCGAGCTGAAGATGACCGCAGAGGCGGGCTTCCGCGCGATCGCGCACGACCGCCGAGGGCACGGGCGCTCGACGCAGACGTGGGACGGCAACGACATGGACACGTACGCCGCGGACCTCGCGACGCTCGTCGACGAGCTCGGGCTCGACGACATCATCGTGGTCGGGCACTCGACGGGTGGCGGCGAGGCGGTGCGGTTCGCCGCGCAGCACGGGCGCGGGCGCGTGTCCAAGGTCGCGACCGCCGGCGCGATCCCGCCCGTCATGGTCAAGTCCGAGACGAATCCCGAGGGGACGCCGATCGAGGCCTTCGACGAGATCCGTGCGGGCGTGCTTGCCGACCGGTCGCAGTTCTACAAGGACCTCTCCGCGCCGTTCTACGGGGCCAACCGCGAGGGGTCGACGATCTCCCAGGGGCAGCGCGACGACTTCTGGCGCCAGTCGATGCTCGCCGGTCTCAAGCAGGCGTACGACTGCGTGGCGGTGTTCTCGGAGACGGACTTCACCGAGGACCTGAAGGCGCTCACGATGCCGGTGTTCATCGCCCACGGCGAGGACGACCAGATCGTGCCGGTCGACGACGCAGCGCGCAAGTCCGTGGACCTCGTGAAGAACGCGACGCTCAAGGTCTACCCGGGGGCGCCGCACGGGATCGCGGGCGCCTACCAGCAGGAGCTCGATCGGGATCTCCTCGCGTTCTTCCGGAGCTGACCCCTCGGGGCGCGCGCGTACGGGGTGACCGATGGCAGGACAGGCACGAGGGTGGCGGCGAGGAGCGGGAGTCTTCTCGCTCGCCGTCACGCTTGCGCTGACCGCTGGTGGCCTCGACGGGCTCGACGGTGGTCCGGCTGGCGCGCGAGCGGAGGCCGCTGAGATCCAGGCCGCCGAGCCCGCCGTTCGCGCTGGGGCTCCGTCGCGGTCGCGGGCGCCTGCGGGGGCGGTACGGACGGAGGCGCGCCTTCGGGCGGCGTGGGCGGACCCGATGCGCCGGCGGATCGATCTCGGAGCGGACATCGTGCTTCGCAACTGCAGCCGCGGTGATCCCCTGCGGGAGTCCCCGTACCCCCTGGTCCTCGACGGGCACGGCCACTCGATCCGGCAGACCTGCTTCGAGAACCGCGTGCTGCGCCAGGACGGGACCGGGTACCTCGACGTGCGGCGCGTGACGCTCCTCCGCGGCGGCTCGGACGGCCCCGGCGCGGCGCTCACCTCCCGCGGCGAGATCACGCTCTCGGACTGCTCGGTAAAGCAGAGCCTGGCCGAGGAGCCGGGCGGAGGCGTCTTCTCGATGCGCCGCGTCACCGCCCGCCGGTGCCACATCAACGGCAACCTCGCGAACGACGACGGAGGAGGGATCTACGCGCGCAGAGGCGGCGTCCAGGTGTACGACTCGGTGCTCAGCGCGAACCTCGTCGACGGCTCCGGCGGTGCGATCGGGTCGACCGGCGACATCCTCGTGGTCCGTTCGCGCGTCGACGCGAACACCACCGACGGCGACGGGGGTGCGCTGTACGCCGACGAGGACGGTGACGTGACGGTGGTCGACTCCCTGGTGGACGGCAGCGACGCGGACGGACCTGGCGGAGCGATCTTCACGCTCGACGGCGACGTGGCGGTCTTCGGGTCGACCCTCGTCGGCAACCGTGCGGACGACCGGGGTGGAGCGATCTCCGGCGAGGCCGACGTGCTGGTCGTCAACTCCACCGTCGCCAGGAACCTCGCCGTCGCCCATGTCGGCGGTGGCATCTGGGCGCGAGGCGACCTGGTGCTCGTCAATGCGACCGTCACCAACAACTACGCCGAAGGTGCGGGCGGTGGGGTGATGTCGGCCGGCGCGACGACGCTCGTCTCGTCGACGATCACCCGCAACATCGGCTCCGTGGCCGCGGATGTGGGTGCCGCCGGGCCGTTCGCGAGCGCCTCGTCGATCATCGGACCCGCAGCCTGGGAGGGCGTCACCGGCGACACGATCCCGACCCGGCGGAGCTGCCGGGTGTACCGGGTGCGCTCGCTCG
>Ga0233383_1000844_pt1 | contig 11213 bp, 16 predicted proteins | sample ElkDunMinimDraft_14_FD_191542 | JGI IMG/M metagenome (GOLD analysis project Ga0233383, IMG submission 191542) | Fecal eukaryotic communites from dung pellets of Tule Elk in California, USA - Elk Dung G16 | ecosystem: Host-associated > Mammals > Digestive system > Large intestine > Fecal | place...
AGCTGATGGTGGTATTCGTAATTTTAATGATATAAATAAAGCATTAGCTCTCGGTGCGGATTATGTAATGGTTGGGGGATTATTTTGTACAATTCTTGAATCAGCTGGACATATTGTAGATGGTCGAAATTATATTGATCACCGTTCTTCAAAATTTACTAAAGAAATTGAAATTATTAAAGAATATGGAAATAATATTTCATTAGAAAATAAAATTGTATTAAAGGGTTCATTTACAAAAAATCGTGAAATGGATGATATTATTAGAGCTAGGAATGCTGTTGGTATAGAAGTTATTGAAGTACCATCAGGAGATTTTTATCAATTCTATTATGTTCTTGATGATAATAATCCAGGTTTTTCAGAAATACTTAAAAGAAAAATTGTAGCTCATAATAATATTAAAAAGGAATGTTATGGAATGTCTACAAAACGTGCACAAACTTTAATTAAAGATTATTATGAATTGAAAACAGCAGAAGGTATTTCTAAAATTGTAGATGTAAAATATACGATGAAACAATGGGTGGAAAATATGGAAGCATATTTACGATCAGCAATGTCATATTGTAATTCATTTACATTAAATGATTTTATTGGTAATCAAAAACTAATAATCAATTCGGCTTCTGAAATTAATGGTGTGAATAAATAATGTAATTTTTTAATATATAAATTATAAAGCGGATATCATAAGATATTCGCTTATTTTTTATGGAGTGTTTGAAATTTTAAAACTTATTACTATATTGATAACGTAAAATAAAATATGAATTATGAAAACAAAAGTATTATATAATCTTAAAGATTTTAATGATTGGTTTGCCGATTACCTTGTATTAAATGAAATGCATGGTGTACTTGAACCATCACCATTACGATACCCAGCAACTGTTCATTGGGAACAGGAAGATCCAGGTATCGAATATTCATATTATAAACTATATTATCATTTTACTTATGACCGTTAAGGAACTTATTGAAAAACTTAAAAAATGTCCTCAGGATTACGAAGTAACGTTTGAATCTGGTGATGCATACGGAAGCGCTTATGACGCATATGTAGATGATATAAATATAAACAATAAAAAGGAACAAGTTAAATTGATAGAGTTATGACAAAGCTTTGGGTTGCTAAAGACGAAAGAACTAATTATTGTAGATTATTTTTGGATAAACCATATAAAGTTTATGACGATTTTTTGAAAAAGCATTGTTGGAAAACACGTGATATGATGGGTACTTATATGTGTCTTCCTTCATCAGAATTTACTGATGTAACATATGAAAACTCCCCAAGACAACTGGAAATCAATTATGTAATGAATGGACTATGACAAATAATTTTGATTTATATAAAGAATTTATTTCTGAGAAGTTTGCAAATACAACACTTCCTGAAGATGATTCATACTTCGTTATTGAATTGATGAGACGAGGTAAGGATAATCCAGATATGCCAGCCGCTAATTATCATTTTAAGAATTATTATATTCGTAAGCCTGAAGATTTGGACAAATATAAACAAGAAATAATTCATTTATGTTGTATGTTTAGAATGAGAGCATACGCTTCGGTAAATATTAAATCATTCAAACAGGTATCGCTTGATACAATGGCTGAACTTGCAAGACGTATTGCAAATAACGATTATAAGAAAAATTATGCAGTATTTGAATCTTGTTCAGGTTCTTACTGTCATTCAGGTGATAAGCAGTGGGTTGTTGACTTGGATGATTGTAAAATTGGGGATGAATATGTTTATGTAATTGAAGATTATATTAGAAATTGCGAACCTGTTGGTGTAGATAAAATTATTAAAAGAATACCAACTCGTTCAGGAGTACATTTAATTACTAAACCGTTTAATAGAAAACAATTTATTGATAGGTGTAAATATCTTAGATTTGGTGAAACACCCGATATAAAGAAAAATCATTTAACATTGTTATATGAAAATTTATAACGTATTTATTTGAATTTTTTAAAACTATTTCTATATTCAATATGTAATTAAATTAAACAATATGGAAGCAATTTTTACAGATGTATTTTACGAGTTTCTTAAGAATTACAAACCTGCAAGTAGGATGTTCACTTCTGAAGATGAAATTGATTTGATTAGTGAAACATTAAATCTTCCTGATTTGGATGCCGAAGAAAGATGTAGAACTAGAAACGAAGTTGTAAGATACTACACAGAATTGATGGATGCCGAAGTTATTTATGATGAAAATAACCAATATAAAGGCAGAACTGATAAGTTTTGGGATTTGGTAAATTCTATGAATTCTGTTACAACAGTTATAGATTATTATAAATATCAAAAATAAATTAAAATTATGATGACAGGACTTTTAACGGTATTAGGTGGATTAGTATTAATCATTTGTATTGGTCTATTGTTTGTATGGCCACTTGTGTGGATGTGGAATTTTGTAATGCCTGATATATTTGGGTTACCTGAAATTACATATTGGCAAATGTTTTGGTTGTATTGTTTGATACAGATTTTGTTTAAGTTGAATGTAACAATCAATAACAATAAGAAGTAATTATGAGAACTTGGATTATTGAATGCAAAGAAAAATGGTGTGATCACCCTATTAGAACTACTCACACAGGTAATTTTGAAAGAGAAGATATAATTAAGTTTTTTGGTTTGAATGAACCAGATATTGAATGGTATACCGTTGTAGAAGATAATAGATAATTATGACAAAACAAGAAATTGATAATTTGTGTTCAACACAAGGAACAGAATATGTATATGATAACTTAATTAAACCCCATCTAACTGTTGATGATAAATATTCTCAGAAGAATGGTTGGTATACATATTTCAAACAATCAAATATTGATACTAATTTCCTTTATATTGTTGCTATACCAATGATAAATGGTATTACTACATTTGTTAAGGAATTTGATAAAACCGAATGGGATATTGTCAATGTTATTTACTATAAGAAATTATATTTTATTAACGATTAAATAAATTAAACAATGAAGAAGATTTTTAGTATTTTTGTATTGAGTTTGGTAATGGTACTTGGTTTCACATCTTGTACAAGTGTAACACCTGATGCTGGACAGGAGGCTGTCCTTGTTCATAAGCCGTGGTTCTTCGGTACAGGTGGAGTTGATAATACACCCGTTGAAACCGGTTTGGAATATACTTGGTTGAGTACTGATTATGTAATTGTATCAATGTTGCCCCAGAAGTTTGATGAGAAGCTGGACGATGCAACGTCAAATGATAATACATTGCTTGATTTTAATACACAGATTCAGTTGCAGGTAAAGGATAATAAGTCACCGATTTTGATTAAGAATTATGGAGAGAATTGGTATGAGCGAGTTATTCAGGAGGTTTATCGTAATACAGTCCGTGGATATATTTCAAATTTTGGACCATTTGATTTGATGAGTAATCGTGAGGTATTGGATTCAATCAATGTCGCGGTTAAGAATGATATGGTTGATTATATTGCAAGTCTTAGTGGTAAATATGGTGAGTTACCTGTTGATGTTGTAAATGTTGTTATTGGACGAGCAATTCCTAATGAGCGACAGAAGGCAGAGATGGATGCAACCGCTGCGGCTACTCAGGCAAAGCGAACAGAGGAATCACGATTGGAAATGTTGAAGGCAAAGGAAGCTGCTGAGAGACAGAGAGCTGTCGCCGATAAGGCATATCAGGAGGAACTTGGTTTGACAACCGATCAGTTTATTCAGTTGCGAGCTTGGGAGATTATTAAGGATAAGCAAGGAGCAAACATTGATGTAATGTTTAACGCCGATAATACAAACAAGATGTGGAATATTAGACGATAATAATATATGAAAAAGATTTTCGGACTTATTTTTATACTAATGTGTTTTGTAAGTATTAACACATTTGCAGCTGAGGAATCATTTGGTGAGGTTTTTGTAAATTCAACAGGTGTAGTTTATTCTGATGCAAAGGCAGCAATTGATACGGTATATCACGATGGTAAGGCAGTTGTTAAGACGGTTTATTCAGACATTAAGGATGGCACATCAAATATTATGCCAAACGTAAAGGATGCTATTGTATCAATTGGTAAAAGTATTGGTGTCGCGGCAGAACATGTATATAATGTACTTGTGAAGAAATATGTTGTAATCGGTGTAAAAGAACTTATGATTTTCTGTGGTGGTTTAATTCTATTTATTGTAGGTTTGGTAATTTGGTTAAAGAAAACCAGTAAAAATGAACCTATTACATATTCACTAATCGCACCATCACTAATGCTTTTTGTTGGACTCGTTATGATGGTTAACGTAAATTACGATAATATGCTTATGGGTCTTATCAATCCTGAGTACGGTGCAATTGATTATATTTTGGAATATTCTAAGACAATAATTAAGTAATTATGAATAATACAATATTTTGGTATTGGTTTAAACGTATATCATTTATTACATCTATATGTATGTTGATGTATGTTGTATATACATGGATAAGCCCAGAACGAGAGTTCCATACTAAATATACTAATACTGAAATTACACAAACAATACATGTTGAAGGTGATAGAGATATTGTAAAATGGAGTGGTGTAGATAAAGACGGTATTAAACATGATTTCGAAGGAAAAGTATATAATAATCATATAGGTAATGAATGTGATGTAACACTTGATGATATTAAATCTGGTACTGTATATATACATAAATGTGGATTATTTGCATCATTTTGTGTAATTTTTATGATATTATTTGTTATTTCACTCGTAGGTTTATTAGTTGAAAATGATTTAGGTTGCCAAAGTAGTAGTGAATTAGTATATCGTATAAAACATAGAATTGAAATTGCAAAACATTGGTTTATATTTTGGGGATATCCATCAGACAAAGTAAATAGTGCAATTGAAATTTATAAATCATCATTAGTGTGGCACAATACATATTCATTGGATATTAGATTGATAAATGTAATTAGGTCAATTAATGAAATAATGAAATAAATTAAATAGGTAATAGTCCTAAATTACCTTGTTTCTTTGAGAAACTAAATAAAGTCGTGAGAGGCATAATTATAAAGAGAGATAACAATATTGTTATCTCTTTTTGTTTATTTTTATATATAATATTATAAGTGAAAACAAATGAAATTTCACTTCAATAGTGAATAAAAATTATGTAAATTAAATAATTATGAAATCTATTAAAGAATATATAAATGAATCATTAACAAAATATAATAAAAATACATTGTTTTATTATGTATTATCAAATGTAGATTATCGTATAGTTAATGAAATATTAAATGAAAATTTTGATGATGTTAAAAATATAAAAAATTCAAAATTTGATTTTGTGTTTAAAGAAGATAATAATCTATATAGTGGACTTATATATACACCGAGAAAAGAATCATCTATATCATTTGAACCAAATTCATTAGGCAAAAATAATAAACTAAAAATTGCTAAAAAAATGACTTATTTTAAAAATTATATTTCGTATATTTATAATGAGTCATTATGTTTAGTAAAAATAGAACAATTAGAAGAAAAAATAAATAATTATAATTGTGAATTAGATAATTTAGAACCAGAATATAGTTTTAAATTAAATAATAAACAAAAAAATTATTATAACGAAATTTATAGTATATATGATAAACTTTCTCCAGAAAGTAAAAATCAAAATATAAATGAATTTGAAGATTTACTTGAAATTATTAATAAATATAAGTAAAGAAAGAATTTAGGATAAAATCTTAAATTTTTAATACACTATAAACTATGGAAAAACTAAATATGACGGTTGGGCGTTTCCAGCCATTTACACAAGGACATCTTAATATGGTGAATGAAGGTGAAGCTCCTTGTATTGTATATCAAATAAAACCACAAGGTATACCAGAAACACTTAAAGGATTAAAAGTTTCAGGAAAAGTATTTAAAAAGGAATCTGTTGAAAATGTAATTAAATTTTTAGATACAAAGGAAGGTGATTTGACAGAACAAGAAAGGGATTTTATTAAACGACCATTTACTAATGAACTTATATCTAAAGAGCTTGATATAATTAAAAAGAATAATAAGAATATTATTGATGTGGTTTATGTACAAAATGCTTTTCATGCATTTGCATTATTCAATAAATTTTTAGCTGATAATAAAGATAAATATGAAGCCCAATATTGGATGTGTGGAGATGATCGTATTGATGATTATCAAAGAATGATTGATGATTATGCAAAGGGTGAAAAAGTTATAACTTTAGAACGCGGAGGTGAACCTATTGAAAAAATGACACAAAACCTTGAATTAAATACAGGTAAAGGTCGTACAGATGGTATATCGGGTACAGCAGTCCGTAAAGCTATTTTGAATAATGATAAATCGGCTTTTAGTAAAATAATGCCTAAAGGAACCGATGTATTATTTGATGAATTTGTACAGTCATTTGAAACATTTAAGGAAAAAATCAAAGGATTAGTTAAAGAGTCATTTGGAATGATGTCCCTTAAAAATTATATTTTTGAAAAATTAAATAATAAATAATATGAAAAAATTAAATGAATATATAATGGAAGTTTCAGATGAAACGTTAAAAGCAGCCGCTGATGCCGCACGCTCTCGTTCTGGTGCGTATTATAAAAAATTAGCTAAAAAATTTGATGATTATTTAATTGATCCTGACCGTATAGCTCGTGAAGTTGAAGCTAAGAAAAAAAATGATAAACTATCAAAATTGATAGATAATTCATTTAAGGAATATGGTAAAAAAGCTATTAAAGAATATAATGATGAACGATATGGCGCGTTCTATAGAGAATTATATAACCTTTGGAAAGATGTGGTAAATAATCTTATAAAATATTTACCAGAATTAAAATATTTTGATGTAACAATACCTTATTATATACAAACAAGAAGTTATCGTGGTGCTTATTCTAAAGTATCAACTGATGATTATTTTGATAATGAAAAACTTAGGGATGTTTTTGGATGCTATGATAAAATACATACTTGTAAATATGTTTATAATTTTAATACATCTGAAACAAAAGATAGTAAAGGTGACTATTGTGGAGTAGGTATACGTATAGAATTTAATGTTAAAAAAGAGTATACTAAACAATTTGACGAAGGTAATTTTATAAAATCTATAAAATATGATATTTCAACAAATTATGATTATAAAGATATAAATTATAATTTATGGACATTTAATCATGTTGATTATTTTGATGAATTACCATTAGAGTGTTCTGAAGATGTCGCTATTATTAACAATTTTTTATCGGAATTAACTAATAAAAAAGCAGGAACTGTATCGAAATTAAAAAGAGAATTAAATCCTAAACGTAATATTGTTGATTATATCTATGATGTAATGCCATTGGTAATAAATAAATCTAAAATTAATGATTCATACGAAATAATCAATACAATTACCGCATTATTGTCAAGAGATTATAATCTTAAATACGAAGAATTAGACAAAAATCATACATTATCTCAATTAAAAGAATTTGTAGGAGAATATAAAAAATATATACCAACAAATACTGAATATATTGGTAAAATTACAATAGATGATGATGTATATCTTTTATACGATGATGATACTTCAAATACAATTTCCATAGGAATTAATAACGAAAAGAAAGTTATTTATGTAGATATTCATCATCATGGTAGAGATTGGGGTGATGGTATTGATACTAGACATACAACATATTCAATACACTCTGATTTAGGAAAACTTAAAAAAATATTTGGTGATAAATAAATGAAAACGGTAATACATTATATATCAGAATCAAAATTAAATAAAACTGTAATAAATTCTGTATCAGGATTTAAAAAACTAGTATTTGATAAATTAAATAATCTTATAGAAGAAAAGGAATCAGAAGTATTGGATTTAAGTGGATTAGAATTTAATATTAACGATTTATCTGGAGCATTTGAAATTATTGGTCAACAACCAGAAGATTTGAGATATTTAGAAAAAATTGATGTATCAAATTGGAAATTTAACAAAACAAATGTAAAATTAGATGATTTGTTTGCGTTTAAACCATATTATAAATTCGGACAAAATTTATCTGACGAAGAATTATATAAAAATGGATATTTCGGTTCAGATTATACTGCGAGAATTAATAAAGAATCAATACGTAAAGAAGTACATAGATCTAAAAAACATACATCTAAAGCTGATGCATATTTATCAAAAATCGAAATAGTTGGTTTAGATACTTGGGATGTTTCTAATGTTACAAGTATGAATAGATTATTTTATGGTTTTAACTCAAAAATCGGTAAAAATGATTTATCTAAATGGAATGTAAGTAAAGTTAAATCATTAGATGAAGCATTTGCATTTTCTGATGTAGAATTGGATATATCCAATTGGAAACTTAATAGTTTAAAGTCATTCGATAAATGTTTTTACCAATCAAATTCAAATCTTGATTTACCAGAAGGTATGAAAACACATCATCCAGTTGCCGATTTTATAAAAAAAATATCAAAAAATTAAATAATAAATTGTTATGAGAAATTTAATAGAATATATATTAGAAGAATATAAAAACACGGCTTTTAGTGCTAAAACAAATGGTGCAAGATTAAAAGAATACTATAAAGTAGAAGAAGCAATGGTATATACCATGATTAATTGGGGTGAATGGTGGCCAGAAACTCGAGCAAAATATGATGAAATGCTTGAAGATTTAGAAAACATGGAAAACTATGATACTGAAAATACATCACCTAATAAACAACATAAAAATGAAATGGTAAAACGTTTCAAAAAATTTAGTGCACAAATTAAAGAAGTTGGTCAAAGAATACTTAATAGTGAAATAGATCCTATAGAAGGTGGAGGTACTGGTCGTGTTTATTTCCTTAAAGATGATGAAGATAAATGTAAATATTTTGCATTTATTTATACAAATGAAATGCTTGAATCAAATAAGTTTTTAGTTAGATGTGCTTCAACAAGATATGGTGGTGAAATTATGAAAAAAATGCGAGATGGTTCTAACCGTCCAACGGGCAAATATAGTTTCGCAACAACCGTTGATAGAAATAATAATGGAGAATTAAATGATGAATTTAATCCTAAATTCTGTGCATTTTTTGAAACAAAAGAAGCTGCTGAAAAATGGATAACTATTGTAAAAACCCGTTATAGTAAATTATTGAAAATAAAAGGATTAAAGGGTCATGTTATAGATTTAACTAAAGAACCATCTAAAAAAGATACAAAATTCTTATGGGAATTATCAGGAGATACATTAGTTCCTCGTAAATTTGCCGTTGGTCGTGATTATACAACATCAAAGAAAATGTTTAATGATTATAAATGGTTCCGTGATGGTGGATATACAGGTTCATATTATAGAAATGATTATAATGATACAAAATCCAGAGGAAAATTTGAACCACGTACTGAAAAGGTAACAAGCGATTCAAACACAATGTTAAAAGCATTACCAACAAATGTATTTGCTATGGACATTATAATGCCTTGGATAAGAAAATATGTTACCAAACAACCAGAAGGTAAACAAAAATGGGATAAATCTGAATATGATGATTAATATTAAATCATAAATAATATTATATAAAGGATAACTAATAGTTATCCTTTTTTTATTTTTATATATAATGTTATAATATTAAATATAATGAAATCTTTATCATCATATATATTCGAAAGTGTAAATAATATAATTTTAGAATCCAGATTAGGTAAAGCCGATATATCTAAACATCAATACAATTATGTTTATCAATTATTAAATTATATAATTACAGAAGGTAAAACTAAAGAAAACACATCTGCTGAAGAACTTAAAGAATTAAATGATGAAAATATTCAATTACCATTTACTGATATAAAATTTGGTTCAGAAAAATTATCACATGAATGGTTTAATATAGAAGATATAAAGGAATTAAAAAATAATATATCTAAACACGGATTCTCATATAAATCATTACAATATAGTAATAATAAAACTTTAAATTTTAATGAAATGAGTGATGAAGAGTATGATGATTTAATTAATTCTGAAACATTTTTACCTGATAAATTTCATTATTCTTTATTCCATGCATTAAAAGATAAAGGATTGGAAAGTATTAATAACATATTAAAAGTATCTGATGATAAAACTTATTTTTATTACAAACTATTTAATATAAGATCAAATATAGGACAGAAAAAATCTGTAAAAATAGAAGATAACGGTAATACAATAAAATTAGATGATTTTATAAATAAAAAATATAAACAATTTATAAACTCTGAAGAGAATAAAAATATAAAAAGTGTTCATTTTATTTCAAGTTTTAATAAATTACATGAGTTATGTCAAAAAATAAATGATAAAACTTTAAATTTTAATCTCGGTTTATATAAAGTTATATGGACAAAAATTGATAAATCATCATTTGTGCCATTAAGAATTTATACGGCCGACCAAGAATTAGGGACATGTGTATTATTTAATAGTCTTAAATCATATAAGGATGAAATAACAAAAGATGTAATTATTAATATATTAAATGATAAATCACAGAATTATCCAAGATTTAGTAATTTAGTTAAAGATACGAATTGGATAAAATCTTATGTATATCAATTAAAATCTATTGAAGAACTTATAAAGTCAAATGGAAAAGACCAATCGGTTTATACGATGGTTAGATTTGGAGATAAATTACATGACATATTAAATGTTGATTATGATATTCCTCCAAAAGTGAAAAAATTTATTACAGATTATTCAAAATCCGTAAATAGTTATGCATCACAATATGATATTATAATGGGTATGGATGATTCTGAATATAATAAAAACGGTTCAAATAAAGATAATTATGATCCATCAGATGTTTTATTGATACATAACGATATTGATGAACTAGGAAATTATAATTTTAAAGATAATGGTGATTATAGTAGTAAAAGAGGTGTAGAAGGATTTAAGGAAAAATTATGTAAACTATGTAAAGATGGAAAATATTTTGGTATATCATTAAAACAATTATCAAATAAAGGAAAAATCGAAACGTATAATTTAATTGACGAAAATGTATCATTATCAAATATAGAATTAGAAAATATTGGAAGTACTAATAATCCTTTATATTATAATGACGCAAAAGATGGTGGAGGTAATTCTATTTCATTATATTTTACCGGAA
>Ga0233383_1000847_pt1 | contig 11204 bp, 9 predicted proteins | sample ElkDunMinimDraft_14_FD_191542 | JGI IMG/M metagenome (GOLD analysis project Ga0233383, IMG submission 191542) | Fecal eukaryotic communites from dung pellets of Tule Elk in California, USA - Elk Dung G16 | ecosystem: Host-associated > Mammals > Digestive system > Large intestine > Fecal | place...
CACTGGCTCGACATCGGCTCCGGGGCGTGGGACCGCCAGGGCCGACCCAGCGAGGTGCGGCTCGACCGCCTGATCACGGTCGACCCGACGGCGGTGCGTCGCGAGGGCGCGGTGCTGGCGCAGAGCCTTTTCGACGAGGTCGTGGCGGGCGTGCGCCAGCACGCCGACGTGCGCTGAGAGGTCAGCGGATCCGCACTCGGACGGGTGCGGACCTGCCTGTCCGCAGGGGCCCGTCCCCGTCCTGCTTGTAGACGGCACGGAGCAACCGCACGCCGCGCTTGTTGATCGCGCGCGTACGGACGGTGACCGTGAAGGTCCCCGTACGGTGACGAGCCGTGCTCTTGCCGACGACGGTCGAGCCGAGGCGAACGACGACGCGGTCCCCGGAGGGCGTGCCCTCCGGCAGGGTGACGCGGACGCGGACCGTGAAGCGCTTGCCGGCCTTGATCGTCGTCTTCGAGACCCGGGCGGTCACCTTCGGGGTGATCGAGGTCGTGCGGAAGCGTCGAACGGGGCTGCGCGACGCTCGCACGGCGAGCTTGTTGTCGGGGACGAAGAGGGCGACGAGCTGACCGTCCTCGACGACGTGGGTGAGGCGGGGGAGCCTGACCGTACGGGTGCCTGCAGCATCCACCCGGTACGAGGTCGGCCTGCGGTCCTCACGGACGAACCGGAGGCCGTCGCCCTCCTCGGTCGAGACCCGCTGGTAGAGGTGCACGCGGCCGTGGGGAACCGACCCGTCCGCGGTCGTGACACGGATCGCTGCCTTCACCTTGTGGGCCTTGCCGTAGGGGGCGCGCGTCCTGCCGAGCGACAGCGAGGTCGTGGTCGCGACGAGTCCGACGTACTTGGTGCCCGTGGGCACGGTGGCGGAGGTGTGCCCGGGCGGGGTGTAGGTGACGCGGACGCTGAACGCGTGACCGGCGTCGGCCGGCTGCACGATGTGCTGGAAGGGCCAGGTGCCGACGGGGGTGAAGGGCACGCCGTCGCGAAGCCACTGGAACGTGAGGTGATCGGCGTCGCGCACCACGGGCTTCCACTCTCCGAACTCTGCCCGGAGCTTCTCGCCGACCGTCGCGACCGCGGTCGCAGGGACTCCGATCCCCTCAGGGCACTCCCACAAGCCGCACAGCTGCGGTTTGCCCACGTTGGTCGGCGGGCCGGCCGCGGCGTGGCTCGGCGAGGCGACGAGCATGCCCGCGAACATCGCGAGGGAGGCGATCAAGGCAAGGAAGGTGCAGCGGCGGGGCACGCGAAGCGTGAGCATGGTCGACCTCTCAGGTTGGTGGCTGATCATGGCACTGCGCGAGCTCACGGAGCGACCCGCGGCGGCGCGGCCTAGCCGCGTACGAAGCGTGGTGTCAACCCGCGCGGTCCCGCGAGAAGGTAGTTTTGCGGGGTGTCACTCGCCGACCGGATCGACCGTTACCAGCGGACCCACCCGCTCGTCGGCTTCCCGATCGCCGTCGTCTACAAGTTCTTCGACGACTCGAGCAACTACCTCGCGGCGGCCGTCACCTACTACGCCTTCGTCGCGATCTTCCCGCTGCTGCTCATCGGCTCGAGCATCCTCGGCTTCTTCCTCCAGAACGACGAGGCCCTGCGTGCGCAGCTCCTCGACACCGCGATCGGGAGCTTCCCGATCATCGGCGACCAGATCGAGAGCACCGAGGGCCTCACCGGGTCGACGACGGCGGTCGTCTTCGGTGCGCTCGTCGCGCTGTACGGGGTGCTCGGCCTCGGCCAGTCCTCGCAGTTCGCGATGAACGTCGCCTGGGCGGTGCCGCGCAACGCCCGCCCGAACCCGTTCGTGGGGCGCGGTCGCAGCCTGGTGATGCTCGGCTTCGCCGGCTTCTCGATCCTCGTGATCGCCGGCCTCACGGCGTTCCTGTCGACCAACCCTTGGTTCTCCGACGAGCACGAGTGGGCGGGCTGGCTCGCGCGCGGCGGCACGCTGGTGCTGAGCGGTCTCGCGTTCACGGTCCTCTTCCTCATGGCCTCCGCGCGCAAGCACAGCTTCCGGTCGGCCGCACCGGGCGCCTTCGCGGTGGCGATCCTCTGGCAGGGACTGCAGCTGGCCGGCACCGCGTACGTCCAGAACGTGATCGCCCGTTCCAACAACCTCAACCAGATCTTCGCCGTCGTTCTCGGGATGATGGGGCTGATCTACATCGGTGCGGTGATGGCGATGATCGGCGTCCAGATCAACGTCGTGCGGACCAAGCGGCTCTACCCCCGCGCCCTCCTCACCCCGTTCACCGACAACGTGAACCTCACCAAGGCCGACCAGCGCGCCTACTCCGACTACGCGAAGGCTCAGCGGCACAAGGGTTTCGAGTCGATCCGGGTCATGTTCGGCCGGCCGGAGCCGCGGTCCCGGGTCGAGCTCCCGCCCTCGGTGAAGCGCGCGGACCGGCCCGCCGTCCGCGAGTAGGGCACTCGCTAGCGAGCCTGGTGAGCCAGGACGAGCATGCGTTCCTCGATGGTCGCGGGGACGGGCTCGACGGACGCGTCGACGTGTGCGGCGCCGAGGATCCGGGCGATCTCGTCCCGTCCGGCATCGGCGACGCGTACGGTGCGCCCGTCGAGGATCACCGCGGCGCCGGCGTCGTTGAGCGCGGAGAACGCGGCGGCCCAGTCGTCGGTCCGTACGACGAGGGCGCGGGTGGAGCCGACGATGTCGGCCTCGCTGCCCTGGGCGACGAGCCTGCCCTGCGACATCAGCAGCAGCCGGTCGCACTGCTGCGCCTCCTGCATGTAGTGCGTCGTGATCAGGACGCCCACACCGCGGTCGGCCTGTTCCCGGATGGTGTCCCACAACGTCGCCCGGGCGAGCGCGTCGACGCCCGAGGTCGGCTCGTCGAGCAGCACCGCCTCCGGCTCGTGCGACAGCGCGGCGACGAAGGCGCCCTGGCGCTGCGCGCCGAGAGGAATGTCGGCGACGAGCACGTCGGCATACCGGGAGAGGTCGTCCGGCAGCGCCGGGACAGGGGTGCCGTACGCGTCGGCGACGAAGGCGAGGTTCTCGGTCAGGGTGAGGTCGCGGTAGAGCCCCAGGTTCTGCGGGACGTACCCGAGTCGACGACGCCGCTCCCTGCGGGGAGGTCCACCGAGCATCAGCACGGTTCCCTCGGTCGTGGGGAGAAGGCCGAGCAGCATCCGCATCAGCGTCGTCTTGCCGGCACCGTTCGCCCCCAGCAGTCCGACGACCTCCCCGGGCGCCACGTCCATGGTCACCTCGTCCACGGCTGTGAAGGACCCGAACCGCCTCGTGACCGAGCGTGCCTCCACGACCTTCGTGCTCATGCCCGTGCCCCCGCGTCGGCGCGACGTGCCAGCGAGAGCGCGATGACGATGTCCTCGAGGTCGGGCTCGACGACGGGCAGGCGGGGCGGGGCGTCGCCGTCGGGCCAGTACTCGTGCCGCTCCCGACCACGGCGCCACGACCACCCGGGGCGGACGGCGCTCCCGGTGCGGGTCACTGTCCCGGGGAAGCCCGCGCGGACCTCGTCGTACGAGCCCTGGACGAGCACGTGTCCCGCGTCGAGGACGACGAGGTGACCTGCCCGCTCGGCCTCGTCGAGGTACGTCGTCGACATCACGACCGCTGATCCGGCGGCAGCCGCCTCCGAGAGCATCCGCCAGAGGTCCACGCGGCTGACCGGGTCGACGCCGGTGCTGGGTTCGTCGAGGACCAGCAGCCGGGGACGGTGGACGATCGCCATGCAGACGCCGAGCTTGCGCCGCATGCCGCCGGACAGCCGGGAGGCCAGCCGGTCGGCGGCCGCGCTCAGGCCGGCGGTGGCGAGCAGCGCGGTGCGTCGTTCGTCGAGCGCTGCGCCGCGGACGCCGTACACGCCACCGGCGAAGTTGAGGTTCTGCGTCACGCTCAGCGCAGCCCAGCTGCCGGTCGACGCCGGCAGGAAACCGATCTCCGCCTTGGACGGGGCATGGACGTGCCCTGCGTCGGGCGCCACCTCGCGCACCAGCGTGCGCAGCAGCGTCGTCTTGCCGGCACCGTCACCGCCGACGATCGCGACGACCTGGCCCGCAGGGATCTCCACGGTGACGTCGTGCAGGGCCCGCACGTCCCCGAACGACACGTCGACCGACGTCAGCCCGTACGTCATGCCCCGCTCCGTGACCGATCGGTGGACCTGGGGCGGCTCTTGACCTTGCGCTCGGGCGCGAGGTCCCGGCGGAACCGCAGCGTGGCCGCGGTGAACACGACCATCGCCATGACGGCCAGGACCAGCAGCGGCAGCCACAGTGCGGTGATCGGTGCGCCGCGGAGCATGACGCCCTGGGAGACCATCGTGAAGTACGTGAGCGGCAGCAGGTAACCGATCCACCGGACGCCGGCGGCCATCGCCTCGAGCGGGAAGATCATGCCGGACAGCAGGATCTGAGGAAGCAGGACGAAGAACGCCACCTGGATCGCCTGCCCCGCGGTCTGGGAGATCGTCGAGATGAAGATGCCGATCCCGAGGACCACGAGCAGGAAGAGCACCGCGCCCAGGGCGAACGTGAGGACGTGGCCGTTGAACGGGACGTCGAAGAGCAGCATCCCCAGGACGGTGATGACCGCCATGTCGAGCGCCGCGAGCAGGAAGTACGGGGTGACCTTGCCGAGGATCACGGTGCTCGGCCCGATCGGCATCACCGCCAGCTGCTCCAGCGTGCCCGCCTCGCGCTCACGGACGAGCCCGATGCTCGTGATGATCGTGCCGATGAACGTCAGGATCAGTCCGATGATCGCCGGGACCATCACCCACGACGTCTTCAGGTCGGGGTTGTAGAGCACCTCGATCGACGTGTCCTGCCCCGAGGTCTCGAGCGCGGCCACGGCCGACTGGGCGGCGAACAGGTTGGAACCGTCGACGAGTGCCTGAGCGCCACTCCCGCCGGTCACCAGCGCGACGTCGACGACGTCGTCGCGCAGGAGGTCGCGCGCGTGGTCCTCGGCCTCGGAGGGCTCGGTCGTCGAGACGTCGAAGAAGCCGGGCACGGTGCCGGCGACCTGCTCTGCCTCGGGTCCGACGACAGCGGTGTCCACGCTGTCGACGGAGAAGTTGGCCGCGTAGCCGAAGACCACGAGCAGCAGCAGCGGCAGCGCGACCAGCAGCGCGAGGGTCCGGTGATCCCGGACGAGCTCGCGGAACTCCTTGATGATCATTGCTCTCACCCAGGTCACGCTACGCCAGGTTCGGCAGATCCTCAACAGGTGTTGAAGCAGGTCAGACGCTTAGTCAGCCTCTAGAAGTGTCTGGAGGGGTGCGGCGACCACCGCGACGAGGTCGTCCAGCGCCATCGACGCCAAGGGCTCGGTGCCGATCACGTAGCGCGCCATCGCGATGCCGAACACCTGTGCTCCCAGCAGGTTGAGGCGCTCGGGGGACCAGCGCGACGCCCCGTCCGCAGACAGCGCGCTCTCGATCGTCGTCCGGACGACCCGGGCCGCGGCAGGGGAGCTCACTGCGGAGCGCACGACGCTGTGCAGGACCGGCGACGTGTCCGGGTGCTCCCAGGCGCCGAAGTAGGCACGGGCGAACCGCTCGCCGAAGGCGTCCGGCGGACCGTCGAAGGCTGTCCGGACCTGGTCGGCGATGAAGCCCGCGTCAGCGATGGTGGCGGCGAACAAGGCCTCCTTGCTGCCGAAGTAGTGGATCACGAGCGCCGGGTCCACGGATGCGCCGCGGGCGATCGCACGCACGGTCGCCGCGCCGTACCCGACGCGCGCGAACTCTGCGCGCGCCGAGTGCAGGATCGAGGCGCGTGCCACGCCGGGGGCGCCGCGGCCGGGCTCGCGCTGATCGGGCGTCGGCTGCTCCGGAGTCATGCGCCGAGCCTAGGGCGCAGCCGCCTGCCGCGTTGTTCGCGTGAGGCGAACGCCGGGCGCACGCTGCGCGGGAACAAGCCGGGTCGAAGGGAAGTTGAGTAGGGCACGCTCAACTTTGAAAGGTTGCTCATGACTGAGGCTCACGCCCCCCAGCAGCTGCCCGTCCTGTTCTTGACCGAGCCCGTCCTTCTTCCCGGAATGGTCGTACCGATCGAGCTCGACGAGGCTGCCCGCGCAGCGGTGGACGCCGCGCGCGCCAGCTCCGACGACCAGCTCTTGGTCGCCCCCCGTCTCGAAGACCGTTACGCCTCGTACGGCGTCGTCGCGGAGATCGTCCAGATCGGTCGCACCCAGACCGGTGAGTCCGCCGCCGTCCTCAAGGCCCACCGTCGTGCGCGCATCGGGACCGGTGTGACCGGGCCCGGCGCCGCCCTGTGGGTGGAGGTCGAGGAGGTCGACGAAGGTCTCGACGACGAGCGCATCCCCGAGCTCGCCAAGGAGTACAAGTCCCTCGTGATCGCCAACCTGCAGCGCCGTGACGCGTGGCAGGTCGTCGACATGGTCAACAAGGTCACCGACCCTTCGACGCTGGCCGACATGGCCGGGTATGCGCCGTACTTCACCGAGGTCCAGAAGCGTGAGCTTCTCGAGACGCCGAGCACCGCCGAGCGGCTCGAGACGCTGCTCGGCTGGACGAAGGACGCGATCGCCGAGGCCGACGTGGCCGAGAAGATCGCGGAGGACGTCCGCGAGGGCATGGACAAGACGCAGCGCGAGTTCCTGCTCCGCCAGCAGCTCGCCGCGATCCGCAAGGAGCTCGGAGAGGACGAGCCCGACGGTGCCGACTCGTACCGTGAGCGCGTCGAGGCCGCCGACCTCCCCGAGGACATCCGTACGGCCGCCCTGCGCGAGGTCGACAAGCTCGAGCGGTCCTCGGAGCAGAACCCCGAGACCGGATACCTCCGCACCTGGCTCGACACGGTCCTCGAGATCCCGTGGAACGTGAAGACCGAGGACAACGACGACGTCGACGGCGCCCGTGCGGTGCTCGACGCCGACCACCACGGTCTCGACGACGTGAAGGACCGCATCGTCGAGTACCTCGCCGTGCGTGCACGTCGTGCTCAGCGCGGCCTGCAGGTCGTCGGTGGGCGCGGGTCGGGCGCCGTCATGGTGCTCGCCGGGCCGCCGGGAGTGGGCAAGACGTCGCTCGGCGAGTCCGTCGCTCGGGCGCTCGGCCGGAAGTTCGTCCGCGTCGCACTCGGCGGCGTGCGTGACGAGGCCGAGATCCGTGGCCACCGTCGTACGTACGTCGGCGCCCTTCCGGGTCGCATCGTCCGTGCGATCAACGAAGCCGGCTCGATGAACCCGGTCGTGCTGCTCGACGAGGTCGACAAGCTCGGCGCCGACTTCCGCGGAGACCCGGCAGCGGCGCTGCTGGAGGTCCTGGACCCGGCGCAGAACCACACGTTCCGCGACCACTACCTGGACCTGGACCTGGACCTGTCCGACGTGCTGTTCCTCGCGACGGCCAATGTCGTGGAGCAGATCCCGCAGGCGCTGCTCGACCGCATGGAGCTCGTGACCCTCGACGGCTACACCGCCGACGACAAGGCCGCGATCGCCCGCGACTTCCTCTGGCCCCGCCAGCTGGAGCGGGCGGCGCTCGACGCCGACGAGGTCACGCTGACCGACGCGGCGCTTGCGAAGATCGTCGCCGACTACACCCGCGAGCCGGGTGTGCGGCAGCTCGAACGGCTGCTGGCCAAGATCCTCCGCAAGGTGGCGACGAAGCTGGCAGGAGCGACGGGGCAGGAGACCGTCGTGGTCGACGAGCCGGACCTCAAGGAGTACCTCGGTCGGCCCCGGTTCACACCGGAGTCCGACGAGCGTACGGCGGTCCCGGGGGTGGCGACCGGTCTCGCGGTCACCGGCTTCGGGGGTGACGTCCTCTACATCGAGGCGACGCCGACCGACGGCAAGCCCGGCATCACGCTCACCGGTCAGCTCGGCGACGTGATGAAGGAGTCGGCGCAGATCGCGCACTCCTACGTCCGTTCGCACGCCGAGGCGCTCGGGGTGGATCCGGCATTCTTCGACCACCACGTCCACATCCACGTCCCGGCCGGGGCCATCCCGAAGGATGGGCCGTCGGCAGGCGTGACGATGGTGACGGCGCTCGTGTCGGCCGCGACGGGTCGCAAGGTCCGCTCCGAGGTCGGCATGACCGGCGAGGTCACGCTCAACGGACGCGTGCTGCCGATCGGCGGCGTGAAGCAGAAGCTGCTCGCCGCTCAGCGGGCCGGGCTCACGACGGTGTTCATCCCCCACCGCAACGAGCCCGATCTCGACGAGGTCCCCGCCGAGGTCCGCGAGGCGATCGACGTCCGTCCGATGACGGACGTGGCTGAGATCGTCGCGCAGGCGCTGGAGCCGACCGCTCAGGGGGCGCAGGCCGCCGCCTGACGCCTCAGGCTCGAGGTCGTGACACCTCACTCCCGCGATCCCACCTCCGCCCGGAGGTGGGATCGCGGCGTTCCTGGGGAGCGCTGCAAAGGTCTTGCGGCGCCGCCGAATACTCGGTATACATCTCTCTACCAGGAGCAATACTCGGTATAGGGGGAGCGGATGTCGGTTCGGCAAGGGTTGCTCGCGCTGCTGTCGGAGCAGCCCATGTACGGCGCCCAGCTGCGCTCGGAGTTCGAGGCTCGCACCGCCGGGACCTGGCCGCTCAACGTCGGCCAGGTCTACACGACCCTCGGCCGGCTTCAGCGTGACGGCCTCGTGGAGGCCGACGGCGAGGCCGACGACGAGGGTCGGATCACGTACCGGCTCACCGACGCGGGGCGGACCTCCGTGGGGGAGTGGTTCGCCTCGTCGGTGTCCCCGGAATCGACACCGCGCGACGAGCTCACCATCAAGGTCGCGCTCGGCGTGACGCTCTCCGACGTCGACGTCGGAGCGGTCGTCCAGACCCAGCGAGCCGATTCCTTGCGCCACCTCCAGGCCCTGACCCGCGACAAGCGTGACGCGGTCGCCAAGGAGGACCTCGCCCGTGAGCTCGTCGTCGAACGCTCGATCTTCGCGACCGAGGCGCAGGTGCGCTGGCTCGACCACATGGAGTCCCGGATCCGCCGGGCCCGCCGACGCACGACCACCCCGCTTGCCGATGAGGAGACAGACCGATGACCGCTGCGCACCACCCGGAGATCCTGCTCGAGCTACGCGGTGTGCATCGCACGCATGGTGGCGGGGCTGCAGTGGTCCATGCGCTGCGGGGTGTCGACCTGACGCTTCGGGCAGGCGAGCTCGTCGCCGTGATGGGCCCCTCCGGCTCCGGCAAGTCGACGCTGCTCAACATCGCGGGCGGCCTGGACTCGCCGACCCGCGGTGACGTCGTCGTCGAGGGCGTGGCACTGGGGTCGTACTCGCGCACGGCCCTCGCGCAGGTCCGTCGGCGCCGCCTCGGGTACGTCTTCCAAGACCTCAACCTCATCCCCACGCTCACCGCCGCGGAGAACGTCGCGCTCCCGCTCGAGCTCGACGGGCTCCGCGCGCGTGACGCCCGCGAGGAGGCGCTGCGCTCCCTGGAGGAGGTCGGGATGCAGGAGGTCGCCGACCGGTTCCCCGACGACATGTCCGGCGGCCAGCAGCAGCGCGTGGCGATCGCCCGCGCTCTGGTCGGTCCCCGTCGCGTCCTGCTGGCCGACGAGCCGACCGGCGCGCTGGACTCCGAGACCGGGGAGGAGGTGCTCGCGGTGCTTCGCCGCCGGATCGACGCCGGCGCCGGTGGGCTCCTCGTGACCCACGAGCCCCGGCACGCGGCATGGGCCGACCGTGTCGTGTTCCTGCGGGACGGCCTCGTCGTCGACTCCGGCGACACCGGCGACAGCGAGGCCGCGTCGGCAGACCTCGGAGAGGTGGCGACCGCATGAGCGCCGCACGCGCCCGGTGGAGGCTGGCGCTGCGCATGGCGCGTCGCGACGTCCGGCGTTCGAAGGGCCGCAGCGCCTTGATCGCCGCCATGGTCGGTGTACCGGTGATGGTCGTCGTCGTCCTCACGACCGTGATCGCGACCGACGACATCACCGCCGAGGAGAACCTCCCGGCGACCCTCGGGCAGGCCGCTGCGCGCGTGTCGTTGGTCGGCGGGGGAGCGGTAACTCAGGACCCGGAGGGTATCGGAGGCGGCACGGGGGCTGGTGAGAGTCCGTGGGGGAGGGAGCGTCCTCCCGAAGGCGCCCTCCAGGAGGCGCTCCCGGAGGCGACGCTCATCCCGGTCCGGGCAGGGCGCACGACGGTGTCGCGGGCTCGGGGCGCGGTCGATGTCCTCGAGGTGGACGTGGCAGAGCCCGCGACCGAGGGCCTCGTCATGCTCTCTGACGGCCACCTTCCCCGGACCGGCGACGAGGTCGTGGTCAGCCCGGGCCTCGCTGACGACGACGGGGTGCAGATCGGCGACACCCTCGAGCTCGGAGGTCGAGAGCGCGAGGTCGTGGGCATCGGGACGTACGACTCCGTCGCGGCATCGCCCGGTCGCCACTCCCTCGTCACCGTGCCGGGTTCGGGCCTCCTCGACGACGCGGACGCGTCCACCGACCACCTGGTCGTCCGCGACGCGCCCGTCACGTGGGACGACGTCAAACGGCTGAACGGCCTCGGCTTCATGGTCGTGTCGCGGTCGGTCGTCGAGAACCCTCCGCCGAAGTCCGAGCAGTACGCCGAGCTCGTCGAGTGGGAGCGGTACGACGCCGAGCGCGAGATCCTCGCGATCGTCGTCACCGCGATCGTGCTTCAGGTCGTCCTGCTGGCGGGCCCTGCCTTCGCTGTGGGCGTACGTCGCCAGCGCCGCGACCTCGCGCTCGTCGCAGCGGCCGGCGGAGGGCCGGCGGACGTCCGGCGCGCGGTGCTTGCTCAGGCGCTGCTCCTCGGCCTCGGGGCCGGAGCGCTCGGGGCCGTGCTCGGTCTTGCCCTTTCGCCGGCGGTCGTGGCGCTGATCCCTCGCGCGATCGACGACACGGTGCTCGGTCCGTACGACGTCATATGGCCTGCCGTCCTGGCCGCGGTGGTCCTCGGCGCCGCCGCGGCGTTCCTGGCCGCGCTCGTCCCGGCACGTCAGGTCGCGAACCAGGAGGTGAGTGCGGCGCTCACGGGTCGTCCGAGCAAGCCGGGTCGGCGCAACGGCTGGCCGCTCGTCGGTCTGGCGCTCGTGGTCGTCGGGCTGGCCCTCTGCTTCACCCGCGGTGTCCGGCCCGGGGGCGAGAACGCTGTCGCCTTCGGAACGATCGCCGTCGTCCTGGGCACGGTCTTCCTGACGCCGCTGGTGCTCGCCGGGGTGGGGCAGCTCGGTCGGGCCCTTCCGCTG
>Ga0233383_1000852_pt1 | contig 11174 bp, 8 predicted proteins | sample ElkDunMinimDraft_14_FD_191542 | JGI IMG/M metagenome (GOLD analysis project Ga0233383, IMG submission 191542) | Fecal eukaryotic communites from dung pellets of Tule Elk in California, USA - Elk Dung G16 | ecosystem: Host-associated > Mammals > Digestive system > Large intestine > Fecal | place...
CGCGCGGCGGGCCGGCTCACTCCGCGCGCAGCTCCAGCGCGAGCAGCTCGGAGATTCGTAGGGCCACCCGAGCTCCGATCTCCGCCGTCGGGGCCGACACGTCCAGGGTGGCGCGGCCATGCTCGGGCCAGCTGTGAAGCACGGATCGAAGCGCTGGGCCGAGCGCGATGAGCGACACCCCCTGAGGCTCGAACTGGTGCGCCACCAGGCCCACCACACCGGGCGCGTGCTCGGCCATCGCTCGCGCGAGCGCCTCGCGCAGGTGCGTGGGCTCGAGCGAGCTGGAGAAGGGCTGGTCGGCCACCAACATGAAGAGACCGCGCGGCCACGGAAGCGGCCTCGCGATCGACGCTCGCAGCGGCTGCGTCACCGCGCCCCCCGCTCGCAACGGCTGCGTCACCGCGCCCCCCGCTCGATCAGGTCCTCGGACGCCTCCGAGAAGGCGTAGAGCCGCTGGAGCAGCGCACGCGCCGCACCCGGGTCGAAGCGCGCGCAGGAGAAGAGGTCCACGTGCAGCATGCCGACGCCCGGCCGCGCATGCAGGCTCAGGTGGCTCTCCGCGAGCAGCGTGATCCCGGCCAGCGTCTCGCCCTCTCGCGGATCCTGGTGGCGGTGGAGCTGCACGGCACCCACCGGCGTGAGTCCCAGGGTCTGGGGGATCTCGGAGAGCGCCCGCTCGAGGAGGAGGGGGTCCCCGAGCGAGGCCGGCTCGCAGTCCGCCGCATCGAGGATCCAGTGCCATCCGAGCGTCATCACCACATGGCTCTACGGCGCGGCGAGCCCCGAGCGCAAGTCGCCGGCGTCGCCCGTGGTTCGGCCCGCCGTTCGGCATCGTCACCGGATGGCTACACGTCCCGACGGAGCCGGTCCGCCAGGTCTCCCGAGACTGCGCTTCCCGGGTTCCTCGCGGAACCGGTCCCCCAGGTCGCCCGAGGCTGCACTTCCCGCGATCCTCGCGCCGGCGCCGGCGCGGGCGCCAGCGCCGGATGGACTCCACGGCACGCTCGCAGTCCGAAGCGCAGCTCGCGCCGACGCGGACCCCGTCGAGCTCCCGAACCGGGTCCCGGACCGAAGGAAGCGGTGGCCGAGGTCCGAGGGCTTTGGCAGCTTGTGGCCCCATGGATCGACCCACCCACCCGGCGCCCCTCTTCACCCGCGTCACGCGCCCGCTGCGCGCCTTCTTCAACCTGGAGGCCGCTGGCGGGATCCTGCTGCTCGCCGCGAGCCTGGTGGCCCTGTTCTGGGTGAACTCGGCCTGGGGGGACTCCTACCACGGGCTGCTGGCCCTGCCGGTGGGACTGACCCTCGGAGGCCTGGGCTTCAGCACCACGCTGAGCACCTTCGTCAACGACGGCCTGATGACGCTCTTCTTCCTGGTCGTCGGGATGGAGATCAAGCGCGAGATGCTGGTCGGCGAGCTCCGCGATTGGCGAAGCGCGCTCCTCCCCGCCATCGCCGCGCTGGGAGGGATGATCGTCCCCGCGGGCATCTACTTCGCCCTCAACCGCGGCGGTCCGGGCGAGAGCGGCTGGGGCATCCCGGTGGCCACCGACATCGCGTTCGCGGTGGGCTGCCTGCGGGCGCTGGGCAAGCGCGTCCCCTACAGCCTGGTGGTGTTCCTCACCGCGCTGGCCATCTTCGACGACATCGGCGGCATCCTCGTCATCGCCTTCTTCTACGGCTCCGGCGTGCAGCTCGCGTGGCTGGTGGGTGCGGCGGTGCTGACCGCGGCGATCGCCCTGGCGGGCCGATTGAAGGTCCGCAACGGCCTGTTCTACGGGGTCGGCGGGATCGCGCTCTGGTACCTCCTCCATCACGCGGGGATCCACGCCACCATCGCCGGCGTGGTGCTCGGCATGTGCATCCCGGCGTTCCCGCTGCGGCCGCTGGGCGAGGTCCTCCGCGAGCTGCACACCTTCGTGGGCTCCCTCATCGCGCGGCCCCAGGGGATCCCGCTCGAGAACGCGCAGGTGCTCGCGATCGAGGAGCGACTCGAGGATCTGGAGCCGCCCATCAACCGCTTCATCCACGTCCTGCACCCGTACGTCACGTTCGGGATCGTTCCCCTCTTCGCGCTCACCAACGCCGGCGTCCCGGTGATGGGCATGGGCCTGGCCAGCGTGGCCACCGCGGTGCCGCTGGGCGTGATTCTCGGGCTGGTGCTCGGCAAGCCACTCGGCATCTTCGGGGCGACCTGGATCGCGCTGAAGCTGCGCGTCGGGCCCATGCCGACGGGCGCCACCTGGGGCAAGCTCTTCGGGGTCTCGATCATCGCGGGCATCGGCTTCACCGTGTCGCTCTTCATCGCGAACCTCGCCTTCCCGACGGCTCCCGGCCTGCTGGGCGAGGCCAAGCTCGGGGTCCTCTTGGGCTCGGCGGCGTCCGCCGTGGTGGGAGCGCTGCTCCTCTTCCTGCTCCCGAGCCCGCCCGTGGGTGATCCCGCAGGCGCCCGGGCGTAAGCGAGGCGCGGCCCCGGCCTGCCGGATCCTCGGTGGCGTCCAGGGTGGGCGGGGCGCCTCCCGGAGGCGATCCCCCCTCGACGGTCGAGCCCGCACCACCGGGCCCGGCCAAGCGCCGGCGGATCCCAGCCCACGCGGTGCCGACGAACGCCACGCCACATCGAGCAGGGAGGCGTCGCTGGCGAGATTGTGAAAAACTCTCGTCAGAGTCGCCACCATGAGCTCGCCGCCCCCTTCCGAAGACGCACCTCCCGAGACGGACCTCCCCGCAGGCGAGCCCGGCTTGCCCGAATCCGTCGACGTCGAGCTGGAGTTCACCGGCGTGGGGAGCGCTCCGCGCCGCAGCAGCCCGACCCTCCCGGCGACGTCGGGGGAGCAGGTCGTGCCTCCCGCACCGGGGCCTGCTGCTGCGCTCGCGCCGAGCGAGGCCCCGCCGACGGAGGCCCCCTCGTCGGCTGTGGAGCCGTCCGGATGGGACGCACCGCCGGGCCCACCGCCTCCCCTTGCGCAGGCCTCCAGGGCGTCGACGCGGCGTCCGAGCGTCCCTTCCGGGGCGAGGCCATCCATCGCGGCCCCTCCGATCGCCCCGGCGCTCGGACCCGAGGAGAAGACGCCTGCCACGGGACGCCCGCCGGCGACCCTCACCGAGGTCCCCCTGCCCCGACTCGGAGGCGCGGCCACCTCGCCTGGCCTCGGGCCGGAGGAGAAGACGCCGGCGACGGGGCGACCCGCACGCGGAGCTCCACCGCTCGCGCGCTCCGCGGATCGGCCGGCCCAGAGGACGCCGCCACGGGCCCCTGCGAGCCTCGCTGCTTCACGGGCGCCCCTCGATCCGACCTCCTCGCGACGGGCGGATTCCCCAGGTCCGCGACCGTCGAGCGCCCACCCCGCCGCGGGGACCGCCGAAGGCGCCGCGCGCTCGGCGGAGGAGGAGGCCACCCAGGCCGACACGGGCAGCCCGCAGACCGGCGGAACCTCGGGCGATCAGGACGAGTCCACCGCTGCGATGACCGGGCCCCAGGCCTGGGAGGCACCACCGGCACCGCCGTCGACGGGACCTGAACGTCGGCGCGGTGAGGGCCCCCGGACGACCTCGCCGAAGGCACCGGTGGCGCCCCCGGGCGGCTCGGGCGATCGACCGGCCCGCCCGTCCGCTCCCGGCGAGGGCGATCCTCGCCGGACGCCGAACCGGGGACGTCCCGCGCGGCCCGCCCCGGAGGGAGCCGCGGCCGCCGGGCCCCACGGCCGCGCACCCGTCCGTCCCAACGAGGTCCCGCCTGCCGCCGAGGACGCTGCGGCCGCGCCGCGCCTGCCCCGCCGCTCCGCGACTCCGCGTCGGGCCGAGCCCGAGGCTCCCTCGCGCCTGGTCGGGATGTCTCGCCGGCCGGTCAAGCCCTGGGTCCCTCGCGATGCACCGGAACAGGAGGACGAGGAGCGCGAGGAGGAGCACATCGAGCCCCCTCCTGCGCTGGATCCCGAAGAGGAGGCGGAGCGTCTGGCCAGGTCGCGGCGGAGGAAGCGCGGTGCGGTCGTGGCGCTGGTCCTCGCGAGCCTCTTGATCACCGGCGCGCTGTTGCTCGAGTCCACCCTGGGCTCCGCGCCGCCGGTCGCCGCCGCGCTCAGGGGCCCTCCCCTGTCCGAGACCCTGTCCGAGACCTGGATCGCCAAGCAGATCCAGGAAGGCAGGGAGGCCGTGGCCGCCGAAGAAGCTTTGAACTCAAACGGTCCCTCCGCCATCCGACCGATCGACTCCGCGACCATCGCGGCCGGCACGGCGCGCAGCCGGGAGCGCGAGCGGGAGCAGGGCGATCCGGACGGCCAGCGCCGATCCGGCCAGGCGCGAGACGTGGCGCAGGCGCCTGCGGGCGCGAGGAGCAGCGCGGGGACCTCGAGCGCGGACAGGGCTCCCTCCGGATCGGCGGGGTCTTCCAAGCCCGTGGCGGGCTCGGTCGGATCCGAGGCCGGGGCGACCACCGCCGCGGCCACGGGCTCCTCGAAGGCCTCCGGCGGAGCGCCGTCCGGGAAGAGCGCCTCCCCGCCGCCGAGGTCCGTCGCTCCGGGAGGACCGGCGGTCGCGGCCGGCCCTGCGCCGGTGACCCAGCCGGCGTCCGGGAGCCGCAGCGAGCCCCAGCCCCAGGTCATCGTCAGCGGGAAGGGTGGTTCCGCCTCGGGACCGCCTGCCATCCAGGAGGTGGAGGGCCGACCCGCGGCGACGCCGATCCCGGATGAGCTCGCGGACGGTGAGCAGCCCGAGGTCGTGGCGATCGGGGAGCTGGGCATCGATCCGGCAGAGGAAGCCTCGCCCGCTCCCACGCCCAAGCGCCCTTCGCGTCCGTGGCCGACGCCGAAGGGCCAAGCGCCCAGCTCGGGCGGAACGGGGAGCCTCACCCTGGTGGCACTCCCGCGGGCCAGTGTGTCCCTGAACGGGGTCGCGCTCGGCTCCACGCCGCTTCACGGTCGGTCGCTCCCTTCCGGGCGTCAGCGGTTGATCCTGATCGGCTCCGACGACATCCCGCGCGTGCTGGTCGTCGACATCGCCGACGGGGCCGAGGTGGAGCTGAGCCTCCCGCTCTCCCGGCTGTGGCCCGAGGCCCTGTTCGAGAACCGTTGAGTCAGGCGCACCGGGCCCCGGGGCGCCAGTGCTCGCACTTGGCAGGGGTCCGGGGCGGAGCTATCCTGAACTTCCGTTCAGTCGGAGCCGCTCATGCTTCCCGTTCCCGTCCTCCTCGAGCAGGTGCGCCTGCTCGGCCGAGAGTTCGTCCGCCGCGACATGCAGGCCCACGCGCGGAAGCTGCGGCTCTACTACCTCGCGCTCTCGCACCGGTTGGCCGGGCCCTCGAACGAGGTCGACGTGCACTGGAACGAGGCCTTCGTCCAGGCCTGGCTCGAGACGCTGCGGGTGCCTCCCTACGACGCGGCGCTGGAGCTGCGACCGGCCGGCACGTCCTGTCCCCGCTGCACCCGCGAGGGCACCCAGCCCTCCACGCGGACCGAGCTGGTGTTTCCGGGCGGCGCCCGCCTGCGATGCAGCACCTGCGAGGACGTGTGGATCGAGACCGATCCACCCCCTCCGCCCCGTCCGGCCCGGTGAGGGACGTGGAACCGGCTGGCCAGCGTCCCACAGCGATGATGCGGACCTGGCGATGACGCGCGGCTCAGGCGATGCGCGGCTCCCCGGCGGATCGGTGACGCGCGGCTCAGGCGATGACGCGGCCCGGTGATGACGCAGGCCCGGTGATGACGCGGCCCGGTGATGACGCAGGCCCGGTGATGACGCAGGCCCGGTGATGACGCGGGCCCGGTGACGACGCGCGGCTCAGTCCATGCGCGCGGCCCCCCGCCGGATCGGCGAGGAGCCAGACAGCGGTGATGCGCGAGTTCAGCCGACCGAGAGCAGCTCGACCTCGAAGATCAGCGTCGAGTTCGGCGGAATCACCGGCGGGTAGCCCATCGGCCCGTAGCCGAGCTCGGGCGGGATGGTGAGGCGGCGCATGCCACCGACCTTCATGCCTGCCACGCCCTCGTCCCAGCCGCGGATGACCTGCCCCGCGCCCAGCGCGAAGGTGAAGCCCTGGTTGCGATCCCGGCTGCTGTCGAACTTCTTCCCGTCCGTGAGCGTGCCCACGTAGTGAACCGTCACCGGGCGACCTGCGACCGCCTCGTCACCGGTGCCGACCTTCACGTCCTCGATCTTCAGTGCCATCTGGCGCTCCGTTGCTTCGGGTGAGGGGACCCTCGACCGGTGTCCCTGGCGTCCAATGCGTCGGCCCTCTGGAGGCCTTCCCGCTGGATCCCAAGGCCGCGCACCATAGGCGCCTGCGCCGTTTGGCGCGCTTCAAAACGCATCCTTCGCCCGACGAAGGCGCGCCCGGAGAGATCCCTGGAGCCCCGACGAGGCCTCAAGGGAGGACCGGCGGCTCCTCCTGGTGATCGTGATCGTACCCACCGAACTCTCCCGACCAGGGCGCCACCGGCGTCTGCACGGTGGGCAGCCTCCAGCGCGTGAAGCGCGCGGCGCTGTCGGCGAAGGGCGGGTCATCTCCGGTCGGGGTCGCGCCCTCCATCATCGCGACGAACCCTCCGGCCGAATGGAGGCGCTGGGCCGGACCCAGCGGACCACCCGCGGGCGCCTGGATGGGGCAGAGGAAGGCCTGCTTTCCGCTCTGCGCCTCGACCCCCAGCAGCACGTCGGGGACCGCGACCGGCCCGGTCCGCACCAGCTGGGAGATCACGACCGTGCGATCCACCCCTGCCCGCGGGGTCCACCGCGCCAGGGCCAACAGGGGGCTGTTGACGACGTGTCCGCCCGGGATCGGGTGGCGCCACGCCGGCGCGAGCGAGGGGACCACCCGCCCCTCGAGCTGCAGCGGGGCTCCCGGCGCCGAGAACGTCACCGCCGATCCGTCGCCGACCACCAGCTTTCCCCCCGGCATCGTGGCCAGGGCCCTGCCGTCCACCGCGGAGAAGGCCTGCTCGGCGCGCTCGGGGTAGAGGATGCCGTCCGCCACGGCCAGCTCTCCGCCGATGAAGTCGTGGTGCGCGCGCCAGCGCTCCTGACCGTTGCGGCTCAAACCGATGAAGAGCGAGGGCCTCCCTGCCACCACCCCGTTCGACCCCGGCACCTCCTGCGAGGGACTGAAGCAGAGGTACACGTTGCCGAGCGCGTCCGCGGCCACGCCGAAGGGATGTGGGTGGTCGACGCGATCGAGCAGCGGATCCTCGATGCGCGTCACGCGCACCAGCTGGCCCTGGGCGTCCAACACCACCACCGCGTAGCGCCTGCGACCGTCCAGGTTGTTGACCGCGTCGGGGTGGAAGCCCTCGTAGAGCGCGAGCAGCCGGTCGCTCGAGAGCGTCGCGAGCCGGGTGACGAAGACCAGGCCGTCGATGGTGGAGAAGTAGCCCTCGAGTCCGGCGGCCGCGGGGTCGAGGGCGAAGGTCCAGAGCGGGTCCCCGGTCTGCGGATGGATCCGGCTGACTGCGGCGGTGAAGGGGAAGTCCGAGCACACCGGGCGTCCATCCCAGCCCAGGCAGCGCCGTGAGGAGGTGAAGCCCCACACCGGGTCCGGGCTGCTCGCGCGCAGCAGGGGCTGCTCCGCCGGCCAGCCCTCCAGCGACACCTCCCCGTCGGCGTCCATCCACAGGTCATGGAGCGCGATGCGCGGTGCGCCCCCCGTGCCCCTCCCGTCCAGGCTCCAGTCGGCAGTCAGCACCGTGGCCGGTGGCCTCACGCAGGTGTTGCCCTCGCAGCGCCCCGGTCCCTGGCAGGGAGAGGCCTCCGCGCAGATGGTGTTCGCGGGCGAGGGGCGCTCCTGACAGGTTCCGTTGAAGCACACGTCCACCACGTCGCAGTCGGTGCGGCCCCCGACGCAGGGGGTCCCGTCGGCCACCGGGGCCACCGTGCACCCCACCGCCGGATCGCACACGCCCCGGTCACAGGCCCCGCTCGAGGGGCACGGAGGTCCGGGGAGGAACTCACACCCCAGCTGTGGACGGCACACGTCGATGGTGCAGGCGTTCTGGTCGTCGCAGACCACCGCCTCGCCCAGGCACACCCCCTCCCGGCAGGCCCCACCCATCAGGCAGAGGTTCGTGTCCCCACAGGCCGTCCCGTCCGCCGAGACCGACTGCACGCAGGATTCGGTCTCCAGGTCGTAGCGCACCGTGCGGCAGTCCGGAGCCTGCGGGCACTCCGGCGGCATCCGGGCCACCGAACGCAGCGTCAGGATGGCCTCCTCGTCGCCGGAGCGGGCCACCAGGCGCTGTTCGAAGGATCCCGGGGCCGTGGGAGCGAAGACCAGGGTCACGGGCGTCAGGCCGGGCGCCAGCGAGCCGGGGAGGTCCGCGGCGGCAATTGGACCCGGGGTCAGCTCGAAGTGGACCCCGACCCCCGCCCGCCCACGGTTGTCCAGCCGCACGACGTGCGCCTCCCGGGCGCCCACGCTGCGGGGACCCAGGTCCAGGGAGGCGGGGTCGAAGGCGAGCTCGAAGCCCACCGGGGCCGTCCGCCCCCGGTCGCACCCGGCACTGCCCAGGAGCAGGACCGCGCCGACCACCATCCACCCCACCGGACCCCTCAGGGTGTTCGGCTGCATAGGTCCTCCCTCCGGTCGTGGCAGGGACTTTCGTTCACATCCCCCCAGGCTCTGCTGACTGCCACTAGATTGATCTCAATAGGTGTTTCAGTAGTGACAGAGGTAGTCCCTGGGGGGATGTGGGAAAGTCCCCAAGCTCTTGGATTCACGTCACTTTTACAGTGCGGCGATGTGGGAGGAATCCGGCGCTCAAGACCCCTGTCCACAGGCCCGGACGCCGGTGGGGCATCTGCGCACATCCTCCCCCAGTTTGCCCCCACCCCTCCACAGGCCTCTCCACAGGGGGGCTGAGGGGCACGGCAGGCCCTGGATCGGGGCGGGGCGGAGTCCCCGTTCGGGGGGGAGAAGGCGGGGCGGCTGGCGGAATCGACGGGCGAGGCGACGCGGAGGAGGCCGTGCGCTATGGTCCGCTCACCCATGACCGTTGGCAGCTCACCATCCGCCAAAGGAGAGCCGTTGGAGCTGCACCGTGGCGAGCGGGTCGGCAAGTACGAGCTCCTCGCGCAGCTCACGGTCGGCGGCATGTCCGAGGTCTTCATCGCCTTCACCTCGGGCCCCGGTGGATTCCTCAAGCACGTGGTCCTCAAGCGCATCCTGCCCGAGGTCCGCAGCCAGGAGCACTTCGTCCAGATGTTCATGGACGAGGCGCGCATCACCGCCGGCCTGAACCACGCGAACATCGGCCAGGTCTTCGATCTCGGAGAGGACGACGAGGGGTCGCTGTTCCTGTCGATGGAGTTCATCCCGGGCCAGAACCTGAACCAGCTCTACCGCGCGGCGCTCAAGCGCGGCATGCGGGGGCTGCCGGTGGGGCTCTCCTGTGCGGTGATCCGCGACGTCTGCCGCGCGCTGCACTACGCGCACACCTTCACGGACGCGACCGGCCAGGCCTCGCCGGTGATCCACCGCGACGTGGCGCAGAAGAACATCATGCTGACGTACGACGGGGTCACCAAGCTCGTCGACTTCGGCATCGCCAAGGCCAGCAGCTCCATGGGTCGCACGCAGGTGGGCACGGTGAAGGGGACCACCGGCTACATGTCGCCCGAGCAGGTGCGCGGCGACGAGCTCGACGGGCGCAGCGACGTCTTCTGCGTGGGCATCGTGCTCTACGAGCTGCTGACGGGAAAGCGCCTGTTCGCGGCCGCGACCGAGTACGAGGAGATGCTGGCCTGCCTCCAGTCGCCGATCGTCCCGCCGCAGGAGCTGGTCCCGAGCCTGGTCTCGCGCGAGCTCAACGACGTGGTGATGAAGGCGCTCGAGCGCGATCGCGACAAGCGGTTCGCCAGCGCGCGCGACATGGCCCGCGCGCTCGAGGTCGCGGTCGGCACGACGATGTACGACGCGGAGCAGACCTCCGGCCTCATGAAGCAGCTCTTCGCGGACAAGATGGCCGCGACCCGGGCGCTGCTGGACTCGGCGGGCTCGCCGGACGCCTCGACCGAGGTGCGGCGCGCGCTGAGGCTGATGCGGGAGGACTCGAACTCGGACTTCCCCTCCGGAGGCCTCGCGAACGTGCCGCTGACTCCCGCTCCGGGCGTGGTGGCCGATGACGAGCCGACCGGCTTCGAGATCGCGCCGGTCCCCGAAGAGGTCGCGCGCTCGTCTCCGCCGCGCAGCAAGGACGGCGGGCCGGCCCGCAAGCCGTCGGGTTCCCAGGACGCCGCCGCCCGCGCGCGTGCCCCCTCCGGCCCTCCGGCGCGGCGCACCGATCCGGGCCGCGCGGCCCCGCCCCGTCACCCCGAGTCGGACGGCTCGCGGGCCCCGGCCGTCGAGCGGCGCGTCGACATCGAGAGCTCCCGCGCCCCGGCGGTCGAACGTCGGGCCACGCCCCAGCGCCCCCCCGAGCCCCCGCCCCGCCGGGAGTCACGTCCGGTCGCCACCGTCGAAGCCGACGAGGAGGCCACGCGCACCGGTCCCCCGGTCCGGGCGGCGCTGGATCCCGAGCTGGAGGAGCCGGACATGTCCGCGCTGGGAGCCCCGCGGATCCTGGGTCACTCCTTCTCCACCCCGATGCTGATGGCCATCGTCCTGGGCGGCGCGCTGGTGCTGGCGTTGATCCTGGCGCTCCTGCTGGGCGGGTCCGACGCGCCGAAGCAGGAGACGCAGCGCCTGCCGACCTTCCAGGGTCGCAACAGCCTCCCCGAGTAGGGCCCCGGACGATGCGGTGGTCTGCCCTGCTGGCCCTGGGACTGGCGCTTCTGCCGAGACCCTCGAGCGCCTGTCTCGACTGCGGGGGGCCGGTCCTCACCGATGCGCGCGGGACGCCGGATCCGCTGCTCCCCGGCGAGCTGGCGCTGGTGGTGAACGTGGGGGGCGCGTGGCTCGAGGAGGGCCCGGGCCCGGGCCCGGCGGGGCGGTCCGGCGGCGACACCGCCTTCGTCGAGGTCCGTCCGGTGCTCTCACTGGGCTTCAGTCACCGCTGGTCGGTGGAGCTGCAGGTCCCCCTTCGCCATGCGCGGACGTGGGGCCCGGCGGGGGGATCTCGAGCAGCGGTCGGGTTCGGTGATCCGGCGCTCTCCGTGCGCATGGCCGCACCCCTCTTCGCCTGGACCCTGGTCGGCAGCGCGGGTGCGACCCTCCCGGTGGGGAGCTCCGGCGCGCTGGACCCGACGGGGCG
>Ga0233383_1000855_pt1 | contig 11162 bp, 6 predicted proteins | sample ElkDunMinimDraft_14_FD_191542 | JGI IMG/M metagenome (GOLD analysis project Ga0233383, IMG submission 191542) | Fecal eukaryotic communites from dung pellets of Tule Elk in California, USA - Elk Dung G16 | ecosystem: Host-associated > Mammals > Digestive system > Large intestine > Fecal | place...
ATGATGAAGAACAGCGCCACGCGGCCCACGAACGCGGACAGTCCGCCGGCCCGGGGCGCAGTCGTCAATGGCGCGCCACTGCTCGGATCGACCAGCGTGCCAGGCGCGGGCGCGGACGTACCCGCGGCGGCCACCGGGTCCGCCGACTGCAGCGCGGTATCCAGGGGCGATGGCGTGCGCGGTGTCTGGCTGAACAGGTGCGTCAAGCCCAGACGCGCCGGCACAGTGTCGAAACCGAGGTTCTCGAGCAGGCGCGCCAGCAGCCCCGAGACGAAGCGCCCCAGGTACCAGGCGACGATCAGGATCAGCGCCGCGGCCAGGATGTTCGGAATCGCGGCCAGGAAGATGCCGAGCATCTCGCTGGCCGGCTCGGAGATCGCCCTGATCGCCAGCGCATCGAGCGCAGCAATCAGCGTCGGAACGATCACGAGGATGAAGGCGAGCGTGCCACCGAGCTGCGACAGCTTCATTCCTTCGGTGACGCCGTCGCGATTGCCGAAGCGGTCGATGCCGGTCGCCGCCAGCAGGTTGGTGACCAGGCCACGCAGTACCTTGGCCACCAGCCAGCCCACGAGGCCGATGACGATGGCGGCGAAGATGTTCGGCAGCATCGCGGTGACCTGCTCGGTCATCGCCGCAAGCGGAAGCATCAGGCCTTCGATGCGCAGTGCGCCGACGATCGCGGGCAGGAACAGCAGCAGTACCAGCCAGTAGACGACATCGCCGAGCACGGCCGAAATCGGCTTGACGCCGGCCGAGGCCGACAGCCGCTCGTCCCAGCGTCCCGCCGCCATCAGCCGGTTGATCGCGGCGCGCAGGACGGTCGCCAGCAGCCAGGCCACCAGCGCGAGCACACCGGCGAGGATGATCCGCGGCAGGTACAGCATGACCTCGGTGGTCAGTGCCGAGAACGGTCCGTACAGCCCGTCGAAGCGCAGCACGTTGAAGACGCCGACCAGGGTGAGGAGGATCACGAACCAGAACCCGATCGACGCCGCCACCTTGACGATGTCGAGCTGCGCGGCGGTCTGGCTGTTGAGGCGTTCGTTGACCCGCAGCCTGGTCAGCCCGGTGCGGATCAGGCCGCGCACGAACAGCGCCACGATCAGCCCGAGGATCAACACCAGGACAGCGCCCAGCACCGCCGGCAGGTAGTGGCCTAGGCTCAGTTCGAGTTGCCGGGCAAGTGTGTTGGGGGGCATGGAACAGTCTCCTCGCGGGGACGCGGCGGGGCCGCGCCGATCGATGGATGGTCGGCCGCCTCAGATGCGCGGTCGACGACGGATCAGCATCGGAGATGGGAAGTCGCGTCGCGGGAATCGGCTGATGCGTGACGCCTCGCGTGCGAGGTCGAACTCCGTGCCGCGCACAGTGTGGCCGCGCCCGGTGTGGGCTCGGGGTGAACACAGGCTGTGCAGGCGGAGGCCCAGGCCGTGGACCGCGGTCGTCGTCGGCCGGTCCAGTCACTTGGGGATCGGGCCAGCCAGCGCGGCGTCGCCGCGCCAGGCTTCAGCAGGCACGTTCCTTCGCGAACGGATTGAGGCGGCGCACCCAGCTGTCGCCGCAATCGATGTCGACAGGTGCAGGCTCCACCGGCTTTGCGGGGGCGGACGCGGCCGCACGTGCGCGTTCGAACGCGGCGATCTTCTCGCGGATCTGCGGCATCGCCGCAAGCGCCGCGCGTTCGCCCTGCAGGATCGCCGCATTGCGCTGTTCGAAACTTGCCGGCCCGATGTCGCCGACCTGGGGACGGATCACCACGTCCGCGCGGGCCAACTCCTGACGGCCCAGGTTCTGACCCATGATCGCGATCGACTGGTTGACGATGCCGAGCATGCTGCCGGGCATCGTGCCGCTGGCCTTGCTGGAAATGTCGACTGCGATGACGAGATCCGCGCCGAGCTGCCTGGCCGCATCGACCGGCACCGGGCTGACCACGCCGCCGTCGACGTAATGGCGGTCGCCGATCTTCACCGGCTCGAACACGCCCGGCACGCTGCTCGAGGCGCGTACCGCCTGCCCGGTATTGCCACGCACGAACACGATGCGGTCGCCGGTCTCCAGCCGCGTGGCGACGGCGGCAAAGGGGATGCGCATCCGATCGAGCGTGCGGTTGCCGACTTCCTGGTTGACGTAGTTCTGCAGCGCCACGCCCTGGACCAGACCGCCGGAGAACAGGCGCACGTCGCGGATGCTCGATTCGTCCAGCGCGACCGCGCGCTCCTGCATCTGGAACGGGTCCATGCCGCTGGCGTACAGCGCACCGACGACACTGCCGGCGCTGGTGCCGGCGACGACGTCGGCCTTGATGCCGTTCGCTTCGAGCATCTTGATCACGCCGATGTGGGCGAAGCCCTTGGCGGCGCCGCCGCCGAGCGCCAGGCCGATGCGTACCGGCTGCGGCCGTGGCGTGACCTGCGCCGGCGTGGCCGGCTGCCCGGCGACTGGTGGCGTCTGGCGTATGTCGTCACGACCACATGCGGTCAGCACGAGCAGGGCGGCGGTGATCAGCGCGGTGCGCGCGTGGCGATGGGCGGTGCGAAAACGCATGTGATGGCGGGCCGTTGCGGGACGCGCCGAGGATACGCGCGCTGCGCCTGTCGGCGGCTGAAGCACGCAGGGACGCGCGGGGTTCAGCGGGCGCTGCCGAAACGCGTGCCGAAGAAGTCGCCGTCGTTCCAGCGCGGCGCCGCTTCCGCATCGCCGACGATCCGGGCGAGCGCCGCGCTCACGCGCGCCATGCGCGCCGCGTCCGCGTACTGGATCGGCAGATCCGCCTGGTCGCAGGGCTGGTGGTAGCAGTTGCGCAGGAACCAGGTCGCCGCGATCTTCGGATTCTGGCTGTCGTTGGCCGGGCTCACGCCGGCGTCGAGATACAGGGCGGGAATGCCGGCGCGTATGAACGCGTACTGGTCGCTGCGCACGAAGGCGACCTCCTCGGGGAAGGGGTCGGGCGACACGTCGACACCGACCGCTTCCGCGGCCTGCGTGACCGCTGCCTGCAAGGTGGAATGCTCGCTGCCGATGGCGATGATGTCGCGCGTCGGCGCGGTCAGGACCGGCATGTCGATATTGATGTTGGCCACCAGCCTGCCTGCCGCCGCCGGCGGATGCGCGACCAGCCACTGCGCGCCAAGCAGGCCGTGCTCCTCGGCGGTGAGCGCGGCGAACAGCGTGCTGCGCGCCGGCGCGGCGTCGGCCTGCGCAAGCTCGCGCGCCGCTTCGATGAGGATCGCGACGCCCAGCGCGTTGTCGAGTGCGCCGTTGTAGATCGCATCGCCGTCGACCGGCGCGCCGTTGCCGAGATGGTCGAGGTGCGCGGTGTGCACGATGGACTGCGCGGCCCGTGCCGGATCGCTGCCGGGCAACATGCCCAGCACGTTGCGTGATTCGATGTGGTCGATATGGCTGCGCGTGCGCAGTGTCATCGTGCCCGGCAGCGCGAAGGGCGCCAGGCGGCCGGCCCGCGCGGCATCGAACAGTTCTGCCGCGGTACGCGGGCCGTCGGCGAAGACCAGGTCGGCCGCGGTCGCGGCGACGCGCACGCCCGCGCGCAACTGTGCAGGAGCATCGATCGGCCGGTCGTCGCCATCGCGCAGGCGCATCGCCGGCCGGCTGGCCTGGGCAACGCTGCGCGCCCAGGGCGAGCCGGCTTCGTCGTCGACGGTGTTGACCAGCACCAGGCCGACCGCGCCACGCGCGACGATCGCCTCGATCTTCGTGCGCAGGCTGGCGTACTGCGCGAAGGGATTGGGGTCGAAACTGCGCGGCGCACCCCCGAACACGATCGCGATGCGGCCATCGAGATCCATGCCGGCGAAGTCGTCGTGGCCGAGTTCCGGCGCATGGATCGCCTGGCCCACGAACACCGCAGGCGCGGTGAGTTCGGCGGCGCCGGCATTGAAGTCCGGCAGCGGCAGGAACTGGTCGCGCGTGCGCAGCGCGATCGTGCGGCCGTTGCGCGACACCGACAGCGCGGCCGCATCCGGATCCGCAGTGGCGCGTACCAGCGGGACACGCTGGAACCAGCCGCCGTCGTCGCCCGCAGGCTGCAGCCCGATATCAGCGAAACGCTGCGCGACATGCTCGGCGGCAAGATCGAAGCCGGGGGTACCGGTTTCCCGTCCAGCCATGCGGTCGTCGGCCAGCGCGCGCACGTCCGCCTCGATCCGCTGCCCGGCCGGCGTCTCGTTGACCACCACGGGTGCAGGCGGCATCGGCGCCCCCGGCGCGGTCTGCGCCTGCAATGCCGAATCCTCACTCCGTCCATCACAGGCCACCAGCATCAGCACGCAGGCAACGCTCAGCAGAGGACGGGTCATGCGGTGGCTCCGATGCGGGAGGGCGACGGTAGCATGTGCGCAGGCGCCGGAATCGGCCGACCCGGACAGCAACGCGCCACGTTGCGCGCACCCCGGGTGGCCGACAGATCCTTCGGGCGCAGGGCTGTCGTGAGCTCGTGTCGCCTGACCGGCAGAAGTCCTGTCAGGCCGGGATCGAGGGGGCCCTTGGGCGACGCGGGTGTCCGCGCCGCATGACAGTCTTCGGCCCCGGGGCCGGCGGCCCTGATGGCCATCTCCGGCGCCCGCGGCTTCGACCAGGATGTCGGCCGCGGCGCGGGACACCTGGGCTTCCCACGCGGTTCCGGGCACCTGCAGAGTGGATGCCGCGTTGCGACCAGCGCAGCACCGTCTGCTGTGATCAGCGCCTGAAGCGGACGTAGGCGCGTTTGGCCAGATAGACGAGCTGGCCACCGATCCCGGCGTCCTGCGCCTTTCGCAATGCGGTGTTCTCCGCGTAGAGCATGCGGATGTGCGCGTCGCGCTGGCTGACCAGTTCGCGCATCTCGGCCACGTCGGCGGCGTCGAGGACCGCACCTTCGACGAACCGCTCGGGCAGCTGCCGGTTGACGTAGTACGTCGTATGCCGCTCCGCGATCTCGTCCGCCGGCCGGTCCTTCGTATAGAAGTAGAGCGCGATGGACCGGCGCGTCAGTCCCGCATGTTCTGGCGGCAACCGGATCCGGTCGAACCCGTGCCAGGAGCGTTCCGACGTCTCGAAGATGGCGCAACGGTTGAAGGACGGCGCGATGGACACATCCGGGCGCGGCGAGCCGTGCGGGTCACGGAACAGTTCGAAATTGCCGCCCCACTGCGCGTCCCAGACGGGGTTGAGATAGATGATCAGATTGAGCCGGCGGTGCCAGCGCTCGCTCGGGTGGAAGTTGAAATCCACGTGGGGATCCAGGCTCATGCCGTCACGGTTTTCGTGCGTGCCGCCGCCCAGATACCAGGGGTCGTAGATCAGCGATTCGATTCCGGTCAGCCGCGACAGCAGCTGCAGGAATTCCCGGCTCCGGATCGCATCGTCCAGCTCACGGTAGGCGGGGCCGAGCTGTCGCACCTTGTCGGATGTGGACTTGCCGCCCGGCTGGCCATCGTCACCGATGAAGTTGCCCTGCTCGAACCCCGGAAACTCGGCCAGCAGGCGCCTGGCGAAAGCCGGTGCGAGGAACTCGTCGATGACCGCGTGCGGAAACGGTTCGGCCGCCACGAAATCCGCGCCGAGGCGATCAGCAGCCTCGAGAACGGGCGTGTTGATGATCGAGGTGCGAGGCGTTCCGTCCATGGGCCGTACTGAAGTCGTCGAGGACCGGAGTGTAGCCCAGCGCCAAACACCGTCAGGACGTCCCGTCGGAGGCCTCGGTTACCCCCGGCAGCTGACTGTGGGCAAGCATCTGCGTAGCCCGGAGGTTCGCCGACGCCCGAAGCCGCTCGTCTTCATAGATCCGGAAGCGATTGCTGCAGCGTCGCGTAGTCGCCCCAGGGATGGGCCTTGAGCCGTTTGAGCCGCGCGGGGGCATTGCGCAGGGTGAAGGCGTCGCCCGATTTCACCCGCCCGAGCTCCTCCCAGCGCAGCGGCATCGACACCGGTGCGCCGGCGCGTGCGCGCAGCGAGAACGAGGCCACGCTGGTGGCGCCGCGGCCGTTGCGCAGGTAGTCCACGAAGATGCGGTCCTTGCGGAATTTCTTTGTGGCGGTCGCCACGTACTTCAGCGGCTCCAGTTCCACCATGCCCTGTGCGAAGGCATGCGCGAACGGCTTGACCACGTTCCAGTCGGCGCCGGGCGACAGTGGCACGACGACATGCAGGCCCTTGCCGCCCGTCGTGCGCACGAACGACTGCAGCCCCAGCTGCTTGAGCAACTCGCGGACATGACGCGCGGCGGCGACGATGTCGGGCCAGCTGACCCCTTCGCCCGGATCGAGATCGAACACGACGCGGTCGGCGATGTCGGGCGCATCGGCATGCGCGCCCCAGGGGTGGAACTCGAGCGCATTGAACTGCACCAGCTCGAGCGCGGCGGCGGCATCGTTGACGACGAGGTAGTCGCCGCTGCCCGACTCCTCCTTGAGCCGCACCGTCTCGACGAGAGTCATGCCTGCGGTGTGGTGTTTCTGGAAGAAGCAGGCGCTGGCGATGCCGCCGGGGCAGCGGATCACCGACAGGGGGCGCCCGGCGATCTCGGGCAGCAACCAGGGCATCGCAGCGGTGTAGTAGTCGGCGACGTCGCGCTTGGTCAGCGTGTCGCCGGGGAACAGCACCTTCTCCGGACTCGACAGGGTGGGCGGCGTGCGCGGCGCGTCCGAGGTGGTGGTGGACCTGTTGCCTGCTGCCCGCCCGGTCCTGGCGGCCGCAGCGCGTTTCGGCGCCGAGGCCGTCGCGGGCTTCGCGGCCTTGGCTGCGGCGCGCTTGCGCGGCGTCGGTGTCGGTGTCGGACTCGCCATCGTCTCGTCTCCATCGCGGTCGCTGTCATGCAGATCGTCCACCGACTTGTCCGGCCGCACCGCCTTGAGCGATGGCTGGCGCAGCAGCCCGTGCCCGCCGGTGCCACGCGAAAAAACCTCGACGACGAATCTCGGTGCAAACCATTTCGCCGCACGCAGGTCGGTGTCGTTGGGGGGCACGAACACCGTGGGCGCGTCGCGTCCGGCGCGGCCGATCCTCGAAGTCAGCTCGGCTAGCAACGCATCGCTGAAGCCCGAGCCCACGCGGCCCGCATAACGCCAGCCGTGCTCGGGATCGGGCCGGGCCAGCAGCAGCGAACCGAAACCGTTGCGGCTGCCCTTGGGCGGCGTGTAGCCGACGACCGCGTATTCGTCGCTGGCCAGTTCCTTGGTCTTGCGCCAGTCGTCACCGCGGCCGGGCCGGTAAGGGCGATCGCCGCGCTTGGAGATGATGCCTTCGAAGCCCGATTCCGATGCCAGCTCCACCGCGGTCTCGGCCGCGCCTTCGATGTGCGCGCTGTAGGCCAGGTGCGCCGGCGGCTTCTCGCCGAGAATGCGCTGCAGGAGTGCCTTGCGCGCGAACAGCGGCGCTTCGGAGATGTCGACGCCGTCGACATGCAGCAGATCGAACAGCACCAGCGCCAATGCGCCCTGGCGCTCGCCCGACAGCGTGCCCTGCAGCAGGTTGAAGTCTTCGCGGCTGCCGCGCCCGGCGATGAGCTCGCCATCGAACGCGGCCGATTTCAGGCCCAGCCGCGCGACCGCAGCGGTGATCTCGGGGACCTTGCCGGTCCATTCGATCGCATTGCGCGACCACAGCCGCACCTTGCCGCGGGCCACGGTGGCCAGCAGGCGGTAGCCGTCCCACTTGAGTTCGTGCAGCCAGGCCTCGCCCTGCGGCGCGGCGTCGCCGAGCTTGGCGAGCTGCGGCGCGAAAGGACCGTCCGGCGCGGCGCCGCGCCTGGCACCGTCGAGCCTGCGCGCGGCGGCCGCCCAGTCATCGCTGCGCTTGGCCGGCGCCTCGACCTCGCGCTCCTTGCGCTTGCGCGCCTTGCCGGTGCCGGCGCGTTTCGCATCCTCGGCCGGCGGCGGGGGGATATCGGCCAGAAGATCGTCCGCCTCGAGCGCGCCGGCGAACTCGTCGCGGTCCTTGAACAGCAGCCATTGCGGCTGGCGCGCCGGCTTGTGGGATCGCACCAGATGCCATCGACCCTTGAGCTTGCGACCGAAGAGTTCGAAACGCAGATGGCCCTTGGCCAGCCCTTCCTCCGGATCACCGTCGGCAGCCCATACCCCGGTGTCGAAGCGGGCGACATGGCCACCGCCGTACTCGCCCCTGGGAATCTCGCCTTCGAAGTCCGCGTAATCGAGCGGGTGGTCTTCGACCTCGACCGCCATGCGCTTGACCGCCGGGTCGTAGCTGGGTCCCTTGGGCACTGCCCAGCTCTTGAGAGCATCGCCGATCTGCAGCCGGAAATCGTAATGGCGGCGGCTGGCGTGGTGCAGCTGGACGACGAAGATCGCACGCTGGCCACGCGGCGCGGGCTTGCCCGGCTCGGGCTCGCGGGTCGTATCGAAGCGCCGCTTGCGCCGGTATTCGGTCAGCGACACGTCACGAGGCCTTGCGTACGGCCTTCTTCGCCGTCCGGGACGTGGTCTTCTTGGCCGCCTTCTTCGCCGTCTTCCTGGCGGCGGTCTTGGCGGTCTTCTTCACCGGCGCGGTGGCGTCGGCCTTGGCCGGCGTGCGGCGGTTCTCGCCGAGGCTCTTCTGCAGCAGCGCGACGAAGTCCACGACGTTGGTCGCCGCGTCTTCCCGGTGCGGCGCTTCCTCGGTGACCTTCGCCGTCGCGCCCTTGGCCTTGATGCGCTGCTTGATGATCTCCGACAGGCGTTCGCGGAATTCGTCGTGATAGGCATCGGGTGCCCATTCGGCCGACATCGACTCGATCAGCTGGGCGGCCATGTCGAATTCCTTGTCGGCGATGCGATAGCTCGACGCCGAGCCCTCGGGCAGTTTGTAGTCGTTGGGGTCGACGAGCTCCTGCGGGTAGCGCAACAGCATCAGGATCAGGGCATCGCCCTCGGGCATCACCGCGCACAGGTATTCGCGGGTGCGGATGACCACGCGGGCCACGCCGACCTTGCCGGTCTTCTTGAGCGTCTCGCGCAACAGCACATAGCCCTTCTCGGCCTTCTTGCCGGGCACCAGGACGTACGGCTTCTCGTAGAAGCGGACGCCGATGCTGCCGGCGTCGACGAAGGCTTCGACGTCGACCGACTCGTGCGACTCGGGCGCCGCCGAGGCGATGTCTTCCTTCTCGATGACCACATAGCTGCCCTTGTCGTACTCGAACGCCTTGACGATCTCCTTCCACGGCACTTCCTCGCCGGTGTCGGCGTTGACCCGCTCGAAGCGGATCGGCTTCTTGTCGCGCGAATCCAGCATCCGGAAGCTCAGATCGGTTCTGCGCTCCCCGGACATCAGCGAGACCGGGATGTTGAGCAGGCCGAAGGACAGCGAGCCGGACCAGATGGGACGCGCCATGACGCTCTCCGTTGCGGCGCACGGCGGAATGCCGAGCGGAGGCCGGAGGCTTGCATCGGTCCCGTGCAATCGGCGTCAAGCGTCAGACGGGCTTCACGCCGTGTCGCCATGGCGCGGATCACCGTGGGCACATGAGCACGACCCGTACCCCCGCTACCCTCGACACCGCCGCCACGCCACAGACGCCGGCGGCGCCCGGCCATGACAAGTCCGAGCGCCATCGCGAGGACAACCAGGACGAGGCCCTGGAAGAAACGTTCCCGGCCAGCGATCCGGTGTCGCCTTTCGTACCTGCCGGCGACCCGCCGCCCCCCGCGCGGGACACGCCGGACCAGGCGGACTGACCCCGACGAGTCGCCGCGCCCCTCCGTTCCCGGAGCGGCCCGCGGACGCGCAGCCTATAATCCTCCGCTGTAACCGGTTACAGCGGATGGAAGGATGCGCCTAGACGACCGCCTCGAGGCCCTGCTCGCGCAGATGACACTCGAGGAGAAGATCGGCCAGCTCGGCATCTTTGCCGACATGCTGCGGCCTTTCGCCGCCGACGTGAATCCGGAAATGAACGAGCGCAATGCCGACGAGCTGCGCGCCCAGATCCGTGCCGGGCGCGTCGGGGCCGTGTTCAACGGCGTCGGAGCGCGTCAGGGGTACGAATCGCAACGTATCGCGGTGGAGGAAAGCCGGCTCGGCATCCCGCTGCTGATGGGCGCCGACGTGATCCATGGCATGCGTACGGTGTTTCCGATTCCACTGGGCGAGGCGGCCAGCTTCGAGCCGGCGCTTGCGCAGCGCACCGCGCGCGCGGCGGCGATCGAAGCGACCGCATGCGGCCTGCACTGGACATTCGCCCCCACCCTCGACATCGCCCGGGATCAACGCTGGGGCCGCGTGGCCGAGGCGGCGGGCGAGGACGTGGTGCTGGCGAACGCGTTCGCCGCCGCGCGCGTGCGTGGTTTCCAGGGCGACGATCTCACCGCGCACGACGCCCTGCTCGCCACGCCGAAGCATTTCGTCGGCTACGGCGCGGTGATGGGGGGGCTCGACTACAACAGTGTCGAGATCTCCGAAGGCACGCTGCGCGACGTGCACCTGCCGCCGTTCAAGGCTGCGCTCGATGCCGGGGCGATGACGGTGATGAGCGCCTTCAACGACATCAACGGGGTGCCCGCCTCGGCGCACGACGGCCTGCTGACCGACCTGCTGCGCGGCGAATGGGGCTTCAAGGGCTTCGTGGTCTCCGACTACACCGCCGACTTCGAGCTCGTCGCGCATGGCTTCGCCGCCGACGATCGCGAGGCGACCAGGCTCTCGTTCACGGCGGGCGTCGACATGAGCATGCAGAGCGGGCTCTACGCCGCCCACCTGCCGGAGCTGGTGGCCCGCGGCGAGGTGTCGATGGCCGCGATCGACCGTGGCGTGCGGCGCGTGTTCGCCGTCAAGCAGGCGATCGGCCTGTTCGACGATCCCTACCGTTCGCTGGATCCGCAGGTCGAGGCCGCGCTCGATCCGCAGGCACTGCATTTCGATCTCGCCCGCGACGCCGCGCGTCGGTCGATCGTGCTGCTGAAGAACGAGGGCGAGCTGCTGCCGCTGAAGAAGTCCGGCCAGCGGATCGCGCTGATCGGCCCGTATGCACGGGACCGCGACAACCTCGAAGGCTGCTGGACGCTGTTCGGCGACAAGACCCTGTACGTCAACCTCGAGGACGGGCTGCGCGAAGCGCTCGACGATGGCGACGCACTGGCGGTCGTCGACGGCAGCGCCATGGAAGAGGCGATCGACGGTGGCATCGAAGCCGCGGTCGAAGCCGCGCGCAACGCCGACGTGGT
>Ga0233383_1000860_pt1 | contig 11145 bp, 11 predicted proteins | sample ElkDunMinimDraft_14_FD_191542 | JGI IMG/M metagenome (GOLD analysis project Ga0233383, IMG submission 191542) | Fecal eukaryotic communites from dung pellets of Tule Elk in California, USA - Elk Dung G16 | ecosystem: Host-associated > Mammals > Digestive system > Large intestine > Fecal | place...
GTTCATCACGGCGGCGCAGGACCCACCGAGGACCGTGATCACCACGGCCAGCAGGACCCGGGGTGCGTGGTGGTCGGTGCGGCCCGCGGCGGAGGGGGTCGGCGTGCCGTCGGCCACGTCGTGCGCACGGCTCATGCGGGATCACGCCTCGCGTCGGGACGCCCGGGCCACGTGGGCGGCTCCGGGATGTCGTAGGGCACGGAGCCCCGGCGCAGCGAGTCGGCACCGAGCGCGCCGACGGCCACCGCCTGCCGCGCGGCGACCGGGTCACCGACCGTGGGTGCGCCGTCGACGACGTGGGCGAAGAACTCGGCGAGCGTCGCGACGTCCGCCGCCTCGTGGCCGCCGCCGGTCTCCTCGATGACGTGCTCCACGTGACCGGCCGCCTGCCACTCGACGCGCCGGTTCCACACCCGGACGACGCCGCCCGTGGTGTCGCCGAAGTTCTCGAGCCGACCCTCGGTGCCGATCACGGTGTAGCTGCGCCAGTAGTCCGGGGTGAAGTGGCACTGCTGGTAGCTCGCCTGCACACCGTTGTCGAGGGTCATCAGGATCATCGAGAGGTCCTCGACGTCCACCACCGGGTTCAGGCCCGTCAGGGACCGCGGCGGCCAGTTGTCGTGGCTGAACCAGTCGTCGGCGATCTCCCCGGTGCGCTCGCGGCGGTCCGCGACGTCGCCGTAGACCATGAGGTCCCCCATCCCGACGACGCGGGACGTGTACCCCCCGGCCAGGAAGTGGATGACGTCGATGTCGTGGCTGGCCTTCTGCACCAGGAGCGAGTTGCTGCGGCGCCGGTCGGCGTGCCAGTCCTTGAAGAAGTAGTCGCCGCCGTTCCCGACGAAGTGCCGCACCCAGATCGCCTTGACGTCGCCGATCTCGCCACGCTCGATGATGCCCCGCATGACGCGCACGGCCTGCCAGTGCCGCAGGTTGTGGCCGACGTACAGCGGGGTGCCGGTCTCCTGCGCGACGGCGAGGACGGCGTCGGCGTCCTCGACGGTGGTCGCCAGCGGCTTGTCGACGAACACCGGGACACCGGCCCGCAGCAGCTCGACCGCGATGGACCTGTGGGTGTCGTCGGGCGCCGTCACGATCGCGGCGTCGACGTGCTCCGCCGCGAGCAGAGCCGCCGTGTCGGGGTACAGCGCGACGTCACCGAACAGCCGCAGCGCACGCTCACGCCCCGAGGCGTCGGGGTCGACGGCCGCGACGACCCGCGCACCGGGCCGCACCTCCGGGACGTGCCGGCCGAGGTAGGCGCGGTTCCCCACGCCGATCACCGCGACCCGCAGGCCCGTGCTCATCGGGGTGCGCTCCCGGGCGCCAGGCGCGCGAGCCGCGGGATGCTCCGGAGGTCGACGGGCACGTCGACGACGGCGGGACCCTCGTACGTCGTGCCGTCCGGAGCGGCCCAGCGGCCCGGCGGCACGTGCAGCGTCCGGGTGGTCGCCGCGCGCTCGACGACGGGCGCCACGAGCAGGTCCGGGCCGAGGAAGAAGTGGTCCGTGACGTCCTCGTAGCCCTCCTCGTGGTAGCTCATGGGCCGCAGGACCGGCTCACCCGTGGCCGCCGCGACGTCCAGCAGCGAGCCGATGAGCGGGAGGTGGGCCGCCCGGACGGCGAGCGCGTCCTTGACCGCGGCGAGGTGCTCGTCGTCCAGGGCGCGCGCCGGGTTGACCGAGAACTGGATCATCGGCGAGAGCGCGGCGACCTGCGCGTACCGCACGAAGAACTCGAGGTCGCCCGTGTCACGGTCCCCCATCGCACCCTCCAGGCCGCCGCCGACCATGTCGGGGCAGACCCACGGGTGACCCATGAGGCCCTGGGCGAGCATCTCGGGGACCAGCGAGCCGATGCCCGCGGAGTCCCACGTCGGGGGCTTGTCCCGCAGCCGCTGGCCGAGGGGCTGACCGCCCATCCGCCAGCACGCGCGGTACTCGTTGTAGCGGTAGCGCAGCCCGACGCGGGCCCACCTCTCGCACATGTCGACGGGCTCGCAGGGCTGGGCGATGAGGTCGTCGGCGCGGTAGTCGCGCACGTCGCCGGCGTCGAACTTGAACCCCGCCACACCGAGGTCGACCAGTGCGTCGAGCTGGTCGGTGAGCCAGGCGACGGCCTCCGGGGAGGACACGTCGAGGAGCGCGCTGTAGCCGTTCCACCACCGGCGGACGGCCGTGCGCCCGTCGGCGTCGCGCACGAGGAAGCCGTCGCGCTCGCACTCACGGAACGCCAGGGAGTCCGGGCTGATGAACGGGACGAGCCACAGGACGACCTCGAAGCCCCACTCGCGCAGCGTGTCGATCATGCGCTTCGGGTCGGGGAACCGGGCCGGGTCGAAGCGCCAGGTGCCGAAGTCGGGCGCCCAGTTGTCGTCGATGAAGAGCGTGCCCGGCTCGAGACCCGCGTCGAGGACCCGGCGCGCGTACGCCAGGACCGACTCCTCGGTGGGGGTCAGGGGGGTCTCGATCCAGGTGTTGTACTGCGGCGCCTCGAACAGGCGCCGCGCCGGCGTGGCACCGGACGGCGGGAAGAACTCCGCCGACGCCGCGCGGAAGGCGTCCCGCAGCGAGCTCCCGGCACGGAACGTGACGACGTCGGTGCCGCGGACGGTGAGCTTCCCGTCGGCGACGGAGAAGGCGAACGGACGCTGCGAGGCCACCACCCGGCCGCGCGTCGACACGAGCACGGGTGCCGACTGGTTGGAGTCCTCGCCCACCTCGCCGTCGTCCTCACCGGGGACCGCCAGGTCCCGCGCGTACGTGGTGCCCTCGGCGAACGGCATGCGGACCCCGTCCTTCACGGTGCCGCCCCACCACCGCTCGCCCGGCTCGAGGTCGAGCTCGACCAGGGAGACGGTCTGGCGGTCGGTGGTGCTGGGGAGGACTGCGTCGGCCACGGCGGATCGATTCTGTGCGAGGGGAGTCGGACGAGGATGGACGGGGGAGCGCGATGGTCCGCGCCCCCCCGTCCGGGTCAACCCAGGGTGGTCACCCGTTCAGGGCGACCGGGGCTGCTGTCAGTCGACGAGCTTCTGCGCGTCGGCGTTGGCCGCCGTGAGGGCCGTCACGATGTCGCCACCGGAGGCGACGTCCCAGATGGCGTCCTGGATGACCGTGCGGATCTCCGCGTTCCGGACGAACGAGGGGATCTGGTAGGTCTCGCCTGCGGCGGCCATGTCGGCGAACGCGGGCACGTCGGCACCGGAGGCGGCACGCGCCTTGACGGACGCGTCCGTACCGGTCTGGACGGCCGGGAAGACGACGCCGAACTCACCCGTGACGTTCTGGCACTCCGGCGAGCCGAGGAAGTTGACCCACTGGGCGGCGGCCTCCTTCTTCTTGGAGCCCTCCCAGATGACGGCGGCCAGCGAGTTGGTCGCGGCGAAGCGGCCGGCGGGGCCCTGCGGCACCTTGGCCCAGGCGAAGTTGATCTCCTGCGTGTCGGCGAGGTAGTTCTTCGCGTTCCACGAGCCCGCCAGGGTGGCCGCCGCGAAGCCGGCCTCCATGGTCGGGTGCTGGCCCAGCGTCGAGGTCTCGTCGAAGGACTGCATCACGCCGAGGTCGATCATCGACTGGTACCACTCGAGCGTCGTGACGAGCTCGGGGGCGTCGAAGTTCAGGTTGCCCTCCTCGTCGAAGAACTCCCAGCCCAGCGCGAAGGCGAGGTTGCCCCAGCCGTTCTGGCCGGTGAAGCCGTCGGACCACTCGGGCAGGAAGCCGTGGCGCACGACGTTGTTCTTGTCCCACTCGGGGCTCAGCGCGTTGTTGCCGTTGGCGTCGAGCGCCATGGCCTTCACGAACTGGGTGAACGTGTCGTTGCCCGAGCCGTCGAACGTCAGGTCGTCGATCTGCTCGGCGGTGAGGCCGGCCGCCTCGGCGGCGTCCACGTCGTAGACCATGCCCACGATGTCCCAGTCGAGCGGGAGCCCGACGCGGGTGTCGTCGATGAGGAAGTTCTCGGCGGTGCCCGGGACGTACGCGTCGAAGTCGGTCCCCTCGGTCGCACCGAGCTTCTCGACGTCGGCCAGCTGCCCGAGCGAGGCGTACTCGCGGACGTACTGCACCGTCATCGTGAACGTGTCCGGCCCGGTGCCCGACGCGACCTGCGTCGTCAGGTTCGACCAGTACTGCTCCCAGGACGTCTGGGTGATGTTGACCGAGATCTCGGGGTTCGCCTCCGTGAAGAGCTCCGAGCAGGCCTCGTACATCGGGCGCTGGGTGTCGTCCCAGAGCCAGTGCTCGACGGTCGTGGCGGCACCGCCACCACCGCCGGCCGCGTCGCCGTCGGTGTCACCGCTGCTGCACGCGGTCAGCACCATCGCTGCCGCCGCACCAGCCGCGGCAATCTTCAGTCCCGTCGTGGGTGTGAGCCGTCGCATTGCTGTTTCCTTCCAGTGGAACCGTCACCGACGTGACTGCCGGCGGACAGTTGGGTCGTGCCTTCTGGTCGCCCGGGGGCCGGCCGGGGACCTGTAGGCCCCCGGACCGAGGGCTACTTGCCGCCGGAGAAGTTGAGGGACTGCACGAGCTGACGCCCGAGCAGGATCAGGAGGATGAACACCGGGATGACGGTCACGGTGGCCGCGGCCATGAGTCCGGTCCAGTCCGGGGAGGTGTTCGGCGACTGCGCCTGGAACTGCTGCAGGGCGACGGTCAGGACGCGCGTCCCCTCGGTGTTCGCTGCGACCAGCGGCCAGAGGAATTCCTTCCACATGCCCACGACGGTGATGAGCATGATCGTGGCGATCGGGCCACGGCTCATCGGCAGGGAGATGCGGAAGAAGCGCCCGAACGGCCCGATGCCGTCGATCATGGCGGCCTCCTCGACCTCACGCGGCAGCGAGAGGAAGAACTGCCGCAGGAAGAAGATCGCGAACGGGCTCATGAGCAGCATCGGGGCGACCAGGCCGGGGAAGGTCTGGAGGAGGCCCCACGAGCGGATGAGCGCGAAGTTCGGCAGCAGCGTGAAGATCCCGGGGATGAGGAGCCCGGAGAGGAAGACCCCGAAGAGCAGGCCGTTCCCCCGGAACTTCAGCCGCGCGAACGAGTACGCGGCCATGGCGCAGGAGAGGGTCTGCACGATGGCGATCGAGCCCGCGAAGATCAGCGAGTTCGCCGTGTAGCGGAAGAAGTTCAGCGTGGCGCCCGTGCCGCCGGCGGCGACGGCCTCGTCGAAGGTCGTGAGGCCGAGCACGCGGGCGAAGTTGATCCACGTCGGGTTGCTCGGGATCAGCCGGCCCGAGTCGGCGATGAGCTCGGCGGCGGGCGTGAACGCCGTGCGGACCATCCAGAAGAACGGGAACACGGTCGCGATCATCAGGAGGATGAGGAACGCCCAGGCCACCGCCTTGCCCGGCGTCAGGGCGCTGGTCGCGCCACGGGTGCGGAAGGTGGGCTTCGTGTCGGTCGCGACGACCGGGACGGCGGGGTTGGTCATGAGAGGTCCGATCGATTGGCCCGCATGACGCGCATCTGGATCATCGTCAGCGCGGCGAGGACGATGGCGAGGGCCAGTGCGATGGCACTGCCGTAACCCATGCGGAAGAACGCGAACGACTGCTGGTAGATGTAGAAGAAGATGACCCGCACGGACGGGATCGGGTTGCCGCCGTACCCGATCATCACGAGGTCGAAGACCTGGAACGACCCGATGGCCGACATGACGATCACCAGGGCGATCACGGGGCGGATGAGCGGCAGGGTGATGCTGAAGAACATCCGGCTCTCCGAGGCGCCGTCGATCCCCCCGGCCTCGTACATCTCCGTGGGGACCTGCGTCATCCCGGCGAAGAGGATGAGCGCCGTGTAGCCGAGCCCCGACCAGATGCCGATCGCGATGATGATCGGCATCGCGTGCGCCTCGTTGTAGAAGGAGACGCCGGACAGGCCCACGGACCGCATCGCGCGGTTGAGGTACCCGAGGTTCCCGTCGAGCAGCCAGGCCCAGATGAGCGCGATGGCGACGTTGGGGACGAGCCACGGCAGCAGCAGGATCGACCGGACCCAGACCTTCAGCCGCAAGCGCTGCATCAGCGCCGCGGTGATGAGCGCGAGGACCGTCCCGATCACCACGCTGAAGACGACGAACTGCACCGTCACGAGCAGCGAGGTGCGCGCCACGGGGTCGGCGGCGAGCTCACGGAAGTTGTCGAGGCCGATGAAGGTCGGCTCGCTCAGCAGGTTGAAGTTGGTGAGCGAGTACCAGATGCCGCGGATGCTGGGCAGGACCCAGAACATCCCGAAGCCGACCAGTGCCGGGATGAGGAGGACGAGGGCCGCCCACTTCTCCCCGCGATGGATGGGCTTGCGGGCCCGGCCGTCGTGTACCGGAGGCGCTTCGGACACGTCCGCCGCTCTGGTCGCTGAGCTTGACATCGGACACCCTCTCATCGAGCAACACTGCTTGAATGTGATGCTAGAACGCAGTTGCGCTCACAATCAAGCACTCAGAGGCGTTTTTCGTCAGCCCGGCGCACCCTGCACGCTTCGTCCCCTGCTCAGCCGGTCGGCACGGCACCACGGCACCGGCGATGTGCGGCGGTGCAGGTGGACACGTCGTCACTCACCCGTTCGGGCGGCCGGAAGGGGGGGACGCGTCAGGGGTGGTTCTGCGAGGTGCGCGACACCCGGGCCGCCGACGCCGGCCCGACCGGTGGACGCCCGTCCGCACCGGCGCCACGTGCCGCCGCGCCTCGGAGGCGTTCGGCCAGGACGAGGACCTCGTCGCGCAGGGCCTGCGGGGTGACCACCTCGAAGTCCCAGCCGAGCCCGGCCAGCATGCGCGCCATGCCGTCGAGACGCTCGGCACGCGTGGTGAGGAGGACACCGTCGACATGCTCGCTCAGGCGTCCCACGCTCCCCGGCAGCCGCTCCTGCGCCTCCGCGAGGGTGGTGCGCAGCACGACGGAGACCTCGTGCGACCACGCCACCGCCGCGATGCCCGACACGACCTGCGCGCCGGCGTCGAAGTCGTCGGGCACGACGTAGGAGCCGTCACCCTGCTCGACCGAGGTGATGCGGTCCAGGCGGAAGGTCCGCACGTCGTCGCGGCCGCGGTCGTACCCGGTGACGTACCAGCGGCCGGAGTGCAGGACCAGGCCGTAGACGTCGAGCTCACGCCTCGACTCCCGCCCGTCCCAGGCCGTGTAGGCGATCACGACCGTGCGCCGCGCCTCCGCGGCCGAGGCGAGCGCGAGGAGCGTGTCGGCGCCGGCGGGCGCCGCGGTGCGCACCGGCGCCGTGAACTGCGCGGTCGACAGCAGGCTGTCGATCCGTCGGCTCAGCGCCCGGGGCAGGACGCGCGACACCTTGGCCAGCGCGCTCGCCGTCGCCGCCTGGCCGGTGGTGGCCAGCCCGGCACGCTCCGCGACCGTGAGGCCGAGGACGACGGCGACGGCCTCGTCGTCGGTGAGCATCAGCGGCGGCAGCTTGTGCCCGGCTGCGAGCCGGTATCCGCCGTACCGGCCCCGCCGGGACTCGACGGGGATGCCGAGGTCAGCGAGGTGCTCGGCGTACCGCCGCACCGTGCGCTCGTCGACCCCGAGCACGGCAGCGAGGTCGCCGACCGTGCGCTGCCTGCCCGTCTGGAGCAGCTCCAGCAGCGCGAGCACGCGAGCGGTCGGGCGGGTCACGAGCCTCCTTCGCCCCTCGGCCGACACGGCGTGCAACCGGTCCGGCATACCGGGCGGATTCTGTCCACATATGATCCTAGCCTCGGGCCATGACCACCACCTACGTCCTCGTCCCCGGCTTCTGGCTCGGCGCTCAGGTCTGGCTCACCGTCGCGGACGCCCTGCGCGAGCACGGCCACGTCGTGCACGCCGTCGACCTCACCGGCATGGGCGAGCGCGCCCACCTCGCCACGCCCGGGACGGACCTGACGACCCACGTCGACGACGTCGTGCGCCAGCTCGAGGAGCAGGACCTGCACGACGTCGTGCTCGTCGGGCACAGCTACGGCGCGCTGGTGACGACCAGCGCTGCCGACCGGGTGCCCGATCGCGTGGCGCGCCTGGTGTACGTCGACACGGGCCCGCTGCCGGACGGCACGGCCCAGGCCGACTTCGACGGCCCCGACGCCCGCGCGGCCAACGAGCGCACGGTCATGACCGACGGCGAGGGCTGGAGGCTCCCGCCCCCGCCGTGGGCCGCGCTCGCCGCCGACGTGCCCGAGGTCGACGACGCCGCCGTCGCCGCACTGGTCGCCGGCTCGCAGCCGCAGCCGTGGCGGACCGCCACCGAGCCGGTCGCGCTGACGGGCGCCTGGGAACGACTGCCCCGCACGGGGGTGCTGTGCAGCTTCGGCGTCGAGCAGGTGCAGGAGATGGCGCGCCACGTGCCGCTGTTCGCGCACATGGTCGACGGCGACTGGACGTACGTCGAGCTCCCGACCTGGCACTGGCCGATGGTGAGCCGACCGGCACAGCTCGCCGAGGTGCTGGGGGCGGCCGGGCGCTGAGCGCCCGCGGACGGGGCGGTCGCCGCGGGCAGCGGCCCCGACCTCCGACCGCGACCCGGCGGTCGGCGCTCAGTCGCCCGTCGGGTCGCCCTCGGGCTCGACATCCGGGTTCGCGGGCACCGGCTCGCCCGGCGCGGGCGGGTCGTCGGACGGCAGGTCGGAGAAGTTCGGCTCGTCCGGGACGGCTCCGGGGTCGGGGATCGGGCTGCTCATGGCACCTCCAGGTGGGTGCGCCCGACGCTAGCCGCGCTCGGCCCACCCCGCCCGGGGAGGGGTCTGCCGCCCGGGGGTCAGCGCCGCACCGGCAGCCAGTCCAGGACGCGCACGATGTGCTCGTCCCAGTACGCCCAGTCGTGGTCGCCGGGGTGCACGTGCGCGTCCACGTCGACGCCCCGCGCGGCGGCGTGCTCGACGAACGTGTGCTGCGTGTCGAGCAGCTCGTCCTGCGCCCCGCACGTCGCGTACAGCGCGGGCAGGTCCGCCGGGTCGGCGCGGTCGAGCAGCGCGAGCAGGTCGTCGTCGGTGCCCGCGGGGTCGGCGCCGCCCCACACGTGCGGCACGAGCTCGTCGCGCACGAACCGCGCCCGCTCCCCGCCGACGACCAGCGCGCCTGACAGGCTGGCCGCCGCCGCGAACCGCCACGGCTCGCGCAGCGCCCACTTGAACGCGCCGTACCCGCCCATCGACAGCCCGGCGACGAACGTGTCCTCGCGCCGGTCCGACACGCGGAAGAACTGCTGCACCGCACGCGGCAGCTCCTGCGTCAGGAACGTCCAGTACCCGCCGCCGTGCACCTCGTCCGCGTACATCGACCGGCCACCACGCGGCATGACGACCGCGATCCCGCGCTCGGCGACGTACCGCTCGATCGACGTGCGGCGCGTCCAGATCGTCTCGTCGTCCGAGAGCCCGTGCAGCAGGTACAGCACGGGCGGCGGGCCCTCGACGTCGGCGCCACCCATGCCGATCTGGCCGCGCGCCGACTCGGGCAGCAGCACGGTCGCGGCCGTGCTCACACCCAGCGCCTCGGAGAAGAAGTGGCAGGTCAGCAGCGCCATCGTCGGCGACCCTTCCGTCGGGATCCACCTCGACGGTAGCCCTTGCCCCCACCCCCGGAAAGCCACAGCACCACCCGCAGAGTGCGGACCCATGTGCGGGAACCCGCGTCCATCGCACGTGGTGGTGTTCACGTCACTGGCGGGGGTTCACGCCGACGACGAGGCTGAGAGGACGGATATGATAGCCGACTAGCAGATCTGATACTTTGATAGCAGACACGGAGGTGGCGAGTGGACCTGAACAACCCGATCACCGCTGTCATCCCGAGCCTCGAGGGCCGGGTGCTCCAGGTACTGGCGCGCACGAGCATGCCCCTGAGCGGGTCACGGGTCGCGACGCTGATCCCGTCGGCGTCGAACCCCGGCGTCCGCAACGCCATCGGACGCCTCGAGATGCAGGGCCTCGTCACGAGCCGGCCGGCGCCGCCTGCGGTGCTGTACGTCGCGAACCGCCGTCACCTCCTGTGGCCGGCCATCGACCAGCTCATGCGCAGTGTCGACGGGGTGCTCCAGGCGCTCACGGACCTGATCGCGTCCGTCGTGCGAGACGAGCTGGGAGCCGACGAGGCGCACGACACGACGGTCGCACTGTTCGGCTCCACCGCGCGGGGCGACAACCGACCCGACTCCGACATCGACCTGCTGCTGGTCACCAGGAGCGGCGAGGACACGGACGACCGCATCTCCTCCCTCATCGTCCAGCTGATCACCCAGGTCCAGGACGCGACGGGTAACGAGACGAACGTCTACGCGACCTCTCGATCGCGCCTGGACGACCTCGTGACGAACGACGACCCGATGGTCGCCTCCTGGCGGGCTGACGCTCGCACCCTCGTCGGGCCGGACGTCGTCGCTCGGCTGAACGGAGCCCCATGGCCCGCGTCGTGACCATGAACCTGTCGCAGGCCCGCGAGCGAGCCGCACTGGCCCGTGAGCACCTGCAGATCGCCGCGGAGCGCCTGGAGATGTGCCGGCTCCGCCCGGACCGCTCGTCCGAGGCGCAGGCCGCGGCATCGAACGCGGTCCTCGCCGCGATCGCGGCGAGCGACGCCCTGTGCGGGCAGGCACTCGGGCAGCACGCGGCCGACCACGACCATCGGGCAGCGACGACCCTGCTCAGGACCGTCGAGCCCGACGGGCCGCGCCTCGCCAACAAGCTCGGACGGCTGCTCAGCGACAAGACCGTCCTGCAGTACGGCACGTTCTGCACCCGTGCCACCGCAGAGCAGGCCGTCAGGGACGCGCGGTCCCTGGTCGACGCGGTCGACTCGCGAGGTATGTGACTGCTCGTCGTGCGGACACCGCCGTCCCCAGGCAGCCCCCGCGCCGGGACGACGACTCGTCATCCCGCGTTCGCGCGGAGTTGGTTCGATCGCTGTCAATATAGAGCCATGTCGATCCAAGCCCCTCGCGACGCGAGGCTGCGGCTCCCGGTGCTCGACCGCTGGCTGCCGGCCTGGATCGGGACGGCCATGGTCGCCGGCCTGGTGCTGGGCAGGTTCGTCCCTGCTCTCGGTGACGGGCTCGTACGCCTCGAGGTCGGCGGCATCTCCCTGCCGATCGCGCTCGGGCTGCTGGTGATGATGTACCCGGTGCTCGCGAAGGTCCGTTACGACCGCGTCGCCGC
>Ga0233383_1000861_pt1 | contig 11132 bp, 11 predicted proteins | sample ElkDunMinimDraft_14_FD_191542 | JGI IMG/M metagenome (GOLD analysis project Ga0233383, IMG submission 191542) | Fecal eukaryotic communites from dung pellets of Tule Elk in California, USA - Elk Dung G16 | ecosystem: Host-associated > Mammals > Digestive system > Large intestine > Fecal | place...
GATCCCCCGGCACCTTTCGGGCACGCCCGCTGCTCCCGCCTCAGCGGGCGGGAGAGGGCCTCCTCCGTGAAGGCAAGCCACTGCCGCCGCATCCGTCCCCGCGTTCCACACGCCTCCCCAAGCCCGCGCGCCTCGCGCACGCTCCAGAAGGGAGCGGGCCGGGATGGCCCTCCATCCAAACGTCCTTCCAAGAGTCCGCCCATGCCGACCCGCGCCAAGAGCCGCCGCACCCAGCCGTCCGACACCTGGTCCCTCCCCCCGCTGCACACCTCGACCACCTCGCAGGGCATGCGGGTGCTGGTCCTTCCGCGCGGTCCGCTGCCGCTGGTGAGCGTGCGACTGGTGATCGAGGCGGGCAGCGCGCACGACCCGTCCGGCAAGGAGGGCCTGGCCGACTTCACCGCGCGGCTGCTGCGCCGCGGTGCGGGTGGACGGAGCGCCCAGGAGATCGACGACGCGGTGGAGTTCGTGGGCGCGAGCCTGTCGGTGGGCGCGAGCGAGGAGCTCTTGATCCTCCACCTCACCACCCCCGAGCGGCACCTGTCGGCGATGCTGGAGGTGCTCGCGACGCTCGTGTCCCAGCCGGACTTCCCGGACGCGGAGGTCGTGAGCGCGCGGACGCGCACGCTGGCGCAGCTGGCCAACGAGCTCGACGAGCCCGGCGCGATCGCCGACCGCGCCCTCACGCGCGCCTGGTGGGGGACGCATCCCTACGGCCACGACACCTCCGGGAGCGCGCGGCAGGTGGCCGGCTTCACCCGCGAGGACGTGGTGGGCTTCCACCGCGAGAAGGTCGGCCCGCGGGTCTCGCTGATCTCCGTGGTGGGCGCCGTGGAGCCCAAGGCCGCGGTCCGGGCGATCGAGAAGGCCTTCAAGGGGTTCACCGGAGGTCCCGACCAGGCGCCCCGGACGCCGGCGCTCGCCAAGCGCCCGGTGGGCCACGTGGTGCTCGTGGACAAGCCGGATCAGACCCAGGCGCAGGTGCGCATGGTGGGTCCGGGCTTCAAGTTCGGCGCGGCCCCGCACTTTCCCGCGGTGGTGATGAACATCGCGCTGGGGGGCGGCTTCACCTCGCGGCTCATCAACGAGATCCGCGTGAACCGCGGCCTGACCTACGGCATCTCCAGCGGCTTTGCGCCGATGCGCGCGGACGGCTCGTTCCTGGTCTCGACCTTCACCAAGACCGAGACCACGCAGGAGATCATCCAGGTGACGCTCGACGAGCTGAAGAAGCTTCGTGAGGAGGGGATGACGCGCGAGGAGCTGCGCCACGCGCAGACCTACTTGGCGGGACTGTACCCGCTGCGCAACGAGACCAACGACGCGCTGGCCTCGTCGCTCGCGGAGCTGGCAATGAATGGGCAGGGGCCCGACTGGATCGAGCACTACCGCGAGCGGGTGCGCGCGGTGACCCTCGTGCAGGCCAACGAGGTGGCCCAGACCTTCCTGTACCCCGAGCCGCCGGTGCTGGTGGTGGTGGGGCGCGCGCGCGAGCTCAAGAAGCCGCTCGCGACGTTCGGCAAGGTGAAGGTGATCCCGGCGTCGGAGGTGGAGTGATCCCCCAGCCCCGGATCCTGCTGTCCGAGGGCGCGCTGCTGGTGGTGGAGAAGCCCGCGGGGATGCCGGTGATCCCGGGGCGGACCGAGGGCGTCCCCTGCGTGCGGGAGTGGGTGGAGCGCGAGCTGGGGCAGGGCGTGCTCGTGGTCCACCGGCTCGACCGCGACACCTCGGGCCTGCTGCTCTTCGCGCGCACCCCGCCGCTGCACCGCGCCCTGTCCATGGCCTTCGAGGCCGGAGAGGTCCACAAGCGCTACCTCGCGATCTGCGAGGGCGTGCTGCCTGCCGCGCGCACCATCGACGTCGCGCTCGCGCCGGCGCGGCGGGGCCGGATGCGAGAGGTCCGCGAGGGCGAGCCGGGCAAGGCCGCGCTGACGCACGTGGCTCCACTGGAGCAGTTCGCGGACGCGACCCTGGTGGAGGCGCGCCCGCAGACGGGGCGGACGCATCAGATCCGCGTGCACCTGCGCTCGGTGGGGCACCCATTGCTGGTGGATCCGCAGTACGGACGGCCGCAGCCATGGGGCGAGGGGACCCTCTCGCGCACGCCCCTGCACGCGGCGGGGCTCGAGCTCCCCGCGCTGGCGGGAGCGCCGGCGCGCAGCCTGGTCAGCCCGCTGCCCCCGGACATGGAGGCCGCGCTGCGCCGATTGAGGGGAACGCGACCCGCCTGAGCCGCCCGGCTCCCGCCGCGCCCCTTCCTTCCACGCTCCGGGCTTCAGGGCGCCCGGCCGGGATCAGGGCAGGAGGTTCTCCATCACGATGGAGGCCTCGGGTGCGCCCTCGAGGCGGACCTCCACGCGGGCCTGCTTGGCGTCCGGCTTGACCGTCACGCGGAAGAGGCCGCGATCGCGGGCGAAGCTCAGGCGCTCGAAGACCAGCCCCCGGTGGGCGAACTCGAGCTGGCGGCCCGGGAGCTTGTCGTGATGGAGCACCCACAGCCAGGCGGAGGCGCCCGGGGTGAGGGTCTGGGGGACCATCACCGCGTGGAGCGGGTTGGTCACCGGCACCTCGAGGGGGAGCTTGTCCTCCCGGACCTGACCTCCCGAGCGCGCGAACACGACCGCGCCGGTGGCCTCGGGCGGGATCTCGACGTCCAGCTGGGCGCTGCCCTCGGGGGAGGCCTTCACCGGTCCGAAGCGGCGGCGGCCGAGGGCCACCTCGACCTGGGCGCCGGGGCGGGTGGCGACCGTCAGGGTCTGCCGGCCCAGCAGCGAGATGCGGACCAGCTCGACCTCCGGCGCCTGCTCCGGGGAACCGTCGGTGCGCCAGAAGGCGAGCTGCGCCACCCGGGGGACCTTCTCGGAGGGCGGCCGGTAGTCGAAGCGCTGCACGCCGCCGCTCAAGGGGCCGGCGCGCACGAGGCGGCCGACGTTCGACGAGGCCTCCACGGCCTGGCCCTCGGGCACGGTGACGCTGCAGCTGATGGCCGCCGCCGGGTCACCGAGGATGAGCTCGGTGGCGGTGCAGGTGACCTTGGGCGATGGAAGGCGTGGGACCGCGGGCGCGGCCGGCCTGGCCGGCGCCGCGGTCATCAGGAACATGGTCAGCGCTGCGAGCCCCCCGGCGATCATGCGCTCAGCTCCGTTGCAGGTCGCCGGAATCGGCGGGAGGTTTGTCGGCCGAGCCCGACGAGGAGCCGCTCGAAGGCGGCTGGAAGGACGGCCGCTCCGCGGGGGCCTCGCCGCCGCGGCCGTGGACCAGCGTCTTCACCTCGGAGCGGAAGGTGATGTCCACCTTGTCCCCGCGCACCGCGCTGACGAAGCCCATCCCGAAGGTGGGGTGGCTCACCACCTGATCGACCGCGAAGGTCCGGCGGATGCTGTAGGGGATCGCCCCGTCCTGATCGCGCTCGGCGAGCAGTTGGTCGAAGCTGATGACCTCCTTCTCCGCCTTGGTGGCCCGCTTGGAGCCGCCGGAGCCGCTGCCGGCCGAGGCCGAGGCGCGCGGTGCGGCGGCCGGGGCGCGGCCGGGCTCCTTCACGCCCTTCTGGCCGCGGTAGACGTGATCGCCCCCGCAGGTGTTGCAGCGCACACGCGCAATCGAGGTGCCCACCATCGCGAGGATGGTGTGGCCGAGGTCAAGCTTGCAGCGCGTGCAGAAAGCATCCACGTCGCCGCCGGTCCGATAGGTCGCCATCGCGGCGGAAGATGCGATAATCCGCAGGACATGTCTACGGAAGCGACCGGCTCCGCGGGGATCCCCCCCGGTCGCCCGCAAGGTGAGGGTGAGCAGGCGGCTTCTCCGGGCGCGCTCAGGTCCGCCGTGGAGGGGCTGGGGACGCAGATCATCCACGCCATCGGCACCGTCGGTGGGATCACCGCGCTCGGGCTCCGGGTCGCGCGCGACGCGGTCCGCCCGCCCTACCGGCTGGCCAACCTCTTCGCGCAGCTCGATTTCGTGGGCGTGGGCTCGATCTTCATCGTGGCGATCACCGGGCTGTTCACCGGAATGGTCTTCGCGCAGCAGACCGGCAGCGCCTTCCAGATGTTCGACGCGCAGAGCCTGGTGGGCCCGGTGGTGGGGCTCACGCTGACCCGCGAGCTGGGCCCGGTCTTCACGGCCCTGATGGTGACGATGCGCGCGGGCAGCGCCATGTGCACCGAGCTTGGGACGATGCGCGTGACCGAGCAGGTGGACGCGCTGGAGACCATGGCCGTCAACCCGATCCAGTACCTCCTGGTGCCGCGCGTGCTGGCCGGGCTCATCATGGTCCCGGTCCTCACCATGCTCTTCGTCACCACGGGCATGGGCGGCGCCTTCATGATCGCGGTGGGCGTGAACGGCGTGTCGGCGGGCACCTTCCTCACCCGCACGCAGCAGTGGCTGGATCCCTCGGACATCTTCGAGGGGCTGGTGAAGGGCGCGGTCTTCGGCCTCGTGGTCACCCTCATCGGCTGCTACAAGGGCTACCACGCGACCGGCGGCGCCAAGGGCGTGGGCCAGGCCACCACCGAGGCGATGGTGTCCAGCGCGCTGTCGATCTTCATCCTCGACTACCTGGTGGGCGTGCTGATCCATGGCTGAGGAACAGGCACCCAGGCCGATGATCTCCGTCCAGGGACTCTACAAGTCCTTCGGCCGCTACGACGTCCTGCGCGGCATCGATCTGGACGTCCCCGAGGGGAGCACCTGCGTGATCCTGGGCGGATCGGGCTCGGGCAAGACGGTGCTGATGAAGCACATGATCGGCCTGCTCAAGCCGGACAAGGGGCGGGTGCTGGTCGACGGCGAGGACCTGGTCCCCATGGACGCCCAGGAGCTCGAGCGGGTGCGCCGCAAGTTCGGCATGGTCTTCCAGGCCGCCGCGCTGTTCGACTCGATGACCGTGTACGAGAACGTGGCCTTCCCCCTGAAGGAGCACCGCAAGGTCTCCGAGGACGAGGCGCGGGCGCTGGTGCGCGAGAAGCTCGCCATCGTGGGCCTCTCGAACGTGGAGGAGAAGTACCCGGCGGATCTCTCCGGCGGCATGCGCAAGCGCGTGGGACTGGCGCGGGCGATCATCCTGGACCCGAAGATCGTCCTCTATGACGAGCCGACCACGGGGCTGGATCCCATCACCACCGACTCGGTCGACGAGATGATCCTGACGGCCAAGCGGGAGCTGGGGGTCACCAGCGTGGTCATCAGCCACGACATCGCCAGCTCCTTCAAGGTCGCCGACAACCTGGCCTTCCTCTACCAGGGGCAGATCGTCGCCCAGGGGCCGCCGCAGTCCCTGAGGGACCATCCGCACCCGGGCTTGCGCACCTTCCTGCAGACCTGGTTCGGGAAGAACTGAGGCGGCCGGGCGGCAGAACCTTCGACGGCGGGAGGGCTTCCGGTAGAGTGGCGACGGACATGGCCCCAGAGGGAGCAGCCCGCACTTGAAGCAGATCGTCACGCCGTTCCGGGTCGGGATGCTGGTCCTGGTCGCGGGGGCCTTCCTCTTCGTCTTCCTGGCCTTCACCAGCAAGGGGGGGCTGTCGGACCGCGAGTCCATCCGGGTCCACTCGTTCTTCAAGGACGCCAGCGGCCTCGGCATCAAGAGCCGGATCCAGATCGCGGGCATCCCGGTCGGCGAGATCGTCGCCATCGAGCTGGTCGGCTCGAAGGCCCGCGTGGAGATGCGCATCCGCAAGGACGTGGATCTGCGCGCCGACGCGACGATCGCCAAGCGCTCGGAGTCGCTGCTGGGCGACTACCTGCTCGACCTCGATCCCGGCACCCCCGCCGCACAGGCCATGCCCGAGAACGGCGAGCTGACGGTGCTCGACGAGAAGGGGATGGATCAGCTGCTCAAGTCGGTGAACGCCATCGCCGACGACGTGAAGCAGGTCACCGAGTCGCTCAAGGGCGTGCTGGGCGGCGAGGAGGGCCAGGCGTCGCTGCAGGCGATCGTCGACAACGTGCGGGAGCTGACCGCCCACCTCAACGCCACCGTGAAGGCCAGCGAGGACCGGCTGGAGCGGATCCTCGGCAACGTGGAGCAGGTCACCGCCGACGTGCGCGACCTCACCCAGGGCCAGCAGTCGCAGCTGCGGCGGGTGGCCGACGACATCGAGGCCATCACCGGGGACACCCGCGCGCTCATCACCGCCTTCCGCCAGAGCGTGGAGGGGATGGAGGGCGAGGATCTGAAGCAGAGCGTCGCGTCGGTGAAGGAGACGCTCAGCAAGCTCGAGAGCACCGTCTCCAACGTGGAGGAGATCTCCCGGAAGATCCGCGACGGCGAGGGCACGGTGGGCGCGCTGGTGTCCGACGAGCGGCTGGGACAGCGGGTGAGCGAGACGGTGGAGGATCTCGCCGACTTCGCCAACCGCATCACCCGGACCCAGCTCGAGGTGGGCATCCGCAGCGAGTACCTGGTCAACCTGGGTGGCGCGCGCAACACGCTGGGCCTGCGGCTCATCCCGAGCTCCGATCGCGCCTACATCATCGAGATCGTGGACGACGGGCTCGGGACGACCGAGACGACCCTTGTCCGCAATCTGCCGCCGGGGACGGACCAGCCCGCCGCGCAGGTGCAGTTGGTGACGCGCGAGCAGCTCAAGTTCAACGCCCAGTTCGCCAAGCGCTTCTACTTCGCGACCCTGCGGCTGGGCGTGAAGGAGAGCACCGGCGGCGCGGGCCTGGATCTGCACTTCCTCAACGACTCGCTCGCGCTCAACACCGACGTCTTCAACGTCTCGGTGCAGTCGCTGCAGTACCCCAGGGTGCGCGCGGGGCTGCGCTACCAGGCCTTCAACCACCTGGTGGTCACCGCGGGCGTCGACGACGCGCTCAACCCGATCGTCCGCGACACGCTCACCAACCAGGTCATCTCCGGTCGCGACTTCTTCCTCGGCGCGGGCATCTACTTCACCGACGACGACCTCAAGAGCCTGCTGCCCTTCATCCCGCTTCCCTGACGGGAGGCCGGGCCGGCGGCGTCCCAGCTCGCGCGCGCCGCGGCGCCCCGGGCCGCAGGGATCCGGGCGCTGGTGCTTGACACCCGGCCCTTCGTCCTTCAAATCGCCGACCCTATGTCATTGCTCGTCGTCGGCTCTGTGGCGCTGGATTCGGTGGAGACCCCCTTCGGTGCGAAGGAGGACGTCCTCGGTGGTTCGGCCACCTACTTCTCGACCTCCGCGTCGTTCTTCACGCCCGTGCAGGTGGTGGCCGTCGTCGGGGAGGACTTCCCCCAGGTCTACCTGGACTTCCTCGAGAGCCGGAACGTGGACCTCGAGGGCCTCACCCGCGAGGCCGGCCGGACCTTCCGCTGGAAGGGCAGCTACTCCCATCAGCTGAACGAGGCGAAGACGCTGGACACCCAGCTCAACGTCTTCCAGCACTTCGCGCCCAAGCTCCCCGAGTCCTACCGGGACGCCAAGCACGTCTTCCTCGGCAACATCCATCCGGCGCTGCAGGGGCAGGTCCTCGACCAGATCAGGAATCCGCGCCTGGTGGCCATGGACACCATGAACTTCTGGATCCAGGGCGAGCTCGCGGAGCTGAAGAAGACGCTCGCGCGCGTGGACCTGCTGTCGGTGAACGACGGCGAGGCGCGCATGCTGGCCGGCGAGCACAACGTGGTGAAGGCCGCTCGCGCGATCCTGAAGATGGGCCCCAAGCGGGTGATCATCAAGCGCGGTGAGTACGGCGCGCTGCTCTTCGACGGCGAGCACGTGTTCTCGTGCCCGGCCTACCCCCTGGAGGACGTGTTCGATCCGACCGGCGCGGGCGACACCTTCGCGGGCGGCTTCATGGGCAGCCTCGCGCTGGCCGAGACGATCGACCTGGCCGCGCTCCGTCGCGCGATGGTGACCGGCAGCGTGATGGCCTCCTACGTGGTCGAGCGCTTCTCGCTGGACCGCCTGCGCGAGCTGGATCGCGCGGCCATCGCCGAGCGCTACGCGTCGTTCAAGTCGCTCACGCACTTCGACGAGCTGCTCTGAAGCCTCCGTCCGGAGTCCCCAGAAAGCCCGGAAGAGCGGCGAAGGGGAGGGCGCCTTGACGTCCTGCCCCAGCGCTCCTTACGCTTGACGCTCGTTGAGGGGGCAGTCGGGTTCGGCGGATCGTCCGCCGGGTCGCGCCAGCCCTCGAAGCCACCCGGGGGGGATTGGTGCTGCCATCCATGGCAGCCGGTGCACCGGAGGGGTTTCGTTGGAGTCCGACAAACGGTTACACGCCCGGGTGACCTCCCGCCTTCGCTGCTGGTGCGAGGGCCATGAGGTCACGCTCTACGCGCGGGTGGGCAACCTGAGCGAGGGCGGCCTCTTCCTCAAGACCCAGACCCCCTTGGCCACGGGCGTGCGCACCCGCGTGAAGCTCGAAGAGGGCGAAGAGGGCGTGGACGCGGAGGCCGTGGTGGTGTGGGCCCGCGAAGAGGGCGAGGGCGGCCCAGCGGGAATGGGGCTGGCGTTCATGACGCTCGAGCAGGTTGCCCAGGAGCGGCTTCGCCGGCTCATCGCGCTGGAGCGAAGTCGCGGCGGGGTGACGCCGGACGCGACGGAAGCGCCCCGGTCGGTGTAGAAAGTCCGCCATGCGCATCGGCGTGATCTCCGACATCCACTCGAACATCGAGGCGTTGACCGAGGTCCTGCGCACGGTGGAGACCCTGCGGGTGGACCGCCTGGTCTGCCTGGGCGACGTGGTGGGCTACGGCGCCTCGGTCAACGAGTGCTGCGACCTGGTCCGCGCCAACTGCGAGGTCACGCTGCTCGGCAACCACGACGCGGCGGTCGCCGGGCGCATGGACTACTCGTTCTATTACGACGCCGCCCGCCACGCGCTGGACTGGACGGCCAACGTGATCAGCGACGAGAACCTCGCCTGGCTCAAGAGCCTCCCGTACACCTACCGCATCGGCGAGGTGGGCTTCTCGCACGGCTCGCCGATCGAGCCGCGCGCCTACGAGTACATCTTCGCGCTGGAGCAGGCCCGCGAGCTGACGCCCTACGTGGAGGAGCTGCCGGAGATCACGTTCATCGGGCACAGCCACCTGTGCAAGGCCTTCGCGATCGGCGAGGACGAGGTGAACGACGTGGTCGCGCAGAAGTTCCCCATCCGCCGCGGCTATCGCTACCTCTCCTCGGTCGGCAGCGTGGGGCAGCCCCGCGATTACGACAACCGGGCCTGCTTCGTGGTCTGCGACACCGGCGAGCGGCTCGTCGAGTACCACCGCGTCGAGTACGACATCGAGAAGAGCGCGCAGAAGATCTTCGACGCGGATCTCGCGCTCAACTTCGGCAAGCGGCTCTTCCTCGGCGTGTAGGCCACCTCGCGGGACCGGGTGGGCGCGATTCGCGCCCGGGCCAGGGTCAGGCCGACGGGTGTCTCCCCTCCGAGCAGCGGTGCGACGGCGGATCGGGCCTCGCGCAGCCTCGAGGCCCGTTCCCGACCGGCCGATCTGCGCTACGCTCCAGGCCGTGCGCACGAATCTCAAGCTCCTCGCCCTGATGGGTGGCCTGGCCCTGTCGTCCGCGGCCTGCCGCCGGGATCCTCCGCCTTCTCCCGAGTACGCCCAGGCCTTCGAGCGCTACCTGGCGCTCCGGCAGGATGGGCGGGACGCGGCCTTCCTGACCCCCGAGATGGACGCGGTGCTCCAACAGCTCGCAACCGTGGACCCGAAGAGTCGCGACGCGGCGGCCGCCCGCGAGCTGGCGACCACCATCGAGGAGGGCCGGTCGCGGGCCCGGGCCCATCAGGATGCGCTGGCGGCGGCGCGTGGCGTCGGTCGCCGGCCCATCGACCTGCCGGCCTCGAGCGGCGAGCAGGAGCCCGAGGCGGAAGCGGCGCCGGCCGAGGCCGATCCGGTGGAGAAGACGCCCCAGCCGGCCTACGGCATGACGGTGGCTGAGCTGCGCCAGCAGTTCTCCCGCTGCTTCGTGCCGGGCGAGCCCATGCACATCCCGAACAAGGGCTTGCGTGACATCTGGGTGCTCAAGGACCTCGCCATCTGCCGCCAGCTGCACCCCAAGTACGTCACCGAGGTGGTCCTGCTCGAGGGCGGCAAGGTGTGGGGCACGGCCACGCCCGGCGCGCGGATCGAGTTTCCCGCCGACGCGGCGGCCGCGGGGGCCGGCATCGAGGCGAAGCCCGCCGGGCAGGCCGCACCGAGGATCGCCGCGGACGCCGCGCCCCAGGGACCGACGGGGCGTTGAACGGCACGCCCGTGCGGTCCTGAGGCGACCTGCCAGGGGCACCCGACCGCGAGCCGCACCCGATCCGGGGCTGCGCGGAAGGCCGCGCAATGCCCGCCGGGTTTCGCTACATCCTTCCTGATCGACGTTCACGGCCCGATCGCCTAAGCGCGGTCGCCACAGCCGTTCTGCCCCGACCCCTCTTCCTCCAAAGGCCCCGCCGGAAACCGGTCTCCATGCGCGATTCGACCTTCATGAAGCTGATGGGCGTCCTGCCCAAGTCCTCCCTCTCGCTGGCGGTGGGGGCCGCGACGCGCGCGCCCGCGCCGGCCGCGGTGCACCAGGCCGCGATGCGCCTGTTCGCCAAGCGCTACGGGGTGAACCTGGAGGAGGCCGAGTTCGGCATCGAGGGTTACGCGCGCTTCAGCGACTTCTTCGCGCGCGGGCTCAAGCCCGGCAGCCGTCCGATCGCACCGGGTCGCAACGTGCTGGTGTCCCCGGTCGACGGGGTGATCTCCCAGATCGGCACCACCACCGAGGACGGCCAGCTGGTGCAGGCCAAGGGGATCGACTACTCGCTGGCCCAGCTGCTCGGCGACGCGGACGCGGCGCGCACCTACGCGGGCGGAGCCTTCACCACGATCTACCTCTCGCCGCGCGACTACCACCGCATCCATGCGCCGCTCGAGGGCGACATCACCGGCTGGAGCTACCTGCCGGGCGAGTTCTGGCCGGTGAACCCCGCGTCCGTCGCGAGCAAGCGCGCGCTCTTCGCGGTGAACGAGCGGCTGGTCACCTACCTGTCGACGCCGGCGGGCCGGTGCGCGGTGGTGATGGTGGGTGCGACCTGCGTGAGCCGGATCCGCGTGACGTTCTCGGACGTGGTGACCCACGCGGGGCGGCCCGGTGAGGTCTGCACGTTCTCCACCCCGCCGCACATCGCCAAGGGCGGTGAGCTCGGGCGCTTCGAGA
>Ga0233383_1000862_pt1 | contig 11130 bp, 15 predicted proteins | sample ElkDunMinimDraft_14_FD_191542 | JGI IMG/M metagenome (GOLD analysis project Ga0233383, IMG submission 191542) | Fecal eukaryotic communites from dung pellets of Tule Elk in California, USA - Elk Dung G16 | ecosystem: Host-associated > Mammals > Digestive system > Large intestine > Fecal | place...
TGACCTACATCAGACACACTACCTCATACTTAAGTATGACCTACATCAGACACACTACCTCATACTTAAGTATGACCTACATCAGATACACTACCTCATACTTAAGTATGACCTATGCCAGACATAGTACATATTATATAATACATACTTAAGTATAACCTCATACCTCATACTTAAGTATGACCTGTAACCGAAATGTAACTATTTTGTAACCGATTTGTAAATGACTTTATTCGTCTACAGGTGTATAATACTCACAGAATCAAGAAAGGGGGAACAACAGAATTGAACTCCGTGTAGCCTGTTGGTGGTGTGGCGGACTTACCAAAGCTATGACACGGGTAAAGCCATAAAGATTCAATTAAATGTTGTAGTAGACAATACGGCGCCATACTTAAGTATGAATCCCGTGTGCGTAATCACGGTATGCAACTTGATAATTGAATATTGAGAGGGCAATTATACTAATGAATCACTATACCCATATATCCCATGTAAAGCCCAAACACTTGACAGTAAGGGGTTACTATGCTATAATATAGGTATAGTCGAAATCAGGGAACGAGAACAAAGTTCATACTTAAGTATGAATAAGAGTCAAGAAAGGAAAGTAATTATGGAAACCACTAACAAAATGGTCCCCGTTCAAGAAACTGTTGCTATGTTCAAGCGTGCTGGTATCGACATTGACACGTCAAAGGTTAAAGCAGCGCGTGCGTCCCTTAATAAGGATGGCGCGGTCTCTCAGAACATTAGCGATGTGACCGCGGTTGCGGCTTACAAGGTATCCACCGCGCTTAAGAAGTCCGACGCCGCTATTAAGGACGTGTGCAAAATCGCTGGTGTGTTCCGCATGGCGGAAACGTGGAAGGGCGAAAAGGACGACAACGACAAGCCGTTCAAGTCCGAAAACGCATTTCTCAAAGCGCTGTTTCCCGGTTACGCAACGTCTACTGTTACGCTCTATGCCGACGTCGGAGCTACGATTTATGTCCCCGCCGCATTGGGGCAACTTAAGGACTTACCCGGAATTGAGGATTTAGGACCGTCTAATGCGAAGTTCCTTTGTGGTTCTATCAAAGACGCGCAAAAGCGTGCTATGTTGCCCGCCGCGCTTAAGGACGCGAAAGAGGCAAACGGCGGCAAGTTGTCGCAACGTGCGATTCAGTCCGCTATCAAGAACGTGAACAACGCATTTAGCGGTAACGCCGTTAAGACTGACAGTGATAATGCCGGAACTATCGCTAATGAATTGTCGGGCGGTGGCATTTCAAAGACGGTCAGCGCGTTGATTCAATGGGACTACAACGGCGACGATAAGAAGGACAGTGATTTGTGCGCTATCGTCCTGTCGCGTAACGTGGATGACTTCGTATCCCTTCTTACGAAGGCGTCCAAAGACAGTGAAACGGCGTCCGCCGTATGCGACGCGCTCTTGAAACTCGTCAAGACCGCAAAGTAAGAAACTCATACTTAAGTATGACCCCGTGCCCGCAATCGGTTGCGGGGTTCATACTTAAAGTATGACCGGATAAGGAAGGAAGGTCAGATTATGAACGACATTAAAACCGAATACACGTACGCTTTGCGCGATATGATTGATGTAATCGCTAACAAGTATGCGGAATTGTTTGACGAATATTACGAAGTAATCCCGCATGATTACATTGACCCGTTCATCATGTCGACTATTAAGAAAGTCACCCGTGCCGCGCAAGACCGCTTGTATGAATTGCAAGAGGCCGACAGCGACGACTAATAGCAAACTCATACTTAAGTATGACTCCGTGTCCGCAATCGGTTGCGGGGTTCATACTTAAAGTATGACCAAATAAGGAAGGAAGTAATTAATATGAAATGCGAAATTTGCAACAAGGAAATTGCCACCACCGTCGACAAGTTTTTCATGATTGTTGACGAATTTGCCCCGACCGCTAATAACGTGCCCGACATTTGCATCTGTGACGAATGTGCCGTGACCACCACCATCATGGATTTGTTCATGAAAAATTGCCTTAATATGGTGAACGCAGAAGATGACGTTATTGAAATCGAAGCGTTTGACGTTAAGGAGCCGGAAAATTCGGAAGGCGATGAATAATGACGGTTTTTGATACCATCTGTGAAAAATGCGGCGTTGATAAGTCTTTTCATGAAATGGGTTCGCCGTGGTGGGTTCTCTACTGTCTTACTAATGACGTGATTTATGAATATCTCATTGGTGATGATATTACTGATGAATAGCTTATTAGTCGCGTTGTAGAGCGCTATAATAGCGTTCGCGCCTAATCACATCAACACTCATACTTAAGTATGAACGGATAGCTCATACTTAAGTATGAAGAAAAATATTGGAGGTCAGTATAATGGAAAACGAAATCATGGTTAACAATGCAACCGGTGAAGTTATTGATACTCCGGCCAAATCCCCGCTCGACAATCTCCCCACGTCCTCTATCGACGACTTCCGTCGCGACGCATTCCGCGGCAACATGTCCCGCCTTGCGAAAATCGCGCATGAGAAGGGCGACAGCGACGTTGTGCTTCACGCGGGCGACCAGTTGACGACGGAGCAGGTTGTCGGGCACGTCCTGACGATTATCGCCGTACAGTACGCCCATGTCCCCGACGATAACGGAGAACAGAAGATGTACCCTGTTGCCGTATTCGCGGAGGCGCCGGGATACTGGTACAACCTCGGTCAGCTCGCTACGAATATGGTTGCCGACTGGGCTGCCGAATTGGGCGACGACCCGAATGAGGACCCCAACCTTCCTCTTGTCAATCAGGAACTCACCGACTGTGGCGGCGTCCGCGTTTACTTCCGGTGGAAGCAGGGAAAGAATCGCCGCTACGTTTCCATCACTGTTGCGTAATCTCTTACTTAAGTAAGAAGTGCACACCTACTGCCCGTCTCATACTTAAGTATGGGGCGGGTCCTTTTATAGGAGGTATCTATGCAACACTCGTGGAATCGCAAGTCGATTCAACATAAATGGACGTTGGAGAAAGCGAAGAAAGTTTCCATGATGGAAGTCATGAAAATGAAGATTCCGGAACGTGCGGAACTTGCATACTTTCTCCAGAACGCATTGAAAAATCGTGTCGCGTCGTTCGAACGCGCTAAGAGTTACAATCATCCTTACGCATACGAGAAATTGCAGAAAGAGTTTAAGGAATTGAACACCATTACAGGATACAATTTTAATTTCAATGCCCCTGTAATCCAAACTCGCGGTAAAACTCGTATGCTGGGACCTGAGTATGCGCGTATCGACCAACCCGCGCCGAAACTGCTTTCATATATTAATCAGTTACAGGATTTCTTTAAGGCTAAATCTTCCACCGTATCCGGATGGAAAGAGATTATCCGTAATGAATCTATGAAACTGTTCGGCTATAAGGAGTATAACACTAAACGCGGTCCGCGTATTGTGTTAAATCACTTTATGTCCGAAGAAGAACGCGAAAACTTTTGGAAACTCTGGAGTGAATTGAAAGCCTCGGGTAAAGTTGCGATAGGATATTATACGTCAGAGTCCATGAAAGAAACGGGATTTACCCGTATCTGGCGCGAAAAGTTGGATAACAATGAATGGACCTATGGCGATTTAACAGGGATGTTAAATACTATGCTCGCCGCAATGAAGAGTAGCGGTGTCCCCGTAAGTGACATTGAAGAGCATAAGCCGGGTGACGTATCGGACCCTACAGCGCCGGACCCCGGAGACGGCGTCGCTTCTAACGTATTCGAGTGGTAAAATATCTCATACTTAAGTATGAGTTTAGATTGGAGTGATAACATGGCAATGGTACAGTACAAGTCTGGGGATGTTAGCTGTCTTGAGGATATTATTCGCAAGATTGACGTATCCGAATTTATCGGCAAGAAACGCATCCTTAACGTATCCGCCGCATTTGATACGGAGGTCACGTCTTTCTTTCACGAACAAAGTGGTGAACAGGTAGCGCTTGTTTATATCTGGATGTTCGGTATCTCCAATGCTGTAATCTATGGACGGACCTTGGACGAGTTCAAGGAGTTCATCTACATTCTGAACGATTACCTTGAAAAGAACAACGTCAAGCTGATTGTCTACATTCACAATATGAAATACGACTTTCAGTTTATCCGGACACTCTTTAACTGGGATACCGTATTTATGAAGGCGAAACGCAATCCCTTGTATGCGCGGACAGGAAATATCGAATTTCGTGACAGTCTTATCCTTGCGGGGAATCGGTCGCTTGCCTATATCGGGAAACACTTGAAGTCCCATAATATCAACAAGGCGACAGGTGACTTAAATTATAACCTGTGGCGTCACTACCTTACCCCGCTTACGGATAAGGAGCTACACTACTGCGAATATGATATTCGCGTCCTTACCGCGTATATCGATGAGAAGATAGAGGAAGAAGGGGACATTACGAAAATTCCCTATACGAACACGGGCTATGTGCGTCGTTATATTAAGAACGCATGTCTGTCCGAACACGGCAACAGATACCGTGCGTTCATGGATAACCTGACATTAACTCCGGGCGCCTATCAGCAGTGCGAAAGCGCATTTGTCGGTGGCGCGGTCGGAGCGAACAATAACAAGGTGGGTCGGGTCATTGAGAACGTCATTTCGTATGACATCAAGTCGTCATACCCCTATGTCATGGTAACGGGTGACTTTCCCATGGGATACCCGGAGCCGGTACGCAATTCGGATGCAAGGTCATACTTAAGTATGAATCAGTTCTGCTGTATCTTCAGGTTGCATATTTATGACCTCGCCCCGAAAGAGGGTAACAATTATTGCTACCCTATCAGTCAGGATAAATGCCGGAATCTTATCGGCGCTCGCATTGTAGCCAACCGTGTTGTCAGCGCCGCATATTGCGTTATTGAGTGCACGGAACTTGACTATGATACGTTCGCTAAGTTCTATGACCTTTCTTCCGATAACACGCGGATTACGAATATGCGTGTGTATCCGAAAGGGAAGTTACCTGCGCCTATTCGTCTGTCCATTCTCGAGTTCTTTAATAAGAAAACGACGCTGGATGGTGTAGAAGCTATGGAATCGGAGTATATGATTTCTAAGAATATGCTCAACTCCATATATGGCATGATGGTTGAACGTCCGGTACGCCCCAAATACTCATACTTAAGTATGAATGATAGCTTTGAAAAGACAGTAGCTGATTACACGGAGCAAGTCGAGGACTACAACGAGAAACGGGACCGTGTCCTATATTATCCGTGGGGCGTGTATGTAACCGCGTTAGCCCGTCACCGTCTGTATGACGCTATTGCAACATGCGGGGACCGATATGTATACTGCGATACCGATTCCGTCAAGTGGCAGTCGTTCGGTGAATCTTTCGATGAACGTATTGTGAATTACTTTGAGCGGGTCAATAAAGAGGCGCGTAATGAGATTGAGAATGCTGCTAAATCATTAGGCATATCTCTCGATTACGCAATACCCCGCGACCCGAAAGGGGAACAGAAGGTACTCGGAGTATGGGAGAATGAATATACCGCGGTTAAGTTCAAGACACTGGGCGCGAAACGGTACCTGTACGAGGACCAGAAAGGCAAACGTCATCTGACTGTTGCCGGAACTAACAAAGCGTCTACTCTTGAATACTTGGAGTTACAAGAGAAGAAAACCGGAAAGTCCATTTTCATTCTCTTCGATGACAATCTTGTAATTCCGAAAGAGTATGCAAAACGGCTTATTGCCACGTATATTGACGAGGAAGTAATGGGATACATGACCGATTATCTCGGCAACCGTGCGTTCTACTCTGCGCCTTCTGGCGTACACATGGTACCGTCTTCGTACACGTTCACGCTCTCGGATAGCTTACGGGATGAGATATTCCGTATCGCGCAGGAAGAGGAATTGGATTTCGGTAAAATCGAGGAGTAAGAGGAGGTCATACTTAAGTATGAAGTGGTTCAACGTAAAGGACCTGTTGGATGCTGTCCCCGACGCGCACATCTATATGATATTCGGGGAGCGTTCCAACGGGAAAACCTATAGTGCATTACAGTACGCTGTGGAACAGTACGTGGAGAGCAATAAGCGCTTTGTCTATGTTCGCCGTCTTGCTGAAATGGTACGTATGACGTATATGCGTAACCTGTTTACCGGTAACAAGAAGACTGGCGCTCTATACAAAGAGCTGAACAAACTCGGAATCGACGATATAGGATACTATTCATCTGCGTTCTGGGGCATGGTACGGGATGAGAAACGGAAACTTACTCGACTGGAAGAGCCGTGCGGATATACGTCAGCAATCTCTACTTGGGAAACTGCTAAAGGCGCGTCCATTCCTAACGTCGGTACCATTATCTTTGACGAGTTTCTTACCCGTGGCGCGTATCTCCCTGACGAGCCTACTATGTTTGAAAACCTGATTTCATCTATCGTCCGTGAAGAAGATAAGGCTAAGATTATTATGTTAGCTAACACTGTTTCGTGGACCGCTCCCTATTTCCGCGAATGGGGCTTGAATCACATTCGGGAAATGGAGCAAGGAACGTATCAGGAATACACTTCCGGTGACAACAAACGTAAGATTGTAGTCTGCTATGCCGAACACGCCGGAGCAAAGGCGTCGGATGTATATTTCAACTATGATAATCCGCGGTCTCGTATGATAACCTCGGGCGTATGGGAGACTGCGGAGTATCCGCGGATTCCTACTCAAGTAGGAGACTGGGAGAAAGGGGTGCCCTGCTATGTACAAAGTATAGACGAGTGGACTATTAAGTTAGTTCCCGCTGTTACGGAGGACGGTATGGAGGTCCTGCTTGTATACGACAACGGGCGTAAGCTCATTGACGAGAACGGCATGGATACTCGGTACCGGGACCGGATAGTATACACCGACCTGTTTTATCCGTACAGCAACTGTAAGTTCTGCATTACGAAACACGGAGACGACTACAGTAAGTTCATCCTCCTGTGCCTGAAACAAGGGCGGGTGTTCTACCAGAACAACACTGTGGGTGAATACTTGCGGTCATATCTCCAGTTCAGTACGAAGTACACCCCGATTCCTACTTAAGTATGAATTAGGAAGGAAGGTCAGTCATGTTCAGTATTATTCATAATGACCGTGTTATCGCGGTCGAATACATGGTGCCGATTATCGGTGCTAAATGGCGTGGATTCACTATTGTAGAAGTGAATTACTGTAGCAAGGCGGTGTGGGTCGAATGACTACTATTGTTATGTTCGCAATCTGGACGGTCGCAATCTCCGGATGGTACACCGCGTTCCACTTCTACACGTCCGCTAACGCTGGCGTGAAACCTGATATGCGTATCCTTAAGTACGCTATCATTTCCTCGGTTATCGGGCTTGCGCTCGGATGCATTTCCCTCGCTGCTATGAACACTATCAGCGCGTATCATGCCGCGTTCAAGATTTAGGTCATACTTAAGTATGAGCAGTATTTCGATAACATTGCAGTGGATTGTATGCACATGCCTATTATTCATTGCACTGAAACTTCATACTTAAGTATGAAGTAGTATGAAAGGAAGGTCAGTATGTACGACGGTTATAAGATGATGGAATTGATGAGCTTCCTCTGGCTGCTCACTATCATTGCGGCGACTATGACTATCTTCACCCCGCCGAAGAACAACAATAAGCGCAGCGGTCCGCCGGCTTGGTACTAATGGAGGTTCAATATGACGTTCTTCAATGACATGTACTCCCTTGCTATACACGGGGATTACGACGGATTCATGACGGGTATCTGGCTTGTTGGTCTGTACCTCTCTGCCGCTGTGCTCTTTAGCTGCAATTTCATTAACAAGCGCCGCTAATAAGAAAGCCGCTACCCCATACTTAAGTATGAGGTGGCGGCTTTATTGTTATCCGGGTGAAGGTCAGTCAGAAACCCGGCAACAACCTTACTTGTGGAACGCGATACGAACGAGACATACAAGCGCGATAATAATCGCAAGGACAAGAAGAAGTTTAGCCATTACGCATTTCCTCCGATAGCAAGGATATAAGAGTAACTATCCAACGAACGTGGGAACGCAATCACCTTATGCTTACTGTTCTGGTACGCTTTGAATACACCGTCGTCTAACATCATATTGTAACGATTCTCATTCCGGCGGACTACTGCGCTCCACTCGCGAAACTCACTCTTGTACGTCATAGCAACGTCAACAGTGCCACTAATGGAAATGAGATTATTAACGACGGTGGAAACTCCGGTAAGATAGTAGTAACGAGAGAACTCGGGGACATAGAAGTAGTTGAAGCCTGTAGGGTCACTCCGCTGTATAATGATAGTCGGATTTAGCAATGACGTTGCGTCTCGTACATAGCCTTCTACTGTAGCAACGTCTGTAACGGACTTATCACATACGTTCGGAGCGGAGTTATTAACGTAGAGCTTAATTGTCATACTCATCACCTCATACTTAAGTATGAACTCTTAGAGGTAGACACCTTCTTTAAGGAGTGACAGCACCTCTGCTAATTCTCCGTCGGTACCAGAAAACCCGGACGGTATCACCTGCTCGCATTCAGTGTAGCCGGAGAAAGAAGAAATCTTGCCGGATATATTGGAAGGGTACCCTACAAAGTGCTTGTAGTTCTCGGCTAAGGATTGATTCGGGTACTCAATCCAAACGAAAGGTTGCTTGATACCCAACATTCCAGCGGACCCTGTGACAGTACCCGAATGCGATATTGACTGCTTGGCTCCCATTACGGAATTGACGGTACCCGATACTGCGGCGGAAATGCGACCAGCGACGCGACCACGTGATATTATATCACCCTGTTCCGACGCACGTCTTGCATTGTCAATAGCCATATCGGCAACAGTAGACATTCTGTCTCGCATTGCGGGAGCGCCATTAACCTTGTTAATTCTGGAGAATGCATTTCCCGCCGCCGTCGCTGTCCGCAAGGAGGCTATCCCAGCGTCACGCGCTTGTGACATTAACATAGCTCCGGACCCCATACTTAAGTATGACCCAGCTACAGCTCCTACCGCGCCTACAGCCGCCGCATACACTCGGGACCAATCGTTACCCGTCAACGGTATCGGTACCGCGCATTCACCAGTCCACTGGTACAGATACGACCCATTCACTGACAACATAGCGACGCATTGACCGGACAATAAATCTATCCTGTATTTGAGACCTAATACGGAGGACATGACTTCGTCTGTATTCAGAGATACGGACCCGATAAATGGGAGGAACAACTGCACTTTCGTGTACGGCGCATAGTCCAAATAGGTACCGCTGTACGGCTTAACCTGCACGGAGCCAAAGTCATACGTGTACCACTGCGAAACGCAAGGCGGCATGGAAATCGTTGTCAGGAAGTTGCCCATATAGACGTTGCGCTCCTCGCCTACAGAAGGGACTACAGGCACGATGTGGAATCCTACTAAGTATGAGATAGGATTGCTAATCCACTTCTGTAAGTTGGCAATGAAGTCATCAATATGAGTGAATACATATTGCCCTAACGCGTTCACCTGTTCCAACGACGGACGGAACAACGTAACTAATCCGCTATTCTGCACCCCGATTGTAGGTATCGACGGCTCCGGAATCTCATCGCTATCCTCGTCGAAATCGCCTTCCGGTAACTCTGTTCCTGACGTGCCGCCTTCCGCCATGGGGTCCTCGGGGTATGCTACAACCGATACAACGACCCCTGTCGCGGACGGGTCCGGAGCAAGATAGTCATTGTAGAATTGAGTAGCCGCCGCCTCGAAGGTTGCGAATACTGTCGTGGACATAAGATTAGCCGACAGTCCTGTTTCGACCCCGTACACAGCGGACCAGTCAGTAGAGAACATTTCCCACTTAACGGTTATAGTCGCCTTGGATACCCATGTGTAACCATAATATCCCATACCGATTGCAAAGAAAGCCAACTTGCCGTTTACGTTAGCAGCATACACGTTACCCGCATCCGTAGCTGCATACACACCGCCGCCAGTAACGGACCCGCCGACATTGACTGCGTCGGCGGTAAACGGTTGCCCGTCATAGGGAGATGAAATGTCAGTGGAAGCGGCGACCGGGAGATTTAAGAAATTTGCCAAATAGATTTCACCTCCTACTTAAGTATGACCTCATACTTAAGTATGAGGCTACGGCATGGTAAATGTTATCTGTCCGTTCTCGTATGAAAACGGGATAGCACCGTCCTGATTGTATACGGATATGCCTCCACCTTCGCCTGTGTGCTTGATGTTATATCCATCGGGGAATGTGACATTGGCTATGACTATGGAGCCGGATTCTGCCTCCGTTGGACCTGTAATAGTGGAGTTGATTGGGATATAGGTTATGGGAGTTACAGAGGATTTTCCATCCCATATGTCATCAATAGCAGATTGGACATTCGGATAAGTATTTAAATCCAAATATTCACTTGGTATTGTCCAATTTGCTAACTGTACTATAGATATAGAAAGCCCTTTTGTAGTTTTTGCTATAAAGGTTTCCCCAGTGCCTGTGTAATTCTTATCAGGAAAACTACTTGAGCCATATAAATATGACTGCGTATTACCATTTTTATACTGGCATCTATTATTTCGATAACCCACAGAATAGTCTAAAGCTATAATAGATATATAACCATAGTCATATTCAGTAGATTTAAAAAGCCTAATTTCAGGGTAATACGGATTGTTAATTAATTCTGAATTATTAGTCTTATTAAACAAAACATATGTTAACCATCCATTATCATTTACACCCAGGACAACCCCATTTGATACTATAATGCTATTTGAAATAGAGCCATAAGAATTTTCTAACCATGGTACAATAATATATGCCATTCTTACACCTCCTCTCATACCCGCACGTTGCCTCTCACCCGTGCGGTTAATCGACCTCATACTTAAGTATGAGCTTACGCCAACCGGAACACCACGACGTTCTCGTCAGGCGACAGGAAGAAGCCGCCCAGCATGTCGTCAAAGTAGTTTGTGTAGTTGCCACGCGCATTATACTGCGTACGAACGTCGTGCTTGTACGTGGAGACGCCCAACGCCCATTCGTCATAGACGATACCCACAAGCCCACTAATGTCCGCGTGGACAGTGCCACCGGCA